>JABLTQ010121242.1_pt1 | contig 14975 bp, 21 predicted proteins | sample 7160101 | NCBI WGS metagenome assembly JABLTQ01 (sample SAMN14651228, study PRJNA627086) | human gut metagenome | isolation source: feces | host: Homo sapiens
CAACTTCTACATAAATATCCTGACTTATTTTCGATGTTCCCATAATTTAGTCACATATGAAAGGAACTTCTCAACTTCCTTATTATTACGTCTTTTCAAAAACATTCACCTCCTGAATGTCAAGTTTTAATATCTGACCCAAAGTAAGTGGAGGTTTCTCGCCTCCACTCTAATGGTTAAGTTAACTATTTCTATATCAATAGAAAATCATTCTTGTGCCGCTTCAGCTTTCTACTTCGCTTTTTCTACTCTCTTCTTTTTGCGGCATTCTTTACAATCCGAATAGAAACCATCCTTGGTATTATTCCTCTAATTGAAATAAATAGAATTCCTCGGTATCAATCTATGGCATTCACTACACTCTTTGAAGACACCTCGTCCCATAGTAATATACTCGATCATCCTCTAACACTCTTGAGCCTGTGCCGCAATAGCATTCAAAACTCTTTTAGTATATACGGTTGAAATATAATTCTCCTTATAGGGCGTTAATCCCCTCTCTTCCAAAGCCTTCATGATATCCTTATTACCCTTCTTAGCAATTTTGAATTTTAAAATAAGTTCCTCTTCGGGTGTTAGATTACAACGATTGACAAAATACTGGAACCAGCGTAATGCCTTATCTACCATTTCCGCATGAATAATCCCTTTCTTCTGTACATAATCTTGCAATTCTTCCGCAAATTGAATAAACTTTTTCACTTGAACAGGATCACGAAAATCTAAAACCCCTTCTTTACCTTCCTTTTCATCCAAATTGCGAAGTGCCATCACAGACTTTGTCATAAACTCCTAAGAAAAGTTCTCTTCTTGTGGATAGCGGAAAGCAAAGGAAAAATCAGAAAACGGCAAAATATCAATAATAAGATTTTCATCCTTATCTTCCGACCACCAAAGAGCCGGATTAATTACACCACGAATACATTCGCCCTTAATTGTATCCTGTAACACATATTGCTCTGTCCGATACTCGGTTAATTTCTTCTTCCACTGCCCTTTTTCACGTTCTGACCATGTCGCAGCATTGGACTCAATATTGGAAAGGTAAGTGTCAAATTCACCCGTGGCGGCAATATGTCCCAAACTAATGGAAAGATTAAGAAACAGCCGCTCATAAAGCTCTGAGCGGGGCGCCAATCCCGCCCTCCTCTTCCCATTACTCATCTCCCAGAAGGTAATTCCATAGTCTAATTCGTCAATAGAGCGCCAAAGAGGCAGGACGGAAGAAGAAAGGGATTCCGCATAAATAGCACTAAGGGCGGTAGAGAAATCGTAAGATAAGCGAATCTCTTCCAAAAGCTCTTCATCTATTGCGGCATTGAACTAATTCTTTTCCTATTGGATACCTTTGGGCGCATCTCCTAAACCGCAATCATTCGCGGCACGGGCTTGAAGAAGGCGCCCTTTGACGGCATTGAAGTCTGTCGAATCTACCACTCTCTTTAGAAACGACTACGAGAGGAGAGCGAGCGGAGCGAGCTCTCCTCTCGTGTCGTCATAACTCCTATTCAAATTCTTCCTTGCCATCTTCATATGCTTCCCTTTACTTACCGATTCTGGCACACTCCTCTCCATCTCGGAACCATCTTCCAAGGTAATACTGAGTGATGTAAACCTTCCCTTATCCTTATTTAGCAACCCATAGGGATCTTCCTTACCCCAAAGGTTCCTTTCTGCAAAGAGTATATAGTCCTATGCGCGACTTAGAGCCGTCTAAGATAAGTCCTCTAAGTTCTCTGCTCTTATAGCATTTAAACGATCTTCTATTGTATTTAATGAAAAATCTAATTTGATTTTAATCAACTCCTAAAGGGTTTTATTCATCCCTATGAGATTATTATAACATGAGAAGAGAAAAAAATCAAATTTTAATTAGTTTAATTTGGTGTGGTTTGAGGAATTGTTTTATTATCTTTTCTTATTTTTAATTCGGTCTGAAATTGTGTGGTTTGAGATTTTCTTATTGTAATTTTATATTTTTTAATTTGGTCAGAAATTGTACGGAGGCTGGCGCCCAGATTTTCCAGCATTTGGAATTTCTCCCAAAACTATGCCCCTCTCCCTGTAAAAATTTGTCAGATTTAAGCGGTCGCATTCATTCATAGTTATGAACAGAGTATGTCCAAAGAATGAAAAAATTCCTGCTATGATTTACATATTGTTCACAAAATACTATTGTTTTTCCTCTTCCGTTGTGGTACAATAATACACGTCAAGAGGGCAAACGGGCGCGAACAGCGTACCAAAACAAATTTAAACCTTGAGACAGAAAGGAAATTTTTACCATGACTAAAATTGAATATTATCTGACGCATTTCACGGACGAGGATAGCGGAAAAGAGGGGAAAGCGTATGAAATGGGCTTGCGGGAATTCTTTTCCGGTCGGCATTCCGACCGTGTAAAAGCGCAAGGAAAATTTGACGCTTTCGTGACTTTCCGGCTTGATGGTATGCGTAAAGCTGTTACCGTTGAAATTAAAACCGCTTGCGGTGATATTGGAACGGCTGATAAAAGCCAATTCATTATCTACTGTCCGGAAGTAATGACGGATAGAGAGCCGGAAACACAAGGCTATGTTTTCAGCCGTGAGGAATGGCGCGAATTTGTAAACGGCTACACAGGGCGCGGATCGTTCACACGGATTGACAAGGTAGGGCGCAAGCATATACAGAGCTTTAGAAGTGCCGGACGACCGAAAGCGTCAAGACCCATTGCCGAATACATATGGGCGGTGTGCGAAAGCAAGCCGACCGCGGCGGAATGGATAAAGGCTCTGAGGGGCTGAAAAAGTAAAATAAAGGGGCGGTCAAGTGCCGCCCCGGAAGGGGAAACAATGGTAAACTATGGTAAAGTAATCAAGCGGCTGTTGTGGGCATTAATCGCGGTTGTCCTTGTATGGGCATTCTTAAGTGGGATTGAAATAGGCAATCCGGCACGACTAACAGGGGCGAACGCAATCAGCACGCTAAACCTGTTCCGGCTGTTCGGCATAATCTAAAAATAAGCTATAACAGGGGCGGTCAAGCGCCGCCCCGGAAAGAGGTACATATGGGAAAGAATGTTAAATGGGAGCTGTGGCGCTACTGGGGCGAAAACCTCGTAACAGGTGATCTGTTTAATGCGCCGACAATGAAACAGTGCGCTAACTGGGTTAGCGGTGAAATGCGCTACTATGGCAATGAAACGCATAAAGAGGGGATGGGTCGTGTACGGGATGAAGTAACAGGCAATCGGTTCATAACCTACGATGGCAAAAGATGGTATAAGGAATAAGGGGTGATACAAGCGGGGCGGTGTGAGAGCCGCCCCGATTTTCTTGCCTGCCGGAATTAGACCTCTTTTTCGCACCGCTTTTAGAATTAGACCTGTTAGGTTTAATTGGCGCGCCGACGGAATTAGACCTCTTTTTTTCACAGTTTATTCATACAATGTTTAAAATTAAGATTTGATTTTTCTCTGAAAATATGGTATAATGAATTAGAAAAAAGGGCAGGAAAGCCCGGAAAGAGGTTACATATGGAAAACACTTATATCGACTTTTTGTTTGAGGATGAGGATAGCGGCGAACAGTTTTTTGTGGAAGTTAAATTGGAAGCAAATGGCAGCTATAAAGAGGCTCGAAAAAAGGCTATTGAAATAGCTAATGAATATTTTGACAATGCGAAAATTCAGCCCGGTTGGTTGCCCGCTTATGAGGCTGAAATGTGGGGTCTTGACACATATTGAAAAAATCGGATGAAAGAGGAAGTTTTGGAAAATTCTTCCTCTTTCGCCGCTATGGGAATTAGACCTTTTAGGTTTAACTTAGGGAAATCCACAACGTTTACAGAAAATTCATAGAGAATTCATGCACCGTTCATAATTGTATGATATAATAGTTATACTGAAAGGAAGAAAGGAACCAATACATATGGATATCAGAGAAAGAATTATCAGAAAAACCGCAATTTATTTTAAGGAAAATGTCCTCGACTATCTCTGCTGGTTTATGGAAAATATCCTTAATTATCAAAGAGATTGTTATAGAGAAAACTTAAGAGCCTTGAAAAAAGCTGAAGAAGATATTCAGTTTAATTTCAGAATTTATCTTAACGACCGCACGGCAGATGAAGAAATTGGCAAGGAATTCCTGAAAATGGAAAAGATGATAAGAGATGAAATTCTTGCGGATTTTGAGGATAAACTGAATAAAGAGAAATTTATGGAAAATATACATCCGGGTTTGCAATTTCAGTTAATTTATATACTTGATAGTATAGTACATGAAGAATTAGACAAAATTTGCAAGGAATGACAATTAGTGCCGTTAAAGGAAAACTTTGGCGGCACAGATTATAATTAGACCTTTTAGGTTTAATTTGAAAATTGATTTACAGAAAATTTAGAATAAGTTCATATATAATTCATAATCATATGTTATAATAATTATACTAAAAAGAAAAGAGGTACATATCATGGATAATTACAGACAGGAAAAACTTGGAGAAGTCGAGGATACTTTCAGAAACACTTCTCTCTCACAAGAAAAGATTGAAGAAATTGGTGAATGGTATATTCTGGAAATTGAGAAGCTGAAAAAGAAAATGGAAGAAGCTGGAGACGCGATAGAGGAGCTGTTTGTTAGTCAGGGTCTGTTTGAAGATACAGAGGGTGACTGGGAAGAACAGGAAAAGAAAGATAAGTTTATTGCACTCTACTGGGAAGCTATTCATGAAAGATTGGTTGGAATGTTCTATACTGACATAGCAGAGGGTTGTAATGATATCCATTTTAAGGAAGACTATGAATGGGATAATTTTCTTGATGGTGTCGCGGCACTGGCAGAAAAGTGGTATGACTGGATTTGATAAATAAAGAAAAATCTGTCAAGGTTGGAAAATCTTGACAGATTTTTCCCTCTTGAATTAGACCTTTAAGGTTTAATTTAAATTTCTTTCGGATTTACAGAATTTCTACAAAATATTCATACAGTGTTCATAATTATATAGTATAATATTTATACAAAAGAAAGAGAGGTACATATCATGAATTACAGTTATGAAATTAATTTCAGCACAAGAGGCGCAACAGAACACGGCATTCAAATGGAAATGAAAATTACCGGTCTGACAGAAAACAGAGCTAAAACTATTGCCGGCATGGGTAAGAAAGCATTCCGCAGCTACGATATTGTGAATGAGATGACCGGCGAAGTAGAGGAAAGTTTTTACAGGGGAACGAACTTCAAGTATGAAGAGAAAGATATTGCGGAAGTTATCTCGGAAATCGACCATTTCCTCTATCTGACTAACAATTGACAAGAAAAGAGAGCGGCAATTAATTGCCGTTTCTCTTTTGGATTAGAGTTAGACCTTTAAGGTTTAATTGCCGAATTCATAGAAAATTCATAAACTGTTTACAAAAAGTTCTTGATTTGCCCTCTCGAATGTGATATAATATACTTGTTCCGAAAGGGGATAATACATAGAAGAGAGAGAAATATTTATGGAAAAGATTGACATTAAACGCGGTCAGATTTATTATGTAGATTTCGGGGAAAATGTCGGGAGAGAACAAAACGGTATACGTCCCGCAATAATCATGCAGAATAATGTCGGCAATAAGCACAGCCCTACAACCATTGTAATTCCTTTGACTACCAGTAAAAGGAAGCATCAGCTACCAACCCATGTTTTTATAGGTAAGGGGAAGCTAAAGGGAGCTGGAAAAATCTGGGGTATCGCAGTAGCTGAACAAATGAGAACAGTTGATGAAATGCGCATATTACAGTATGAGGATGAATTAACAGAAGAGGGAATGAGTGCTATTGAGAAAGCTGTTAAAGTAAGTTTGGGATTGTAAATAATTGCCGTCAAGGGAAACTTTGACGGCGAAAGGCAATTAGACCTTTAAGGTTTAATTATGAGAAGTTTGCACTGTTTACAGAAAATTCATAGAAAAAACTTATACTGTTTACAATTATGTGTTATAATATATGTGTAAAAGAAAGAGAGGTACATACCATGAATTATACTTATGAAATTAAATTCAGCACAGAGGGACAGGGAGAAAATGGAATGAACATTAGTCTTAAAATTAGCAATTTGGACAAGGAACGTGTAAAAGCTGTTGCCGCAATTGGAATTAGAGGATTTCTCTCTTATGAAATTATGAATGAACAGACAGGTGAAATAGTAGGGAATTTTTATAGAGGATTGGAATTATCTGATAATAGAAACGCTGTTCGGGCAATGAACGAGATTGAAGAATTTATAAACCTACAATAAAGTAAGAAAAAAGAAAACGGCAATTATTGCCGTTTTCCTTTTAAGCTGAATTAAACCTATAAGGTCTAATTTCAAGTACCGCGTTCACAAAAAATTCATAAAAAGTTCTCTAAATTTTCATACTTTTCTCTTTTTCCGTTCATAATTCTATGTTATAATATATACGTCAAAGGGAAAGAGAAACGAAATCAAGAACCGCGGTCAAAGAAAAAAATCTTGAAAAAATTTTGAAAACCTCTTGACAAACGGCGCGAAATGTGCTATAATATATATGTAATCAAGAGGGGCGCCAACCTCGTTAAAAACGCAGAAAAGAGATTAAACTATGGAAAACACCGAAAAGAAAAGCAAGACCATGACCACCCGTGAATTCCTTGAAGCATTCATTCGCGGCGATTATGAGTATACCGTGAACGATATGACCATGGTTGACAAGGCACACGCGCTCCTTGACGCAATGGACGCAAGAAACGCGGCGAAAAAGGAAAAGAAAGACAGCTCCAAGCCGTCAAAGAGCTTTGAGGAAAACGCACCGCTCCGTGAAAAGGTCAAGGAAATTCTTGCCAAGAATGGCGCCTCCATGATAGCTAAGGATATAGCTGGAGAGATGGACTGCACTATCCAGAAAACGTCAAGCGTCATTCGGCAGATGGTAGAAGCTGGAATGGTGGAAAGAATTGACAATGGACGGAACAAGCCTCTTGAATATAAGCTGATAGGATAATCTAAGGGAAAGAGGTGGAAGAAATTCCATCTCTTTCCTTTTGAACGCGAATTAGACCTTAGAGGTTTAAGAAAATTTTTATAGAAAAATTAATAAAAATACTTGACAAATGAATGAAAGTGTGATATAATATTAATACAGAAAAAGAAAGAGGGGTACATATTCATGAAAGAATATTTAATTGAATCACATTTTGCTATTTATGATATTGATGAAAGTGTTCATTACGAAAGTGACCCGGAATTTATGACTGACGATTGGACAAAATATAATTTAAATAATATGTATGAATTATGGTCAGTTTATGAACGTCAGGAAAACGGAACTTTTAAAAGAATTAAAACCAACCTTTAATTCATTCGCCGTCAAGGGTAACTTTGGCGGCATTTGATTGAATTAAACCTTATAGGTCTAATTTCATGTGCCATGTTCACAAAAAATTCATAAAAAGTTCTGGAAAAATTCATTTTCCTTTAATCCCTTGTTCATAATTCCATGTTATAATATATACGTAAACGAAAGAGAGGTACATATAACATTATGAACACTTTAATTATTTTCATTATCGCAAGTATCGTCAATGTAATTCTACAAACTATAAAGGTTCTTGTAACGGTAAAATGTGGTAAATGGGTAACGGCTATCACAAATGCCATTGTTTACGGCTTTTATACGTGGGTTCTTGTCCTCATGTCCTGCCCGCTGTCCCTTTGGGCGAAAATCCTTATAACAGCTGGAACAAATTTCCTCGGTGTTTGGATAGTAAAGTATGTGGAAGAAAAAGGGAGAAAAGACAAGCTCTGGAAAGTTGAGGTAGCTATACCAAATGATTACAGTACATTTGCCGCAAAAGATTTAAGAGCCGCCGGAATTTCTTCAAATAGTCAAATAATGGGAGATTGGACAATGTTTAACTGTTATTGTATGAAAAAGGAAGAAACAGCGAAAGTAAAGGAAATTGCGGTTTCCAATAAAGGGAAATATAGTGCCTTTGAAAGTAAAATGTAAGAATAGGAAAGAGAGGAAAAATTTTCCTCTTTTTCTTTTTTTGCGCGAATTAAACCTTTAAGGTCTAATTCCCAAAATTTTCCATTTCCACTTCCAGTTTTTACCATTTCAACCATTTTTTATCAAATAGAAAAGTCAAATTTTCCCAATTCAAGTTTACAAAAAATTCATAAAATCTTCTTTTCCCGTTCATATCCCTATGTTATAATATATACGTAAACGAAAGAGAGGTAAAGCCTATGGCAAAATCAGAAAACAACATGAGTAATGAGAGATACAGAAATGCTCTCATAAAGAAATTAATGGAATTTTTCCAGTCAAAGGAAGGCGGTGAGGAATGGGTTTTACAGGTAGCAAGTAACGCTTTCGGTTTTCCGTTCGTGAATGACGTCGGCTCGGAAGAAATTGTCAAAATTACCGTTTCTATCCCAAAAGGGACAAGAGAGGGAGAGCCGTACGACCTTGACGGAGAAGCCAAAGATTACCAGACCGCCGTTTCCGAAAAGCTGGAAAGAGCGAAAAAGGCAGAAGAGGCAAAAAATAAGAAAATTGAGAGGGACAGGAAGAAAAGGGAAAATCTGGAAAAGCTGAAAGAAAGTAGGAAAGAAGGGTAAAAAGGGGCGGCGCTCCAAAAAATGACAGCGCCGCCATACATAGGAAACCCTATGAATATCAAGCAGTCATGGGAACGGGACAGCCGACATGAATTGCCGCAAATGGAAAGGATTAACACTTATGGAAAAAGAAAGAAAACTTGACAAAAGAAGAAAGTACTACCTTATTTTGGATTGCGAAACAGCTACACTTCCATATGCTTCCAAATTTGGTGGCGATGAGAAGAAAGCTATAAGTATTGCCAAACCGCTTATATATGACCTTGGTTGGACAATATGTGACGCAAAAGGGAAAATTTACCGGAAAAGGTCTTACCTGATAACAGAGATATTTTCCGTGCCGTCAGTGTTTAATACAGCTTACTATAAAGAGAAAAGACCCCAGTATCTGGAAAAGCTCAAGGCTGGCTCCATAAGTCTCAGAACTTGGAAAGAAGCAACAGAGATACTGGAAAGGGATTTACTGGAAGTACAGGCAGTCGGCGCCTATAATGCGGCATTCGATTTTAAAAAGGCAATTCCATTTACAGAAAAGTATATTGAAGCCCTGTATTCCAATGATTTCCAGCGCTGGGAAGAAGTACAGGAAAAGGTATGTGATAACATTGCAAGAGGAAAGAAAGCGACAAAAAGAGACGGCGCGCCGGAATTCGATCCCTATAATTTTCAGTTTCGCAATAACTTTTATCCAATATTTGACATTTGGGGGCTTGCTTGTGAATATCTGTTAAATACAGATGAATACAGAAATACTTGTCTTGCCAATAACTGGATAACTGCCAGTGGAAAATATTACCAAACAAGTGCCGAAAAAGCATTTGCCTATCTTATGAATGACTGGGAATTTTTGGAAAGTCATACGGCAATTGAAGATGCAGAGATTGAATCGGCAATATTTGGTAAAATTGTGGAAAAGGTGGGAATAAAGGGAATTGAATTTGAAATAATATTCTTTCCGTTCCGAATAGTCGGAATGGTAAAATAAGGAAAAAAGGAATGGTAAGAAATTACCATTCTTTTTTTATATCAATTAAATGCCACGTGTTATATAACAGATGTTATAGGTCCAGTAAAAAAAAGAGGTCTAAAAAAGTCTAAAAAAAAGAGGTCTAAGAAGAGATTTGCGCCGTCCCCAATTAGACCTCTTTTTCGGAAAAAATTAACAGTTTTTCCTTATGCAACCAAAATTTAACTCCATCTAATGTCAAATTTTAATATCATCACGGCATTGAATTGAAGGATGTAATATCATACCATGCCGCGCCATAGGATTGAAAAGGAGCTGTAAAAGGAGCTGTAAAAGGAGCTGCAAAATTCATTTCCAATTGCGATTAAAATTCAATTTTTTACCAGATTTTGGTAGCCGCGGTTAAATTGAAACAATCTTCAAGCAATTCCGCAAAAGAAGTAATAAAGAAGTCTGGAAAATCTTGTCATAAAACAGGTCTAATTGAATCTATCCGTATGGAATAAAATGAGAGAGAAGGAAATCAGATTCTTTCATTGCCTTTTTCCGAAATTTCGGAAACCGGGTGAAATTGTAGAAAAATCTTACAATTAAAAAGTAAACTTACAGTAATTACTTCTTGTGACAATCGTGTGGCGGCACATGAATATAACTGATATGCCAGAAAAAGGAAAAAGGAAAGAGGTCTAATTGCCGCTTCCCATCACTTTCCTTGCCGCTTTCCCTCTCCATTTGCGGCGTTACCAAATTTTGGTAAAAATTGAATTAAACCTCTTTTATCCAAAATTTTCCTTAAACTTTTTGAAATTTTATTTTGTCAAATTTTGTCTTTTTAAGGCAGACATTCGTCTTTACAGAATTTTCACTATTGGAATTTGACAAGGGATGAAGTCAAATTTTGATCCGTAGGGGAGTAGGGGAGAAAAAGAAAAACATCAGTGCCGCGAAAGTTACTCTAAAGCAGCTGCATTTTTCCATTGAGTTTTAAGGAGCTGCAAAAAGGGGAAGAAAAAAGGAGCTGCAAACCCCTATTTCCATAGCAGCTACAAAATCAAGTTTTTACCAGATTTTGGTAAAGGCGCAATAATTATTATTTTAAATTTATTTATATTCTGTCATAAGTTTGTAAAATATTTTTTCTTTAAAGTCACTCATATATAGGAAGAAAAATATCTTCCAAGTATATAATTAAAAGAGGTAATATAAAATGACAGTAAGTGAATTTATAAGTATATTTGATTCTATTAGCGGGAAAGCTAATGAGCAGAGAAAACTTTATGCCCACATGGTTTTAACACCTGAAGCAACGGATGAAGAATTAATGAGAGCTTTAGGAATTAGTACAAAAACAAGTTTTAAATCAATAAAATAGAATTTATTAAAGAAAGGACTAAAAATTGAACCGATAGATCATTAATTTAAAGATATTTTAAAAAATAATTATAGGATTATTCCTTGTAACTATTCTGAGTTAGGATACTTTGCTAAGATACTTTACTAAGTATACTAATTAAGTATACTAACAAAGTATCCTAACAAAGATACTTTACTCAGTATCCTAATAAAGATACTTTACTCAGATACTTAACAAAGATACTAAATAAGGATACTTTGTTAAGATACTTAATAAAGATATTTTACTAACCATATTTTTAGGAGATTACTATGACAATTCATGATTTTCTTTATAATTTATCTACCTTTGACGGCAGAGCTTATAAACAAAAAGAATTATATGCTAATTTAGTTTTAAATCCAAATTAGTCTATTAAAGAATTACAGAAAATTTTAAGTTGTAATTCAAAAAATTTTAAACAATTGTATGATAATTTATTAAAAAGAGGTTTAAAAATTGAACCAATTGATGAAATATAAGAAAATTTAAAGAATCGAATTTCCAATATTGAAAAGGAATAGAATAGTAAAATTACAATTTAGAAAGAAAATGAATTAGAAAAATTAGAAAAACCTCTCATTGAACTATTTGATGAAGATCCTTTTTCCTATTTGAAAAATGAAATTACTCCTGATGGCTTTTCTTTAAAAGCTGGAAAACATCTTAATAAATTAATACCACGTTATATGTTCCTTTCTCGTTCAGAACGTAAAAATTAGATTAAAGAAAAATTTAATTATTCAGATGAAGAAATAGAATATATTTTTAATAATATTTTAAAAGATTTTGAACCTCTTTCAATTGGATTTTAATGTTTTAATGTTTTACTGCCGCTGTTCATGGAAAATTTATAATCTGTGCATATAATTTTCATAAAATTTTCATAATTTGTTCATATTTGCCGTCGCCAGAGGTTATAAGAAAGTTAGAAAATTTTCATAGAGTCTTTATAATTTTTTTCTACAATGTATAACAGGTGTTATGGTTTAGAGGAGTGAAGAGCGCGTAATTGTCAAGGCCGCTATTCAAGGAAAATTCAAAAAAAGTTCATTAAATTTTCATAGAAAATTCATAAAATTCATAGAAAATTCATAAAATGTTCATATTTGTCGTCGGTGAAGAACTCGTATTCTTTCCATCTCTTTTAGTGTAATTTTCTACTCTTTTGCCTAATCTCAATCTGAATTTAGGCTTTTTTTCTTTTTTTCAACCAGTTCACTCTTGCTTACCTGACCCCCCCCGACACTTTTGTTCTCGGGGCTCGCTCGCTTCGCTCGCTTCGCTCCCTCAACAAAAGTCTCCCCCCCTCAGGGGGAGGTTAAGTAAAAATTTTTTTCTAAAAAAATAAAAATATAAAAACAGAAAAACCGCCCAAGGGGAAAAACATAAAAATATTTTACCTATTTATTTCTCCTTGTTTTCCGTAGAGTATGGAATCAATCAGAAAAAACTCTATATCAATTAATCAAAACATTTCTATCTTCATAAAAATTAAATTTATTGCCGCCAAAGGAAACCAAATATCCCTCTTTCTTTAATTCATTCACAGCTTTCCAGTAAGCACTATCGCTCATACCTAAAACGGCAGTTATATCTTGCACACTTAAAGCGCATTCATAGCCATTGGAGTTAGTAACCAAATATAAATAGACACTAAATGCCGTTTTAGATAAAACTCTTTGAGCTACGAAATAAGGCAGTTTATTTTCCTATGTCCAGTTAGGACTATTTTTCCCTTTATTAATTTTCACAATTTTTTGATTGGGATAAGTAGTCATTTGTTTTCCTCCATTACATAATTGCAAAAATGATAAACGCCGTTTTCGTCTTTCTTTTATTACACTAAATAATCTCCCAATTCGCCCTAAAGCAAACTTCTAAAATTCGCACCGAATGAAATAGTAAAGTTAAAAGCACTTTCCATTTGATCTCTCTGTTCGCTCCAACGCTCTTCTCCTGTTTTACTTCTCCCATCTTCTGGAAAATCTTCTCTTCTATATAAAAACACTTTTCCTTCTCGTCTTAAATTAATCTTTACAGGAGACTTTGCTCTACCTTCCTATATTTCCTATTCTGTTTGATTGACAGCTCTTGCAGCACAGGTTAATAAATAAGAAAGTGGCACAACTATACCTGATATACGAAACACGTGAATGACATTACCATTATCTTTAACTTGCTTTTCCAATTCCCAAGGGTCATCAAACATAGCTGCGGCAAAGGCTCTCGCTAAAGAAGTCCTTATTGCATGATTTAGGCTTGCATTTTCTCCCAATGTTTGTTTAGATGTATTTACTAATGCGGCAAGAAACATATCTGAATTTGCGGAAAAAGGTAAGAGACTATCCATAGCATCTTTAAAAGCTCTATAATTTTGAGATACACCAGCTATACCTGATTTTTCTAAATGACTGCCAAGGATATATGACTTTGTACTTTCCCAAATGACGGCATAATCGCCAAGGTTCATTTTAGAGATTTTATACATTTGTTTTTGTACACTATCTCTTATTTCTATTTTAGAACTTCCGCTAATAGCTTCTAACTATTCACGAATTTGTTTTTCAAAATCAATTGTAATATCAGTCCTCACTAATACAGTTACCAAGTCGGCACTTGCAGAATGTCCTTTTGAAACACGAGAAGTGATAGCTTTAGTACTTTTACTCTGATTAGCATTTAAGACAGGAATCAGATACTCATTCAAAAGTTCTTCAACAAAACCCTGACTCTGGTCACTTAAGGTTTTTAATTGTGTCTTTCCCTAAATGTCCTATGGTTTCAAGATTTGTTTATTCTTATTTTTAATAAAGTTATTGTTTCTTTTTGTCTTTCCGGCATAGTAATTGAAAGTTTCTTTATAAGCATCGGTAATTGATTTAAGATCTAATTGGTTAATAAAATTATCGACAAAAGGATTTTTAGAGTTATTTTTTAAAATGTCTAAAAGCCCTCGTAAAGACGTATAAACTTTATTGTCTCCATTATTTTTATCTTTTACTCTATTTATTGTATTATTTAATGCCGCAAGAAGTGCCGGATAAGCCATTTCTTTAAAAATACTTTCTACTTCTGTTTCATCTATATCCAAATTATCGCCATTAACATTTAAACAAGCTAATAGGCGCTTTTCATTTTCTGGCTTTCTTTCTTCTGCTTTCAGCTATGCCTCAAACTGTATTTGTAACTAACGTGCTGCAGAAGAAAAATCTTTGCCTGCGGACTAACCATAGTTTGGTTCTCCTTTTTTATTATAAGGTTTTATTTTTCTCTACTCTTCATCTTTTCTTAACTGCTAAATGTTTCTTTGTATCTGTGGCATTATACCTTGAATCTGATTTAATGATTTTATGACCAACTTATCAAAGTCTTTTCCCAAAAGATTTTTGCCTTGTGCGGGTTTAATTCCATAAAACTTTTCCAGAATCTATAACTCTTTTTTTCTTTCAACTACCTATTGTCTTTTTAAATAATTAGCTAAATTTCTCATTTCATTCATATCTGTTAACTCGTTTTTCACTAAGTCCATGTCATTATTAAATCCACTAATTACTCCATTTCTCCAACGAATAGAAGCAAGATTATCTTCTCCGTATTCAGGCAAATAGTCGTAAAATAAATAGCCATCTTCAAGAGTGGGAAAGAAATAGTGAAATTCATTTTCATTATCCATTTTCTGTTCACCTCCGTACATCTTAAAGTAGATTCTCTTCCTTTTTTCTCTATTACATCCAGTGCCGCGAAAGGGTAAATCCTGACAAAGTAAAAGAGGGATGAATTACTCCATCCCTCTTTTCTTTAGTTAATATTAGGCGAGCTTATATGCACGTCTGAGAGTTTCCTTCTTAAGACCATTCTTGTCAGTGAAAGAAACCTTAACCTCACCGCAAATGACTGTGCCGTCAGCGATAAGAGGCTTCAGAGCAGTTGCAACCTGCGGAGGAAGAACCGGGTTCGGGCTTCGGACCGAGCGGCGAGGGTTACTTCCTCCTGACCGCG
>JABLTQ010002377.1_pt1 | contig 14957 bp, 12 predicted proteins | sample 7160101 | NCBI WGS metagenome assembly JABLTQ01 (sample SAMN14651228, study PRJNA627086) | human gut metagenome | isolation source: feces | host: Homo sapiens
ATCACCTGTTGATAGTACTTCTTTTGAAATTCTGTGTGTGGTGTCATAATGATTGACTCTTTTTGTGAGTCAACCTTTTTCAGGCAAATACAAGATGCTGTTGGCGAACTCGTGAGTGGTTCGCTTGATTTCACGCACGGGCTAATGATTAGATACGGCGAGAGTTGGTTCTGGCCCAGGGGATGACGTAGGCGGGGGACATCTTGCGGGACAGGAGGTCTTTCATATAGTCCATGTAGGGGGCGACGTGGCTGAAGAACATCTTGTAACCGTCGCAGAGGGCGTTCAGGCCGGTCTCGATCCTTAGGCCGCCTCTGCCTTGGCGGGACTCGTAGGTGTTGAACCGATGCTTGGGGCACTCGCCGTTGCAGGCGAAAAGCCATTCACACTTAAGGCATTTGGTGGGGAGCTTGTTCCGCTTGTCGATGCCGAAGGCCGTCTGCTTGTCCGAGCGCATCATCTCGGCGATCGGCTTTTCGGTGATGTTGCCGAGGAGATAATCCTTATAGACAAAATGGTCGCAAGGGTAGAGGTCGCCGTTGTGTTCGATGACGGAATTGCCGCCGCAGGTCTGGGCGAATGTGCAGGTGCCGGGCATCTCCCCGACCCAAGTGGCCAGGGTGGCGTCGAAATTAGTGACGAATATGCGGCCGACATCATTCCTGACCCAATAATCGAATATGTCGCAGAGGAACCGGCCGTAGCCCACATCGCTCACCGACCACGGAGCGATCATCGCTCCGTCCGCTTTCGGGTCCACGATGAACGGACGCTTCTTCTTGTCCGGCTTCCCGGCCCCGTTCAGCGGGTACTTGACGTGCTCGACCACAGGCATAAACTGCATAAATCCGCTGCCGACCTCACGCAGAAACAGATACGTCTCCAGCCCTCTGCCTTCGCTGGCGTGATTGACCGTGGACATCGTGTTGAACTCAACTCCTTCCCCTTTCAGAATATTCAGTCCGCTCATCACCCTGTCGAAGGTCGGGAACCCACCCTTGTCCTTGCGGTACTTGTCGTGAATATCCTTGGGGCCGTCCAGGGATATTCCCACAAGGAAATTGTTCTCGCGGAAGAATCTCGCCCATTCTCTGTTGAGGAGCGTGCCGTTGGTCTGGATGGTGTTGTGGATGACTTTGCCATCGGCATATTTCTTCTCAAATTCCAAAGCCTTGCGGTAGAAGTCCAGCCCCAGCACCAACGGCTCGCCACCGTGCCAGTTGAAGGTCACTTCCGGCACACCGTTCGCGCTGATATATTCCTGAACCACTTTTTCGAGCATCGCTTCGGCCATCCGGGGCTCCTTGCCGCCGTAGATCTCAGCCTTGTCGAGGTAGTAGCAATATTTACAGTCCAGATTGCAGAGTGACCCGGCGGGCTTGATCATGATGTTGAACGCCATCGGTCCGGAAAGGCGGATGGCGTCCCCGAGGGTCAGTGTCTTTTCAAATGTCGCGTCTGACATATCCCTGAAAAATATAGAAGTAATACTTCGGCAAATAAGTCATCCAGTGTGACTTGGGATTGGATGTCGTTGAAATATTCATTGTGCCTGACACCGTAGGTTGTCACCATTGTGATGTGCACGGCCTTGCGCGTGTTTGTCTCCTCTATGAAGCGAGCCTTTTTGGAGCGTTTCCATTTTGCAAAAATATGAATATTATTTGAGATAACTGCGGTATCTTGGAATTTTTGCCACATTCCGCACGGTTATCGAAAATAAGGCTGCGGAATCTTGGATTATTTACCACATTCCGCATGGTTATTATTTACGGAGTCTTTTCAGCGGGGTGCTCTTCTGGTCGGGACGGTCATCCCGCCATTTGGGTCAAGGAAGGACGTATCTTGAGAAATCATTTCGATTGAAAGTTGAATAAAAACAGATTTTCTTCAAAAACAGGATTATCTTTGCCGATTGGAAATCACCAACCTGACTACAGATAATGCTTGGAAGAATCATATCCGTACCTCTCGCCTTGATTTTGGCTCTGCCGGTAGGCTCGCAGAACCTGTCAGATGGTTCGGCTCAGTCAAGTCCGCTCCCCTATTGGCAGACGGGGCGTCACGCATCCTCTTTGTCAGACAGTTCATCCTTGTCCCCGGCGGCCGCTCGGGCATATTCACAAATGCCTCAAAACAGCCGCGTAGGTGTCGGGTTCCCGAGGACGCGGCTGGGGCGGGTGGTGGTCATAAGCGCTCCGCTGATCGCGGAGGGATTGGTGGCCAAGAAGTTGGACGGACGGTTCCGGGGATTGAGGAACGATTATATTCCTGATTTCAAGAAGAGCGCAGATGACTACCTGCAATATTCCCCGCTCGCGGTGATGGTCGGACTGAAAGCGCTTGGGGTGGAAAGCCGCAGCTCGTGGGAGAGAATGGCGGTGTCGGACGCTATTTCCGCCGTTCTGATGGCTGGCATCGTCGGCACGCTGAAGAACACCACCAACGTCACCAGACCGGATGGTTCAGATGACAGATCCTTCCCTTCGGGACACACCGCCACGGCGTTCATGACCGCCACAATGCTTACCAAGGAATATGGCAGTGTGAGCCCATGGATCGGTGTCGGGGCCTATTCCGTGGCCGCCGCGACCGGGCTTATGCGTGTCGCGAACAACAAGCATTGGCTCAGCGATGTGCTGATGGGAGCAGGAGTGGGAATCCTCGCCACGGAGGCCGGGTACTGGATCACCGACTTGATATTCAAGGATAAAGGTTTGTCTGCCACTTATGCCGACTATCCCGATGATGTAAGTCCGAGTACTTCTTTCTTGGGTCTTTATCTCGGGGTGAATCTGCCGCTTAGTGATTACGATATAGACGAGACCAACGAGTTCCGGACTTCCACCGGAAGCACCGCCGGCCTTGAGGGGGCTTGGTTTCCTTGGCGGCATTTCGGGATCGGGGGACGCTTCACGGCTACCAACACGTTGATATTCACTGATGACGATGAGGCGAAAAACTCTTTTGATGCCGTCTCTTTCTCTGGAGGAGGCTACTTCTCCCTTCCATTGTCTTCCTTCTGGTCAGCCGGAGCAAAACTGCTCGGCGGCTATGTCCGCTATCCGAAACTGAGCCTTGCCGGCAAGACGGTGCCCTCAGCCGGAGGTTTCACCTTCGGCACCGGCATGTCTTTGTCCTTCAAGGTCAATTCCTCTTACGGAATGAGACTTTTCCTGGACTACAACCTCCTCCCGCCCCACAGCAAATCTTCTAATGAATATATGAATATGCTCACGCTCGGCACCTCCTTCGTTGTCCTGCTGTGATCCCCGCCGGGCATCGGACCTTGAACTCACCACGTCGGTCACTGAGCCTGTCGAAGTGACCACCTTTCTCGGCCGGAGTCGTCATCGGGTCATCAAGATAGACACTGATGTACTCGGCGTCAATGCAGCCTGCACGGTTCTCCTTCTCACAGTAGTTGATCATCTTCTCCCAGGCGCCGGAATGATCTACACCCTTGTAGTCTCAGGTCAACGCTTCAGAAAAATGAAAAATGTACGGCGGAAATTTGGTCAACTGAAAAAAGTGTCCTACCTTTGGCGGAACAAGATGCGACCCGTCGCGGTGGTTATATATTTTTCGGAATATTCCGAATAATGTGAAAGATTGTAGTCGCCGAGGGTTGATTTTGTTTGAGATTGACACATAATTATTAACACGCCCCTGAGGGTTCAGGGACACTAATGACTTTTTTATCGTACATTTCGCTATGGAAGTAAAGAACGCTGTAGCCGGAACGCTGGAGTCAGGTGACATCATGATCCAGATCGCCCCGGCCGAGACGAAAGGTCTGCACATCGATCTGGACAGTTCTGTGGCCGCCCAGTTCGGCAGGCAGATCCGTCAGGTCATTGAGGAAACTCTTACCGAATTCGGACTGGAGGACGCTGACATCAAGGCGGTTGACAAGGGAGCCAGGGATTGCACCATCCGTGCCAGGGTGACCGCCGCCGCCGTGCGCGCCACAGGAAAAGATGTTTGGGCTTAGTTTAGGTTGAGGAATAAGTCGCGGCGCCAGGGACCGAAGGTGCGCGGGTTATTCCGATAATCAGTTACGATTATGGAAAGATTAAGAAGAACAATGATGTTCGTTCCGGGCAACAATCCCGGAATGATGCAGGATGCCTTCATCTACGGGCCGGACTCGATCATGCTCGACCTGGAGGACTCCGTGACAATGGCCGAGAAAGACGCTGCCCGTCTGCTCGTTTACAACGCTCTTAAATCAATAGACTACGGCGACACCGAAATGGTTGTCCGCATCAATCCTCTCAGCACCCCTTACGGCCACAAGGACGTGGAGGCTGTCGTGAAGGCCGGCGTGCAGGTGATCCGCATGCCGAAGACCGAGACCGCCGACGAGGTCCGCGAGCTGGAGGCGGAGATTGAGAAGGTCGAGAAAGAACTGGGATGCCTTGGCAGAACCCGCATGATGGCCGCCATCGAAAGCGCCGAGGGCATCTGTAACGCCTTCGCCATCGCCAAGGCCTCGAAGAGGATGATGGGCATCGCCCTCGGAGCCGAGGACTATTGCGCCAACCTCAAGACCCAGCGTACCCCGGGTGGAGCCGAGCTGCTCTATGCCCGCGAGACCATCGTGGTGGCCGCCAGGGCCGCAGGGATCGACGCTCTCGACACGGTATATTCAAACCTCGATGACATGGAGACATTCCGCAAGGAGGTCGAGCTCATCAAGACTCTCGGATTCGACGGCAAGTCCATCATCAACCCTCGTCAGATCCAGATCGTGAACGAGGTGTTCGCCCCGACCGAGAAGGCCATCGAGAAGGCTAAGAAGATTCTCGCCGCCATCAAGGAGGCTGAGAAACGCGGCTCGGGTGTCATCGCCGTCAACGGCAAGATGGTTGACCGTCCTGTTGTCATCAGGGCTCAGCGCACCATCGATCTCGCCATCGCTTCAGGCATATTAACAAAGGAGGAAGTTTATGAGTAATATAAGGGAAAGGGCGGCGCTTGTCGATAAGGTTGCCGCCGCAATGGGCAAGAAGGTGTACTCGGGAGAGACTCCGAAAAACACCACATTCCGCAAGGATCTTCAGAAGGTTCAGTCCAAGGTGGTTACACTTGAGGATGCCATCAGGCTCAGCGGCCTGAAAGACGGAATGACAATCTCCTTCCACCACCATTTCAGAGGCGGTGACAAGGTTGTGAACATGGTCGTTGGCAAACTGGCCGAGATGGGATTCAAGAATCTCCACCTCGCCGCGTCCAGCCTTTCCGACGTCCACGCTCCGCTGATCGACCACATCAAGAACGGAGTGATCACAAAGATCTCCACCTCCGGGCTCCGTGGCGAGCTTGCCAAGGAGATCTCACACGGTCTGATGAAGGAGCCTGTGGTGTTCCGCAGCCACGGAGGACGTGGCAGCGCCATCGCGAAAGGTGACCTGCACATCGACGTGGCGTTCCTCGGCGCGTCTTCCAGTGACCCTGCCGGCAACGCCAGCGGTTACTCCCGCTCCGAGCATGCCAAGTCCATCTGCGGATCCCTCGGCTACGCCAAGCCGGACGCGCAGTATGCTGACAAGGTGGTGATCATCACCGACGATCTCGTTGACTATCCGAACACACCGAACTCGATTTCCGAGCACGATGTCGATTACGTTGTCCTCGTGGACTCAGTCGGAGACTCGTCCAAGATCTCTTCCGGAGCCATCCGTGACACCAAGAACCCTCGCGACATCCTGCTTGCGATGAACGCCGCGAAGGTGATCGTCAACAGCGGCTATTTCAAGGAAGGCTTCTCGATCCAGACCGGATCCGGCGGAGCCTCGCTGGCCGCTGTCAAATATATTCGTGAGGAAATGATCAAGAGGGGCATCCACTCCAGCTTCGCGCTCGGAGGAATCACCGCCCACATGGTCAAGATGCACGAAGAAGGCCTCATCGGACGACTCATTGACGTTCAGTCATTTGACCGCGTCGCCGCCGAGTCCATCAAGAACGATCCTTTCCATAAGGGAGTCTCCGCCAATGAATATGCCAGCGCGGATGAACCTGGATCAGCCGTGCACTATCTCGACATCGTGATTCTCTCGGCCCTTGAGGTGGACGTGAACTTCAACGTCAACGTGCTTGTCGGCAGTGACGGAGTCATCAGAGGAGCCGTCGGAGGACACCCTGACACAGCCGCCGATTCAGCCCTCTCGATCATCGTCTGCCCACTTATGCGCGGACGCATCCCTTGCGTCGTGGACGAGGTCACGACTCTCATCACCCCTGGCTCGACAGTCGATGTTGTAGTCACTGAATATGGCATCGCGGTCAACCCGCGCCGTCCTGAGATCGCCGAGCGTCTGAGGGAGGCCGGACTGAAGATCGTGGACATCCATGACCTCAAGGAACTGGCTCTGAAGTCCATCGGAGTCCCTGATCCGCTTCCGTTCGGAGAGAAGGTCGTGGGAGTCGTGATGAACCGTGACGGCTCCGTGATGGATGTCATAATGAACATCGAGGACTAAGACTGTTTTTTATGGAGATTACGCTTGACCAATTGCTGGCAAGTCGTGAGGAACGGGCTTCTTTCCAGAAGGAACTTTTGAAAGGTTACCCTGGAAAGACCTTGGTCTGCCTCACGGTCATAATGCCGGGTAAGGTCAAGCGTAATCTGCAATCGCTTGTGGTCGCCCAGGCTGCTGTCACGGCTCTGGTCTCGGCTTTCGGAGACTCGATGCTCAAATTCAGACTGCGAGACTTGCCGACCGGCTACGAGGCCTATCTCGTCACCCCGCTTTCCAACGAGGAAGCCAAAAAGGAGACCTGCCGGATCGAGGACACTCATCCGCTCGGCCGCCTTTTTGATTTGGATGTGATTGACGCTGACGGAGTTCCTATGTCAAGGGAGTCGGTGGGCCTGAGTCCGAGAAAATGTCTTGTCTGTGACAACGAGGCTCGCTATTGTATGCGAAACCGTACTCATACAATGGGCGAGTTGACTGCTAAGATTGACGAAATGATTGAGTCCTATGTGCGATAACCGTCACTACATAAGCGAGGCTCCGCTGTCGTTGAACTCTGTCCGGAGACGGGTCGAGGCTTTCCTCGCCGCCAACGGGCTGAGACTGGCTCCGCTGGACCGTTATGTGGTGGTGACACGCGACGAGGACGGAGACGAAATCCTTGCCGGCGGCGGTCTGGTCGGCAACGTCATCAAGTGCGTCGCGGTGTCGGAATCCGCTCGCAGCGAGGGACTTATGAATATTCTCGTGTCTCGCCTCATCGCCATCGCCCGTGAGGAGGGCAGGGAATCGGTCAAAGCTTTCACTAAGCCGGAGAACGAAGGAATATTCAAAAGCCTTGGGTTCGGGTTGCTTGCGTCAGCGCCGAAGGCCATTCTGATGGAGAACGGCAGGGGAGGGCTTCCGGAGTACAAGAAGTACTTGGCTTCGCTTGCCCGTCCGGGCCGGAACGGGGCGATCGTGATGAACGCCAATCCGTTCACTAAAGGACATCGCTATCTGGTTGAGCAGGCCGCATCGCTGGTTGACAATCTCTATGTGATCGTCGTCAGGGAGGACAGGTCGCGTTTCCCTTACGTCGAAAGAAAGGCTATGATCGAGGCCGGTTGCGCCGGGCTTGACAATGTGGTTGTCTGCGAGGGGAGTGACTACGCCATCTCGGCGGCGACATTCCCGACATATTTCCTGAAGAAGTTGGATGATGCCACGGACACGCATATCGCGCTTGATCTGGATTTGTTCGTGAACCACATCGCTCAGCCTCTTGGAGTTACGGTGCGTTTTGCCGGCAGCGAGCCGGAGGATGCGCTGACCCGCCGCTACAACGAACTGATGGCGGAAATATTGCCTAACTTCGTAGAGATTCCAAGACTTGAACAAAACGGCAATCCGATCAGTGCCACCTCATTAAGGCGTGCTCTTGACAAAGGCAACCTCAAGGAGGCGATGGAATATATTCCAAAATCCACCGTCCCTTACTTGGTCGCCGACCTTGCCGAGCGTGCGTTGAGGTTGGAACTCGACACGACCCCAAAACCGGGACTCGTGGACAGGCAGGACAACGGTGCCCACAAGGACATGGACTATGCACTGATGTCCAAAAGCATCTCAGCGTTAAGACCTTATCTGACAAGACTGGCTGTGGAGTCCGCCAAAGACATTGACCCGGCAAAGATAAAGGAGATCGGCATCGAGGCTGAAAAAGCGATGCTGAAGGCCACCAGCGGAGTAAACACCCACAAAGGAGCCCTCTTCTGTATCGGCCTGTCAGTCGCCGCGGCCTCTTACCTCGCATCTACAACGGGATCCGTGCAGGTATATTCATTCAAGGAACTTGTGTCCCGCGCCGCGTCGGAGATCCCTTCCGCCCGAGGTACGCACGGAGCCGAGGCCAAGAGAAGTTTCAAGGCTGTCGGCGCTCTGGAGAACGCCCGCGCGGCCTATCCGGAACTATTCACAGACTGGCTGCCGTACTATCGTTCGCTGGAAGGCGATCCTTTCCGCTGCCATAAGACGCTGCTTCACATAATGACGACCCTTGACGACACCAACATCCTCCACAGGAGGGGAGCGGAGGGTCTCGCCCACGCCGAAGCCGAGGCCGCAAGGCTTCTTGAGGACTTCAGCGAGAGCGGATTGTCGTCTCTGAACAAGGATTTCATCAGGGAGAACATCTCGCCTGGCGGAAGCGCCGACATGCTGTCCCTGACGATTTTTATAGAAAGCATAATTAACAATATTCATTAACACAAAACTAATTTTATTATGGTAGAATTGATTCCCAATGGCGTTTACCTGAAAAATGGCAAGACTATCGTCAACGATGCCGCAGGAATGCCATCTGCCGATGAGGCCCGCGAAAACACTATCGCCTACAGAATTCTCCGTGCCCACGATGTGGACGGAAGCAAAGGCAAGAAGATGCGCATCAAGTTCGATGCGATGGCTTCACACGACATCACTTATGTCGGAATTATCCAGACAGCCCGCGCCAGCGGACTTGACAAGTTCCCTATCCCTTACGCGATGACCAACTGCCACAACTCTCTGTGCGCTGTCGGCGGTACCATCAACGAGGACGACCATATCTTCGGTCTCTCCGCCGCGAAGAAGTACGGTGGTATCTATGTTCCTGCCAACCAGGCGGTTATTCATCAATATGTCCGTGAGGCTCTCGCCGGTTGCGGCCGCATGATCCTCGGTTCAGACAGCCACACCCGCTACGGCTCGCTCGGATGCATGGGTGTGGGCGAAGGTGGCGGTGAGCTTGTGAAGCAGCTCCTCCACAACACTTGGGACATCAACGCTCCTGAGGTTGTTCTGGTTTGGCTCGAAGGCAAGCCTAAGAAGGGTGTCGGCCCTCACGACGTGGCCATCTCCCTCGTCAAGGCCGTGTTCGAGAACGGTTTCGTGAAGAACAAGGTGCTTGAGTTCGCAGGCCCTGGCGTGGCTTCCCTTCCTACCGACTTCCGTAACGGAATCGATGTGATGACCACCGAGACCACCTGTCTGAGCTCTATCTGGGTGACGGACGAGAAGGTTGAGGAGTATTACAGGATGCACGAGCGTCCTGAGGCTTACAAAGAGCTCCAGCCGGGCGAGATCGCCTACTACGACGCGATGATCCGCATCGACCTCTCCAAACAGGAGTCAATGATCGCCCTTCCGTTCCACCCATCCAACGCCTACACTATCCATGAGTTCCAGGCTGACCCTGAGGGAATCCTGAAGAAAGTGGAGGAGGATGCCAAGAAGCGTTTCGGCGACAAGATCACCATCGATCTTGAGAGCAAGGTGAAGGACGGCAAGGCGTTCGCCGACCAGGCCATCATCGCCGGCTGCTCCGGAGGTACCTACGACAACCTCAGCGAGGCCGCCGCGATCATGAAGGGCAAGACCATCGGCAACGACTACTTCACGATGTCAGCCTACCCTCAGTCAACCCCTGTCTATCTCGCGACCACCCGCAATCACATCGCCGAGGAGTTGCTTGAGGCCGGTGTTGTGATCAAGCCGGCGTTCTGCGGCCCTTGCTTCGGAGCCGGTGACGTTCCTGCCAACAACGGACTCTCGATCCGTCATACCACCCGCAACTTCCCTAACCGCGAGGGCTCGAAGCCTGGCCAGGGACAGATCTCCCTTGTCTGCCTGATGGACGCGCGCTCTATCGCCGCCACGGCCGCCAACGGTGGAGTCATCACGGCAGCCACTGACATCCAGTACGAAGACACGCACAAGCCATATTCATTCGACGACCGCATCTACAAGAGCCGCATCTACTACGGATTCGGCAAGGCCGACCCTACCGTCGAGCTCCGCTACGGACCGAACATCAAGGACTGGCCTAAGATGTACCCGATGCAGGATAACATGCTCCTCGAACTCGCCGCTGTCATCCACGACCCTGTCACCACGACCGACGAGCTCATCCCTTCGGGCGAGACTTCCAGCTACCGTTCCAACCCGCTGAAACTCTCCGAGTTCGCTCTCTCACGCCGTGTTCCTGAATATGTCGGGATCAGCAAGCGCATCCAGGCGGAGGATCTTGAGCGCCGCGCCGGCAAGGCTCCGCAGCACGTTCTCGACGCCCTCGCCAAGGTGGGCGCCAAACCGGAGGATACCTCGTTCGGCTCATGCGTGTTCGCCAACAAGCCTGGCGACGGCTCTGCCCGCGAGCAGGCCGCTTCCTGCCAGAAGGTGCTCGGCGGCGACGCCAACATCTGCTATGAATATGCCACCAAGCGTTACCGCAGCAACTGCATCAACTGGGGCATCGTTCCTTTCACCATCTCAAAGGAGACTCCTTTTGAATATGTAGCCGGCGATTTCGTCTATGTTCCCGGCATCCGTGAGGCCATCCTTTCGGGCAAGGAGGAGATTGACGCCAAGGTGATCAGCGCCGAAGGTGTGAAGGGCATTCATCTCTACTTCCAGAATCTGACCGCTGACGAGAGGGAGATTCTCGCCGACGGTTGCCTGATGAACTTCTACGCCGCCCAGAAGAGCAAATAATCATAACTGCGCACTTTAGGCTTGCGTCCATTTTAGGGGCTTGCAAGCCTGAGGCGCCCAGGTAATCATATTCGTAAAACACTTTAATTTTTAATATTCAATTATGAAAAAAATTCAGATGGTCACTCCTCTCGTAGAGATGGATGGTGATGAAATGACAAGGATCCTGTGGAAGATGATTAAGGATGAGCTTATCATTCCATTTGTTGATCTGAAGACAGAATACTATGACCTCGGCCTCGTTCATCGTGACGAGACCGGCGATCAGGTGACAATCGACTCCGCCAACGCCACCAAGAAGTACGGTGTTGCCGTGAAGTGCGCCACCATCACTCCTAACGCCAAGCGTATGACCGAGTACAACCTGCATCAGATGTGGAAGAGCCCGAACGGAACGATCCGTTCGATGCTGGACGGAACGGTGTTCCGCACACCTATCACCATCCCTTCCATCTCTCCGGCAGTGAAGTTCTGGAAGAAGCCTATCACCATCGCCCGTCACGCCTACGGTGATGTTTACAAGAGTGTTGACATCCGTGTCGAGGAACCGGGAGTGGCCAAGCTCGTCTTCGAAGGCGAGAGCGGCAAGAGGGAAGAGCAGATAGTCCACACCTTCAAGGGTCCCGGCGTTCTCCAGGGAATGCACAACACCGACGCTTCCATCCGTTCTTTCGCCCACGCTTGCTTCAAGTACGCCCTTGACCTCAAGCAGAGCATCTGGTTCGCCACCAAGGACACCATCGCCAAGAAGTACGACGGACGTTTCCGTGAGATTTTCGAGGAGGTGTTCGCGGAGTACAAGGACGCTTTCGAGGCCGCCGGCATCGAGTACTTCTACACCCTTATTGATGACGCGGTCGCACGTGTGATGCGCAGCGAGGGTGGCTTCATCTGGGCCTGCAAGAACTACGACGGTGACGTGATGAGCGACATGGTCTCCACGGCCTTCGGTTCCCTTGCCATGATGACCTCTGTTCTTGTCAGCCCTGACGGCAAGTACGAGTACGAGGCCGCCCACGGCACCGTGACCCGTCACTACTACAAGCACCTCCAGGGCGAGGAGACCTCAACGAACCCGATCGCGACGATCTTCGCGTGGAGCGGCGCGTTCCGCAAGAGAGGCGAGATGGACAACATTCCTGAGCTTGTCAACTATGCCGACCAGCTTGAGGCCGCCTGCTTCGACACCCTCAACGCCGGCATCGTGACCAAGGATCTCGCCAACCTCATGGAAGGCGTGACCCCTCAGGTAAAGAACTCCGCCGACTTCATCGCCGCCATCCGCGAGCGTCTCGAAAAGCGTCTCGCGTAAGTGATTGAAAATCAGTTATAAAAGCGATGGTCTTTAGTCGTTATCAACTAAAGACCATCGCTTAATCCGTTGTGAAACAGAGTCTTATCCTCCACCGACAGAAGCTTAACCTTTGCGTAAGGTCGCACTGACCGGTCGCAGAACTAAAGGTTCGACAAAGTTTACCAGCCATCGAAGAGCCTCTCGTAAGGTTTCACACAGAGCCTTCTGGCCACTGGTCAGGTCACAGGTTCGGTCACTTAATTGATTACGGACTGGACACGTGTCTGGTCGCTGAGCTTGCCGAAGCGACATTCCCGGTCGATGAATAAGAGCGCCATCTGCATGCTGGCGCCAACGAAAAGGACTTCCCGAATTTTTGCACGTTACCAAAAATTCTGAAAGTCTTTTTTGCAGCCTTGTTCCGCTGTCTGCTTTACGCAACACTTGCCCTATCCCCACCCATTGACTTCCCACACTCCGGTCTCGCATCAAATTTTGTCCATCGGAATGTCTTTTTACCGGAGAAGTCGAACCACCGTTTATGTTTGTCCGGTGAGAGCCCTATTTATTGGACAAACTGGTGATATTGCACAGTTTCTCCGGTGGATTGCCGTTTCGATGGACAAACTGCTTAATATCGCAAGTTTGTCCAGTTGTGTTATCTCTTCCAGGTCGGCAAGCCACAATGCATTCTCGGGTACCAAACAGTCTCGCCATCCTTTGGTACACCACAGTGCGTTTTCCTGTACCAACCACTGTCCCAGGCCTCGTTGGTACCCCAGGAACCCATTTTCTGTACCAACTGCTGTTCCGTGTCCATTTGGTACCTCAGGAACTCCTTTCCTGCACGAAACGCTAACTATGTCCAAACAACTGTCTTGTGTTCCAACCTAATATTCACTTTGTGACTTCTATCATTGAACGTCCTTCCTCATGGCCTGAGTGACAATTTTTCGACCTGAATCTCCTTTGGCGGCATAGCGGAATCATTTTGATGTACATTTCTCTTCATTGCGACAGATTTTATCGCTTTTGATTGTTATATTTGCGGCAAACACTTCTGAATATGTTGAACCAGATCAAGCGGTTAAGCGCGATAGTGAACAAGCTCAGCGGCATCAGTGAATATGTCAGCAAAGAGGATCTGCTGGAGTCTATGTCCGGTGATATGGCCGAGAACGGTCCCTACGCTTTGCGGACACTTCAGCGGAACATCAAGACCATTGAGGAGATTTTCGGAATCGAGATTCAGAATGTCAAGGGGAGGGGTATCACATAGTGGACAGGGGATCCGGTTTATACCGATCGGTTCAAGGAGCTTCTGTCCGAGATTGAGATCCTGAGTACTGTCGGCTCGGACTCCGGGACGCGTGACTTTATCATCCCGGAGCAGAGAACTATGGCGTTCAGCGTTGATATTCATAAAGTTTTGGAGTCGATCAAGCAAAGGCGGCGAGTGCGGTTTTCATATTCATTGCCAAGGTCAGGCGGTAAGGAGGTTGAATATGTCGCCGAGCCGTATTTTTTGAAGCAGTCGCAGAATCGTTGGTATCTCGTGGCGATGGTTGAGAGCGTCCTTAAATGCTTCGAGCTGGGTAGGTTTGTGGATTTTAAGGTACTGGATGAGGATTTTGTCCAGGGTTCTGGTGTCCGTGCGGAGAACCTCTTCCGCGATTGTTTTGGAATATGGGATGACCCGAAGATGCCCGTCGAGGACATCCTCCTGAGGTTCAGTCCTTTGGACGGCCGCTTCATCAAGACTCTGCCGATTCACTCCTCTCAAAAAATCGAAGAGACCGATGAATATGTGGAAGTGACCCTCCACTTGAAAATCACCAATGATTTCGTGATGGCCCTTCTCTCCCGAAGCTCCTCCATCGAGGTTCTCGCACCCCAGTCCCTCAAGGACCGGATGAACGCCATCTGGGCCGCCGCTTTGGAGCGGAATAAGTAATTTGTTAATTTTATATTGTTATGGATCAATTTGATTTAGAAAAACATTTTGCTGAGGTGAACGCTGCCCTTGGCATTAAAAACAAAAGAAGCGATTCTGATGAGTCCTATGTGATTGACTTGTGTGATGAAGTGTTGGGAGAACTTGCCTTAAGGCAACATACCTTTGATTTCTTACGTGGAGATCCAAGTGAGTCTTGTCTGTCCGGTAAAAAACTACCTGTTGATGCTTATTATCCGAATAAGAATATTGTAGTTGAGTACAGGGAAAAACAACATACAGAGAGTGTTGCGTTCTTTGATAGGAGGTCTACAGTATCAGGGGTCGGAAGAGGTGAGCAAAGACGAATCTATGATCAACGTCGTAGGGATATTCTTCCACAATATGGAATTAAGCTGATAGAAATATCGTATTCATCTTTTAACTATGATTCTAAAAAGAAGATTATCCGGAATAGACAGAGGGATATTCTTGTAGTAAAAAGACTCTTGTTGAAGTAATGATGTTCAACGACCCTGAGGAGACATATTCATTGAAAGAGAAGCTGGTTGTGGCGGCGGTGCTGCTTCTGCCGGTGGCGTTGGCGGTGGTGGCGATGATTGGAGAGAATAGGCGCTTGAGGGAGGTGGAGGCGATGAAGAATAGGCCGGTCCGCTACTATGAATATGCCATCCGGCCGGTGGACACGGTGCTGAACCATCCGGTCGGGCTG
>JABLTQ010054391.1_pt1 | contig 14952 bp, 11 predicted proteins | sample 7160101 | NCBI WGS metagenome assembly JABLTQ01 (sample SAMN14651228, study PRJNA627086) | human gut metagenome | isolation source: feces | host: Homo sapiens
GGCTTTCGCTTTAGGGCTCTAAGTCTTTCCTTCCTACGCTTAACACTGTACCTCACGATACAATGCCCAAGGACTAGATACTGGCCTCTTTGCTCCAAAAGTTACCAGGTCAGGAGTTTCACCTAACTAAATCAACTGCACCGAACTGGCGCACCATATATAAAACCCTTTCATCGCATATACTAAAAGTATAAAGTGGTTAGTTAGCTATGTCAAATCGATTAGAACGGTAAATCGATTTCTGGCTCTTCCTCTTCTTCAAAAGTCGGTAAATTCTTTAAATCCAAATCATCCAATCGATTAAAGTCAAAAAATGGTTCTTCTATGAATGGATCCCAATTCATACAATGACTATATACATAATTTACTTGTGCGTCCGTCAAACCACTTAGTAATTCATCAAGTTCTTCTTCCTCACGCAATTCATACAACCACTGTAAATCATACGCACTATGACCTGCATCTACCCACATATGAAGTCTTTCCTTCTCTTTCTTTGTGAGTTTATTTTCCTTTTCAAATTTTCTTAATTCATTCTTACGAATTCTATATTTACTTTTAGTCTTCTTCTTTTTCATACACCAAAAAATAAGGGTATACATACGCATACCCTAATATATACTATAAACTTTTCAACTCTTCTGTGATTGCACGGATAGCTTCATCGACCTTAGAAGCATCCTTACCACCGGCTTGAGCCATATCTGGCTTTCCACCACCATTACCAGAACAGATTTGAGCGGCTTTCTTAACCAATTGACCCGCATGTACACCAGCCTTAACAGCCTCTTTACCTGCACCTGATACAAAGACAACCTTTTCTCCATTTGTGTTAACGAAGAATACAACCATCTTGTCATCACTAGCCTTTAAGTTAGAAACAATATCCTTCAATGCACCTGCATCCATTCCAGAAACGGATTTAATCAATACATTGACTTTGCCAAAATCTTTAGCCTCAGTAGCCCACTCTTTAGACTTCAATGTAAAGATTTGGTTCTTCAAGTTATCGATTTCTTTCTGCATATCGTGCATAGTCTTATAAGCAGCCTCAACCTTTGTATCAATATTCTTAATACCCTTTTGTTTAGCACTTACCGCAATATTTTCTAACATATTGTGTTCTTGGGCAAAATCTTGGTAAGCCGCAAACTTAGTCTTAGCCGTAATACGACGAGAATCTGAACCAATACTTTCCTCACTAATGATCTTGCATAGACCAATCTGAGCTGTATTTTCTACATGACATCCCGCACAGAATTCCTTAGATACATCACCCATCGTTACAACACGAACTGTATCTCCATACTTCTCATCAAATAATGCAGTGGCACCAGACTTCTTAGCCTCTTCAATAGGCATAACTTCTTTCGTTACTGGATAAGCAGCACTAATATATTCATTCACAATACGTTCTACTTCAGCCAATTGTTCAGCTGTAACCTTTTCATAATGATTGAAGTCAAAACGCAAATATTCAGGACAGTTGTAAGAACCAGCCTGGTGAATATGATCACCCAATACCTTAACTAAAGCCGACTGCAACAAGTGTGTACAAGAGTGGTTTGCTGTAGTTGCCAAACGATCTTTGACATTTACTTCACCATGTAAAGACATACCCTTTTCTAATACACCACTATTGATTTTTACTGTGTGAATATGCTGTTTATTACGAGTCTTTTGAACATCCAATACTTCAACCTCTACACCATCAGCCGTAAACATTCCCTTATCAGCAACCTGTCCACCACTTTCGGCATAGAAACAAGTTTCATCTAAAATGATCATACCTTCATCTTCTAAAGAATCAACCATTTTACTCTCAGCATTAAATAACGCAATGATCTTACCATCACAAGATAAGTGATCATAACCAATAAATTCACTAGGTTCATTGAAGTTCATCAATTCTTCATTTTGAGATGCAAAAGAATCCTTTACATTACGCGCATTACGAGCACGTTCTTTTTGTTTATTCATTTCTGCATCAAACTCATCACGACTTACACTAATTCCACTTTCCTCGGCAATTTCTTGTGTCAATTCAAATGGGAATCCATATGTATCATACAATTTAAAGACAACTTCACCACTAAGCTTACCATCCTTAGCCTTGCTGATCTCTTCGTCTAGTAAAGCCTGACCAACCTTTAAAGTCTTCTTGAAAGTTTCTTCTTCCACCTTAATCAATTTTTGATTGAACGCAACATGCTCCTGTAAGTAAGGATAGAAATCCTTCATTAAATCCGCAACAACAGGAACTAGTTTATATAAGAATGGTTCATCCAAGCCTAATTTTAAACCATAACGAACAGCACGACGAAGAACACGACGAAGCACATATCCACGACCACTATTTGAGAAGTTAGCACCATCACTCAACGCAAAAGTCACTGTACGAACGTGATCCGCAATAACACGGTAAGCCATCTTATATTCACCTTCATAAGGATGTTTCGCCATAGCTTCTGTTGCACGAATAATAGGCAAGAATAAATCTGTATCGAAGTTTGTTTCTCCATCCTGAACTAAGGCAACCAAACGCTCAAGACCCATACCTGTATCAATGTTCTTCTGAGGAAGTTCCTTATAATCTTTACGATCAATACTTGGATCACAATCATATTGAGAGAATACAACATTCCATACTTCTACATAACGATCATTTTCCATTTCATCAAAGAATAATTTTTCTCCCAATCCCTCAGGATCATATTTTTCTCCACGATCAAAGAAAATTTCACTGTCAGGTCCACCAGGTCCCTTACCAATTTCCCAAAAGTTATCATCAGTCTTTAAAATATGACTAGGATCTACACCACAAATTGTAGTCCATACTTCATAAGCACGCGCATCATCTGTATATACAGACACATACAATCTGTCCTTATCAATACCCATCCATTCTTCGCTTGTTAAAAATTCCCACGCAAACTGAATCGCCTCATCCTTGAAATAATCTCCAATTGAGAAGTTTCCTAACATTTCAAAGAATGTGTGGTGACGAGCCGTACGACCCACATTTTCAATATCATTTGTACGAATTGATTTCTGCGCATTCGCAATACGATTTGAAGCCGGTTTTTCACTACCATCAAAATATTTCTTCAAAGCCGCAACACCCGCATTGATCCACAATAATGTTGGGTCATTGTGCGGAATCAAACTTGCGCCCGGCTCAATCATATGCCCTTTAGATTTAAAATAATCCAAGAACATCTGACGAATCTGATTACCAGTTAATTGTTTCATCTTTTCTTTCCTCCAATAAAAAAACGCTCCTATTTCTAGGAACGTATAATTACGCGGTACCATCCTAGTTCATTTTCCAAAATCGAAAAATGCCCTCAATTCACTCGTTAACGCCGACTACGTTTCAACTCCAAAGTAGCTTCAAACTAAAAGACTCGAAGAGCTTTCACCAAACGCCCTCTCTCTATATACAAGAACTTTTAATTCTACTTATCTTCTTCACTGTCGAATCGATAAAATTTTAACACTCTTTCCATATTTCTGCAAGACGAATCACACCATCTAACATCAATTCTTTACTCATACTCGCAAAAGACAATCCAATACGCCCATTTAAAATACTAATTGCGACACTATACGATTCACACAAATCTCGAAAACGTGATACATCCACATCTAAATTTAACCAATACGCCATATACGTCTCATCCAAAATATACGAACAACCCATATACGTATCAATCAATTGCTTTAAATACAAATGCTTCTCCTTATACTCACGAACAAGCTTTCTTAAATGCTTCTGCAAATACCCATCCACAATATACTGCGTAAAAGCCACCTGCTCAATTTTACTCGTCGTTGGACCAAAATAAGAAGCACTATACTTACGCATATACTCCTCATTTAAAATCATATACCCAATACGAAGACTCGGTAATAATAGTCTTGAAAACGAAGAAAAATAAATCACATTCTTACTTTTCGAACACAACGAAGTCTTGATTTTAGAAGCATACACAAGCTCCCCATTATAATCATCCTCAAGAATCAAAACATTCTCTAAAGAAACCAATTCTTCACGAACCCTTTCACTCATAGACTGCCTATCCGACGTAAAACAAGTCGTATTCACATAGACAACATCCACATTCAACCTTTGAATATCCTTCACAAAAGAATTTGGATTTAAATATTCCACATGAAAACCATACGACAAAAACACCTGCTTCGCCTGATCATCTACTAAAATACTTAAACCAATCACCTTTGACTTATCCAACATCCCACAAAATATATACAACAAAGACTGATAGTTTGAACCAATCACCATCTGCTCAGGAAAGCACAAAATATTCCGATTCTGATACACGTACTTACATAGAGCCTGCCTTAATCCATACTCACCCTGTGCTAAACCATAACTTGACATCAAACGCTTATCATTCAAAACACCCTTCATGTATCGTTTCCAAATCGTCGTTTCAAACGAATCAAAAGAAACCGACTGAATCCGAAAGTCATAATCATACGATTTTTCTTTATGACTCGAACTATAATCCAGAATTTCCTGATGCAGTAAGATACGCTCCGGATTCATACTCACCACATACCCCACTTTTTCTTGGCTTGAAATAAACCCATCCAACACCAACTTATTATACGCATTCTCCACCGTAGTCTTAGACACATTCATCTTCTTTACACATTCACGAATCGAATCCACACGATCCCCATACTTTAAGATTCCAGAAAGAATCGACTCCCTATACATGTCATATATTACCTGATATTTCTTCATGCTACAGTCCCCTAATTATTTTTTATAATTGTATATTTTTTTATATACAGAAACAAGTATAATAGTCACTAAGTTACAGAAAGAAGGAAAGATTATGAAAAACAAACAAACATACGAAATCGTACTAACAGGACTAGGTATGGCACTTGTATTTGTCGCAACCATGTTCATCAAAGTACCAAACGCATTAGACGGATACTTCAATCTAGGAGACGGATTCATCCTATTATTCGCAAGCTTTTTAAATCCATTTGAAAGCTTCTTGATTGGAGGCTTAGGAAGCGCACTAGCCGATGTAGCCGGAGGATACGGCCACTACTTCTTCTTTACCCTAATCATCAAAGGACTAGAAGCTATAGTAGTATCCCTACTTATGAAAAACTACTCTAAACCGAAACAAATCTCAAGCTACGTATTAGGATCTGTCATTATGGTCTTTGGATACTTCATTGCCAAATACATATTAAAAGGAAGCTGGATTGTAGCCGCAAGTGAAATTCCAGCCAACGTAGTCCAAGGAGTTGCAGGTATTGTGATCGCATTAATTGCCTATCCAATGGTAAAGAAAATCGTACAAGATAAATTAAATTAAAAGAGAAATCAACATCGATTTCTCTTTTTATTTACATCGAACTGTCACTCTATTTTTCGCATCCAAAGTACACGTAAATAAAGTCAAAGGATAATCCGAAGAAGTCATATCCTCAACACTATCCGGCGTTAAAGTTTCAATTAAAACAACACGATATTCAAAATGATTTCCAAGTGCATCTGTAAATACAACCTGACTACCCGGATCTAAACTATGGATTCTTCCAAAATGAAACCAAGAATTATGTGCCGCAATCACCATATTCCCCTTATATACACTACCCGAATATCGACAAGGCGCCAATTTCATCAAATCATACGTAAACTCACTCGTAACCGGAAGCTTAATATCCAAAGAAGGAATCTCAATCGTTCCAATACAAGATAAACCATCCAGTTCTACTTCCGGCATATCCATATCTGGATCTATTAATATATCTGAATCCAAATCATTCTTTAAATTATAGGCAGCCAATATTTCTTCTTCACTTTTTTTAGCCCGAAATGTATCATACACATTAAACAAAGTGAGTCCCAGGGCCAGTACAATACAGATACAGCCAATATGCTTTAAAACTTGCTTACGCATATACATCCAAGTCCCACAAACAATAATACAGGTACAGGCCACCACAATTGACCCGTCAAAGGAAGATTTGATTCCGATTTCTTAGAATCCACAACCTTATTCAAACTATTCTTTAACACAATATGATCCCCTTCTCGATAAGAACTTACACTATATCCAGAAGGAACACTTGTCTCAACACAACTCCACCTCATATCAGCCGACAAATCATTCCAAGCATATGTCCAATGATTTTCTTCACTTAATACCTGATGATCCACGACTTTACCATCCCCAAGTAAATCTACACCAATAAAACTTGGACGATTCTTCTTGTCGTCATCTTTCCATACTTTTTGAACACGCAAAGAAGTCGTTTCAACTCTAGGCTCATACTTTAATTCAACATCACAATCTTTATCCACATAAACAACAGAAACCGACATTGTATAATCCGCATTATCTAAAGCCTTCACTAAATAAACACCTTTAGTTAAATGAGAAAATAAAGCCTTACCATCCACATCCGATTGAACTTGATCATCATATCCAATCTTATCGCGATCAATATAATCACCAAGAATACTCCAATCCTGTGAAACCGAATAGGATTTAAAAGCACCCACCAAATTATAATCCGCATCCGCCACACGATATAAGCGAACATCTATATTTGAAGATGGACAAGTCACTGTTAAACTCGAATAATCACTTGCGAAAACAGGAGTACATACAAGAACAAAAAGAAATATACACAATACACTACGAATTATTTTTTTCACGCCCTTTTAACCTCCATATTTTCGAAACAATAATACCAACCAACATTAATACAACACCAACACAAGAAGCCACCACTAAAGTATCCACCCTAGCTGCATCTGAAGTAATATTCGATTCATCATACAAACGATCCACCACACGATGACCACGAACCATCAAGCGCTGCGTATTAATCCCATACGGCGTACACGTAAGTAACGTACAAAAATCTTTACCTTCTTCAATCTCTAAAGGACCATAATCTTCAGGCTCTACAACCGAAATCTTATCCACCTCATACGCCAAAACCTTGCCATACACATGCAGATAAAATAAATCCCCCTTTTCAAGACGATCAATATCCGTAAACAAACGAGCACTCGGAAGCCCTCTATGACCAGAAATAACACAATGCGTACTACTACCACCAACAGGAAGCGAAGACCCTTCTAAATGACCAACACCCACCTGTAAAACAGAATCATCCACACTATGATAAATAGCCAACTTACAACGAATCTCAGGTATCGTGATATATCCCATCATACCCGTACCATCCGCATTTAATAGACTCTTATATAAGCTAAGATCTGAATCACTAGGAGTAAAACGACTACTGTTAGAAAACAACCCTGAATTATAAGAAATAGCCGAATCTATCGCTGCCTGCTTATCCTTATCATCCATCTTTTCTATCTTTTTAGAATAATTAGCCACAACAGCCGTTTGATGTTTAGAATTCCAATAATTACTCACCGTTGGATACAACAATAAGGAAAGGCCCGTAATAAAAACAAGTATCGCAATTATAGTTGAAATATGTTTTCTCATCTTGCAACCCTCTCCCTATCATCAAATCAATTACTATTTATTCTTAACTCTTCTTTTAGTAGCTAATACAACACCAGAGCCCAATACTAATGCTCCACCAATTAAGTAGATCATTGTAGTTCCCATACCACCTGTACTTGGTAGTACTGTTCCTGTTTTGTTCTCTACATCAACTCTATTAACTTCATCATAATCATCTCCGTTTTTAACCTTAACTTTGCCATCTTTATCAATTACTACAGTTACTGGAGTGCTTAACTTATTGTATCCTGCAGGTTGTTTAGTCTCTGTCAAATAGTAAGTACCAGCGCCTAAACCTTGGATTGTAAATTTACCAGATTTAGGTGAAGTAATAGTTGCAACAGTTCCTGTCTCACCTCTTTTAGCAACACGATATACATCATCCGTAGCTGTTTCATTAGATGTTTTAACAAAACCAATGTTCACTGCATCCTGTGAATCTTTAGTTAATTTAAAAGTTGCACCAGCAAGTCCTTTTTCAGTATTTGAATTATTTTTATCTTCATAAAATTTAAACACATTCATCTCAAATGTTTTTGTATCTGTAGTTGGATGAGTTGTTTCTAAATTATTATTTTCACCATACTTTAACCAAGTTTCATTCTTATTACCTTCTCCAGCAATTACTGCATTTTCATTTAATGTTGCAGAATAAGTAACAGTGATAGTATCATCAGCCTTTAAACTTTCACATAGTTTCGGAGTAAATTCAATATGGAAAGTACATTTTGGGCCTGAGTCTTCTAAATCACGTGTAACTACACTATAATCAGTTGCTGTTAATTCTTTATTTTCCTTTGGTTCGTTTTTATTTAAAATAGCTTTTACTGAACTTTCGTTAAAGGTTAAACCTGCATCCATTTTGTCATGTAATACATAGTTTTGAGCACCTGGCTGTGCAGTAATTATAGTTTTAAAATATACTGTATCACCAATGCTGGCAGTACTTGACGTGCCAAAAGTTCCAGTTTTTGAGTTGCTAACTTTTTTGTCTACTGAAGGTACACCATTCTTTTCTTTAATTTCAACAGTTGGTTTAGTTGTATCTAAACTACATAAAGTACCAACACTTGAATCAACAAGATAGTAACCCAATCCCAAGCCAGTAAATTGTACCGGCGTACCAGATGCTGTTACTAATCCTTGATTAGCTTTGCTATTTGTTTTTGCATAATCTAAAGCAAGCTTTGCAAATTCAGCAGGATCTGCATTTTCTTTCCATGAAACGTATTCTCCCTCAAAAGTAAAATATTTATCCCTAACATTTTCTCCTTTTATAAAAGATTCCCATTCTGATGAAGGTTTGTATGCAAAATTACCTGTTTCTTTTCCATTCTCCTCTTTAGGGCTATAACTCTCTAAATCTAAAATTTTATAAATAGTATAAGTTTGTTCAGGTATTGCGTTATTGATTGTAATTGTACCTGTTGCTGTAGTTGTATCATCAGCCTTTACGTTACAACTCATTGATACTACCATCATGAACGCAAACATAATGGCAGCAATTTTCTTAATTAGTTTCATTGCTTTCTCCTTTTCTTTGATGTGTCATTTAAATGATTCTTTTTATTTATATTTGTCAGAATTATCAAGCTTGCTAAAACCAACATCGTACCTGATATTCTGTAAATCAGAGTTCCATAACTACCAGTAGAAGGTAGTTGTTTTACACGGCTTTGATTTGTCACGGTTACCGTCGCACCGTTTTGTACTGCATTATTCGTACTATAAGATGTAATGTATTCCAATCTATTAATGACATGAACACCAGAATCTTTAATTGGATTGTTTTGATCATCTAATTCATAAACGTAATAAGTTTCATTTAGATTCAAATCTTCAAACTTTTCTGAATTTGCATTTAAATCCCCAGTTTTATAAGTGATTTCGATTGTTTGAATCGGTTTATTCACTGCATCTTTATCTTTATAAAGACCGAACTTGTATGTACCACTTACAGGATTAGAATCATGACCTGCTACATTTAAGAATTTTTTCTCAACAGTAATCTCCCCTTTATGGTTGGTCACTGTTAATTCATATGTTGATTGATATTGTATTTTCACATTTGAATACCATTCTTTATGATCTTTATAAGTGTTGTATTTTTCAGTACCATCATCTTTTACAACCATGATGTAACATGAATACTTTTCATCAACATATCCTTTAGGAGCCTCTTCTTCAGTCACTTTATAGATTGTGTTGTATTGCATTAATTTAGTTCCGGTTCCTAATTCAAGATTTCCATTCTTATCCGTTTTCCCTTGCCAACTTGTATTAGTCTCTTGAATATTCCCCTTGTTCATTTCGCATTCAACCATCTTAAATGTTGCATCTTCCAATAACTTGTTCAAATGTTTCTTATCTTTTTTAGTTATTTTAAGCACTGGATTTTGAGCACCAGAAACAGTTCCACCAGCCTCATATGAATAAGTCTTTTCTTCTACTTTTTGACCACTAGAAGAGTAGTTCTTCCAATAAGCTTCATTTGAGAAACCAATTGTTTGACCCGGAGCAGCATTTACAGTGGCTGTATAAGTAATTGTAATTGGTATATCATTAGGTAATTCAATCTCTAATGTATTATCTTCTCCAAGTGAAGCGTTGATATCCACAGCTTCTTCTGTTCCTGTTTTAAACGCTTTTATAGAAGAAGTATCTAAAATCAATGTATCACTCAATTTATCAATCAATTTCAACTTAGGCCCCTCATTATTAGGAAGTTGTTGTCCAAGTTGATTTGTATTAATTGTAAAATTAACTTTATTTGTATTTTTGTTATTCTCTGTAACAGGAATATAGCTCTTATCTAAATTACTAATCTTCATTTTTACTGGAGAACTCGCTGAAGTAATATCATTTCCATCTTGTGTCTGTAATACAACAGTATTCAGAAATTCTTTTTCTTTGTTACCGAGTAATACGTTCGAATCTGTTACTTTGCATACAACTTGAACATCTACTGAATATAGATCATTTACTTTACCTGGATAGAAATCACCTAATTCAATTAAAGCTTGATTTCCTTTTACGTAATAAATCGTTTTCCTAGACTCATTATCATCATCATTTGCTGTCGTACTTTTTTCCGTCCATCCATTTAGATTGCCTATCGACTTTGATACTATTGGGCTTATTTTCTTCTGTTCTGCACCAATCCACTTTATTCGCATATATGCCAATTGCATACCGTCTGGAATATTCTCTAATACACGATAGCTTCCAGATAAATCTCCGTCAAGATTCAATTTAAATACCCATGATGCATAAATACCAGAACCAGTATCATTTAAACCATCTTTATAAATACGTGATTCAGATCCTGCAGGTATATTTACATCTTTATCTGCAACTATAGTTTTAATTTCAGAAGATTCCTTGTTATATTGGAAAGTTTGACCAAGCTCTTTTAAAATGTCACCACCACAATATAATGTTTTGGTTGCGGTTGACCTATCCATAAAATTAATTCCGTCATCTTTGGTAGATACTTTATTAGAAAAATTAAAAGCATCTCTATAATTTGTTGGACGTACACTAGGTTCAGATTTAACAATCATAAATACTTTTTCTTTTTCATTTAAAGGAATCTTATTTTTTACAGAAATTTCTAATGAATCATAATTTCCATTAGTACCTGTAAACTTTAATTCACCAAATGAACCCCTCACATCAGTAAAATTTTCACTCGTCTTTAAATCATCTATAGTTTTATAATTATCTATTGACGTACCTTTATAGATTCCAACCAATGAATCATCATGTAGATATGAAAGTTTATCCTCTTCTTTATCTGAATTTTTAACAATACTATCCTTAAAAACTGTGTCCTCTTTAATTGATGTTCCACTAACCTCAATCACCCAATACAATGCACCATTTTTCCATGTTTGTACATCTGGTTCAGGTTCTTGATAATACCAAGATGATTTATGCACATTCATGTTGTAACTGCCAGAAAACTCAACTGTTTTAGATGATTTTATATTTGAAATATCAATAGAAACATCGCCTTTTTTCACTTCACCAATTAACTCAAATGTATTCGTTACTTGGGTTTTACTATAATTCTCCAAATTTACAGGCTTAGCATAATATGTAAAAACATATTTATAGTCTTTATTATCCCAACCAATCTGTTTTGGAGATAAAGTAAACGTATTTAGTCTATCAATTTTTACCCATTTAGTTCCTGCTAAACTATATTCATTTGAATCTTTATTATATTCAAACGCTTCTACTTTTGCATATCCAACATACTCCATGTTCTTTGGGCTTAATGTGTCTGCCATTTTTACTTCAGTTGCATCCCATACACCTTGAGTGTCATTCACTGTTACAACATAGGGATAACTACCTGCAGGTACCGTAAACCTATCTGCTGTATCTGATTTGAAAGAATCATCATACACATCACCAGACATTTTTATTTCTTGACTTGCCGCAATTGGTTCTTTAACCGTTTTTTCATCCCATTTGTATTCACCAACGCTTAAATCCCTCGCGACTCTATCCAAAAAATCCCAACCACGATATTCATGTTTTGCATTTGAAGCATTCACAAGATAACGATTTGAAATTTGAACAACATTCGACTTCATTACTGCTAAAGCTTCAGGTTGTACAGTAACACTATAAGTCACATAATAAGAATCACCTGGATCAACTATTATAGGACTTTTATCAGATCCAGTGATCTTAAATCGAGTTGGGTTCCCATCATTATTACCCCATTCAGTCTTATAATTTGTGTCTCCCTTTGCCCAAGCTAACTTATATTCATTTTCTTCTAACTCTTTTGTTATCCCATTTGATTTTTGTACAGATACTTTAAAAGAATCCTTGTTATAACTTACATAGCCTCTGATTTTTTCATCAACGTAATGGTCTTCTGAATAATCTAGATAATCCATTATTTCAAAATCTTTTAATGGATAATTACTATTTGAGTTTAATGTAAAATCCAATTTATAGTTTATTGTATATGATCCATCCTCATTCCTGATGGTAGAGCCCTCTTGCTTTTTATTCATCCCATAAGAAACTATAGGATTAAACGGTGCATTTTACGAATGTCTAGGATACGTTTTTGAGTAGACATTGGCATTGTTGCTGATGGCACCTTTTTTATTTAAAGGTTCATTTTCCTTTAATTTGACAAAATAAGTTAAAGTACGCTTCTCATTAGGCGACATATCCCCAATAGCCCATACTAAACTTCCTGTTTCATTATCTTTTTTAGTATTCTCTTCTGGTATAGGCGTTGTATCACTAGACGTAGTTCCTAAATAAACACTTCCATGTTGTTTTCCATTTTCTATTGTTTCATAAGGTTCTTGGTTATATGGATTTCCAACTAAATCTATTTTTTTAGTTGTAACTCCAACATAAGTTACTAGATCCTGATTTCTAGTAAATGTATCAACCACTTTTACATCCGGGCATCCAACATTTCCTGTAGTAACCTTAATTGCATAAGATAAATAATCTTCACCATTTACTGATATAACCTTAGAATTATTCAATAATGTCTTTTCTATTTTTAAATCTCCATATTGTGCAAATACATTTGATCCAAAATTTAAATTATATGTTTTATCTCCAGTTGTTACTGTCACTTGACCATCTGGATACAATTTAGATAGATTCACATCTCCTTCTACATAGAAATCACCAGTTAAGGATGAGTTTTCATTTGTTTTTAATTGTTTTAGATATTCATTTTTAAGCTTGAGTGAAACCACTCCATTTTGTACCGACATTCTTCCAACTTCTTTTGAATCCTGAGTGATTATACCTGCGGTCTGTGCATTACTAAGAAGATCTGGAATAGCATAAGTAATGCTATAACTATACTCTCCTCCATTGTTAATCAACTGGTCGATATTGATGTTGAAATAATCAACATTCAATTTAATTTTGGCATTTCCAGGAATTGTTTGATTTCCATTTGAATCAATATTAACCCAGTTACCATTTGAATCCTTATAAGATAAAGTTATGTTTTTAATATTTGATGGATGAGCACTTAAATCAAAATCCGCAGAAGTAACTTGAGTTGATTCCTGCTGTTCTTCTTCATTACTCTCATCTTGTTTATTATCTTCTGGTTCTGCTACTGTTTCTACTTCATCACTAGACTCTGTTGTATCCTCTTGCGTATTCTCTTCTTCTACAGGCTGTTCTTCTTCCTTTTCGTAACAATCTTCAGTATGTTGATGTTCTTCTTTATCACAAATTAGCTTGTCATCTTGATAACACTCTTCAGTATGAGTATGTTCTTCCATTCCACAAATGGTTTTACCCTCTAAAGTAATGGCCGGAAGAGTTAGTGCATAAACCACGCAAAAAACAACCACGCAAGAAAGGGCTAAAGTAATCCTTTTCCATTTCTTTAACCGTGCTTTATCATTAAGTAGTTTTTTTATGTATTCCGAAACCATACTCTCTCACCTACTTTACACTTCCTATTTGATCAAAAGGCCAAATTCTAAAAATAATCTGCCCCTCTATTTGTTCTTTCGAAATATCTCCAATTACTCTACTTCTAGAATCTATAGAAGTATCCCTGTTATCCCCCATTAAAAACCAATGCGATTCAGATACCTGGTGTGGAAGATCAATATCACAATTTCCTAAAGCTTTTTCATTAAGATACTTTTCATCCAATGCTTTACCATCCACACTCACATTGCCATTCACATCAATATCTACCCATTGACCAGGACTGGCAATAACACGTTTTACCAACAACTTATTTCCCTGCCAAAAAGCTACAATATCTCCCGACTTTAATTCTGTATCCTTTACAGAAACAACATACTGACCCTGTTCTAAAGTAGGAGACATACTATAGCCATAAATAGATAGTACGGGCATCCATAAAGTAGCTACTAAAACAGAAATGGCAGCTACTACAACCAATATACCAATCCTCCCTTTTAAAGTTTTACGATATACAGCCCTATCCTTTAACCGCTTCTGCTCCGATTCTATTTCTTCCATTGTTAAATCATTTGAATTTGTAGTATCCTTTTTCATCTCGCAAATGACATCCACCAACTCACTACGACTCAAATGCTTTAAATCTTTCTTCTCCATATCTAACCCCTATATTTATTGGTAGCGCTTACTTCAAGTTAGTAAAAAAAAGTCTACCTTGTCAACTTGTAAACTACTTTAGTAAAAAATTATTGCATAAATTATTAATAATGTATTCATAAATACATCAAATATCCCTTACCTATCAAACATTTTAAGATTCACTAACTTTTGACAACCCACATATTACGCTCCTTACAATCATTTTTCAAATACCTAAATTACGATGGTTATATTTATTTTGTGTTAAATATTGTATATCCTAAGTATTTACTTACATAATTTACTTTTTGGTTATATA
>JABLTQ010135589.1_pt1 | contig 14916 bp, 6 predicted proteins | sample 7160101 | NCBI WGS metagenome assembly JABLTQ01 (sample SAMN14651228, study PRJNA627086) | human gut metagenome | isolation source: feces | host: Homo sapiens
GGACAGGCCGAGCTGCCGGGCCATGTTGTGTTCTGTCAGAAAAACTGCGTCCAGCAGCTTCTGGAACAGATACGCGGTCAATCGTGCTTCTTCCATGTTCGTCTCCTCTGCAATAAAAAATGGAGGGGCGGATGATCCGCCCCTCCGGGAAAAACCGTTTGCGGGATTACTTTGCGATGCTCTGCGCAAAGCGCATGAGGATCGTGGCGATCTGCGCGCGGGAGGCGTTGGCCTGCGGGGTCAGCGCATTGTTGCTGCCCTGGATGAGGCCGGAGCCGACCGCCCACTGCATGGCTTCCTTCGCCCAGCCGGAAACGCCGGAAGCGTCGGTGTAGCCGGAGAGGGAAGCGGATGCGGAAACGTCGTAACCTTTCATCTTCGCATAGCGGTAGAGCATGGCGGCAAGCTGTTCGCGGGTGATCTTGCCGGTCATATTCGTACCATCCGAAATGCCGGCGCCCATCGACCATTCGCGGCCAGCGGCGTACCACGTTGCGCCGCCGGAGGTATTGACGCCCTCCATACGCGCCAGAATGGTCACGATCATGCTGCGGGTCGTGTCGGCGTTCGGATTGAACGCATTCGCACCGGTGCCGTTCATCAGACCGTTGTCGCAAGCGTACTTCACGCCGTCATAGTACCAGCTGCCGGAGGTCACATCCGTGAACGGGAGGTTGTCCTTGCTGGTATCCGGGGTCGAGGGCTTGGAGGGCTTCGTCGGGCCGACGGGACGGAGCGGCGGAATTGCCGCAAACTCGGCTTCTGCTTTTATGAGGTCGTCGTAGTGCTTCACCAGTGCCTTTTGATCCGCGGTCAACGCCTCATACGCAGCACGGGCCATACGGATGGCCGGGCCACTGTAGCGGTTGACAGGGAACAGGCGCTTGATCATCTCGTCCACCTGCGCGGCAGCAGCCAAATCAGCCTCATACTTTGCTTCGGCTTCCAGACGTGCAAGCTCTGCTTCTGCGGCGGTCAAAACATTGTAGTTTTCAACCAGCGGCTTCTGATCGTTCGTCAGTGCATCATACGCAGCGCGGGCAGCTTCAATAGCTGTTTTGCTGTCCAGTGTGACTTCGCCGATTTCGTTGATCTTTTCCATCACATCGTCAGCAGCTTTCTGGTCAACCAGTGCCTTGTACGCGGCTTCTGCGGCGGTCAGAGTATCCAGTTTCGTCACATACGTCTTTTGCGTGGGAGTCAGGTTGTCGTAAGCGGCACGGGCCGTTTCGATGGCCTGCTTGCTTTCCAGCGTGACGTCGCCGATTTCGTCAATCAAGCTATCAACCGCTGCGGCGGCAGCTCTGTCAATGCGCTCCTGCTCGGCAGCTGCCTCTTGCAGCTCTTTCAGCTTCGCTTCTGCCTCAAGAAGCGTGTAATAGCTGACCGGTTCAGCACACTCGACAATATACTGTGCGTACTTGTTCAGTGCATCGTAGCCAGCGCGCGCTTTCTGGATCTGCTCTGCGCTTTCCAGCGTGATTTCGTCAATCGGACCGATTGCGGCAATGTCAGCAATGACCTTATCCGCCGCAGCCTGATTGAGTCCGTCGATCTTTTCAATCAGCGCCATGAGTTTATTGTATTCGTTGACGGTCAGACGGTCTTTTTCCTCCTGCGTCAGCGATTCATAAGTCTCCTGCACCGATTTGATCTGTTCCACATCTTCCAGCGTTGCACGGTAGACGGAGGGCAGAGCGGCAATCTTTACGGACAGCTCGGCGGTCTTTTTGAAGCTGGCAACGCCAGCCTCCGCATCAAGCAGCTTCTGATAGTTGGTGACGTTCTTCTGGCTATCTTCACTCAGCGCGTCATAGGCCGCTCTGGTGATGCTCAGACCGCTTTCCATGCTCTTATAGTTGTAGCTTTCTACTTTGATGCAATACTTGTCGATCAGGCCCATGACATACGCGGAGCCATCGTCAACCTGTGCATTGACCACCTTCAGCACATACCACGTTCCGCCCGAAGTCTGCGTGTTGCCGGCTTGCGTGTTCATGGTAGGCCAGCCCTTCACGCCGCACCCAACGTAGATGGTGTCGCCCGCGACAACGGGGATGGTCTGCGTCCGCTTATAGAAGCTGACACCCTCGGTGTTGTCGGTCACCTGCTCGTTGAGGAACGTCTTTACAAGGAAATTCTTGTTCGTGGCGGTCGGCGTGATTTTGATTTCGGCCTTTTCATCAGCAATCTGCAAGGTGTACTCGTTTGTCGAGCCAATCGTGCCGGACGTGAAATCCGGGAAAATCGTGCCGCCAGTCACTTCAAGTGCCTTTAGGGTGGTATTCTGTGCATCTTCACCGCCCCACGTGCCGCCGAGGTCTGCACCGTAGCCGGTTCTGGTATACATGATGCGGATTTCATCACCGTCGCCCAGCTTGCCGTTCGCAACCGTGAAGTTGCCAAAGCCCTCGTTGTTGAACCAATCGTTCAGCGTTCCCATCCAGCCGGATTGAGAGCCGCCGTCAAAAGCGGACAGACCGTTGATCGACGTGATGTAGTTGCTGGACGCACCGGTCTGTTTCCAGCCGTGCTCATCAAGTGCTTCTACTACACAGCTCATCATGGTAGATGTGGAATCCAACTCTACCGGGAAATGGTCGATTGGCGTACCATCCCAATACGTTTTGCCTGTGGGCCAGAGATCGCGTGTAAAGGTCGTGTTCTCAACGGTGACATACACAGTGCCATAGGCGGCTTCCATGTCCTTAACCACGGCTGCCATCGCTGCAAGGGCAGCCGTCTTTGCATCCGTGGCGGTGGTCACGTCCTCGGCCTTTTCGATGTTGGCAATGCCGTCGTTGTACGCCTTGACCAGCGTATTCCAATTTGTGTTGGAATACTCCGACTTGGTGTACGTCTGATAGGCAGCTGTCAATTCGTTTTTGAGTGACGTTTTTGCCGCGGTCAGCTCGTCCGGGGTCGCTACCTTTTCCAGATAGACCTTGACGAGAATGTTGTGCGGCATCACGCAAGTAAAGCGGACAGTCGCTGCGGTCATGCCATATTCGCCCTGATCGTATGCACCGCCGCCATCCGGGGTGTAGTAGAATCGTGCTCTGGAGCTGCCACGATCTTCCGTGTAGTTATAGATACCGGTCGTGACACCCTCGATGGGCTTGCCGGTGTCCTTGTCCAGAACCTCGATTTTTACAACCTTGGCATTGTAATCGCACTCAGTTACCTTGCCGTCCAGCTTGCGCGCGATAATAAGCTGATACTCCGAACCCTCCTGCACACGGTAGTCGGTCGCGTCGAACGCGCCGAGGGCAGCCTCCTTGCGGAGATTGCCGGTCGCAGACGGGATATTGACGCGCTCATTGCCGTTCGCGTATTCGTCGCTGACATAGGAATAGCTTCTGTTGTTGGCAACGATGAAGTCATTCTGATATTCAGCACCGTCCGCAACCGTGACCGTTACAGTCGGATTGACAGCCTCTTTGAGCGTGGAACCGTCCGTGCCGTAGGCTTCTTTCAGCTTTTCATACTTTGCTTTCTGCGCCGTGCTCATCTGGTTGATCTGGTGCTCGGTTGCAAGCGCCATTTCGCTCTGGAGCCATCTGAAACGCTCGGCAAAGCCCTGCGTGAAGTCATTCAGATCGTCGGGCAGCATATCCAGCGCATAGCGGAGGTTGTTTGCGCGCCATGCGTCGCTGCCCTGATGCTGCTTGGAAAGCTGTGCCACCAGTGCGTCAAATTCGCGCACAAGTTTCTTTGCGTCGGTCAGGTTGTCGAGCGACTTAAACTTCTCGCAGCTTTCGTTATAGGTATCGTCGATCTGCTTCAGTTCTGCCTCCGTAAACAGAGTACGGTCAACGTCCTGATAGCTGTCGTCCAGCTCCTGCTTGAGCGCGGCAAGGCCAGACGCAAGCTCGTCGCCGGATTTCGGGTTCACATAGACCCACACGGAAGCACCAGCTGTCATGCTCGGCAGCTCCTCGATCTGCGGGCCGCCGGATACATCGGTGTTGCCGAAGTAGCCCTTGTCGTCGCGCAGATCGGCGGCGTACAGATGCACCCAGCCGGAACCATAGAGCGTGACGGTCACATCGCCGTTTGCATCGGTCTGATAGCCGGTGTCAAGACTCGGCGCGGCAGCGTCGCCCGCGGTGGCAGCCGTAGTGCCGCTGTTCTCCGGGGAAACGTAAAGCTCTGCGCCGGAGAACGCGCTGTACTCGCCCGTATAGTTTTGCAAGGACGCATACGCACGGGAAACGTGCAGCGTCAGCGGTTCGCCCTCATTGACGGTCAGTGTGCCGGTGACGGGTACGCCGTCCTGCTCAAACCGTGCCGTCTGCATATAGCGCATGGTGTAGTTTTCCGCAAGGGGATTCGGTGCGCCCGCATAGGACGAAATCTTCGGCTGCGGAAGCAGCACAAGCTCTACTGTGTCGCCGTCATGCAGCACATAACGGTCGGAATAGTAAACGCGCGTACCATTCTCATTGTAATCGTCGGAGAAATAGTAGCTGAAGCTCTGCAAGCTATGCGCATAGACGCCATTGATAAGCGCGGCATAGCTGGCCGCACCGTAGCCGTCCAAACGTCCCTTGTTGTAGAGCTTGCTGCCAAGCTGCGTTTCCAGTGCGCCAAGCGTCTGGTCGCCCGTCAGCGTGACAGAACCCGTCCATGTCGTGCTTGTCCACTCGGAGTCTACATGATAGAAGTCCGGGTCTTTCAGACTGGCGCTGTCCGTAACACGGACATTCACGGTGATGCTGTCCGCCGTGTTCGTCAGGTCGAGATAGTAGGCATCGAACAGCTCCCGATATGCCGTTCTGATTTCCCTGTACTCGCTGGCGTTCAGATTCAGCTGCGTTTCCACATACTCCTGCCAGACGGCATAGGCAGCGTCACGCTTGGTTTTCAGCGTGTCGCGCCCATCCAGCGCCGTGTTGCCGATTGCCTTGTCTGCCAGATCACAGAGCGCCGGAATCGCGTCCAGTGCCAGCGATACGCTGCCATATCTGTCCAGCGCCGAGGCAAGTTCTTTGTACGCATTGGTCAGCTTTGTGGCATATCCATCCGCCTTGCCCTGATTGCCTGCGACGTTCTCCGTCGTAGGTTCAACCTTGCCGGTTTCGTCGTTTTTCTGGAACAGGGATTCCAGATACGCATTTGCTTCGGTCAGTGCTGTGCGGTAAGCATTGACGGTCTTGTCGTTGTAACCCTTCAGATCGTCGTTAGACTTTTTGCACCGTTCAATCGTTTCATAGAGATTGGTGGGGTTGATCTGACCAATCGGGATCAGATTCGCCATGGTCGCTGTCAATGCTCCCAGAGCGGAATCTACCTGCTGCTGTGTTGCAGCTGTATTTTCATTGACCGATTTTGCACTGGTAAGTGCGGTCTGGAAATCTGACCAGAAGCCTTTTTCACTGACTGCTTTTGTTCCGGCGTTGTATCTGTCTTTTTCTGTTTTGCAGTTGCTGGAATTTTTGTTCTCGGCTTCAGTAATCTTTGTGTCGAGGGCCGTTTTATCAACACTCGCAGCTTTTTCCCACGCTATCAGAATATACCCTACTGTTACAGGGGCAAATGTTACTACCCAATCAAATTCTGTAAGTCTGCACAGCAAGTAATCTGACTGCTCAGAAAACGTGACAGCGGAAATATTGCTTTTTTCTTTTTGAAAATATGTCGCTGTTTTTTTAAAATTGGTCGAATTTCTTGTGATAGAACCGCCAGTAATACCATCATAATCTCCGTCACCGTACAAAAACGATACTAACTCGCCTGTGCTGGAGTCATTGCCTTCCTGCAATTTGATCGTGTCATATTGCTTTGAAATATTTACGAGGTACAGGTTATACCCGTTTAGAGTACCAATGTTCTGACTGCCAACAATATTGCCCGAATCAATTTCATAAGATGGTGTAGCTGCTACACATAATGGTGAGAAAAGACCAAATGTAATTAAGATAGCAAGTGCAAGTGCAATGCTTCGAGTATGAAAGGGGCGATGCCTTTCGGCATCGCCCAAAAACCATTTCCCCATTTATTTACCCTTGATTACCGTAATATACGGTGCTTCTGTTCCGCTCTGTGTAACAATTCGATAGGTTTTTCCGGATTCAACCGTAAACTGATACGGAGTGGAGGCATCAACAGCCGTTTCATTCAAATATACATTTTCTTCGGTAGATCTGATTCTATAATTGCCTGCATCAACTTCTTGATATCCGCCGTTTGTAGTGGAGATCAATGCAGTAGAAACCAGCATAAGATCAGATGTTGCAGCCGAACCAGTTGTACCTACCGCACGGAAAATACCTGTGATTTCCGGAGAAGTTTCACCGAAAATACCAGTGTTATACAGAACCGCGGAATAGATACGGACGTACTTTGCGTTGTCGATCTTCACCGGCTTCATGCTGCCAAGTTCAACCGCCCAAGCGAGGTCAAAGCCGTCGCCGCCGTCCTTGTCGGAGGTATACGGCGTATACGGGTTGACCGGAGTGCCGTCCTTGACGCTCGGCACAGGGGTCACGTCGGCATAGCCGAACGCATAATCCGCATTGGAGTCGCTGTCCGGGATGCTGGTCACACCGGTGAATTTCAGCGTCGTATCCGTGTACTCCGTGATATAGGTGTTTGTCGTGTCGTTGATACCGGACGTTGCTTCATGGTTCATGCTGCCCTTGGTCGGGAACCACGTTGTTGCCGCGCTGAATTTTGTGGACGCAGCGTTGCCGATTGCAGCGTAGACACCATCATTATTTTTGGTTTCCTCGTCGGCATCATCAGCTGCCTTTAAGAGTGTGTAAGAAACAGTCGTGTTGCGTACTGCACTGTCCGAATAGTACATCGAACCGGCCAGCTCATACCACTTGTACGGGCCATAGGTAACGTTGCCGTTTCCATCATCCGTAAGGATTTCCTGCGCATAGACCTGAACCGCAGCAGCTTCCGGGTTGCCGTTAAAGGCATTGCCATAGACCACGAAGTCTACGCCGTAGGGGTTGGTGTCCAGATTCCGAATGGGGTTGCTGTGGAAATCATACTGGACATAGCCGCCCAGAGAACCGAGCGAGAAGCCGTTCGCGGCAAAGCCATAGTAGCCCTTGATCTTGTTAGCAGGATCAAGAAGGTTGTCGCCGCCAGCGCTGACGCTGCCCCAGTCGCCGCGGTTGGCATACTGTGTCAGGCCGGGCAGATAGGCGGTTGCGCCCTCCGGATGCAGCTGCGCATTATGGACAGCAGACGGGTCATTCGGTGCGCTGAAGTTGATGGTGGTAGCGGTGGTGCTGCCAGCGGTAGCGACCTGAATCGAACCGGCTGCCTTGGCATAAATAACCGTCGAGAAGTAGCCATCGCCGGACGTGCCGGTGACAGAATTTTTCTCGGTCATGTTGCCGTTGGCATCATAGGTGCGGAACACAACATCCGTGCTGTTGCTGGTAAGCGTGAGCGCAGCGTCGGACTTCAGATAGAGAGAATAGAGATCCGGCACAAAGCCAGCGGTCGGACCAGCATAGACAGCATTATACGCATTGGTTCCAGCTGCTTCAAAGCTCATGTAACGCTCCGGTTCGGTCATGGGATACGCGGGGTCGCCAAAGCGAATCTGTGTGCCATTGACCGTGATCGGGTTGTTGACCTCTGCCAGCTGGAAGTTGATGACGTAAGTGCCATAGGACTTGACGCTATCTGCCAGATTGGGATAGACATAAACCGTCATGGTCGCCGTGCCATTCTGTACTGTCGCGTTGTAGGTCAGGCTGGCGTGCTTCTTGATATGCTTGCGGGATACCGCGTTCAGGATCGAGTTCGGCTTCGCGGAAGAAACCACAAGGTTTTCATTCGAGGCATTTTCCTTTTCAAACGTCGCCGTTACGACGGTTCCATCAGCCGTGCCGCTGGCCAGCTTGACGTTGTACGTCAGGTTATACGGGGCACTGCTGCCCGTCAGGGTGCGATCCTCATTGTTGTTGATATTCGCGCCGCTGATCGTGATGCTCTTGATGCCGTTGGTCGGCGAACCAAGAGAACCCGCAGTATCAGCGGAGGCTGTGACAGTCAGCAGTCCGAGAACCATGACCATCACAAGGATGAGCGCAATAGTTTTCTTTGCTTTCATGCTTGTTCTTCTCCTTTACAAATTTTCGTTTCCTGTTTTATCTGACGCAGTCCGGAAGCAGAAGGCTGCGCCGATTCTCACGGCAAAAGCCGTGATATACATTTTCGTTCACACCACGCTGCCGGTATCGGTTCCTGCGCCCACTTCTGACCGCGTCTGTCCTCCCTTGGCACGCTCGGCACTTGCGTCGTCGCGTACTTCACCGGAAAGGCAGGTTTTCTTTCCCGTTGTGGCTATTCAGTTGTCGGCGCGGTTCGCCATAGGAAACCGGGCAAAGGCCCGGTGAGTCGGTGATTTTTGCGGTGTCCCGGCCTGCGGAGCATACCCGCAGGCCGGGCACCAGAAAGGAAATAAGATGGAAAGCGCAAAGAAAAACTGGTTCCGTCCTGAAACAGCGCACGTTGTCCCGTAAAAAACAAAATGCGCCGATTCCAAGATGAAATCAGCGGCGTCATGGGCTTCTCGCCCGGTGCAACAGGAAATCGCTCGCCGCTGCAAATACACAATCGCGGTTTTTCCGCGAGTAATACAGTTCTTCTGACTTGCGTTAGGGAGCGGAATGCTCCTGCGCCCACGTCCTACCTTCTCACAGGTCGTCCCTGCAATGGCGAACTTTCGTTCCGGCGGATTACTCCGCTTCGGCGTGGCCTCACGCGCACAGCACCGTTTCGTGTCGGCATAAATGCCTTCTTCCTAGCCGTTCCTGCCCGAGGGTGTGCGGAAGCGGCGTGTATTACGGTATCAACAATATTGAATTGAATAATGTCTCTCCGGCCCGGTTATGATAAACTCACCAGACCGATCATTTGGTGTCGTAAAGCATTCTTTCCTTTACGACACGTTTTCACGTTTCTTAACACCTGAAATTATACCCCATCAAAAAGAAAAGTCAATCCGTTTTGATAAAAACAGCAGATTTTTGTTGGAGATTTAGGGGCATCCGCTCCAATATTTGAAAAATAGCTGAAATTGGATTGCAAAACAGGAATATTTCTTTTGTTTACGCCGTCAGAAATGCCGTCAAGGAGGAACAATGGCAAAGTGTGGAGAGAACATTTATAAACGCAAAGACGGAAGATGGGAGGGGCGCTTTATTCGCGGTCGTAGAGAAAACGGCCACGCGATATACGGTTATGTCTATAGCCGGAGCTATACGGAATGCAAAGGCAAGCTAAAGGCTGCCGCTACAGCGCCGCCGCGCACGGTATGCGCTTGTCATCTGACGGCGAATGAGCTTTTTTCGTCTTTGCTGCGGCAAAAATGCGCGGATGTCAAGCCGTCTACCACCCAGCGCTATCGTTTCCTGATTGAAAAGCACATTCTCCCGGAGTTAGGGCATCTCCACGTCGAGCAGCTGACGGCGAAAAAACTTCAAACATTTCTCCAACACAAGCAGGCAAACGGAGGCTTGCGAGGCGGCGGCCTTTCGGCGAAAACAGTCCGGGATATTGGAACACTGATAAAAACAGCGCTGAAATATGCGCAGGCGGAGTTTTCGGTTCCCTGCGACGCGGACGCGCTGCGGCTTCCGTCGCCTGCACAAACGGATATTCACGTTTTTACAGAGGATGAGCTGCGGCGTATCGGCGAGCAGGTCACACGCCAGCCGCATTTGATGGAAATCGGCATACTGCTGGCGCTGAACACCGGCCTTAGAATTGGAGAATTGTGTGCGCTGCAACGGCAAGATGTCGATTTTGCTACCGGAACCGTCTCCGTCCGCCACACGGCGCAGCGGATCAATTACGGCGGCAGGACGGAATTGGTCGTTCAAACACCGAAAAGTGTTGCTTCCAACCGTGTCATTCCCATTCCGGCTGAAATGCTGGCACTGCTGCGGCAGTATGTATATGCCTTTGCGCCGGGCCGCTATTTATTCAGCGGAAACCCAGCACGGCCATTGGAGCCTCGCACCTGCCAGCGGCATTTCAAAGCGCTGCTAAAGTGCTGCGGGATTCCTTATCGGAACTTCCACAGTACGCGCCACACCTATGCTACGCGCTGCGTGGAGGAGGGCGCGGACATTAAGACTGTCTCGGAATTGCTTGGACATTCCAATCCGCAGATCACGCTGCGGCGTTATATGCACTCGTCCATGCGGTACAAACAGGAGGTCGTTCAGCGGATCAGCTTTCTGCCGCCCAGTGCATAAAGTTTTATCGCCGTCAATTTTTCCGTCAGACATCTGGACGAGTCCTTGCGCCATGGGCGGTTTCACCGCTTTTGTCGTAAAGGAAAGAATGCTTTACGACACGTTTTTTACGCAAAAAACGTCCGCAGTACCTTTGGCAGGATGGCGGACGTATCCCCTAAAAATGGGCGCACAATATCGTCCGCAGGCCGTTGACATGGCGGCTGCTCTTGTAGCTCTTTCAGGCGCGTGTCTGACTTATCTCCTCTGTGGGAGCTTCACAGTGACCAGTTCGCCGGGACTCTCACCCGATTCCGTTTCATTGCCGTACCCTCAGCACGACAAACCTGAGACTCTTTATTATCTTGGATTTTATTGTACCATGAAATGTGAAGAATTTCTATCGATGGCCCATTATTTCAGCACAGCGCAATTCGCTCAACGAACATCACTAAAATAAAACGAATCCCCATAAAACGAAACGCATCAAAAGGGAGTTTTCCCCGAAAACAAATAAGCCCGCCCCGGCGAAAAAGCCGGAACAGGCGAAGATGCTTAAAATGTTCTGATATTGGCTTGTTTTCATAGGAAATACAACAAAAAGGGCTCTTATTTTGATAGCCATTCTATCAAAATAAGAGTCCTTTTATGGTGGACCTGAAGAGACTCGAACTCTCGACCTCTCGGATGCGAACCGAACGCTCTCCCGAATGGTTCAGATATATGCCCCCAAAATTCTTAGAAAATAGCAGAAAATATAAGAATATCGAGAAAATCTAGTGATATGTCCTTTTCATACAAAGACACTTTTCGGCTGCCTCACAGCAAGGAAAAGTGTCTTTTGTATTTCGGCTACGGTTTTGAGGATGCAACGCAAACGCCGGGCAAATGAGCTATTTTGCTGTTTGTAATTATTGAATACCTGATTTGTAAAGAAGCAAATTAAAGGACATTTATGCAAAACATAAATGTCCTTTTTCTATTGTTCAAATTCCGCATGTCGAGGTGATTTTTATGCAATCGCAAGTCAATTTCTCCTACTTTTACGGCGAAGAATCCGAACAGTTCAGCTACTTTCGGATTCCCAGATTGTTGGTGCGCAGCAAGAAGTTCAAGACACTCTCCGTCGAAGCAAAGCTGCTCTACGGCCTGATGCTTGACCGCATGGGGCTATCCGCCAAACACGGCTGGTATGACGATTTGGGGCGCGTCTACATCTATTACACGCTCGACGAAATTCAAACCGACCTCATGTGCGGACACAACAAAGCGGTCCGACTGTTGGCCGAGCTGGATACCGGAAAAGATGGTTTTGGCCTGATCGAGCGCGTGAAGCAGGGGCAAGGCCGTCCGGAAAAGATTTACGTCAAAAAATTCACCACGACCGATGTGCCAGAAGCTCCCATTTCTGCGCCTATTTCAGACTTCCCGGATTCGGAAATCCAGACTTCCCAAAAACAAACTTCCAGACTTCCGCTTTTGGGAAGTCAAGACTTCCCAAAACGGGAAGCAAGTTATTTAGATAATATCTATCCTGAGTTTAGCTATCCTGATCCATCTATCTATCCGGCGCAAGCGCCGCCGGGAAATGGAGATCGATTGATTGAGCGATGGAGTTTGAAAGAGCGCGTCAAAAATCAAATCGAATATGACGCGCTCTGCACGCAGTATGCCGCCGAGGACGTGGACGCGCTGGTGGAGCTGATCTCGGAAGTCCAGAGCAGCACCGCTGATGCCGTCCGGTTGGGAAAAGAGCAAGTCCCCATCGAGATCATCAAGGAACGGTTCCGGCAGCTCACACAGATGCACGTTGCCTACATTCTGGACAGCCTGCGGACAACCACGACACAAATCAATAACATCAAAGCCTATCTTCTGACCGCGCTCTACAATGCGCCGACGACGATGGGCTTTTTCTATTCCGCTCAGGTGCAGCATGATTTCGGCAGAAAATAGGTCTCATGGTGAGACGTATTTTTTGATATAAAAATTCAATTTTGGAGGTACCACATGGCAGAAGAAAAAGCCCGCGACCCGACGAAGCCGGAAATCAAGCCGGTTAGCATCCCACTTTCCAAAATCCACGACCTGCCCGGCAGCGTATTCGCGCCGCCGAGTCCGAAAAGTCTGGAAGCGTTGACGAGCAGCATCGTCCTAAAAGGCGTACAGGAGCCGGTTATCCTGCGGCAGCGCGAGGATGGCGAGTTTCAGATCGTTTCCGGCAACCGCCGCCGCAAAGCCAGTGAGCTTGCGAAGAAAACAGAGATTCCCGCGTTCATCTATGATATGACGGAAAAAGAGGCGCGGGATTTCCGTTTGCGCGGCAATGCGAAAGGCACACCGCCCGGAAAGCTGCTGCCCGAAAGTGAGATCGGCAAGAAACGTGAAGCACCCGCAAAAACGCCGGACAAGGCTGCGGAAAATAAGACACCGGTTACGCAGCCAAAGCCGTCTGAAAAGGCCGCCGAGGTAAAAGTCGCACCCACACCAGCGCAGAAGAAACAGGATGAAAAACCGAAAGCGGCTGCACCTACGGAAAAGGCTGACGCAGACGGCAAAACTCCGGTCATGCCACCGAAATCGCCAGACAAGGCCGCTGATGCAAAACCTGCGCCAACGCCGGAGGCGAAGAAACCGGAAGAAAAGCCGAAAGCGGTTCCGTCTCTGGAAAATGAGGATGCAGACGGTAAAAAACCGGATATATCTCCGAAACCGCTTGAAAAGCCAGCCGAGATAAAACCAACGCCCACGCCGGAGCAGAAAAAGCCGGAGGACACGCCGAAAACGGCTGCACCTACGGAAAAGATTGATGCAGACGGAAAGAAACCGGGCGTACCGCAGAAGCCATCTGAGAAGCCTACTGAGTTCAAGTCCGCACCGGTGTCCGAGCCGAAAAACCCGGAAGAAAAACCGAAAACGGACGCGCCCACGGAAAAGGCCAGTACAGACAGCAAGGGTTCGACCACACAGTCGAAGCCGCAGGAAAAGGTCGTAGAGGTCAAACCGGCCCCGGCAGTTATGCCCGGTCCCGCCGCTCTCGGTCCGACCGGAACAAAAATCACAAAGATTTTTGACGAGCGGCTGATGCCCCCGGACGAACACGCCATGAAAGATCTTCCGGTTCCGAAAGATGGAGAATCCTATTTCATCACGCTCCACCCTGCATATCTGGAAAAATCTGAGTTCAACACCGTTTCCGTAGACACAAACAGCGACGATTACAAGGAGCTGAGAAAATCTATCGAGCTGAACGGCGTGAAAGACCCGGTTCTGACCAGAATCAATCCCAAGGGCGGCTTGGAAATCCTTTCAGGCCAGCGGCGGCACATGATCGCGCGAGAGCTGAATTATCCGGTTCCGGCCATCATCCAGAAAATCGACGACAACGACGCGATGATCCTCGTTGCGGACAGCAATCTGCATCGACCGCATATTTCCACATACGATCTTTCGCGGACGCTGCGCAATAAAATGACCGCGATGAAACGCAAGGCAGGACGGAAGAAACGCGGCGTACCGGGTGCGGACGAGCTGCAAAGCGACGCGATGCTGGCAAAAGAAATGGGTATCAGCACCAGCAAACTGAACCGAATTATCCGCCTTTCCGAAGCAACCAAAGCTGTCTGCGATGCAGTGGATGATAACTCGCTGGAATTGTCGATTGCATCAGATTTGTCATTCCTGTCTCCAGAACATCAAAATGCAGTCATTGATCTGGTGGGTCTGAACCTGAAACCAACGGTCAAACGTGTGCAGCGTTTAAGAGACGCAGAGAAACGCGGAAATCTGGACGATAAGACGATGCGGGCGATTCTGGAGGACAAAGATATTCAACCGGTCAAGCCGCCTGAGCCGCCGAAGCCAGCGCCGACGCAGCCAGACCCACCGTTTCCGGTTGCGTCAATGGTAACACCCAACGTGTCGCCAGCACCGGCACCGGCCACGGGCACATCACCTGTCACGCTGGCACCGCCGAATATGAAGCCGGTCATGCCGGAACCGCCGAAACAGGAAAACACCGCGCGGCCACCCGCAACGCAGACGGTGGAAAAGCCGGAGACTGCACCAACGTCAGTCAGCAACGTCATTCCGATCTCCGCAGAGAGCAAGCAGCCGGGCGACTCCAAAGCAGCGGACGATGAACCGATTGAGTTTAATTCGCCGCGTGAAAATTTGTATTCGCTGAAAGTCACGTTAGGTGGAGATCGACTGCGCAGATACTTCCCGGACGTTACAATGCCTGCCTTGGCAATTACTGAGAGTATCTATTCTGCGTTGGAGGAACGCCGACAGCGCGAAGCACGGATGAAGCAAAAAACGGAAATTCTGCATCCGAGCAAACCCATCCCAACACGCTGATATGCACCACAAATCATTACTGCACCGCCTGGTGGTGCCGCCCTGACAATTATATTTAGGAGGATTCACACATGAATTACCACCCCAAGCACAAATCCAACTCGCGCACCGCCGTCTGGATCGGTGCTGGCGTTCTCGCCGCCGTTGCCATCGGCGCGATCATTTTCATCATCGTTACGCTCCGCTCTCCCATGACAAAGGAAGAAGCCCGCGCCAAAGCCGGAATCGTTTATGATTCTTCCGCCACTGAGGGCGGTTGGGATAACCTTTCGCCGGAGGAGATCGAAGCACGTCTGAACGAAAAAGTAGCCGAGGGCATGATTAACATTTCGGCCAACACCGCCCC
>JABLTQ010055859.1_pt1 | contig 14884 bp, 13 predicted proteins | sample 7160101 | NCBI WGS metagenome assembly JABLTQ01 (sample SAMN14651228, study PRJNA627086) | human gut metagenome | isolation source: feces | host: Homo sapiens
CCATGAAGAAATTTCAGAAAAGTTGCCCCTGGTATAAAAAAACTGGTTCGTTCAAGTTTATCCGTTTCTGTCCGCATTGAAGTGGATTGTCTGCTTCCAGAATCGCTATTAGCGAGGCAGGGATCACACGGTTTCAGCTTTCGCCCCCTTTCCATTCAAGGAAATATATCAACTTCTTCCTGATATTGCGGCGAGGCTTCTTAAAACTTTTTGTATTTATCAATTCTGTATGCAATCTCTGCACATTGCACACTTTACTATACTACTTATTTCCAATATACCTCACCACACTCCGCAAAATAGTTATAATCAGTTAATTGTTAATGTGTTATTTTTGCGGAGTGGTAGGTGTGTTTGCGGTGAGGGTCTCGCCGATGACAATGCTTTTCAGTTTTTTCTGCATAAGCTTCCTCCCTTGAGTGTGCAAAAACTCTGCACAATTAGCAATTTAAAGTGTGCAGAGTTCTACTAAATGTATAACGTTTTTAAGGATTTTGAGAAACTTTCCGGTATTGGAGTACCAGAGTTTTGCTTTTAAAGTGGAAATCCGTTATTTTTTTCTGATGTAATAGCGGGTGCGGTGTGCTCTTCTTTCGTTATCTTCTGAAACATCGTACAGTCTCCGCAAATATGGCAGACACCGTTTGAAAAGATTTGTAAATTTCTGGATGGAACAGGAACTACCAAAATCGGAATTGTATTCAGCCAGATAATTTTTGATCTGTACCATGTAGCCCTCAAGAGTGACGTTCAATGCGGCAGGACGATCAGCAAAAAAGCTCTCAATCGCTTCGGCGATTGCGTTGCTTTCCAGAACAATATCCATTCTGTTTTGCTGATTCTGCAGAAGAGCAGATTTCATGAATTCTTCTTCCTTTAATGCGCGCCCTAATTTTACGGCGAGTTCCCCCCAATCATTGTGACGCAAGCCTAAATTTTCCATTACACGAACCTTATCGGCAAGGACCTGTTGCAACAGGCGGCAGATCATGGAAAGTGAGGCATTGCGATGGATCAGGATTTCTTTTTTCAGTTCAGAATCCAAATCCCGTTCCTCTCTCGTTTCGCGTGTGTTCATGCGCACGACCAGTAACCGGGCATTGCAGCCGGGATCGCTGGCAAAATATGGTTTCACACTGTTGATAACCAGTGCCGCATCCCCCCGGAACTCAACCTGTTCTTTGTCGGAGTAAAGTTTCCGTTTTCTGATGACTTCACCGGTGGAATACTTTGCCAAGGTATCGGGCAGCCATTTATAGACGGTATCCACATTATCCATTAATGCAATACCTCCCTTGTCCACACCGATGCCAAAGTTATCCAACCCTTTATTTTCATCCTGCAACGGCTGAATGTCCCAAGCCGGAATACCCCATAACCAAGCTGCTCCTTTGGAAATCTTTGTCTTACCGGAACCCGGCTCACCTACGATACAGAGAATCGGCTTATTCTCCGGAGCAAATGGCAGGAGGATTGTCCACGCCAAAGTAATGCTTTTCTCTTCTGTGGTGCGAATAGTCGCATCTTTCCACAGTTGATTCTTCCAGAAATTATAGTTCTCTTCCGTATATGTCCAGTCTTCCAGAACCGCTTCCGGCAGGAAAATCACCTGATCGGTTCCATTTGGAACGACCTTGATCCCATCAGCGGTGATACGTACCATTTCATGATCATTGCAGGAAATGTAGATCGCATCCTGCGTGGAATGCCAATATTTCCTCGGCGTAACCACTGGTATATCTTCAGATGCCAGTAGATCGTTTTCCAGATAGTTGAAAAGCCGAATGAATTTCTGATCATTGGTCGGCAATCCCAGTTCTCTGGATAACTGCGCCTGAAAGATTTTATTGTGGATTGACCGCACAATGTGAGTCGTGTGATCCAGATAGAGTAACTCGATGGAATCGCGTAACATTTCTACTTTCAGGAACGTACCATGAGATTTCAAGTAAGTCAATGTCGCGGTATGGAGCATTCTGTTTTTCTCAATCTCGGTTACTTTGCTGGCACATATCGCAGGAACCAAATCGTACAAAGTGTTTTCAGCAGCAGGAACCGTAGCAGCTTTCGGAGCAATTTCGCCAAGTATTTTCAGCAGTTCTTCCGGGGTCATGGGAACAACGTTCGGATTCAGGTAAAGTAATTCCTGCCGAACTTCTCCGCGCAGCGCCATCGGCATTCTGCTTAACCGGGAGGGATTCTTATTTGCCGGATCGGCTCCCATTTTACAGAAGACCGGATACACTCTCCCTTCGATTTCCCGCTTCCATGTTGCTGCATCAGGAACATTTACCCGAAACAGGGCATGGATTGACTTGGAACCGCTGTACGTCAGAGATACGATCGGCAGCCCTTTGTCCAGCATCGCCATCCAGAACCCAGCCTGCTTTTCCAACTCCTGCTGGAGAAATACCGGATCCGCCATCGCTTTTTCTTTGTCCGCAATGTCGAACTCAACCAGCATATGACGATAGAATGCGACATTCTTATCGCTGCGGGTGGTATCAGGAGTGAACGGATTGATCGTAATGTATTCTCCAAGAGAATCCAAACGATTCAGATAACTGCGTACCTGACAGGGATGATTGTTTTTTACCCCGCCGATACAGATAAATTCGTCTTCCTGAAAAAGTGTTTTCAGAAACGCTTCCGCATCCTTGGCCGAACCAGTCAACGAATGAGGGCTGCGGGCTTTTAATGTTTCAAAAGTTACCGCTTTGTTTGTGTCCGGCATCCCAACTGGTACAGGAACTCCGGTTGTGATCGTCTGAGGCGCAGGATGAATCTGTTGCAGAGGAAAGCCTTTTTCCCGTGATTCTTTAGTCCGTTCGATGGCGCGGTCAATTTCCGCCTCCGTAATCGGATCCCCCGGGCGGTTGATCTGCGGGAGTTTCAGCAGGTCAGCTTTGATGGTACCATAATCTATATTCAAGTTCAGGGCGTTATGAATATGAGTCATCAGGTACTGATTGCGATTGTTCTCCGGGAAGTCCGCCAGTAATTTCTGGTAAGAAGCCTGTTGTTGTGCTATATTATTAGTAGTAGAGTATTTTGCTCTTAATATATCCAGCCGGGACAAGCCACTCCCGGCTGTTTCCTTGTGTAAACTCAAGGGAAGCGTTGCCAAATCCAGCATACTCAGCCCTCCTTCCCATACTTGCCGATAAATTCATTCACTTCCGAAATACGGAATCTCTTTTGACCTCCGACCTGATACGTGGGCAGACCGCTTTTCCGCAGTTTCATCAATGTTGAAATGCTGATGCCGAGGTATTCGCATACCTCCTGCCGGGTGACATACGGTTCTCCGTACAGTTCTCTCTTTGCCCAGTCGGGGCAAACCATATTTGATTTTCGTTGGGGCATAATGCCTCCTAAAATAAAATATTAGCCGGTATCCCCGCACACGATTCCTCGGAATCATGCTGTCAACGGTTCGTGTATCCGGATTGAATCAGGATAAAGTTGCTGTTGCAAAGAACGTGAACGCCAGTACCTGTATACGGCTCCACGCAAGAGCGATGTCTTGTTTTTGATGAGAAGAATACTTCTGTTTCTTCGATAAAACTTAATATAAGCAGTGATGCGTAAAATGTCAAGGGGATGCGAAAATGGAACGTTCCGGCACGAAAGTCGAACCATTGCGGTTCATGAAAAATGAGCTTGATTTGCATTTCATCAAGAGCTGGCTCTCTGAAATAATGGCGTCTCAATCAGCCGGTGGGTAGAGTAGAATTTTCCCAACGCGTTGGAATTTTCATCATTTTGTTATTTGATCAGAACAGAATCGGATATTTCCTGTCGTTTCCGGACATAAAGAGATCCCGCTTCTTCGATCAGAAGAAAACGGGATGCTTCGGATAACTTCCTGTTATCAATGCGGGCTTGGTCGGACCGTCTGGTGTTTCTGGAGGCGCAGTTGTGGCTTATGCAGCCGGATTGTCTGTCGGAATTGTTTTCTTCGTGTCGGGCAGCCACAGTTTGATTCTGTCATCCGCTTTGGCTGCATCGGCGATCCGCTTGGCAGTATCCTTGTCTGCTGCATTTTCCACTTCATTTATTTTCTGATCGATCAATTCGCAAATTTCCGAATTATTGCACTTGGTCCGTGCCTCTTTAAGCGGAACGATCAATTTTGAAGTAGAGCGACGCAGAGTTTCTTTTGCCTCTTCATCAGCTTCACGCAATGCCTGCACTTCAGAAATGAGATCGTGAATGCATTCCTTGAGAAATGCCGGTCTCAAAGCTTCGTCAACAGTGCTCATATCAACCAACGTGTTGACAACTGCGGAAGCCCAGCAGGAAAGCTCGATCATACGCTGATTTTCATCTTTCGGAATTTCTTCCAGCAGGACGAGGGTACACTTTGAACCGAATCGATCTTTCCCTTCCAGCAGACAGGAAGGCGTATCAGGAAGAGTGAAGTCGAATTTTCTCTCCGCTCTCACTGTTTCAATGATTTCAGACTGCTTGCCGATCCCCAGCAAAACCGGAGTTTTGCACGAACGTACCAGAATTGTTTTAACAGTTTTCATATTTTGGATACCTTTATTTTGATTTTTGAAGATCAATTCTACTCCCGATCTTCTTTGGGCGGAACGGTTGAAGCCCGGTCATGCTTTTTTCTACCCGATCACCTCCTTTCTCGTTATGTGTTCTTTGTTTTTCACTCATTAATCGCCAATGAAAAATTTTTACTGACATAAAATGGTGCTGATACGAAAAAAAAAGGGCAAAAAAAAGTTTTTCAGGCCGGAATAAGTTGATTATCCGCATTATGGCAGTATCTTTCTGTTAATTACAATTTGGTTGATCATGAAAGGCTGATGATGAACTCTTACGACAGTTTGCATGCGCCGCAGGCAGAATCCGGCTGGAAGACCTGGGTGGATCTGACGACAAGGATGAGAAGTGACGCCCTGTCTCCGGCGGACTGGGAACACTTTTATCCCAAGTACCGTTCGTTGATCATCATGTATGGCAATAAGCAGAAGCTGAGCCGGGATCAGATCAGGGAATTGATCGACCGGGTCTACGATACACTCCGTGCAAAGGACAAAATCAGTTGCTATGACCCTTCCCGGGGACGTTTCCGCGATTATCTCGGCGGAATCATCCGGAACTGCATCCGCGATCTGCGAAAGAAGGCGCGTGCAGAAAAGAGAAACTTCATCGTAAATATGGAAGAGCTTCCGGAGCATTCCGCGGATGATTCCGGGGAGGTGGAATGGCAGGAACTCTGGCGGAACTACCTGTTCAGCCTTGCTTTGGAGGAGTTGAAACGTCAGGTGTCTCCCCGGCATTTTCAAATCTTTCAGTTGTGCAAGCTACAGGGGCGTGACGCCAATACTGTTGCCGCCTTTGTCGGAGAAAACCGTGCAAATATCTATGCTGTCTCCAGTCGCTGTACAAAAAAATTAAAAGAATTGGTTGGGAAACTTCAAGAGGAGCTTAATCCGAATTGTTTTGATGACTCTGATTTGTGTCGTCAATGTTATGAAAGTGAAAAAATGTTGAGAGATGCAAAAATCGAGATTGAGTAAATGGAATTTAGACTAGGAGAAAAATTTCACAGCTTTGTTGTTCTTGATATCTGCGGAAGGGGAGCCTTTGGAGAGGTATATCGCGTTCATGACTTGTCCAATAAGATTCTCGCACTGAAAGTGATTCGAAAATTTGGGTTATCCGGAGATAATTGGCGAAAAGAGTTACAAGGATTGAGCAGTTATCGAAAAGTTTCCATGTCTCATCCGAATCTGCTCCAGATTTATCACGTTGATGAGGACGAAAGTTTCTTTTATTATACTATGGAGGCCGCAGATTCATTTACAGAAGACCATTATGATCCAGTTTCGCTGGAAAGGAAAATTATTAAGCAACCATTGTCCTGTTCTGAGCTTTTTACATTGGGACATTCGCTATTATCCGCATTGCAGACAATTCATAGTGCGGGGTTGGCTCATCGCGATATGAAGCCGGGCAATATTGTTTATGTGAATGGAATTCCGAAAATTGGTGATATTGGCTTGATGGCCAGCAGCAGTCAAAATAGTTTGGCAGGTACTCCGGGATTTTTTCCTGTTGAAATGTATCGCAACAAACGAAGAGATGAATTATCATTGGAAGAAACACAATGTTGTGATTTATATGCACTTGGAAAAACATTATATTGTGCTTTATCAGGCTTTTCGCCAGAATATTATCCGGAATTCCCCTCTTGGTTGAGTTTATCTTCGGAAGCCGCAGAATTAAACAGAATTATTCAACTGCTGTTACAAGTTCCGGAGAGATGTCGTCAGGTAGACGAATTGGAAAACTATTTGAGTGAACGCCTGCAGCGGCTTCGTACTTCCGATCCTGTATTGGAGCGGAACTTATTTATAAGGCCCCGGTCAAAAAAAATTGTCTGGCTGAGCTTGGGAGCAGTAATTACAGTTATTTTAATTGGAATCAGCATATATTCCAGTCGATGGTTACTGAGAACACCGCTCCAATCTTTATTCAATAATGGAAGTCCCGCATTATCGCATTATGAATTGGCGGCGGATCGGCTTCGACAAGACGAGGGGGTCGAGGGCGAATATACTGATACCACATATCATTATAAAATTCTTATTCCGGCAGGTTGGGTTTTATTTGAATATAAAATGGATATTGTCACACCGTTTTCACCTTTATATTACCTTTCTTTCCGGAACAATTTGAATGCAAAACATGATACTTTACTGAAAACGCCTTTTAGTATTCCGTGGTTTGTTCCTATAAAGCAGGGGGGAACGGAGGAAGAAAGGGCACGCCATGATCGCCTCACAGAAGCTTCTCATGAGTATCACGGTGTTATGTTAATCGCAGATTGGGATGACAGGACGCAGTGTGATCGGGTAGAAATCAACGTATCACTGCGAGAACTCCTCCCCCCCAATATTACAGAAGATACTTTCCGGCCATTGTTGGAACAAGAGATAAAGGAGCTGAAGATTCCAGCAGTAATTGACTCCATTGTGTTTGAAGAGAAAGATCAGGGGAAAGAAATCATAAAAGTAAAATGTACTGCCTTGGAACAATATCCAATATACTGGGAATTCCATCTCACCCAGGACAGTTTGGTCATATTCAAACTGATAGTGTTTGAGAAAAAGAATTTAGCGAAACGAAAAAAACGTTTTCAGAAAATCATTGACAGCTTCGAATGGGTAGAGCCGCAGAGCACGGTCAAATGAATATCTGCACGTCAGATTTTTGAATGACTTTCCAACGCGCGCGCGCGAACAATATATATAGGGGCTGCTGCACCGGAAATATTCTAAAAAATCCATAAAAAGTTCCTTTCTCCCTTGCTTAATTGCCTCTGAAGTATTATTGTATAACAGACTGATTTTCAGTCGGGTTGATTTCCACATTCCGTGTATTTTTGCGAATCAAGACAGAAACCGACCAAGTTTAAAAAAAGATTTGCCATGGAATAGCGAGAATGCCTGGGAGAAGTGTATACACTTCTTTCGGGCGCTTCCTTGTATTTTCATGGCGGGTTCTTGGTCGGACCTCTGTCTTGGTGCTTGGAGGCGTCCGTTTTTTTGCCCGCCTTCAAGCCGATTCCCAAAACACGTGGAGTCGGCTTTTCCTTTTTTTCGCCTGTTCGCATGTCAAATAAGCTGGAGAAACATATGTCAGAACAGAAAATAGATGTAACGATCCATGACGATAATTGGGGATGTGGCGGTGGCTGTGTCTGTTTTCTGATTTTCTGGATTACCATCATGTTTCTGTTGAGCCTGTTGAAAGCCTTTGTTACTTTAGCATCGTGGTTTTTTATTGCATGTCTGGGAGGATTGGGCCTGCTTCTTCTGGTTGGCGTCATCAGGGAAGCATGGAAGTGGATGCGAATGTTGCCTTATTGGGGAAATAACGGCAAACGAATGTTTGTCAAAGGTATAGGCTTGGCACTCTTCGCTATATCATTGACACTGATTGTGTATTATCTCGTCTTTGTTCCAGAAATTAATGCACAAATTCTCAATAATACGCCTTGGTGGAAGAAAATATTCGGAAATTTGGAACTGAAGCCGGAATATACATTCCTACCGCCTCGCAGTTGGCCGGAAGCTGGCATCCTTCTGATGGGTATGCTCGGTTTGATTGGTTCTTTTATTCCGTTGCGTCAAAAGCATTACACTCAGCACTGAAATAATCGAAGGAGTATGGGAAATGGCATCTGCTCAAACTATGCAGTCAAGACAACACAAGAATCCAAATATTGACAAACTGGTAGAACTGGGAGATAAAATTTTCGAGAAATACGAAGCGAAAAAAGACCAGATTGCCGATGCCGACATTCGTGGTTTTATGACGACGTTGTTGCATGAGTTGGATCGGAATATCAGGCAATTTAAGACAAATAGATTCTTTATTGCAGTCTTTGGTGCATTGAAAGCTGGTAAATCCACTCTTATCAATGCACTGGCGGAACACTATACCAGTCCCTCCGGCTATGGTTACGAAACGACGCTCCATTGTTCGCTCATCCTCTGTGCAGATGAGGAACATCCCGAGGGGATTTATTTATATCAACTCACCGGAAATAAAAAGCGGGAGGAAACTGATCGGCAGGAGAAAGCACGGGAATTGCTGGATTATTTTCGTGGGCTTTATGATTGGGAATTTATTTCTAAAGGTGGAAACTGGGAACGGTCAGAACGCTACCTGCTGAATGGCCATGATCTTCATCCATCCAAAGATAATCTCGAGGCAGTTCTGACGGAGGCAGTTTTGTCTCGTTATCCCCAGCTTATGTTGGTGGAGATTCGAATTAAGTCCGAAAAAGATGATAATTTTCTACTGAAAAACATCGGGATTCTCGACATGCCGGGTCTGGACGGCAGCATTGCCAATGTAAAAACCGATCCCATCATCGCCGAGTTGCCGAAGGCCGCAGATTACTTCTTATATGTACAGAGTTCCATTGCTGCCATCAATAGCGGAGCAAGAGACTACATTCTCTCTCTGATTAATAACTCTAAAGAATATATTGTCGTTTTTAATGAAATCCGGGCACAATATTGGCTCAAATCAGAGGTTCAATCAGAGGTTATAGAAGAACAGAACAATAAAGCGATAGGCCACCTCGCTAAAAGCCTCGGCGTGAATCCCCCCCGTTCATTCCGTATTAATGCAGCACAGGCTTGGGATAGCAAAAACAGGCGTTTCCAAGCGGATAAGCTTATGGATGGTTTAACTTTAGAAAAGCTTTATGATGATTCTCATATTCAGGATTTGAAAAATGAAATTTCCAAGCTCTGTCAAAATAGCGTTACCGAAATTCTGGATAAAAATGCTTTAAATTCCTTGAAAGAATGGATAAAAACGGCACTGCCTCTGGAAGACTTTGCCAAACTGCAAGAAGAGATCAACCAGCGGTGGAAACAGGACTTGGAGAAATGGGATGCCATTATTAATCAGAAGTTTGAAGATATTCGCTTGACGGACGAGGACAAAGAAGACGAGCCAATTTCTATCGAAGATAAATTGGCAGAGGTCAAGGAGAAAATTGAAAATCTTTTTTTTAATGAACAAAACAATTCTAGCATGTTGCAGAAAATACCCAAATTTGAAGATTTCAAGAAAGCAAAAAGGATACAATATGCCAAGGTGGATAAAGAACTACTGAAAATAGTGTGGCCACCAGAAGGTCGAAGTAAAATTAAAAATCAAAGCCGCCGTGAATGTAACCATTTTGTAGAGAAACTACAAAATGCAATTGAAAAAATAATCGATTTTCCTTTGAACACTAAGAATAATGAATCTCTGTTATTACATGCGGAAAATTATACAAGAAAACTTGATAAAATAAAAGAAGCTATTAATTCTGCTGATGGTTCCTTGGATATTGTCAGTAATGATAGTAACGACCCGTTGATAGCATGGAGTGGGCGGTTATGGATGACCGATAACAAAAAAGCAAAGGCTCGTATTGACTATTTTAAGGATTTTCAACAAAGGTTTGAGAAGGCCGTGAAAAAGTATTCTGAGGATAAGATTAAACTGATAAGCGGTTGTAGCGATGATTTGCAGGAAGCCTTACGTAACGATAGAGGTGTATGGAGGAATGAATATGATGAAAAAACAAAAAAAATAACTGCGGATATAGAGTTTATTCGTGAATTTCAGAAAGACCTTTCAGATTTGGAGGAGGCAAGAAAAAGGGTCTATCAATCATGAACAACCTGAGAAAAATCACCTTGGGAGTAACAGCAGGAATTGCGGCGTTGTTTCTCCTTCTCTACATCAGCAATATCATTATAATAGGCGACAAACTGGGACGCATTAGTTTTTTGCTGGAAATTCTTTTTGATGGAGTCATGATTTTACTTCCACCCGGCTTGCTGCTCTGGTATTTCTGCAAAGTGTTTCGCCGGACTACCTGTTCGCTGGGTAAAATCCGGGAAATGAATCCATTCGATCCAGCTACAGATGTTTTATATGAGCGGTTTATCCGCCATGTTCTCTCAAATGGAGAGTTGAATGAAACTCAAAGGAATATATTGACAAATACTCTGATGGTTGGCGAATATCAACAGGGGATGGAATTATATCTGAATGAGTGCAAAGTGTCGGCAGATGAGGAAGGACACAAACATGCTTTAATGGCCGCAGTTTCAACCATTGTTTCCCCTCTGGGGGGCGGTGATATGATGTTTATGTTGCTTTGGAATCTGCGCTTAATAAACCAAATCATCAATATTTATGGATTCCGACCGACACTTCCGCAGCTTCTCCGCATTTACCAGCATGTCCTTTTCGGCGGACTGTTGGCTGGTTCCATTGAAGAAATTCTGGAGAGCTCAGATGTGAATTCTCTGCTGAATGTTTTGCCTATTCCGGGAAAAGGGGCGCTACTCCAAGCATCATGCGCAATTTTTTCAACTTTGAAGACGTGTTATTTAACCCAATATTACCTGTCGCATGATTTTTCAGAAGCCGAACGAATCAGTGCGAAAAAAGCAGCTCGCAATTTCGCTTGCAAACAAATCCCGGAAGTATTGAAGGAGGCATGGAAACAAATACAGTCCAAAACTCCCGATATTTTTTCTAAACTACTGAAAAACAATGCTGTTCCTGAGTAATAATGAAAGGTATCAGGGTATTTTTGAAATACAATATGACAACAATGGAAGTGTTGCAGAACTAAAGGATCTTTGAAGAGGTTCAACGCGCTTCAGGTTGCATTTAAATTCAATATCTGATAAAAAGATTATATGAAAAAAGGGTATCCCAAAATAAAAAAAAGTATCTGGGCAGTTGTCGCTGTTATCTTATTTTGTCTGCCAGGTCTAAGACTTCCATATCTGGACCAGAATGCGGATGTGTACTTTACAAAGGCTATTTCCAAAGCGGGAACAGCTTATGCCATTTGCCGGGGAATCAATGCCGGTGTATCCGTTATAAAAGAATCTCAACTTCATCTCTCTCTGGGAGCAGGAGTATCATTGGCGGCCGGGCAGATACTTGATCCCTTGGATGACCTGACAGAACGGACTTCAGATATTTTAATCACTGCCATAGTATCATTGGGAATTCAAAAGATCGTTTATGAGTTATGTTTATGGCTTACCCCATTTTTGCTTGCTGCCGCTATTGTGGTCCTAATTGTTATTTCATTTTTTCATTGGGAGTGGAGTCAAAAATTACAGCGAATTATTTTGAAAGTGATTTTCCTGATTACCATTGCTCGGTTGTGTCTGCCGATTACTGCATTGATCAGTTCAGGTCTGGATCATTATTATTTTTCACCAAAGATCAACCATGTACAGGAAGAACTCAATCAGTTTTCTCCTCCACTGGAGCGATTCAAGGAATTGCCTCCGGAATACGACGGTATGTGGAATACATTGAAAAACAGTACCGATTTCATAAAAGAAAAGGTTGCCGATTTGTGGGCAATATTCCAAGCGATCAATCCTCAAAATATGATTGAAAATCTTTTGAAACTCTCTTACATATATATTGCCCTATTTATCATTCAAGTTATTTTGTTGCCGCTTGGAATCTTTTGGCTATTGGCTCGAATTGTGAATGCGTTTTGCGGAACAAACGTTCCATATATTCTAAGGTTTCATCAAAATAGATCAATCAAACAACGTCATGAAAGTGTGAATAAAAATGAAAACTAAAGTTACGATTGATGGCTTGCCGGGCGTATTTTCAAAATGGTTCCGTTTGTCAAGAAAAATTGCATGAGTTGAGGCGGGACGAGGAATTGCTTCAGGCATTATGCAAATGGCGGGAACTTTTCAGAGAGATTCCAATTGAAGTTATTGCAAAGAAAGAAGGGTGATTTATGAGAAAAATAATACCGTTGAAGTCAATAAAAAATTCGACAGACGATGACAATTTCATTGCAGAGCGTGAGCAACATTACACTATATGCAAAATCTTTTTTCCGGAGTTTTTCCGTGTGGCTTGGCGTTCGCTACACGGATTGCTGGAAACGGCTAACGACTTGCAGGAATATTTTATGGCAAGCAAGGAAAAAAATCCCGACTTAACTGTAATTCAAGAAATACTTGCAAACTGTTCATTTGAATCCCTTGAAGATATAATCCAAGCCTTGGGCGATCTATTTAAAGAAATGGGAAAAGCGCACTTTTTAGAGGACTATATCATCAGGTATCCAGATTTGGGGCTTGCAAAGCTCATTCCGGTTCCAGATACAGAAAAAGTCGTCGCGTTGGTAGAGAATATGATGACTGAACTGAAAGCATTAGGATTGGAATATCAACAAATACAGTCGCTTCACGATGTTCTGTTTGAAAATTTTTCTATGTACGCCATGATGATAAATGGTGAATTGAATACAGACGCGGATTTTGTGAAAAAATATGAAAAATCATTGGCTGATCTCCAGACTCAGATTTGTGGTTTTTCAGATCATGGAGAAAAGATCCTGTCGCCTTATATTGACAAAATAGTTCGATTGCTGATTGCCGCATACGAACCTTATGAAAAGGCACGTCGTATTTTACGGATTCAGGGGATCGATTTAGAAACGCTGGATAAAGAAATAGCCGACAACTATCCGAAAACATTCGAGTCGGAGGAGGCGTTTCTGGCAACAGTGTTTTTTATTTATCTGACACTCGATGAGCTTGCAAAAAATTCGACCATTTCCCGGGATACATTCTGTAATATTTGCAAATCTTGCCAGAAGGATGGGATTCCGATTGATGAGTCCGGAACTGTTAATCCAGAGATTCAATTAAAAATAGATGCGCTTTTTAAAACGCAACAGGAGTAAAACTCAACTTTACAACAGATGAAATCATGAGGTCAGCCTGAAATATCAAAATCGTAGTTGGTGTTCGTACCGTATGATTGTAAAAGAATAAATTTTTCTCGACATCGAAGTGAAATTTTATCATGGAAGGAGGATAGCAAAATGAGTAACGCACAGGAAACAGGTAATGGCGGATGCATAGTAACAGCTCTAATTATTATTGGTCTGTTTATAGCATCATTTTACGGATGCAAGGGGTGTAAAAAAGAACCTGCCCCACCTCCGAAGAAAGAAACAATAAGTCAGGGAGAAGCTGTTGCCTTGGGAATTTCTGCACTTCTGATTGGAATTGCTGTTGGGTCTGATAATAGCTCCAGGAAACAAAATACACAACCCATTCAGATCCATAATCACAACAGACAGTATAATCAGCTTAACCTATTTGAAGTATATTGAACTATAGTTTTAGCCAAAGAAGCTTTATGAAATAATGAACATATTAAAAAAAAGAAGGCAGGAGTCAGGGGGGGCGATACAAAGCTGGATCGGGCGAAGATAAAGATGGTCAAACATAAAGACCCGTTTTCTTCTTCTAAAAAGTCCAAACAAAGCAGGAAACGGGTTTCGCCTCCTACCGGTCAACCGGGAGAAGTGTTGATCAATTATGAGAATCGCGCCCAGTTTGAAGTCAGCTTGAAAGCAGGAGAAACTGTCAGGATTGCGATTGACGCCCGTGCTTTATAAGGTGACAATGCGGATGATAGCCGATTTATACAGATGGATGGCGGTTCTATTCGGTACATTCATGCTTGCTGGATGTACCGCTACTCCTCAATACCGGGTCTCGCTTCAGCGTAATCATGATGATGGCTTCCTGCATACGTTATGGGTGCATGATGGAACCGGCAATGTGTCATCGTTAGAATATTATGCGTACGTTTCTTCTCATTTGCTGAAATCGTCTGAATACCGGGATGATGTTATCGAATTGAAATGGCTTGACGCGGGAGATGAACCGGTATTCTTCGACCTGTTCCGAAATGGGAAACGGTATCTGCTGATTCACGATTTCGGTGGCAGTAATTACGGTCCGTACCATTTGCGAGTGATTGAATTCGATGCGGACGGCTGGCGACAGATTTATTATGGTCCCACTGGAGAAATACCACGTCTGGATGATGTGAATGGAGATGGCCGGTTTGAGTTCAGGCATTTTGATGATTTTTCTACTCCATTGGCAACCATGAATCCTTGTGGAGTTTTGGTTCTCGCGTATTCCAACGGCAAGTTAATGCCGGATAGAGAGTTGAATAAAAAAGTGCCGATGACTTCGGAAGATCTGTCTGCATTGGCAGAAAAGTATAAAAAAATTATCCATGAATTCGGATACGCTTCCTCCGATAACGGGGAAGATGTCAAGGCGTATTTCGTCAAAGAAACGCTGATTGATCTCCTGTATGGTGGTAACTGGCATCAATGTGATCAAGTTATTCAATATTTGAAGTACGATCCTGCTTCTGGAGAACAATTGAAAACAAAAATTCTTGAAGAAGTTCAGAAATCTCCATACTATGTTTTCATCAGTAATTTGAATCGTCAATAACGCACAGCAAG
>JABLTQ010012303.1_pt1 | contig 14877 bp, 12 predicted proteins | sample 7160101 | NCBI WGS metagenome assembly JABLTQ01 (sample SAMN14651228, study PRJNA627086) | human gut metagenome | isolation source: feces | host: Homo sapiens
CGGGCAGGTACCGTACAGGCAGCCGAGATTGACGCCGATGCCTGCCACATGGGCACCCGGGCCATGGGCCGCACGCTGTGACGCGGCAGCCACGGCCCGCAGCAGGGCAGGGGCCTCATCCTGCGGGATCCCTTCGCGCATGTCGCCTATATCCACCATGAGAAGGGCCTCATGATGCAGGCCCGCGGCACGGGCGGCTGCATCCAGGGCCCGGAAGGTCGTCTCACAGGAGAAGGCGCTGCGTTCGAACAGGCGGACGACGTCGTCCGCTCTGTCCGGGGGGGCCAGATTGATCAGGACGCGCCCTGTGCGGGCAGGCGGCTCCTGCCCGTAAAGAAGATGTTCCGTCATGTCCGCGATGCCGTGACGGGCATAGCCCTGCGCGCGCAAAAAACCGACGATGTCCGGGTGGGTGGCCACCATCTTCAGCACCGGCAGGAAGCGGAAGCCCCAGGCCTGCTCCTGACGCTGCACAAGGCGCAGATTATGGGCCAGGGCGTCCAGATTTATTTCCAGTTCAGGCATGAGGCATCTCCGTGGTGAACAGCGCAAGGAAGGGCAGGCTCCCGGCGGGCGGGGCCTGTTGCAGGAGACGGGCCAGCAGCAGCGGCCGCATCTCCTGACCGGACAGGTCTTCATAATGATACGGCAGCGAGGCCGCCAGGGCATGGTCGACCCGGCTGTGCCGCAGGGCCTGCCACAGGGCCGGAGAAAGGCCGCCGGCCAGCCAGAGGTCCGCGGCACCGGCCCCCCGGCCCGCCTGCCGCAAGGGGCCGTCAGGGCAGGGCAGACGCAGGGGCAGCAGCCCCGTACAGGGCGGACAGGGGCGGAACGCCCCGGTGATGCGTTCCGCCAGTCCGTCTGCACCGCAGTGCCGCAGGGCGGTACAGATGCCCTGGATCATGCGTGGCAGGTATGAGGTCTGGAAGACGCCTCCGGCACAGCGCAGGCCCCTGGCCGCCGTCACGGTGGCGAAATAAAGGAAAAGCGAAGGGAGGATATGCCCTTCTCTCATAGCCTTGCCCAGAGTGCGGGCATCCAGCGGCAGGCACCAGCCTTCATCCCGGGCGGCCACCAGCGCGCGGAAATCGCGGGCAGGCCGCAGGGCCAGGGCCCGGCCTTTGCCGTCCACGCCCCAGAACAGGAAGGTGCCCCGTTGCAGGCCCCGCGTATCCCCGGTCCAGCAGGCCCGCTGCCCGTTGAGGGCATCCCAGACCGCAGCGGCCAGCGGCGGATGCAGGAGCAGGTGCCGGACAAGACTGGCCGGTTGTTCCAGATCGGCCGTGATCAGGCGGCCGCACAGCCATTGCATGTCCAGGGAGACCAGCGGCGGAAGATCACAGTTTTTCGGGATGACCTGCTGCCATAGCAGGGCATTCATGAGGCTGGCCTGATCCCGGAACGTCGGCTGCGCCAGGACGCGGGGATGCCGGTAGACGGCCTGGACGAGACGGTCCAGGACATGCGGCCCTTCCGGCTGCCCGGGAAGTTGCGAAGGCAAGGTGACCTCGGCGGCGGTGAATGCCGGGCGTACACTGATGAGCCCATGCCGTTCCCGCCCCGGCAGGACGGGCAGTTTGCGGCTGCGGAAACTCACCTCCCCCGGGGCACCGCATCCCAGCAGGATGCCGCGCGGATAGGCCACATTGTTGGCCGGGACAGCGCCACAGTTGAACAGGGGCACGGCGTGGCGGCAGCTCATGGCGAACAGCAGGTCGCCCTGGAAGAATTCCGGGTGGAAGTCCACACCGTGATGGTTGGCTGTGAGGGCATGGAGATCCGTTTCCAGCTCACGGCGCAGGGCCTGTCCCATGTCTGTCGAATACAGCCGGGTGCAGGCCGCGACGGCCAGCTCCACAAGGTCGTCAGCGGCTTGCGGCGGCCGGGGCAGGGCGGCATCCGCGCTAAAGCCTGCCGCATAGTCTGCCAGTGTCTGCGCCCCTGCCTGTTCGAAGGCAGCCAGCGCGTCCGGGCAGCGGCTGCGGATCCAGTCCCGGGCGAGGGTCATGCCCTGTCTCCCGTATGCCGGGCCGGACGGACCAGCAGCAGGAAAAGAAGGGAGATGGCCACCAGGATGATGCCTGCCCAGCGGGCGGCGTCATCCACGCTCATGATGGCCATGACCGCTCCCACACAGACCGGGCCGATGACCTGTCCCACGCGTTGCAGGGCATCCAGCAGGCTCATGGCCTGATCCACACCGATGGCCCGGGCGATGTCCAGTTCCAGCAGGAATTCGCTCTGGGCCGGGATGTTGAGGCCGGTGGCCAGTCCCAGCAGGATGGAGCCCGCCACTGACGCCGGCAGGGGGGGCAGGAAGCAGAAACAGGCCACGGACAGGGCCGAGAGGATGCCGGCCCAGAAAAGGAGCGGGCCTTTGTGCAGGCTGCTGCCGACCAGGCGGGCGAAGAGGGGGCCGCTGTAGATGACGATGAGGCAGTTGAGCATATAGATGCGCCCGATATTGGATTGGGCCACATCGGCCTGCTTGAGGAAGACAGGCAGAAAGTAGTTGAGGAAGCCCACGCAGAGCAGGGCCGAGGGCAGCAGGGCCAGCAGGATGAAGGCCAGGAAGTGGCGGTCCGCCAGCAGGCACCGGATCTGGGGCAGCGTCAGTCTGGCGGCCGGGGCCTCTTCCCGGATGTCTGTCTGTCCTTCCTGTCCGCGCAGCAGGCGCAGGGGCACCAGGGCCAGACAGGCCAGGATGGCGGCAGAGAGGGCGAAAACGGGGCCGTAACCCAGGCGTTCGGCCAGCATGGCCCCCAGGGCGCTGCCGCACAGGGATCCGGCATAGACGCCGGCGAACATGTCGGCCAGTTTGCCGTCCCGTACCGTATATGCCTGGGCCGTGAGCAGGGAAAGCCCGTACCCCAGCCCCACCAGGGCACGGGCGGCGATGAAGAGCCAGGGGTTCCAGGCCAGCATGGAAGCCAGATAGCCCAGAGCCATGCAGACGATGCCGGTCATGAGGGGCGGCCGGGCCCCTTTGCGCTTCATCCATGTCCCGGCAATGAGCACACTGAGGCCGGTCATGCCCATCTCGGCGGAGATGGGCAGGCCCAGCAGCACGTCGCGCGGGAGCATGCCGGACGGGGTGAGTTCAGCCATGCGCAGGGGGATGAAGGAAATGGTCATGTCCATGGCCAGGATGAAGACGAACATCAACGGACGGAACAGGGCGCTGCGGTGGGCGTGGGTCTGCGTCGTCCCGTGCAGGCGGGCTTCCAGGCTGCGGGAAAGCAGCAGGAACATCTCCACCATGAAGATGAGGGAGATAACCACCAGGGTCAGGATGTCCAGTCCGTGGGCGATCAGGCGTTTAAGCCAGGGGCCGCGCGTAAGGGATGCCCGCAGCTTCCAGCCCTGTTCCGGCGAATCCCCGCTGACGGAGAAGGACGAGGCCAGTTCCAGCAGGGGGAATTCCTCACCGGACGGCAGAAGTTCAGGAATGGGGCCGGAAGCATGGCTTGAGGCATAGACCTTGCCGGAAGGAGCGAGGACCTCCAGGACAAGGTCGTCACCGTGGGCCGTGACGGCCCGGGTCAGATAGGCAGACAGGCGGCTGGTATCGTCCAGGGAGACGCCCACCAGCAGCAGGCGGTTGAGGTCCTCGGTCAGGATGGCGCCGGTATGCGCAGCATCGTTCCTGAGCCCCTGCGTGTACTGCCGGCTGACGGCATGCAGGGCCAGGGCGCCGTTGCCCAGCATGAGCAGCAGGAAAACAGCGATGCACAGGTTTCGGGGCATGCCGCCGGAACGGCGCAGGCCGAGGCAGAGGGACAAAAGCAGGATCCCTGCCAGCGCCAGCCCGCCCTGGAAGAAGAGCTGCTGCCGGAAAAGATCCCGGAGCGTGGCATCCAGATCGCGGGAAGGCATCCAGACCGCGATATGTCCCACGATAGCGCTGGCCCGGTCAGTGATGGGAGCCAGCAGCAGTTCGCCGTCCTTCAGGGCGAGGACCGTCTCCCCGTCCGTTTGCGGCAGGCGGTCGCTGATGTCCGGCAAAAGCGGGAAGCGGCCCCAGTGATGCAGTGCCCTGCCCCGGGCATCCAGCACGGCCAGGGGCATGTCGGCCGCCTGGCCCACACTGGCCAGCAAGCGGTCGGCATTGTGATAGGTCTCCAGCTTTTTGCCAAAACGGATCCCTATGGCCATGCGGCTTTTCAGGGCCGTGGCCGCCACACTGGCCGATGCCTGCGTCCCTTCCCGTGTCGCGGTACGCAGGGAGGAATAGAGCAGGGCATCGTACAGCAGCAGGCTGCACAGCAGGATGGCGGACCATCCGGCCAGGAAGCGGCCAAGGGGAGTGCGCTGGGCCATCGGGGAGCAAGAGGGGTTCATGAAGACGTCCGGGCTGTAGGGGTAGGCTGGGCCACGCTCGCGTTGTGCGTGCGGCAGAAGGCCAGCATGGTGATGTCGTCGGATTGCGGTTCTTCGCCCCGGAAGCGGACGAGCTCCGAAAAGATGAGCGTCAGCAGTTCCCGGGGCGAGGCGCCGCGATGGGCGGCCAGAAAATCCTGCAGCCGGGCCTCACCGTACAGCTCTTTGCCGCTGTTCATGGCTTCGGTCACCCCGTCGGTAAAGATCAGACAGGTCTCCTGTTCCTTGAGGGTATCCGTGAACAGCGTGTATTCCATATCGGGCATGACGCCCACCAGCGGGCCGCTCAGCTTGTCCAGCATACGGGGCGGGGCGTCCGAGGCGGCATCGATGATGTAGGGCGGGCAGTGGCCGCCGTTGGCATAGCTCAGCTCGCCGCTTTGGGGGTCATACAGGGCCAGGAAAAGGGTCACGAACATATTGCCCGGGTTGTGGGCCTCGAGCATGGCGTTGACCTGTGACATGGCGGCCGCCGGGTCGAGGCCGGAGCCCAGGGCGTAACGTACGAGGGTGACGGTCATGGACATGAACAGGGCCGCCGGGACCCCCTTGCCTGACACGTCTCCCAGGACAAGGGCCCGCCGGCCGTCGCTGGTGACGAAAAAGTCGTACATGTCGCCGCCCACTTCCTTGGCGGGATCCAGAAAGGCCGAGGCCCGGAAACCGCACATCTCGGGAGCTCCGTCCGGAGGCGGGAGGATGCCCATCTGGATCTCGCGTGCGGCGGAAAGCTCGCCTTCCATGCGTTCCTTGCTGGCTGTGGCTTCCATCAGGTTGCGGATGTTGACGGCAAGCGCCCCGCCCAGATGGGCATAGGCCCGGGCAAGCTGGCCCAGCTCGTCACGACGCTCCAGAGGCAGCCCCCGGCTGAGGAGCGGCTCGAGCCGGTCAAGGGCATCGGGAGCGGAAAAATCCACGTCGGCCAGCTGACGGGTCTTGCTGGTCAGCAGGTTCAGGGGGCGCAGCGTCCTGATGAGCATGAGCAGGGCCGCCAGGGCCACCAGCAGCATGATGGGCAGGCTCACGGCCAGCAGAGTGGCCAGCAGGCTGTCGGAAGGTTCCTGTATCTGGTCCAGGGGGGCCGTCAGGAGCACATACCAGCCGAAGGCCCGGATACTGCCCAGCAGGCAGAGCATGTCGCCCTGTGCCGACGGCAGGATGACCTTGGCCATGCCGGTCTGGCGGGCCTCTGCCCGGGCCGCGTCGAGGCCGTCAGGAAGCTGTCCGTCACCGCCGGAGACCAGGATATGCCCGTTACCGTCCAGCAGGGCCACGAGCCCGCCGGGGTAAAGGGACATCTCCCTGAATTTTTCCCGTGTGTCCTCCAGCAGTTGCGTCTGGGCCCGGACAGCCAGTTTCTCCAGGTCGTCCAGGGGGATCATGGAGACCAGGATCTCCCGTGACGGCCTGCTGCCGTCCAGCGGCAGGAAGTAGGCCAGCACAGGACGGTAAGTGCCGGAGGGGACCATGCGGCCTTCGTTGGTGGCCACGAGACGGGGCAGGTCGAAAACCGCAAAATCACCATCCCGGGAAAGCTGCCTGAACAGGCGCTGCACAGGCCGCTGCTTGACGTCCCGCAGGCCGGACGACAGGCCCAGCAGGCTGGTCTGGCCGTTGCGGAGCTTTTCCGTATCCAGGATCTCCATGCGGATGCTGTCGATTTCATCCACCAGACCGATACTGGCGGCATCCATGGCGGACAGCAGGGGTTGCAGGATGGCGTGGCCCTGTCCGCTGTCCGCTGCCTGTTGCGGGGCCAGGGCACGCAGCAGGGCTTGGGCACGGGCGGAGGCATCCCGCAGCTGTGCCTTGCGCAGGAGCACGGAACGCACCTTGGCGGCCAGATGGTTGAGGGTGGCCGTGTTGAGCCGCTCCTCTTCCACCAGCAGCAGGGTGGCGAAATTTTTTTCTTCCATCCCGATCATGGTCTCCCCGACCCGCTGCCAGGTCAGGTAGAGGACCAGTGCGACGGTAAGGGCCACGGAACAGGCCACCAGCAGGGCCAGGCGCAGGCGCAGGCTTGCGTTCATGCTTCCTCCCCGTCATGGCCATGGGCCGCCCGGTCGAGGCGCAGCAGTTTTTTGCGCAGGCCTTCCCGGGTGATGCCAAGCAGTTCCGCCGCCCGGCTCTTGTTGCCCTGGCAGGTATCGAGGGCCCGCTGTACCAGCAGGCGTTCCGCCTGTTCCAGATTGAAGGTCGCCTGCATGTCCGGCAGCGGTTCACGGGGAGCGGTATCGGCTGTCTTTATGCCGCCGTGGCGCGCCAGGGCGGCCAGCAGCTTGGGAGAAAGATCCGACGGACGGATGACCGTGTCCACGGTGAGGGCCGCGGCCCGTTCCATCTCGTTGCTCAGTTCGCGCACATTGCCGGGCCATTCGTAGGCCAGCAGGCACTGCTGGGTGGCCGGGGCCAGGCTCAGGGCAGGGCGTTCCATATTGCGGGCATGCTGCGCCAGCAGATGCCGGGCCAGCAGCAGGATGTCGTCGCCCCTTTCGTGCAGGGGCGGGAGCGTCAGCTCGGCCACATTGAGACGGTAGTACAGGTCCTGCCGGAAACGCCCCCGGGCCACGGCCTGCCGCAGGTCAACATTGGTGGCCGCGATGATCTTGATGTCCACGGGCACGGGCCGGGTGCTGCCCACACGCAGCACTTCCCGTTCCTCGAGCACGCGCAGCAGCTTGGCCTGATTGGGCAGGGACATGTCCGCCAGCTCGTCAAGGAAGAGCGTCCCGCCCGAGGCTTCTTCCACCAGGCCGCGGCGGGCGCTGACACCGGTGGCCACGCCCTTTTCGATGCCGAACATCTCGCTTTCGAACAGGGAATCGGGGATGGCCGTACAGTTGACGGCCACGAAGGGGGCGTCACGCCTGGGGGAGTGGTAATGGATGGTCTTGGCGAAGATCTCCTTGCCTGTTCCGGAAGGCCCCAGGATCAGGGTATTGATGGGACGGCGGGCGATGGCCAAAGCCTGGGCCACCACCTGCCGCATGGCCGGACAGCGGCCGATGATGCGGCGGACGTTGTATTCCTTTTGCAGGGTCTCCACTACCTGCCTGTTCTCTTCGTGCAGGCGCAGGCGGCTTTTCTCCAGCTCCTGCGAGAGCTGGTCCACCTTTTCCAGCAATTCCGCCCGGTGGAATTCGCGCGCTTCCACCTTGACGATCATCATGCCGAAGGCTTCGGCCAGGCGTTCCAGCTCCGGCGAGGAACTGCCTTCCCGGGTCAGGGCGAACAGGGCATCCTCATCCGCGGGACGGCCCCAGGCGAGGTCGTCGCACAGGCGTATCAGCAGGGCAAGGGGTCGGGAGTTCTTTTCGTGCATGGCTTATCCTTGGCGCAGGGATTGCACCCAGCGCAGCACTTCCGCCACGGGGCCGATGAGGTCCTGGGGGATATAGGCGTTTTCCGTGCCCTGCTCGTACAGGCTGCGTGCCAGCGGCACGTTGCGCATGATGGGGATGCCCTCTTCCCGGGCGGTCTCGATCATGCGCTGGGCCAGTACGCCCTGGCTCTTGGCCAGGATGACGGGCAGGGGGGTCCTGTCTTTTTCATAGTCCAGGGCCACGGCAAAATGGGTGGGATTGGTCACAAGCACCTTCGCTTTCCTGACGTTGGCGATCTGGTTCTGGGCGATCATCTCCTGGTGCAGCTGCTTGCGCTTGCCCTTGATGAGGGGGTCGCCCTCGCTTTCCTTGAATTCCCGCTTGACTTCTTCCTTGCTCATCATGTGCTGCTTGTTGAACTGCCACCTCTGGAAGCACCAGTCAGCGGCGGCGATGACGCAGAACACGCCCGCCGAAACAAGGACGAGATCACCGCAAACAGAACCGAGAAGACGCCACATGTCGCCGATGTCACCCTGCGGGATACGGAACAGCTGCGGCATGTAGCCGGAAAAAATGACGTACACGCTGATGCCCAGGATCAGCACCTTGATGATGTTCTTGAGGAACTCCACCAGGTTCTTGAGGGAAAAGACCTGCTTGAACCACTTGCCCATGCTCAGGTTCTCCAGCTTGGGCATGGCGGCCTGTACGGAGAACAGCACGCCCACCTGCATCAGGTTGGCACAAAGGGCCACGGCCATGACCATGCCGATGAGCGGCAGGGCCACACGCAGGGCACAGAGCAGGGTGGACGTGACGGCCAGGGGCAGGGCCTCCTCGAACGGCCTGTCCATGAGCAGCATGGGGGCCTCGCCCATGGTCAGCATGGTATTGAGCATGTCGGAGGACATGGCCAGCAGATAGACGGCCACCGCCATGACGGTCAGGGCCGAAGGCACGTCCTGGCTTTTGGCGACCTGCCCTTTTTCCCGGGAGTCCCGCAGACGTTTTGGGGTCGGTTGTTCTGTTTTTTCGCTGCTCATAGGCTCAAAGTCTCCCGCGCTCCGCGGTCGCCGTCATGATCTGCGGGCATGGCGGCATCAGTTCCCTCCCGGCAGGAGATTGTTCAGCTTGAGGATGGATTCCCGTGTAAAATCAAAAAGTTCCGGTGCATGTGACAGCAGCAGCCCGAAATAGAAGCACAGCAGGAAGGCCGCGATGCCGCATTTGATGGGCATGGCCAGCACATACACGTTGAGCTGGGACGCAAAACGGTTGATCAGGCCCAGGGCCACGTCGGTCAAAAGGCAGGCCGCCGCGATGGGACCGGCCAGCAGCAGCATGTGGCCCATGAGCCAGCCGACCTTCTCCGCAAAATACAGGGGCGCCCCCTGGGGCACATCCAGAGGCAAAAGCTGTGTCACCGGCCAGATGCCGTAACTGGCGTACACCAGCCCCACGAAGGCCAGGAACGCCCCGGAAGTATAAAAAATGTAGACCAGGCTCTGGAACAGCAGCTGGCCCAGAGGGCTGCTTGAGTCGCCGGAAAGGATGTCCGCGCCTTCGGCCATGGTGGCGCCGCGCTGGTTGTCCATGAAAAAGCCGGCACTTTGCACGGTCCAGAAGACGATGCCCGCAAGAAAGCCGATCATCAGGCCGAGCACGGCCTCCTTGAGCAGGAGCAGGGCCAGGCGTCCGCCCACCGCCAGGGAGAGCGCTGCGGAAAGCGTGATCTCGTCGGTCAGGTGGCTGACGATGACAGGATGCAAGGGCAGGTAGAGGGCCAGCACCAGCAGCAGACGTATCTGGCCCGTCACCACCGCAGAGCCCAAAAAGGGCGTCACTGTGACCAGGGCGAAGAGCCGCGGCATGCCCAGCAGCAAGGCCGTGAGGTGCCCGTAGACCCCGAGTTCCTGCAAAAATTGCGAAAAATCCATGCGTGTCCTGTCCGTGGCGTATCCTGGGCCATCCCTTCCGTCATCCGTATCCGGGCCTGCTGCTCAGAGCAGGTAGAAGCGGTTGAAGATGTCCTCGCTGTACCGCAGTATCTCGCCGCTCAGCCATTTGCCCATGAGGAAGAGCGTCAGCCCCACGGCCAGCAGCTTGACGCCGAAGGCCAGGGTCTGTTCCTGCAGCTGGGTGATGGCCTGGATGAGGCTGAGTACGATGCCCACCACCGAGGCCACGATGATGGGCGGCAGGGACAGGATCATGACCAGGTACAGGGCCTTGACGGCGTAATCGATGGCAAGTTCCATGCCTAGCTCCTAGAGGCGGATCCGGTTCATGGGCTGGACGCTGATCTCCGGGGTGAGCTCCTGGTAGGAGACCACGGGCAGGCGGTAATGCTCCGCCTCGATAAGGCGGCGCACATAGCGCCGGATGTCCATGCTGGCCAGCAGGACGGGCATCTGGACATGCTTGCGGTAATCGCCTGCCGCTGCCCCCACCGCCGCGATGAAGCGGCGCGAGGTATCGGGATCCAGCGCCAGGAAGGCCCCGGCCGATGTCTGGCGGATGGCCTTGCGGATGGTCTCTTCCACCGAGGGGTCCATGAGGATGGCCGGCAGCATGTTCTGGCCCCGTGAATACATGTAGCTGATCTGGCGCTTGAGGGCCCCGCGCACGTATTCGGTCAGCATGACGGTATCTTTTTCCTTGGGGCTCCATTCGATGATGGCCTCGAGGATGTTCCGCAGGTCGCGGATGGAGACCTGCTCCTGTGCCAGGCGCTGGAAGATCTCCGCGATGCGCTGCACGGGCAGCAGGCGGGTGGCTTCACGCACCAGATCCGGGGCGCGCTCCTCCATGCGGTCCAGTAGGTATTTGGTCTCCTGCATGCCGATGAAGCTGGAGGCATGCCGCGCCAGCACCAGGGAGAGGTGATAGGCCAGGATGCGCGAGTGGGTCATGCAGGAGAGCCCGGCCTGCTCCAGCAGGGCCTGCTTTTCCGCCGGGATCCACAGACTTTCCACATCGGGCAGGAAGTTCTCCCCGCGCCGCACGTCCAGGCCGAGCATGCGCAGGGTGTCCTCGCTTTCGCGCGCCAGCACCATGCCCTGTTCCAGATGGCCGCGCGACATGGGGATCTCGTTGACCTGGAGTTCGTAGGTCAGGCCCGACAGGGAAGAGGAGACGCGCAGGTTGATGCCCGGGAAGGGCACGCCAAGGTCGAAATACAATGCACGGCGCAGGGCGGAGAGCTCGTCGTTGAGATTGTCGTAATCCAGGGAGGCCGCCAGGCCCTCCGAAATATCGAGGATGATGGGGACCGTGGGGGCAAAATCGTCCTGGGGACCGGAGGGCCGCCCCTTGCGTTCCTTGCGGGTGGCGGACTTGAGGGATTTGTCGAGTTCCTTGCGGGCATCCCGGGGAGCGGGGGCGGAACGTATCCTGTCCAGGATGTAGCCGAGCCCGGCGATGGCGAAGGCCAGGGTGAAAAGCTGGGGCTTGGGGAAACCGGGGATGAGCGCGAAGAGGAAGATCAGCCCGCCCGCCATGAGCAGGGCCTTGGGCTGGGCAAAGAACTGGCCGCCGATCTGCGCGCCCACATCTTCCTGGGTATCGCCGGAACGGGTGATGAGGATACCGGCCGAGATGGCGATGATGAGCGAGGGGATCTGGGAGACGAGGCCGTCACCGATGGTCAGGATGCCGTAGATCTCCAGGGCCTCTCCGGCCGAGATGCCGTGCTGGGTGATGCCGATGACGGTACCGCCCACGATGTTCACCACGGCCACGATCATGCCGGCGATGCTGTCGCCCTTGACGAACTTCATGGCACCGTCCATGGCACCAAACATCTTGCTTTCCTGGCTGATGACATCGCGGCGGCGCTGGGCCTCTTCCATGTCGATGACCCCGGCGCGCATGTCCGCGTCGATGGACATCTGTTTGCCGGGCATGGCGTCCAGGGTGAAGCGTGCGCCCACTTCGGCCACGCGTTCGGCACCCTTGGCGATGACCAGGAACTGCACGATGGTCAGGATCAGGAAGACCACGGCACCCACCACGAAGTTGCCGCCCAGGGCGAATTCGCCGAAGGTCTGGATGATCTCGCCGGCGTCGGCGTTGAGCAGGATCAGGCGGGTGGTGGTGATGTTCAGGCCCACGCGGAAGAGCGTGGTGAACAGCAGCATGGTGGGGAAGGAAGAGAACTCCAGCGGTGTCCTGACATACATGGTCATCATCATGATGGCGAAGGACAGGGCCAGATTGGCACCGATGAGCGTGTCCACCAGGGCCGTGGGCAGGGGCATGATCATCAGGGCGATGACGGCCACCAGCAGGCCCACCAGGGCCAGGTCACTGTGGCGCGTGGTCAGGGAGACGATGTTGCGTGCGTCGGAGAACAGGCTCACAGGCGGCTTCCCCCTGCGGCAAGATAGGCATTGAGGGCGTTGCGGGCCTCATCGGGGCGCTGCGCCTGCCACAGGGCACGGGCCCTGAGCAGATGCAGCACGGCATCACGGGAGGCCAGCGGCCCGCCCGCCAGGACGAGGTCCAGCTGCTCCAGGGCGCGGTCGGGATCGCCCAGCTCCAGCCAGGCCACGGCAAGGCAGCGCCGGGCCCAGATGTCGGCGGGATCCAGGGCGAGCAGGGCCAGGGCCAGCTTGCGGGCACGCTGGAACTGCCCCATGCGCAGGAAAAGATGGCCCAGCACCTGCAGGGCACGGCCCTGGCCGGTGGTGAGCGGGGAGGTGGCCTCCGGCATGCTAGCCTCCTACCATCAGGCCCGTATAGGCCCGGAGCAGTTCGGTGTTCTCCAGCAGCGGCGCCAGCTCGTCACGCACGAAAGCCCGCACGGCGGGCTTGTCGCTGTCCCTGAGGGCCGTCAGGGCGCCCTGCAGTTCCATATGGAAAAGTTCGGGCTGGAGGAGGGAGCCGTCGCCCACGGGCGGACAAAGGGCCGCCTCCAGCTGCTGGGCTGCCTTGCGGCTGTTGTACAGCTCGTCCAGCCCGGCTTCGCGCATGGCGCTGGAGGCCAGCGGACGGGCATCGGGCAGGTGGCCCGCCGTCCCGGGATCCATGATGTTCTGTATCCCCAGTCCGGGATCCAGCAGGTTGATGGGGGAAGATGCCATGATCAGGCTCCCTGTAGATGGTTCATGACGCGGGCCAGCTCCATGACGGCCTCTTCCAGCAGGGCGGTCGTGACCTGCCGTTCGGGAAGACGGGTCAGGAGGAGCAGGGTGTCCCCTTTCATGCCGGCGGTCAGGGAAAAAGCGCGCGCATGACGGTAATGGCACAAGGCCAGGGCCCGTTCGGGCAAGGTGCTGTCATGCGGGGGGAAGGGGCGGGCCAGATAGACCAGCAGCTCCACGTCACCATGCCGCTGCTGTTTTTCGAGATACAGGCGCCCCATGCCGCTGACATCCAGAGCCACCAGCCCTTGCGGGGAAAAGGCCAGCCCGGGCAGGCCCATGCGCATGCCGAAAGCGTTCAGTTCGTGGTCCAGCATAAGATCTCCGCGTGTAGCTTGGACAAAGGCTTATCCCTGTTCCGCCAGCCAGGCGTCTTCTTCGGCGATGGCGGCATCCACGGCATCCTGGACGGCATCCAGGACCTTCATGCGGCCCTCGTTGCCGTTGAACAGTGACGGGGCGAAGGAACGCGTGGTATTGAGCAGCTCCTGAAGGAAAAGCACCTTGCGCTCGATGTCCGGGGCGCCGGCCTCTTCGGCCAGGCGGCTGATGCGGCTGCCGCTGATGTAGCGCTCCTTGCGCAGGCCCAGCACCTTGCCCAGCAGGGCCATGTCGTCCAGGGGGCAGTGCCGGATCCCGTGGACGCTGCTCCAGCGTTCCAGCAGGCGGGCGCACAGGCTGCGGGCGCTTTGCAGCTGCCGCAGCTCGCCCAGACCGCTGTTGACGTGTTCCAGATGGCTGGTCTCCATGCTGGGCACGTCGGCTGCAAGGTCGCTGGCCAGTGCCTTGTAGAGGAAGTCCAGCGCGGCGTCGAAATCGTTGCCGTACGTCTTCAGGATATGGTCGTAGAGGCTGTTGACGTCTTCAAAATGACAGACGGTTTCCCGATAGAAGCTCCCCAGCGCGCCGGCATCGCCCAGGCCTTCGAACCCACGGGCATTGAGCGCGCCGTTGATCCCGGCCCGTATGGCGGGGCCTTCCGTGCGTTCCAGCTCTTCCAGGGCCTCGTCCAGGACGCGCAGGGTCTCCGGGGGGGTATCGGGCGCGGCGGACAGTTCGTCATGGATGTCCTTGAGGGCGGCCCATGCCTCGGAAGGATCGGGGAAGAAGCGGCGCAACTGGCGCAGAGCCTCTTCTTTTTCGGTCCGGGAGTCCAGGAAACCTTTGAGGTGACCCATCTTCTGGACCTCGCGGGCTTCACGCATCAGCTCCTGATACTTCTTGATGCGTTCCTCCATGGCTTCGTCGATCTCGTCCCGCTCCTTGCGTTCCTCCAGTTCGAAGTCATCCGTGGTGTCCGCTGCAAAGGTCAGCTCTTCGGCGGCCTCGGCCAGCAGGGAAAGGGGAGATTCCACGACGGTGGCCGTATTGCCGAACAGCGCCCCTGTGGCTGCGGAGGATGCTGTCGTACCGCGGGACGTGGGCTGCACTTGGGAGTGCTGGATGGAAAAATCGATGCTCATGGCGAACTGCGCCTCCCGATCCCGTAAAAAAATGTTGGCAATATGATATGCTATATGCCAAAATCATGCCACATCTTTCTGGTAACACGAGCCTGTGGCAACAGCAAGGGCAGTCCTTGCGGGATATGGCATCCTGTCTGCCAAAAATGTCCTATCCGGGAGGATGCTGCGGGAACTTTGTTGTTTATTGGAGAGCGCAGGATATCAAAAATGTTGGCGAGCGAGCGTTTTGAGGGCATTTTTGATGCTTTTTTTAGCCAAATACGAGCATGGCACGCTTTATGCTTTGTCAATTGCAACTGAACACAAAAGGAGCTTGGTTATGTCGTTTACGGAACAGGATATGAAGAAGCAGATGGAAGATTTCGCCGCCCTCCGTGAAGAGTTCTCCCGCCTGGAAAGCCAGGAAAAAGCCATGCGCAAGCAACTCGGCCTGCTGGAGCAGGAGAAGACGGATCCGGCTTCCCTGACCCCCGAACTGCGCAAGATGGTCGAAGAAGCCGAGGCCGAAGCCCGTCGTGCCGGTGAGGCCCGTGCTGCCCAGGCCCGCACCACTGCCAGACC
>JABLTQ010077399.1_pt1 | contig 14838 bp, 12 predicted proteins | sample 7160101 | NCBI WGS metagenome assembly JABLTQ01 (sample SAMN14651228, study PRJNA627086) | human gut metagenome | isolation source: feces | host: Homo sapiens
ATCGAATTTCAAAAATGTCAAAGACCGATATGATTCATGTGAACCGAATTTATTTAATTTTTAACCTTGTCCATTTTTAGTGGACAGTAGTGATTTTCAACCCTTTATCATGTTCAGTGGATATAAATCCTAATCCCTTTCTCCATTCATGTGCTTTCTCCTTAAACCACTGCACAAGTGGAATGCCATTCACGGATATGTGGTAATGCCCGTTCCTGTTCTTGTCCTCCTCAAACGAGAAGGCCGCATTTTCATCACGGAACTTTCGGTTGAACTCAGGAGAATAGAAATCACCTTTCAACCTTACTTTCTTCAATTTGCACAACTCTTGGATTACTCTTTCAGAGAATTTCAAGGTGTTTCGGCAGAAGTCAATCAACGGCAACAGCTTCTCCACATAAGGGAAGTACCGCTGTATCTTGTCCATATACTCGTTGAACTTGGTGCGTTCCGATTGATGCTCCCGTTCCTTTTGCTTGATATGCTGCATTAATTTTTTATTCTGCTTTTCAAGCACAGATAGACGTTGCTGTAATACTTCCCTTTCCTCTTTCAACTTATTACTGCCCAAAAGAGAACCGACCTTTGCCACAAGTGCCGTTTTCGCTTCGGTCTTGGCGGCTTCCAGCTTCTCCGACTTGATTTCTTTCCTGACCTCGCTAAGCTGCCGTTCTGCCTGCCGCTGTTCGGTTTGTAGTTGTTGCACGTTGGCTTCAAGCTCTCCCGTCTGTCGTTTCAGGTCACGGTAGTATTGGGCGGTGGCGGTGTGCCGTGCTTCCGAACCACGGACACCGCGCTGCAAGCCGTATTTCGCCATCGCCTCGGCGTAGCTGTCGTGGTAAGCGGTCATCCTTTCACGTGTCAGCAGGTCATCGGCGCACAGGCGCACGGCGTTGGCTTTCTTGCGGTAGGTGCGTTTGCCCTCCGCCTGCTTCTTCCTTGCTTTCCTGCGCTCGCCCGTCACTATCGGCACGACCGTGGCATGGATGTGCGGCGTATGCTCGTCCATGTGCAGCACTGCCGATACGGTGTTCTCCTTTCCGAACGTGCGTTGCAGCCATTGCAGGTTGTCGTTGCACCATTCGTTTAGCCTGTCCTCGTCCTGCACTCTCACCATGTCCTCGTGCGTGCCCGAAAGCACAATGCGGATTGCCCGCACTTGGTCGGGCGTTATCTTCCGCTTGATGCCAGCCGTGCGGATACGGTGGCTTATCGCCTCGGTGCGGTCTGCCACACCGTCAGGGAACTCCACCAGCTCACGGTTGAGGTGGGTGCGTGTCGGGTCGGCGTTCTTTGGCATAGTCTTGCGTTCGATGTGGTCGGATGCGCCCGTGTCAGCCGACCCTTTCGCCTTGTTGATTTGGATGCTTCTGTATCCCATGTTCGTTTCTTGTTTTTTTAGGTTCTACAAACTTGTTTGTCGGTATCCGTCCGCCTGCGGTCGTGCCGCACGGGGCAAACGGGGGTGTCCAGATGGGTGTAACCCCGTTGGCTCATTAGGGTGTTTTTAGTATGAGCGGTGCGGTGCGTGAAGAAAACGCCCTAATGAGCTATGGCTTTTTGTTTCTCAAAAGCCTGCGGCGGTGTCGGCGGTGATGTTGGCGGATATTGGTCGCCCTTTTCTTTTCGCCAGCAACATTGGTTTTCCCTTGTCGGTCGGCAGGATGGAAGTCCGTCCGACCAGCCTGCGGATGGCGGTGTTCACCTCTGTTGCTTTCCCGGCGGATTTGTTGATGGGTGAAAATCCGATGAATTGACGAATGGATACATTAACGCATTGACATACACTACAATATACATTCATCAGCGTTTCATCAAACCGCTCGCCAAAAGAGAAGTGATGTACGAGGTTACGTTCGCTTTCTCTTTTCATCAGCCATTTCCTTTTGTTGAGCCTTTGATGAGAATGTAAGTTGCTGTTATTCTTTATGTTTATAGACCCTTTCATCATTTCATCAAAATATCAGAGTGTTTCCAACTGTGCCTTGCTTACAGTGTAGTAGCGTCCTATCCTCCTGACGGGTGAATATCGGCACTCACGGTTGTAGGCGTATTCATAAGTGGTGTAGGAAAGCGAATTGGATGCAGGTGCCAGCTTCCAGCACTCCTGCACCACTTTCCGTACCTGTGACTTCTCCACCTTGACTTGCGAGCAGACGAGCAACGGGATGATGTCATTGAGGCAAAAAGAAACAGACTCAACATTCATGTTCGCCATGATATCAAGCAGCAGTTCTGTCATTTCTATCTCCAGTCTATTACGGTTGCTTCGGATAATCTCTTCCCTTTGGCACGGTTGCCCTTGGCATCCCAAAGCGTCTTTGAGATGCTCCGCTTGCAACTGAACTGCGCCACCGTCCCGTTGATTGTAACCCGTCCCATGATGGGGACAATTCCGTTCTTCTCCTTGCTGCCGTTCGCATAGAACAGCACGCGAAATGTACTTCTTGCCATACTCGTCTTTTTTTGGTTGCAAAACTATAAATCAACGAGTTAAACCTTGACAAGCAAACCTACGCAGAACGGCGCAAATAAAACTGATACTGTTAAATCTGCATTTTCAACGGGTAACGAATAGGAAACCGTTTTCCTGCTGCAATCCGCTTTGAAACGGTTTTCAGCCATTTCTCCAACTTCCGTGATTTTCTCCTAACTGCTTAAATCTCAATTCCTATTGCGTTAATCTGCTGGTTTTGTTCGATTTTTCCAGCGATATTGAGTATTCTTGAAAATCCATATATTAAGTCTATAGCCAATAGAGGCACAAACAGACAATAAAAATAAGCATCAAACCACTGATTCTTATTTAAATAAGATTGTGTATAACGGAAATTCGCTATCTTTGTATTTAGTGAGAGGAACTCTTTCCAAGACATATGATAAATCAAAGAAGCGTTATGCGCATCGAGTATTTGGAAACATAGGAAATTTTCAAATTGCACGCTCAGATGGCATAGTTGGCTCACGTTTTCATTATATAGTAAACATTTTGATAGAGTCAATCAAGAATATAGTAGTTAGAATATGAACAGGTTAATCATTTCATTTCTGTTAGTTACTGTGTTGGGGATATCAGCTTGCAGTGATGATGAGCCCCAAGATGCGGTTAAGGAAATCAGAATGTCCGTTTCTTCGGAAACTGGTTTCAGCTCTGTTTTCGGCAGCGAACAGCCCATTGAGTGTATGCTCGTCATGTCGGAAGATAATCCCGGAGTATGGGAGCCTCTTGGATTCAACAGCATCGAGGGCTTTACCTATGAAAGAGGACACGAATATTATCTTTCAGTAAAACGGACAATCCTTGCAAATCCACCTGCGGATGCTTCCGACCGTACATATTCACTTATCCGTATTCTTGAGGATAGAGTTGTCACGGAACCGGAAGTTCCGGTTGATGAGAAGATAACGTCAGAAGAAGATATCGAATACCATGATTTGTGTCCTTTTGAGAAATATGCCGTCAGCAAGGGATATATTGTCGACGGAAATGGTAAAATACTCTATGATGACGGTTCTGGCTCATCGCTGCCATCCTATGATGCAGCGCGTATATGGCTGGAAGATGTCCTTGACAAAGGAGATCCGAATTGGGTGAAATTTGAGTCCGTGCCTTACATGGCTATTTATTCGTTTGTCCTGTCCCCGTTTACTGATGAGATTCGTTTGGTACGCAACGGATCATCCGGTCCGATGTTCAAGGATGTTATACCCGAAGATGAGTTTGCCCGTATTCAATCCATGCAGTCCGGTGAAGAGGTCCATTATGCACTGATCCTTGCGAATGTCCATAAAAAGGGGCTTCAGAAGTTAGAGTTTACTGTGAAAAAACAATAACACATAGTCATTTAAGCCGAACATGCTTCCTGCCGATACCATCTTCCAAGAGGCTATAGCCGAAGCCTCCAAAGCCAACTCTCTGACCGTCAGCGGGAATACTCAAATCTGCTTATTTTTGTAAGATAATCCGGCGGACAACGGGCTTCTTGAAAAGAAACGTTATCTTTGTAGGGATTATTGGGATTATTCATTTCCTTATTTTATACAGCCATTAAAAACAGATAGATCGACATGAAAAAAGAATTTTTATTTGCCTGCGCCTTGGGACTGAGTCTGACCGTGCAGGCGAAAGGACACTTGGACATCACTTCATACAGGTATGCAGGACCTTATCTTGTCAGCCGTCCGCTGCTGGTAGACAGTACGGATGTCAACGCGAAAGCCTGGTCCGCTGCCAGTTTGCTGAAAACCCCTCTGTCGCTTGACGCTGTAGGCCAGGCTCCCGTATCGGATGCGGACAAGCTGCCTTCTGCGCCTGCCGAAGGCTATGCCTTGCATCTGATGCAGTTTGATCTGGAGAATACGGCCTACGGAAAAGCGAAGTTCAATGTGTCTGAAGTGAAGGACTGGCAGCTGTATGTTGACGGAAAGCTGACAGACAAACAGGAAATGGCGCTTGAACCGGGCACGCACGAAGTGGTGCTGAAATACCTGTCTGCTCCGGGTGAATCGGTCAAGCCCAAAGTGTCTGTTGATTCGGACGGCGAATTTTCTTTGCACCAGGGGCAGAGCCGCCTCTATACGCTGGCCGATGCCATGCACGGAACCAAGTGTGCCGGCGTGCAGGTGTCGCCCGACGGAAAGTATCTGATTGTCACTTACCTCACAAGCCTGAAGGAGGGAAGGTCGGAAACCGTATACTGCGTGAAGGAAACGCTTACGGGGAAGGAAGTGGCACGGCGCTCTGAAGCGATCCGCTGGATGCCGCTTTCGGGAGATTATTATTTCGTCCGTCAGGGCGTTTCCGGAAGGCAGCTCGTCAGCGTCAGTCCGGCAACAGGATTCGAGCGGGTGATTGCCGAAGGTCTTCCGGAAGGGAATTTCAGCATTTCGCCGGCAGAAGACTATTTGCTTTATACGCTTGTGCAGGAGGGGCCGAAAGAGCGGCAGGAAATTTATGAGGTAATTGATCCGGACGACCGCCAGCCGGGATGGAGAAACCGCACGTATGTGGCGAAGTACGACTTGAAGTCGGGGCTGATGCAGCCGTTGACTTTCGGCTACAGAAACGCGTGGGTGAGCGACATTTCTGCCGACGGACGCGAAGCGTTGCTGATGGTTTCCACTCACCGCATGGGCAAACGTCCCACTACGCTTTTCTCTGTATACCGGATGGACATGCAGACGCTGGAGGTTGACACGCTGGTTGAGGAGGACGGGTTCATAAGCCATGCGCTGTTTGCTCCCGATGCCCGGCAGGTATTGATACAAGGATCTCCCGAAGCACTGGGCGGCGTGGGGATGAATGTGGAAAAGGGACAGACGCCGAGCATGATCGACAGCCAGTTGTTTCTGATGAATGTTGCCGACCGGAAAGTGACTCCGCTTACACGCACGTTCAATCCGAGCGTTCGGAGTGTGCAGTGGAACCTGTCGGACGGACAGATTTATTTCACGGCCGAAAACAGGGACTGCTATTCGCTGTACCGGCTTGATCCTTCGAGCGGAAAGATTACCCTGCTGGATGTGCCGGAAGAGATGGTGCTTGCTTTCTCGCTGGCAGACAAGGCTCCTGTGATGGCATTCTACGGCGAAAGCGCTGCAAACTCTCACCGCATCTATACCATGAACCTGAAAAAGCAGAAGGCGGAGTTGCGGGAGGATCTGAGCGAAAAGCTGCTGAAAGGCATACGGCTGGGCAGATGTGAAGACTGGAACTTTGTCAGCTCGCGAGGCGACACCATTTACGGAAGATATTACCTGCCTCCTTATTTCGATGAAAGCAAGAAATATCCGATGATCGTTTACTATTACGGCGGATGCAGTCCGACGAGCCGCAACTTCGATACGCTTTATCCGTTCCACGCTTATGCGGCGCAGGGCTATGTGGTCTATGTCGTCCAGCCGAGCGGGGCGACCGGTTTCGGACAGCGGTTTTCGGCGCGCCATGTCAATACGTTCGGCGATTATGTGGCCGACGACATCATCGAAGGGACGAAGAAGTTCGTGAATGCCCATCCCTATGTCAACGGCAAGAAGATAGGCTGCCTTGGAGCGTCCTACGGCGGTTTCATGACACAGTATCTTCAGACGAAGACGGATATCTTTGCTGCGGCGATATCACATGCCGGGATCAGCGACCACACCAGCTATTGGGGAGAGGGATACTGGGGCTATTCGTACAGTGAGGTTTCGGGTGCCAACAGTTATCCGTGGGCGAACCCCGAACTGTTTGTGGACCACAGTCCGCTCTATAATGCCGACAAGATACATACGCCGCTGCTCTTCCTCCACGGATCAGTCGACACGAATGTGCCGGTAGGCGAAAGTATCCAGATGTATACGGCCCTGAAGCTTCTGGGACGTGAAACGGCATTGGTGGTTGTAGACGGGCAGAACCATCACATCCGCGACTACAGCCGGCGCATCCTGTGGCAGAATACGATCTTTGCATGGTTTGCCAAATGGCTGCAAGATGACGCTTCATGGTGGAATGCGATGTATCCTCCCAAAACACTGTGACGGATGAAGATCATTCATACCAGCGACTGGCATCTGGGACATCTGCTCTATGAGTACGACCGGACAGAGGAACACCGGCATTTTCTGTCGCAACTGGCCGGAATCGTGAGGGAGGAGCAGCCCGACGCATTGGTTGTAAGCGGAGATGTGTTCCATTACAGCAATCCTTCGGCTGCCTCCCAGCGTCTGTTTACCGACGCGCTGCTCGCTATACACAACGCATGTCCCCGGATGCAGATCGTGGTGACGGCAGGCAATCACGACAGCAGTTCCAAACTGGAAGTAGCGTCTAATCTGTGGAAGTATGCGGGCGTGTCCGTTATCGGGCAGATTGAAAGGAAAGACGGAAAAATCAATCTCGACCGCCATATCGTGGAGATAAAAGGGAGCGGCGGGGAACTGAAAGGCTATGTGGCGGCTGTCCCGCATGTGTTTCCGCAGAACTTCCCGGCACTTGGCGGGGACCTGCCGAGGCTGGAGCGTCAGCAGGCATTCTTCCAGACCTTGCTCGATGAAGTTGCCGGACGGAACAGCAGCGGTGTTCCGGTGGTAATGACGGCGCATCTGGCCGTAACGGGGAGCGACGTGACCGGACACGATGAAGGAAGGGGAGGCATGGAATATACTGATATCGCCGTCCTGGGAACGGGCTACGATTACCTGGCTCTGGGCCATATCCATTGCCCGCAAACTTTGAAAGGGGGGCGTGCGCGTTATTCCGGTTCGCCTGTAGCCGTCAGTTTCGATGAAGATTATGTGCATTCCGTCAGCATTGTCGAGTTGGACTCGCACGGGTCCATCCCGGCAATCCGTACAGTTCCGCTGGCTACGGAATGGCCTCTGAAGGTAATTCCGGACAAGGCGGTTCCGATCGAGGAGGCATTGGAACTGCTGGAGGCTGTGCCCGACGAGGAAAAGGCATACATCGAACTGTTTGTGCGGATAGCGGACGTTCCTCCGGCTTATTGCATGGAGCGCGCGAACCGGATTGTGAGCGGAAAGAAATGCCGCTTCTGCAGATACAAATGGGAGCGCGTTTCTGCGGAACAGGAAGAACGCCTGCACATTATCGATGCGGACAAATTGCTGACTCTGTCGCCTCAGGAGGTGGCATCGGTCTACTATCAGGACAAGTACGGACAGGATATGGGTGAAGATTTGCGCGTGATGCTGGACACGGCTGTCCGTAGGGTGAAGGAAGCCGGCGATTGACTGCCTCCGTGCAGCAAAAACTAAATCAGTCATTTATGAAACTTCAGAAATTAACGATCAGGAACATCGCTTCCATCGAACAGGCGGAGATTGATTTCGAAAACGGACCGTTGGGACAGGATGCCATTTTCCTTATTTGCGGTCCGACCGGGGCGGGCAAGTCGACCATACTCGACGCCATTTGCCTGGCTCTCTATAATACGACTCCGCGTTTGGTGCAGTCGGCGAACGAACGGTTTTATGACAGCGACTTTTCAGGACAGTCTGACGACATTGGTATCAGCGACCCGCGCATACTGATGCGCCGTGACAGTACGCTCGCATCTGTCGCGTTGGAATTTGCAGATTCTGACGGGCATGAACTGGTGGCCGAATGGAGTGTGGCGAGAGCGCGCGGAAACCGCAACGGAAGGATTCAGCGCATATCGTGGACTTTATCGGAGAAAGACGGGACGCAGATAACTGCCCGCGCCACCGACACGAGGCAGGAGATTGAACGGAGAATCGGACTTTCTTTCGAGCAGTTCTGCCGGACAACGCTGCTTGCACAGGGGGAGTTCACCAAATTTCTCAAGAGCAAGGAAGAAGACAAGTCGAATATCCTTGAGAAACTGACGGGAACCGAGATTTATTCGAAGGTAAGCCGGGAGATTTATGCCATACAGAATGAAATGAAGGCCGAGCTGGCGAATTTGCAGGCGAGGACGGAAGGGATTGTGCTGCTTTCGGAAGAGGAACTGAAGGCATTGCAGGAGGAAGCGGAACGGCTCGACAGCCGGCTGAAACAGGAAAAAGCGGATCTTTCCCGGGAAACCGTCCGGAAAAAGTGGATGGAAGACCGGAAGGCTCTGGAAATGAAAAGCGAAAGGGCGGTGGGGGCTTGCCGGGAAATGCAAGAGGAGCTGGAGTCGGAAGGGTGCAGGCAGAGCCGGAGGCTGGTTGCCGATTGGGACATCACGGAGGAGGCGAGAAGATGCCTTGCCGCACAGAAGGAACAGCAAGGCGTTATCCGGAGTGCTGAAGCCGAATTGAATCTGCTTGAAAAGGAATATGTGAGTCTGTTGGGTTGCAGGCAAGGGCTCGACCGGAAAATCGATGACGTGAAGGGATTTATTGCACAGACCGAAGCGTTCTTGGCGCAAGAGAAATGTTTTGAGGAAATGTACAGCCAGTCGCAGGCCATCATTTCGCTTGAACGGCAGCTGCTGGCTTCGCAGCGGAAAGTGAAAGAGGGGCTGGCCGGACGGCAGAAGCTGGCAGAACAGCGTCAGAAGCAGGCGGCGACGCTTGAAGAAAAGAACAGCCTCCATGAGAAAGCCAGGGAGGAAGAACAACGGAAGCAGGCGGAGGTCGACATGCTCGGCAGACAGTTGGAAGCCATGCAGGCTGATGCACTGAAAGCTGATCTGGAGAAATCCGGAAAGCGCATGGCCGAACTGGAAACGCTGAAGGAAGCGGTTGCCCGTCTGAATGAGCGGAAAACTCAGCTTGACGAAGCGGAAAAAACATTGGATGAGTTGAGAGCGCAACTGAAATCGCTTGAAGAAGTCCGGCAAGGTCTGGCGGGGGAAGTGGCTTCCGCAAAATCAGAAGCGGACAAAATGCAGGAAATCTACGACAAGCAGGAAATGGCTTGCGAGAATTGGGCAAAAGAAGCGCGGAGGCGTTTGTCGGCAGGAGATGTGTGCCCTGTCTGCGGACGGGAAATTCTGTCGCCGCTTGAACCGGACGAGCATTTCGTGTCGGTGCTTGAACCGGTAAAGAAGGAGCTTGACAAGAGCAGGGCGAAGCTTGAAGAGGTGACCGGCAAGCTGCAACGGAACGAAGCGGACTATCTGTCGCATGTCCGGTTGGCGGAATCGCAGCAGAAAAAGAAGGAGCAGGCCGAGAAGTTCTTCGGGGAAGCGCAGAATGCGGTTCTGTCATGTGCAGCCTATCCGGAAGTGTCTGATGCGGAAAACAAGATGGAAGCGGTCGGACATCTGCTTCAGACGGAATCGACGGTTCACGACGGACTGATGGCACGCTGGGGTGAGGTCAATGAATTGCATAAAAAGATAATGGGGCTGCAGAAGGTGAAAGACAGCCTGGCCCGCGCAACCGAAACCGCACGGAGCGAAAAGGAAGCTGCCGAAAAAGAACTGGCGAAGCTGGACGCTGACATCCGTGACCGGGAGAATGCGGTTGCCCGTGAGCAGAGCGCATCGGAGGATATGGAAAAGCATATCGTTCCGCTGGTAGTGTCTGGAGCATGGCAGCAGCTCAGAAAAGACAATCCGGATGACTTCATGCGCCAGCTGGACATGAAGTCACGGAACTATGTCGCCGAAGATAAAAAACGGACATCCCTGCAACAGCTGATGGACGCATATGTGCAGGAAAGGGAGGTTGTTGATGAAATCAGGAAGAATGTACTCGACAGGGAACCGGGATGGAAGGAGCTTCATGCCGAAAAAGCGGAACGATTTGAAGGTATGCGCAGCCGCTGGAACGCGCTGCTCGTTTCTGTAGCGACAGGGAAAAGCAGGCTCTTGCAGGCGCGTCAGCGGGCGGAGGAAGCGGCAGGGAAGCTGGCGGATTTTCTTGCTTCGCATCCCGAGATTTCCGGCGGCAGGCTGGAGCAGCTGGCGTTGCGCAGCCCGGAGGAGGTGAAACAGCAAAGGGAAAAGCTTCGGAAGCTGGATGAGGACCTGGTTGCCCGGCAGACGGAAATGCGGCGCGCCGCCGATGAGCTGGAAGCGCATTTGGGCATACGGCCTGAAATGAGCGAAGAGGCAACAGAGGAATCTCTCGCTGCAGAAATGGTGCGGCTGGAAGCGAATGTGTCTGACTTGACCCGCCAACTGGGAGCCGTTTCGCAGAAACAGAAGGACAATGCCGAGAATGCCGGACGGATGAAGCATCTGACAGAGCTGATTGAGTCTAGACGGAAAGAAGCGGAAGGATGGGGAAGGCTGTCTGCCTTGTTCGGCAGCGCCGACGGGAAAAAGTTCCGCAATATAGCGCAAAGCTATGTGCTCAGACAGTTGCTTTCGGGTGCCAACCACTACCTTGCGCGTCTGACCGACAGGTACCGGATGGAATGCCAGCCGGGATCGCTGACAATCCTGCTCCGTGATGAATATGAAGGCGGCGTATGCCGTCCGACATCCACGATTTCCGGTGGAGAGAGCTTTCTGATTTCGCTCTCGCTGGCGCTCGGACTTTCTTCCCTCAACCGCAAAAGTCTGTCGGTCGACACCTTATTCATCGACGAGGGCTTCGGCACGCTCGACAGCGATTACCTGAACACCGTGATGGATGCCTTGGAGCGGCTGCATCAGATGGGGGGCAGGAAGGTCGGCATCATCAGTCATGTAGACAGTCTGCGCGAGCGGATCCATACCCAGATTCATGTAGAACGGATAAACAGTACGCTGAGCCGGATTGAAGTCACAACGCTGTTCTGACCGAAGCCTCCGGCTGCGGGATATAAGAAGGTGTGTTCCGACGTTGGTTTCTCTGATCGGAACACACCTTCATTTATTGGTAGTTGACCGGTTGTTTCCCGGATACATTTCAGTCGTCGGTCTTCAGAAACTTCCACACGCCTGCACTGATTGCGCCTCCCAGGAACGGAGCGACGATGAAGAGCCACAATTGTTCCATGGCCTGTCCGCCTTCCATCAGTGCCGGACCTATGCTGCGTGCCGGGTTGACCGATGTTCCGGTGATGGGGATACATACGATATGGATCAGTATGAGGGTAAGTCCGATGATGAGTCCGGCAAAATTTCCGGCGCCTTTCTTCTGGTCGGTTGTGGCCAATACAACCAGCACGAAGATAAAGGTAAACACCGTTTCAGCGATAAAGGCCTGCGCGATGTTTCCCGGGTCGAACGTGTTTGAGCCGGTTGCTGTAGGGCCGTCATGTGTACCGGTAGAAACCAGCAGCGACAGAATCAGCGAGCCTATGATTGCACCCACAATCTGGAAGAGCATATACATCAGCGCGCGTTTCGGTTTCATTCCTCCCGACAGCCATACCCCCAGTGTAATGGCAGGATTGATATGACACCCCGATATGTTTCCGATTGTATACGCCATCGCTACCACGGATAATCCGAAGGCCATTGCAACTCCGATTGTTCCGACGCCGGCACCCACTGTGTCGGCCACTCCTCCTGCGAATACGGCGCTGCCGCATCCCATCAGTACGAGAACCATTGTTCCGACAAGTTCTGCTACATACTTTTTCATAATAATAACTTTTAAAGTGATAAGTTGCTTCTAAAGTATAGCTTTTTTGTCAGAAAAACAAATGTTTTCTCAAAAACAATGCGTTCAGACTGTCATTTTCTAAGGACCGGCATCAGGCTTCCGCCTGTTATCCGGTTGCGGAAAACGCCCGGTCGGACGGGGTGGGAGCAGGTGAGGCCTTCTGACTGTCCCGCATCCGGCCAGACAAAAGCCGAGAAGGGCGGCGGTCAAGAATGAGGACCGCCTGCTCATGTCATTTCAGCTTTTTGCCTTCCGCAAAGGCTTTGCCCACCTTTTCGCCGATTCTCAGGTATTCGTTGTTGAACGGATCAAATACAATGGGAGCCACTTTTGCCGCGTCCACTTTGCCGTTCTCGTCAAGCACACGCTCGTCTGCGCTGACGTTTACGATTTCTCCTCTCAAGATGCACGTGTCCGGATTGTAGTCTTTTACCTTGCACTCCAGCGCAACGGCAAGTTCGTCGATAAGCGGGGCGTTGACAAAAGCCGACTTCGTGGCATGGAAACCGGCCCGCTGAAACTTGTCGGGAACTTTATTTCCGGATACGAGCCCCACATAATCGCAGGCTGCCACGTGAGGCGCATCGGCCATGCTTACCGTAAACGCACCGGTTTTCAGCAGGTTCTTCACTGTCTTGTGGCCTGCGCTCAGACACAGGCTGATTTCGTTCATTTCGCTGATGCCGCCCCATGCCGCGTTCATCGCGTCCGGAGTTCCGTTCTCATCGTATGTGGCAATGATGAATACAGGCTGGGGATAGCATAAAGGCTTTGCGCCGAAATTCTTTCTCATAGTCTTTTCTATTAAAGGGTTTGCTGCTTTTGCCGCTTTCCTGAAGGGAGCGGGCATTACAAAATTGGAATAAAAAAATGAAATATGCAATAGAAACAGCACAATCTGCGCGCAAAAATGCCATTGCTGCCTGTTCAGAACTGCAGACCGCATTGTGGTTTGTATAAACGGCAGTGCTGTTTGCAAAAACCACAATGCGGTTTGTATAAACCACGTTGTGGTTTTCAGTTTTATCCGAAAATATTCAGGCTTTCTTCGGTGTCCGCCCGTTTTTTCAGTGGCTTGCCCGGCCGGAAAATTCGCCTCCGTCTGCCGGCGAAACGGCCTTGAACACCGGAAGCGGATGCTGGCTCTCGGTTTCAAATCCGTACCAGTAGCAGCAGCCGGATGCCGGATCGGAAAGACAGCACAGGCGCATCTCCTTTTTGTATGTCCCGAACCGGATATCCCATTGCGGGGGAGGCGCAACGTGTTTGGTGCGCACCTTTTCGGCAGGAGCCTTTTTGAGCGACATGCCGGCTTCGATCCATGCCAGCGCAACGCCGGTAAGGTAAGCGGGGTAATGGCTGCGGCAGAACTCGTAGAGAATAACTCCGCGGCGTTCCAGTCCCAGCGGCTGGTCGGCTACCCCCCTCGCGATGAGGTGTTCCAGCAAATGCTTCAGAAAATCTTCTTCTCCCAGAATGAGCCTGCGGGTTATCTGCTGCCACGCTTTTGCATTGTAGAATCCGTCGATCAGCCGTGACAGTTGCCGGGCTGCCTGAAGCTCATGCGGTGTAATTTCACGTGTTTGCAGCACTTCGTAGGGAGGGAGCGGAGAATAGCATACGCCCAGTTCTGCGGCACGGCGGCGCATTTCGGTTCCCGGCAGCACTTTCAGTGATTCCAGCTGGATTTCGCCGGCATGGTAGGACGCCAGCGTCCGGATGTCGTCAAAAATCTGCTGCAGATGGTACAGCGGAAGTCCCGCAATCAGATCGGCGTGCGTTTCCAGGTTGTCCAGTGAGCAGAGGTAGCGGAGCCCTTCGAGCGAACTGTTCAGATCGCCTGCCCTGCGTGAGGCAGCGAGTACATCTTCGTGCAGACTTTGTATGCCGGCTTCCAGATGGAGCAGTCCCTTCGGCATCGATGCAAGTTCGGCTTTCAGCTCTTCCGTAAGCAGTGCCGGATGTATTTCCAGATGGAAGCGGATGCCGGCAAATTCGCGGAACAGGCCGAGCAGTTCTTTGGCGCGGCGGCTGCTGTAATTGAACGTGCGGTCAAGGATGCGGATATTCTTTATTCCGTGGCTGCTGATGGTTTCAATCCGTTTCCGTACGACTTCGATGGGCAGCGTGCGCACCGGCTTTTCTCCTCCGCTCACGCAGAAAGCGCATGTGTTGAAGCATCCCCGTGTCGTTTCGAGCTGCACGAACGGTTTTCCCCAGTTGAAGAAGGGGCTCTCTTCCGGCAGGGCAAGGCGGTCGAAGTGCATGACGCGCGCCAGTCCATTGTCGTGATACGCCCCCTTTTCGTCGAGGTAGCACAGCCCTTTTATGTCCGTCCATTTCTCTTTCTCCTGCCACACATCGAGCCATTGCGGAAAAGATTCTTCCCCCTCTCCCCTGAATACAACGTCGACAAAGCGGTTTTGCCTGAGAAAGCGTTCATTGCAGCCGAGAAATTCGGGTCCTCCCAGTGCCATTGCGCAGGCGGGAAGCAGCGCATGCACTCTTGCAAGTATGTGCATCAGCGCTTCGTGAGTGAAGAGCCAGCAGGTGGCTGCTACAAGGTCGGGCTTGAGTCCGGCGACAGCCCCGGCTATCATTCCCGGATTTTCGTTTATGGTTGCCGATACCACTTCCCACTTGCATCCGGTGTTGTTCATCACCTGCGCATGAAGCGCGGGCAGCGCAAGTGAAGAATGTGCGTATGAACTGTTGAGGTCGAGCCAGAGAATCTTCATAGAAGTGCAGGGAGATTAAGAAACTGTTTTGAATTTCTCCAAAAAGTTTTTCTTGGCTTGATGTGTTCGTTTTCGTGTGTGCTTTGGGCTATTTTTTGGTCTTTTCCGC
>JABLTQ010082621.1_pt1 | contig 14787 bp, 16 predicted proteins | sample 7160101 | NCBI WGS metagenome assembly JABLTQ01 (sample SAMN14651228, study PRJNA627086) | human gut metagenome | isolation source: feces | host: Homo sapiens
AATTACATCGCATACTCTTCTATTGGAAGCAGATGTGCGCCGTAAATTAGGTTGAATACAAATATACGCATCCATTTTTACTTCATTTACGTCTGACAATGAATTTACCTCTCCACCGCACATAGCGTCCTGCACAAATACATAAATGTGCTTATGATTTTTTCTATTGATAGTCCTAATTTCTCCTTGTACTTCAATCTTCTCGTTTTCTTTGATTGAACACTTTTCCAGAACGATTTCCGGAACCAAGCAGACTATCACATCTTCTTTATTGCTTTTTCTTTCGCTTTTTAAGCAAAATTCATAAAAGTTCTCACCATGCGACGAATGAGAGAATTTAATCTTACTCGCCACGGTACCTCTTAATAAAATTGTATTCATCTTGACTTTTCACTCCTTATTTGATAAAATGAGCGCAAATAACACATAGTTATTTACTACTGGAATAGCAGTTTGATTTGCGGTCAAGGGTGCTATTCCTTTTCTTTTCTGTATGTTCCCGGTTCATTTGCATAAAACTCTCCGTCTTTCACATAAATTGCACCAAGTTCAATTAAATTTGCAATCAATTCTGGTGTTGCCGGTTTAGCATCTGTCTTAATCATTGTCACTCATCCTTTCCTAATATAAATACTGTTCTTCTTTGCACTCCGAATCTCTCTGTGTCTGCATGAGATTCAAAGTATATGTCAATTCGATTCCCCTTTATCGCACCACCGCAGTCCTCTGCTATAAATGTTCCAAGACCTTTAATTTTAACCTTTGTTCCATACGGTATGACTTTAGGGTCAACCGCTATTGTTCTTCCCTGCTTTGGTATCTTGCCAGTAGAAGTTATCTTTCCGTACCCCTCTGAACAATCGCAACAAGGACAATATGCAGTTATCAAGAATTGAACGCCTTTCCTTTCCTTGTGTTTCTTCTTTGACTTTTTCTTTTGCTTTATGTGTTTTGCGGATTCCAAAGAACTGTTCGTATTTGCATTTGGAATCACATTTACCTGCGGTTCTTCTGTTTTTATAAATAACGTATCTTCTTGTGCATATTCCGGCTCGTAAGCGTATACATCCTTAAACACGCTTGTTGCCACCGTTATAATAAGAAGAAATGTCAGAACCGCCAATATCATCTTCTGAATAATAGGCTCACTCCCTTTCTTCCAAAAGCAGACGGAATGTTTCTTTTCCCTTTGGAGTGACATACATCTGCTGTCCTGCCCAACCGTTCTGCTCGTTGTGCTTGTCCTTTAAGACAAACAAGCCGTTTCCGCTCTCTGCGTATTTGGCATATGGACGCAACTGTTTGTGTTTCCCCTGCCGGAACACATATCCTTTTTCAATAAGGAAAGAAACAAATGCCTTTTCTCCAACACCAAGTTCCTTTGCGGTGTCACGGATGTTGGTATTTAATTTCTTATCCACCAAAGCGTCAAAGTAATTCGCCTTTGGTTTCATTTCCTCAATTTGCTTGTCCTTTTGAGTTATGATGTTCTGTGCCACAACTAATGCGTTGGCTACAATCTGTTCTGGAGTAAGATTCTCCTGATTGGCAATGTAACCGCCATTCTTGCGGATAGATGGAAGCACTTCGCCAGTTACCCACTTGCGAAACTTCTTTGCATTCGGCTTATCACTACGAAGAATAACCGCATACAATCCGCTTTCGGTAACAAAGGTTGTTTCCCCTCTTTTACTGCCTAAGTCAAACTTAGTCACTTCATCATCTTCCAATCTTGAAGCAACCATTGTTGGATTTTTCATGTCTAAAGCCTTGCAAATATCCATAAGGCAAAACATAGGCTCGTTATCTTTTGTGATTGTTCGGATTTCTCCAAACTCTGAATTTTCAAAGATTCTTAAATTGTTCATGCCTGCTCCTTTCTTATTCTTCTAATAATTCATCAACTGTTACTCCGAGATAATCTGCAACAATCTTTAATCGTTTTGCATTTGGAGAACTTTCATTCCATCTACACATTGCACCACTCTCATAACCGCAATCAGCTTCAACCTTATAGATTGGTATTCCTTTTTTCTTTGCCAACTGTTTAATTTTGTCGTAAAGCAAACTAACATCTCCTTTCTTACTTATTATTCTGAAAAAATCACAATATTGTATTGACTAAACTCTGAAAATATCCTATAATTTATTGTGTTGAGCAAAAAACTAAAGAATAAACTTTCAGGCATTTTATATGTCGCTTTTTTGTTGCGATTTTTTCAGAACCTTTAATTACATTATAAGCGATATTTTCAGAATGTCAAGTTTTTTTTTGCGTTTTTTTTCAGAACTTGAAAGGAAAGTGTTTACTATGGGTATGAAAGAAAGAGTAAAAATGTTATGCAAAGAAAGAGATATGTCGCTAAATAAGGCAGAAGCGGATTGTGGATTTGCAAAAGGATATTTTAGTAAATTGGATAAAAGCGCACCAAGCTCAGCAAATCTTCAAAAAATAGCCGAGTTTTTTAACGTAAGCATTGAATACTTAATTGCTGGAAAAGATAAAACATATTCAGAAGAAGATGCCCTTTTGGACGCTCATATTTCAGAAGATGTAGAACTAAAAGAAGCCATTAAGAAATATTATACCCTCGATGAGAAAGCCAGAAAATATATCTTAGAGGGAATTAACCTGCTTTGGAGAGCAAACAAAACTGATACTAAATAATGATACCATTCATTATTGTGTAAATAAAAAAGATTGGAGATGTGTTTTATGAAGAAACTATTAACAGTAGCAACAACGCTAATGCTTACTACTTCAGTATGTGTTCCAACAATTTCAAAAGCCGCTATACCGGCAAGGACAATGGGAATATTTTCAGAATTTGCCGACGGATTCAAAGAGGGATGGTCTGGCAAGAAAGAGCCATCAAAGAAGAAATATAAGAAAATGTGTAAATCCTACAATTATTCCAAATTGAAAAAAGGTAAGTACAAGGGAAAGAAAATAAAAATCAAGGGCAAAATAGAAAATGTAAAAGAAGATACATTGGATAGTGACTTGACCGTAATCGTAAAGTCTGGTGGAAAATACTATGAAGTATACATGAGCCAAGGCTACCAAGAATATTATGGCTACAGAAGAGGAAAAACGCTTTCCGTGTGGGGAACTGTAAGAAGAACCGCTTATTATGTCGTAAAGAGAAATGGAAAGAAAAACAAAAAAATGACAATACCATCTATCAAATCAAGATACGATAAACTGTCATAAAAAAACGGAGTAGGGTTTTTATCCTACTCCATTTCATTATACCTTATAAGTATTACCTTTCAATCTTTCTTTTTCTGCAATGTACCCGTAGTAATATCTCAACGAATCTACGTTTTTCATCTTGGAAATAAGTTTCTTTAACTTTCTTCTATGTTTCCTGCGTTCTCCTACCATAAATCTCCTCCTAGCATATAATTGTAGGGAAAGGGGAATTTGCAACCCCTCTCCCAAACCGAAACTTGATTACATGGGATTGCCATGTAATATATTATATGTAGGGTTCAAAAATATTATTCATCCTTTTCGGTTTTTTTCTCTTTTTCTGCCAACTGTGCTTTCAACCGCTCGTTCTCTTCCTGCAAAGCAAGAAACGTAAACTCCGTCTTTGCAAGCTGAACTTTAAGTTCTGCGATTTCAGCAGACAGTTTCTTCTCCACATAGTCATTGAGTGTGATTTTGTTTTCATCCATTTCTTTTTACCTCCTAAATTTGAATTATTTATTGTAACACTGGGAATATCGCTATTCCGTTCAGGTTATCATTGGTTATGGCGTTATACTGTGCATTAACGGATAGTTTTCCGTCCTTGGCATTAAAAGCCACTCTAACACATTCACCTCTACCAGTTACCATGTTGTGATACTGGACAACATCTGCTGCACCGGAATCAACCGGCATTAATTCTGTTTGAACAATGCTCGCCCAAGGGGATGCTGAAGCGATTGGATAGTTGCGAAATACTACGGCTTTGAATAATCCACCATTCATCGTAATACCATATAAAATGGTTGAACTAGGTGTCGTTGTTGTCACACTCGAACAATGCTTTTCAAAAGCAACATTAGCGTTTAATGTAGTGGTTCCAGCCCCATTAACTCTACCAATTGATACACTTCCCCCATAGCTGTTTAAATATAAAGTTGTCGCAGCATTGTTCTTGTCAACTGCTTGAATCGTTCTTTGTCCGAGGTTCATGTGGTTTCCAGTATTAGACGAAATTTGTAAGTCGTAATTCGTCAGTGATGCATTATGATTAGAGAGTATTTTAAGGGGGGAATCGACCATAAATGGGAGTTCTTCCGATAGTTCTCCATTTTCATATAATCCATTAGCTACATACCCTAGTCCATAACTAGTTTTTTGTCGCACTACTCCGTCTGATGTTAATTCGGATATGGTTATATTTCCGGCATATGAATCAGCAAACTTCGTTCTAAACCATGATTGTTTTATATTTGAATTATTTAAAAACATATACTGGTCTATTGTTAATGTGTTATCAAAAATTGATTCATAAATAACTTTTGTACTGTTATCTTTCCATATTTGGCTAGTTCCTTTAAATGAAGGAATACCATTGCTTGATATGTCTAATTCATATGAATCTTGCTTTTCGGAAGCTCCACTGCTACTTTTCGTGTATGCTTTTGATATTCCATCTTCCTTTATATTAAATCCACCAATCAAACCGTTATCTATCTCTGCATTTGCACCTTTTAATGTTGCACCAGTGATTGTTCCGGTTGCCGTCACGTCTTGCGAAAATATTTTTTTAATAACAGCAGAATTCGCAAAAACCTTTTCAACATCAAGTTCATTTGCTGTTATGCTTTTTGCTACGATTTTATCTGCATTTACGGTCCGGTCAGTAAGTATATATCCATCCAAAGTATCAACTGTTTTACTTTGAAGTTCTCCTAAATTATTCAGCGAATAAAGCAAACCATTTTCGCCTTTTAGCAATATTCTGTCTGCCACTAAAGTGCCGGCCGTAATGTTTGCGGCGTTGACTTCAACACTGTCTAAAAAACCAGTGATATGTCCTTCTACGATTGTTGCTCTATCAATAAGACCAACTTCTGCAAATAATGTAGCAATATCTGCAACTTCAATATTGGATAATTTGATGTTTGCATATTTTAAATCTGCACTCTCCGCTGACAAATAGCCTAGGTCTGCTACCTTTGCACTAAGGTTTTCTGTAGTGATAGCCTTTGAGGACAATGTATCTATCTTTCCATCTACTGCTTGCAGTGATGTAATGGTTGCATATGTCAAATCAGCATTTTTGGCAGTAATATATCCAAACTCACCGATAGTTGCTTTCAGATGTTCAATATACGCATTATCTGCCGTCAAATCCGTAATAAAAGATTTCGACACCTTTTCCAATTCAATCGTAGCATCCGAAATCTTTGCGTTGGTGATTGTAGAATCCTTAATCTTGCTATTCTCAATCGTGGAATCCGCAATTTTACTATTTGTAATAACTCCATCCTTGAAAATAGCACCAAGGACTGTACTAGTAACCGTTCCGCTTGCCTGCGCCATTGTTCCACTATTGTAACTATTTGAACCACTGCTACCAACTGACGATGTGTTTGATTCCTGCACCTCACACGGTGATGTAATCTCCGCATAAAATCCACCATCGTAGTGCAGCGTCATTTCTCCGACAAGCACATACTTCTTAACTCCGTCATAGTCCTCGAACGTAAGCATTTCACCAACCGACATAAGAGGATGCCAGTACATTGTTTCGATACTCGCTTTATGGTAAACAAACGCCTTGTTCAAAAAGGATAACCCTGTTTTCCACTGCATTGGCGTAACTTGTCCTAAATACGTATGAACCGTATTTCTGTCAAGCGTTTCGTATAATATCCAAGGTGTTTCAATCGTCACTGGATAATTCTCTACATTCGATACACTGCTTGCCTTGTCATTCAATACGACCGTGGATTCACCCTCATAATATCCAAATCCAACATAGTCACTGTTTGTCTCGTAAAAGTACCAATTATTAGCCTTTACAGATACGTTGTTTGGACACATAAGGTTGTTTCCGAAAATCGCATTAGAATCATAGGTATCTCCATTAAATATAGGTCTGTAATTGTTATCTGCTTGCAACTCTGGTAACTGCTTAATATAAAAAGCACCGTTTTTTTCAATCACATTTGCACGTAACAAAACTGCTATACCAGACAACAAATCTCTCCATGTGATTCTGCTTTCCCAATCCCAATCGTAACCATCCTCATCATTGTCTGCAAAATTTGATAACATAGGAATCATCAAATGGTACAACTTATATTGTTTGATTGACGATAAAACATCTTTCCAATTATCAATGTATAGCGGACATCCTGTGACACGCAAAAAGTCTTGCGGCAAATACTCCCAATAATAAACGTCGTCACGTGTGTAGATAAACTGCAATTGGCTAGGTACGTATTTTTCTTCCAATTCCGTTTTGTGATATTCGTTTAGCGAACTAATGACGATTTCTGCTCTATCCATGTATTCGCTCATTAAACCGTTTCCAGTAAATGAAACAGTATCACCGTTGTATGTTGGATTTTCTTTTACAACAAATCTTCCGATAGGTACCGGATATGCAAATTCATTTCCTATAAGAATCCATGCATTTACAATAGTTCCTTTTAATGTATTATCGTAATATGTCTTTGCAATAAGGGCATCCGTAAAATCGTTATTTTCTGCATACATTTCACAACTCATAGTAGGACTATAAGTAGAGCCATAACTGGCAAATGAATCACTAACACAACCTTGCGATATGCTTACAGATATTAGCGTTTCCTTTCCTCTTGTGCTTACACTATCCGAATTTCCTGTACTTATACTCAAATATAATTCTGTTGCTATGTCAGTATAGGAAACTGCACAGTCTCCAGTAATATCTGTTTCATCTTCTGTGCAGAACACGTACCAAGACATATACCTATAATCATCCGAAATCATCATGCTTTTACAATCAATCGTATTTACGCCACGTTTATACACACTTCCGTTATTGATAGCATATTTTACGTAGTAATGAGTTTTGTTATAGTCAAAATCCAAAAAAGACAAACTAAACGAATCTCCGATATTTACATCTTTTACAAGTGAATCATATTTCAATGTATATGTAGGGTCGCTTTCCAAAACATAAAAGACTTTTGCTGTATAACTCATCGCTCCACCGCCTGTATCTGTATGCTAGACCAAATAAACTTTCCATTAAGGAAAGTCATTGCGTCAAAACTAGGGTTTCCAAAATAAAACTGCTTTGTTTCTTTTTCTCCTTTTTCATTGGTGAACTGTATGTAGCCGTACCGGTTTGATAAATCATCCGGGTCTGCGTACTTCATCAACTTCTTGATTTCGCTTGGCGTCAAATTTGCCGGAAATGCCATGTCAAGCGTTACTTTCTTTGCAACTATCTTTCCGTTGTAAAGTGCTTTTGAACTTCTCCCTGCTTTTGCGTTCCACACTTTTTCTCGTGAGATTTTCCATCCCTCATATTTTGGTGTTGGCATATCTTCTAAACTGTCCTTAGTCCAACCAAACTTCAACGTAAATGCCATATGACACCTCCTAATTTTTTCACATAAAAAAGAGACCCATTTGCACGAGTCTCCTTCTTTAAGCCATGTTCCAAGAAATTCCTTTGTTCTTGGAGATTTTCTTTGCGTTGTTCATAATTGCCGTTGTTACTTTTGTTCCGTCAAGGTAAACATCACCGCCACCGACATTTGCATTTGATAATTCCTCTTTGATTGCCGCCTTTGTAGCCGCATAAACAGCCGGTGCAACCGCTTCGGAAATACCGGTCGTAATCTGTTTGTTATTTGCAACAACGGACTTACCATTGTCGAATTTACCCATCATTTCACCGTGCTTTGCACGGAACCATCCATCTTCCGGAAAGCCACCGTTAGCATAAGTCTCGTAATTCAATCCGTACTTTTTCAGCATTTTGATTAGTGATTTTTCTGCATGGCTTACAAATATCTGCCCTTGCTGACCTATTGTCACTCTGTTTTTGGCATTATTTATAGCAGCAGTCAATTTTCCGTAATTTACTTTTCTTCCGTCCATCGACTTAACAGAATATTTTAATTTACCCTCTGTCACATTGTTAATTGAAGCTGAAACATCCAATGAAAACTTTTTCTGTTGTAACTGTGTTTTAACTGCGTTATACCAACCTTTACGGAGTTTAGGGTCGATATTCACATTTATGTCACGGTTTTTCATGGTTTTCATCGCAACACTTAAATCTCCAAGATTCTTAATGCCAAATGTCTTTACGCCAGCAGTTATCGTCTTACCTTGCAATCCGTTTACTTTCCCCTGCAAACTATCAACATCATCACCGCCAGATGTTTCAGCCTTAACACTTACTGATTTTGGTTTCAAGGAATCAATTTTTTTCTTCAATGCGTCTGTTGACTTGTAGTTCTTATCTGTTATCTTTCTGTAATCTTCCCATGTAATTTCACCATTTTCGAGTGCTTTTTTCAGTTTGTCCTGTATAGATTTACTTTCGGAAGATGAAATTCCAAGTTTTTTCATTTTCTTATTAAGTGTATCTACGGCCTTTGAATATTTCGTCGTTTGTGTAATTATTGGTTTATAATCATTGAGTTCTTTTTTGCCTTTATCTATCTTGGTAGCAACATTACCTTTGCTTTCACCAAGCAAATCCAAAAAGTCTGCTGCCGACTGTACGGATTGTTTATCAGTCATTGTCTTATAATTTTTATCAAGTGCTTTTCTTATCGTTTTCTCCGATATTTCTCCACTTTCTAATTTTTTATTAAGACGTCCAACAAGTCTATCCACTGTATTGGTATTAGAACCATAACCGAATTTGTCCATCATCTGAACAACTTCTTTAAGCAACATAGACTTATCATCGGTACCGCTCGCATACCGTTTTACATTGCCTTTTGCGTCTCCACCGGCAGTAATACTATTTTCCCACCATCCATAGGCGGCAACAAGAGCAACTCCCATTGCTCTTCCCATTTTACTCCCTAAACCGCTAAATTTATCCGTCAAACCTTTTGAGTTTATTTTTGCCGACATTAAGGAATTACTTATTCCATTACCAAATACAGTTTTTAGCGAAGTCCAAAGAGTTTTTAATTTTTTATACGCAAACACTCCGGCAAGAACGCTTGATAATTTGAACGCAATACCTAACGGGTCTCTAATGAATGCCGAAATAGCCACTTTCAAAGCATTGAATAATCCCTTGACTATTATTTTCCCTACTTTCAAAAGTGTTTTTCCCCATTCTATTTCAGAAAGAAAATCTCCAATTGCTTTTCCTACTTCCCACCAATTCACGGTAGAAAGTGCGGTGTCAATCGTATCAAGTATTCCAGTAATTCCATCACTGATTGTCTTTCCTAACTCCTGCCATCCAGTTAATCCAGTATTTTTGCGTACTTCTCCCATCTCTTCGAGAAATCCATTGATGTAATCTCCAATTTTCTTTCCAAGGTTTTTGTATGGGAAGTCTACCATAACGCCAAACGCAAACTGAATCATACCACGCAACTTCGCTCCAAGCGATTTTCCTGCTAAATCACCGTCAAAAGTATTTATGGCAGCCGTTATACCCTCTTTAATACTTTGACCGAATTTGAGCCAATCAAACGTCTTGAAAAAGGTGTATGATGTTTCAAACCATGTATTCAATCCCTCGGAGAAATTTTCTCCAAGTTTTGTCCAATCAAGGTCTTTAACAAATCCATTCAAAAACGTAGCAAGAGATTTAGCAATCTTTTTCGTAGTCTTTTTAATCTTTGTCCATGGAATGCTTCTCATTCCCTTGTTAATCCAGTTAGCCAGTGCCGAACCGAGAGAAGTAAAATCTCCACCTTTCCATGCGTCAAGGATTGCTTTCTTCATCTTCTTATACAACTCAACTGCTTTGTTCTGGTTGCTCTTAAAAGCATTATCCCATATCTTTTCATAGTTCTTTAATGCGTCGCTAATATCCTTAGAAAGGTCAATATTAGCATTCTTATCGTCATCGCTATCACTATCACTGTTGTCCTGCAATTTATTTACAATATCAAATCCCTGCAAATTGTCGGCGGCTTTTTTTGTCTTTTTAGCCGTTTTATCCATGTTCTTAGCAACTTTATCCGTATCGTCTGCCGCATCGGAGTAGTCCGGTACCTCTGGTGTTTTCCGTGAACCATCCGTATCACCAAGTTTGATTCCTGCCAGTTTTGCTACCCACTGTGCGAAATCCTGTAAAACCATAACCATAGCATTCATATATGGGTACAATTTCTGAACAATCGGCATAAACAAAGAGCCAATTGTCAAAGATAATTTCTTAAATCCAGCCTGCAACATCCTCAACTGGTTTGCAGGTTGGTTAATTGTCCGTGCCAAATCAGCATATGCAACCTTTGACTGTTCCAACATAGTCAAAACACGCAACTGCATTTTTGACTGTTGCGAAAGGTTCTTAATACTTTCTGTAACACCGTGATTCATCGCAGTTTGTGCTAAGCCTGCGGAGGTGATGTCAATTCCATACTTATATAACGCCCTAGACTGTCCTACCAAACCAGATTGAAAGTTTTGCATAACGTCAGCGGTGTCTAAGTTTGCTAAAGACGCCCAGTCTGCGGATAACATAGTAAGTGCTTTTGCGGAATCAATCGACGTTTCACCAAGCATACCGGCAGAGTTCGTAATCTGTGCAATAGCGGCGTTGTAGTTCATAACCTCTGTCAAATCCAAACCAAGGTTGTGCGAAAAAGTATTTGTTGCATCTCCAGTGTTAGTATCAACCTTATATCCGGTCAACTGCTTTTGAAGTTTTCCAAATCTTTTACGGAAACTTCCTGCATATTCTTCCGCACTATTATAACCGGCTTTCTTAAACTGGTTAGCACTGTCTTTTCCAACCTTATCAAGCGCAACCGAAAAATAGTTAAATTCCTCAATGTAGTCCTGCGCCGAACCAATTGCTTGACCGAATTTCTTTACAGCACGAATTACCAAAAAGAATTTAGCATAGAACATACCAATGCTACTTACAAAACCTTTTGATGATTTATGTGCGCTTTTTAATTTGTCTTTCAATGAACTAAGTGCATTTCCAAGTTTTTTAGTGCTTGTTGATGCTCTATCAGAAACAGTGGAAATTCTACTACCGCTTGACGCAAGGTTTCCAAGACCTTGAATTGTGTTGGCTACATTTGAGTTAATTTGAGGTGCATTTTGCAGTTTTTTCAGCAAATTCATTACACCGTTACCAAGTTTATCGAGGTTTGCAACTGTTTCACCAACACGCTTTCCGGCATTTGCAAGTTTAGCAATGCCTTCTACAACTTTTGTAATGCTAATATCAATTGCATTTGCAGAAGATAATTTGCCTACCAGTTTTACTACTTGTTCTCCTAAAATCGGAAATTCTGTTGTTACATTACTAATATACTGACCGCTATTAGAAAGCCTTGCCAACGAACCCACAACACGTGTCACAGTGCTTTCAATTGCAGATACACCGCTAAGTTTGGTTGCTAAATTTGAAACAGAATTTGCAATCTCTGTCATTTTGGATGTATCAAATCCAGCCATATTCACTTTCGAAAGGTTTTTAACTGCATTTACGGCAGATGTAATGCCACCAAGATTCTGAATGTTTCCAAGATTGTTAAGACCATTTGCCAGTGTATTCAAACCACTGGCAGTACGAGATAATCCACCAACATCAATTTTCGCAAAACGCTCAAATCCTTTTGCAATTCTATTGTAGTCGGTTGCTTTTACTCCGCTTAATGTTTTGGTAGCATTTCCAAGTTTTGATACTCCATTTGCAAGTCCACTTAAATTGCTACCGTTAATCTTAGACAGTGAAGATGTTAATACATCAATTTTACCAACAAGATTTGTAATTTCATCTTTGGCACTTTTTGCCGTTGCATTTATTTTAATATCCAACGATTCAACTGTTTCTGACATACTAACACCTCACTATCTATCATTTGCATTACGCAAGATTTTTCAATCTAATAAAACCGTACTTTCCTGCATACTCAATTTTGGCAACTCTGCTTACTTTTGATTTCCACAGAATCCTTACGGTTTCACCTTTTTTGATTGTCATAAGTTTTTTAGACGTAAACAAACGCCCTTTCCTCAAATATGTATTGCAACGTAATTTACCGGTCCACGTTTTCTTGAATTTATCAAAAGAGCCATATGTGGACATTAACTTTTTGGTTGTACTTCCCCACTTGCCAAGATAAAAATGCGGAGTATCAACAATAGATTTCCAATCTCCACCCCATTTCAAACCGATTTTCTTTGATTTTGCAATCTTAGCAACTTTTCTAATCAGTTTATCGTTATAAAGCAGTTTAGAATCATTGATTGCAATGTCAAAAGCAATACCCCACTGGTGTTGAGAAGAATACGCACTTCCGGTAGCATTTGTTACTATCTTGCCCGGCTTTGTTCTTCCCTTTGCATAAAGCGAATCCTGATATGCTTTTGTACGAAACCCCTCTGTGATAATCAGATAGATTCCATTTTTTGCACACTCTTTAAGCAAAAGTCCAAGTTTGTAGTTTAACCATGGATGTAACTTTTTTCTGTCAATTCTAATTGAATGCTTTTTTTTCATTTTTCAACACTCCTTATATGATTGTTTCTGGCAATCCCTTGTTCATAGACCTTGCCATCCACTGTTTTTCAATTTCAATTGCTTTCTTTATCTCTTGTTCTTCTGTTTCTTTTTCTGCTATATATTCTTCTTCAAACATTTTTGACATAATTGGACTTTTAATATATTCTGATTTTGCTGATTCACCATGCAAGCAACTGTCTATGGCTACAATCAAAGCAGATATGCCATAATTGCCCCACCACCTATATTGCAATTCATCTTGTTCTTTTAACTGGAGTTCATGTGCTTTGTCATATGGATATAAGTCTTTTGGACAACTTTCCATAATCCTATCGTAAGAAACTCCATAGGAAAGATAATGAGGTATTGCATCTTCATATATAAAATCCGAGTATGACTTATTTATTTTTTCTGTGGCTTCTTGTGGTCTTGCGGAAGTTTCGTTACTTTCTCCGATGCTTCCTCTGTCTCCCCAATCTGGTTTAACAGGTCTCCCAAAAAACCCTTACTCATCAATTCCTCCGTCAACTGCGTAAACAAATCAAGGATTCCTTTATCTGGCGATTCATCGTGGTAATCGTCAAGAATATCTCCTACTTCCTGAACGCTCTCAACTGGATTTTCTTTCTGAAATCCAACGTAAAGCAAATCACGAACACAGCAAAACAATTCTTTAACCTTGCCAATGCCGCCAACATCACTGTCATTTTCAACTTCTTCACTGTCAAAAATTCCAAGCAAATCCTTTGTTCTGTCCATCAAATCTGTGTCGCAGAAACTGTTATATCCAAATCTAACCTTGTATTCCTTACCTTTAACTTTTAATTCCATAATGATTTATCCTTTCCCCACTTTTAGTGGAAAGGAGCCACCCCGAAAGGTGGCTCTCTTTTTTACTGCATATATTATTCGAGTTCCGGTTCGGCTGTCTCTTCATCCTCGCTACTCAACACAGCCTTTTTAGTGTTTCTCGTTGAATAGCTTGTTACCCCACTTTTGTAACAGTGAAAGTACCATCCTTGTTATCAACGACTGTAAGTTGGTCAGTAACCCATTTAGGCACGGTATTCTGAACAACGGTAGCGGTCATTTCAAGAATTTCATCTACGCCGCCTACATCATTTACAGTAGGTGTAATCTGCCCTACATATGCTGCTTTGGCAACACCACCAACGCCATCCGTTCCATACAACTGAATAATGTCGCATTTTTTACCCTCAACATTCAAAAGAGCACTAAAATCATCTTTTTCAAGGTTTCCTACAAACTCTTTTGCGTCAGACTGTTTAATACCCATTTCAAAAGTCTGTGCATCATCCTCCATCGTGGTACTTTCTACAGTGTTTGGTGCAGATGTTGGCGATGGGATTGACTTTGCACGTAACATCAATTTGTATGTTCCTGCAAATCCATCTTCGCTGTGTTCTTTGTAGATAATTCTTGCAAAATAACTTGTTGAAGCCATCTTGTTACCTCCTTAAATTTAATAAAAAAATAAAGCCTTTCGGCTTGTATTTACGTCAATATATATCATTCTTTCCGATTGTTCTGCTAAATCTAGCAGTTTGCCGGTAAGTGTCTTTTGTATCATCTTGCGTAGGCATTGAAGAACCACGAAAACGCATTGTTTTCATAATTCTCTTAACTTCCCTTATAACTTCTTTTGCTCTTGCTTGTGATTTATTATCAGTCACATCAATTTGAAAAGAAAACTTTTCCGAATTGATTTTGTCACCCTCTAAATCTTCTCCGATTTCTGAACCGGGTAACAATTGCAATCTTACAAAAGGGAAAACCGCTGGTGTATCACTAATGCCAACGGAAGAAAAGTTTTTATCTGTCATTTTGTATTTTTTTTTCAAACTATCGGAAAAGTTTGTTTTTATCCTTGTGAATACAGTAGATGGCACTAATTCATCCCATTCCACCGACATATGCACCACCTACTTTCAAAATATTTCTTTCGCCGTCTTTATAATTTTGCTTCTTATATCTTCTCCGGCTTTATACATAGGCATAGTGGCTTTTACACCATGCGTAGGCATCCATTTTTGTTCCTTTTCGTTCCAGTACCACCACATATCGTCATAAGCGTGTGTCTGCCCCGGAAATGTAC
>JABLTQ010010666.1_pt1 | contig 14777 bp, 8 predicted proteins | sample 7160101 | NCBI WGS metagenome assembly JABLTQ01 (sample SAMN14651228, study PRJNA627086) | human gut metagenome | isolation source: feces | host: Homo sapiens
TCTGTTCATAATAATTGAGGTTTGATTGTATTCACTGCCGCAAAGCTACAACCAAACCTCAAAGTGTAAAAGGTGCATTTCTTCGAATGCTTACGAATGCTTACAATCTTATTATTATACTTAATAAAAAAGTAACCTGTTGTTAGCTTATAGAATGTCAACAACAGGTTACTTACAATCAATTAAATTTTATTGAATTCATTACTTAAATACAGATTCCGGTACTTTACCAATCCATGCTGCCGGTTGTTTCACTTTAAAAATACGGAGTATTACAGCAGATGTATTAACAGTATTATTCGGTTCATCCATTTTAATGCCTTTACGGACTTTAGGACCTGTTATACCCCATGGAACTATCATTTCATTATGTGAGACACCACCATGACCATAATTAATTCCTCCATGATCACTGACAAACATAAAGTATGTATCATCATAAAGATCTGCAGTCTTCATTTTTTTTATAAAATTACCTATTTCTATATCAGCTTCTTCAATAGAGGATATATATTGATCTGACATCCATTTATGCTTATGTCCGGCATGATCAGTATGAACTGAATATAAAAATACTAATGTAGGATTCTTCCTGTTCTTCACACAAAACTCAAAAGCTTTCTCATAATTTTCTTTATATGCATCTTTTTTAAGAAAACTTACTTCGTCAAAATACTTTTCATTATATGGATAAAACAAATTAATCCAGTTATAATAGAAAGCTGTTTTCATATTTTTTACATTCTGTTTCAGCACAGTAAAAACAGACGGATAATATCCGTCGTCATCTTTTACCGGAAGAGGATATTTACTTTTTTCCAACGTCCAACCATTGTTAAAGACACCATGTTGTTCTGGTCCGCTTCCTGTTAAATGACTTGTCCAGTTTGGCAATGTCACAGAAGGCATCACCACACGGGTATCGAGAGACAGTACCCCATCAGACATCAACGCATCAATATTAGGAGTTTTTGCAGTTTTAAAACCTTCAACAGAAATACCGTCCAAAGCAATTATTACAACTCTTTTAGGCGAACGCGCATTCGCAAACAGAAAAGAGGCCAAAAATAACAAACAAAACAATTTTTTCATAATAACATAGTTTTTTTAGTACAATAAACATTTATAAATAAATTAATTAATAGAATATGTTTTCATAACATTCTACTTCACAAAATATTACTTATAATCCAATAATGCAGAAACTTCAGTATCCTTATCCACACTGAAACGTATCCAACGTGCCTGCAAGCCTTTAGGGAATTCATAAGTCAATGTCTCACCTGATTTTACATTATATGTGTCATAAGTCATCCATTCACCGTTTCCTGTAGGATCTATTTCCACCTTGAAGTTTACGGCATCCTGAGAATTATGTGACAAACTCAATGTCTTCTTATCATAAAATGCCATCAGGTAAGGATCGGACAATTCTCCGGCTTTAACAGTTGTTTTACTCCACGGTCCACCATGACCAACAGGTTTACCAAGTTTCCACAAGTCATCTATCGCTCCTGCCCATACTGCGGCTTTACCATCTTCCGACACTATCACATGAGGATTGTTTTTACCCTTTTCTGGTTCAATACCTGTTAATAACATCATTCCCCTATATGATACATAGTCATTTATACGATAGTTGTGAGTAGATACCGGACGGATCTTTGCATATCCATCAGCATTTTCAGCAGGCAATTCATAGAATGTTCCCATACAGCTGAACAAGTCACGCTCGGTAGCAACTTCCCTGCATATACGAAGGCTGTTTTCCCCCATTAGCTGTTCGTATATATTGTTTCCAAGAGGTAATCTCCATCTTCTGCCTTTACCGTCTTTTATCAATACAGAAGATGTTTCAACCGATACAACCTGAGACGGGATACTACATTTCTTTGAAATAAAATCGCTGGTCTTGCCATCTTCTTTTTTTACAAGCTTCAAAGTGTCATTCATTTCATAATATCCAGTTTCTGTAACTTTACCATTCTCTATCTTGTTGGCAACAACACCCAATGCTCTTCTATTGTCACCCAAAGAATACATCAGACCTCCAACAGCCTGTTTGGTATCAACATCGGCAAGACCGGCAAAGATAGCGTCAGCAGTATTGTCTCTTTCATCAGTATCTGTATACGTAAAGCTGACTGTACATTTTACGTCCGCATTTGTTTTAACACGTATCCATTCACCTTTATCAGAAGGTTTAAAACTTATAAGTTTTGACTGATTACCCTCAACCACTACGTCACTTAAAACCTTCCAATGGTTATTTCCCTGTTCATCTGTTTCAAGAGTAAATGTAACGGCTTTAGGAGAATCATTCTTAATCCAGGCTGTTCTATAATCCCATCCAGAGAAAAGAAATGGCTCAGAATATGTTCCGGCTTTGATTTTCTCTTTCTCCCAAACAGAACCTGAAGCTGTTGCAGGGCCAAGTTCATCAGGTTTAGTCAAGGATGTAAACCACAAATTTGAATTCGACTGTCCGGGACCGGGCAGATTACCTTTTGCCGCACGTTTATTCAGAAATTCATTTTTTGCCGTATCATCACAACCAAATACCAACTGATTGTTCCAACGGGTAAAATCACCTATCACTTTCAGATAAGCGGAACGTGGACGTACCCCGGCACTATTGTCAGCAGTAAAATATGAAGGCATTTTCCAGAACATTCCATGCATAGTCATCAGATAATCCGGTTCATTCTCTGTACCGACATTGCGGATTCGTGGCCACTCAGTATTCCATCCGTGAGCACCGTCATAACTGTGACTGGCTTTGGGCAAACGATAGAAAGACCATCCTTTCTTTGCGTCACGCACTCCCAATACTATAGACTTATAATCCCAACCAGTAGCCCAGATAGGATCAGTTTCAGGATTCGCATTTCCACAAATACCTCCGGGGCCGGTAACTTCAACGAATTGGTTACGACGGATTACTTTCCAATCTTTGCCATTCCACTCAGCCAGGACTCCGGCCTCAATATCAAATTTAGTTAAAGCCTCGTTTGATCCTTCACCATTATTGGTAAACACTAAAACACCCTGACCTGAATAAAGTCCTTTTCCGTGTACACCCGGTAACATTGCACCTATAGGACCGTATCCTGATTCACCTTTCTTGCGTTTTATAAAATTGGCATCCTTATACAGTTCTTTCACGTCTAAAGAGTGAACATCAACCTCATAAATACCTTCTTCCATAGTTCCATAATAAATCTTATTGGAAGGGTCGGTCAAATGACGTGCATTACCTGTGTGACGACCCGGCATAACTTTATAAGGAATAGTACGTACCGTTCCTGCTGTATCTATGGCATACGGGCCTATAAACAACTGTCCGCTCTCTTTATGAATCATACGGTTAGCCGGCGTTCCACCCAAACTTTCAGGACGAACTATTTGTTTCATATCAGGAGTTATTTCATATAGTTTATCACTTGACCCCATCGGCAAGTGAGGACCATAAGTAATAACCCACAAACGGTCAGCCCAAGGAACCACAGCACCAGTTCCACATTCACCTTCGTTATTGTAATAAGCCAACTTCGGATAAATACCGGACAATTGTTCTATTGAAACTGTTTTTTTTACTCCATCACAACTAAGTAAACAAATAAAAGATAAACCTAAAAATATATGTCTCATTTTAATAGTTATTATTCATAAATTATTAATTTAAATCTGCCTTAATCCTCTCACCATAAACAGATATTCCATACACTTCTATATTATTTCCTAATTTAAATTTACCAGGGAAAAACTCATCATCTGAAGGTAATTCTTCAGGTATTGTAAATACAGAAGAAGGTGATACAAAACATAATTTACCATCAGACCAGACTTCAAAAGCTACAGTATTTTGCCACCCTGTCATTATAAAAATTCTATCATTCCTTTTTGCTGAACCTTTTACTATATTTCCGCCTTCCTTAAAAATATCTAAATTTGCTTCACATATATATTCGATCGCTTTATTAGGCTTACTATAGCCTAAATTTTCAATATCACTTATAGTTTTCTCCACCATTTCACGAGATACTCTAAATCTTTTTTTATTTCCATAATCACTTAACTCATAATCAACTTCAGCATAAAATCCCCAATACCTAAAGAAATCAGTTAGATTTAACTTAGAAATTTTACTTGCGTTAAGTGTAAAATCTAATTGAATTTGCCCAGGATCATTAACATCAAAATCATTAGTCCTAGCTATTTCATATAAATCTTGATAAAACGAATCATTATGAGAAACATTATTTATGTAAAGATAAAGTTGCCAGAATGGTATTAGTTGACAAAATTCATCTATTTTTCCTAATTTTCGTATGTGTGGAGTTTCATTCGGGAAATACCATGACATTGCATTTTCATAATAACTTGTATAATCGCCTCGCTTTCCCATAAGACGAATACTATTCCCAAGACATTCCTGAACATACAGTGCTGGAATATTAGCCGTTACTTCTGTCATTCCATGCCAACATAACCCAGGTTTATGTTGATAAGTATGCCCTGTTTCATGGGCTACCCCCCAAACATTGTCGGACAAAACATCGGAATTACATACATCATCCATAGAGCCAAATTCAATACCTATATGATTTTCCGCAGCATACATATAACTATCATTATTCATAACTGTATAACACACATGATGAGGATTAGGACGCTGATATTTTATTAGACCAATAAATTCTTCTTCAGAACGAACAATTTCATCATATTTATCTATTAATTTTTTACCATCTGAAGTATAAAGTCTTAAACTAGGAGTTGGAAATATCAAATGAGCCCTTTCCCCTAATACGTCAAAATGTGGTGCTATAGCAGCATTTATAAGCCTATCCCAATCTGAAGATTTATGAATACGTGAATCAAAAAAACCATTTACCTCTCCTGACGGTATATGAATTCTTACTGTTTTTCCTTCATATTCATCAGTTTGATATATTATATAAACCAACCCATCAGTTTCAGGTACAAGTCTATTTATTCCTTTTTTTAAATTATATATTTTCTTTTCATTAAAACCATCTTTACCTCCTATATTCAAATCTAAAATACACAATTCTAAAGATGGAACATTACAATCCCCAACAAGCACTATCAATTCTTCATTTTTCTTAACATAAATACCTGTGGCATTATCTAACATATCATGCTTCTTACTTAGTCCATTTTCATCTTTGAATATGGCAGGATCAGGATATGCTTTGTAATCACGAATACGAAATTCTTCAGGATATACCCCACAATACATATAATATGCCACATTTTTAAATAATGGATCCTTACAACTATTTATTTCATTTTCTGTAATTCCCGGTTTTAATTCAGAACATGTTACATCTGTGAATAAAGTTGAATAATCAAAATTTTCAGGATTCTCTTTATAGAATTGTATTTCTTTTATTATAATGTACTCAGTTGTAGTACTTTTAGCCTTGATTTTAATTGCTACAGGATTAATAATAGGTTGTGGAAATACTACTTTAACTTCAGTCTTATTTTGAAACGTATAATCCATCAACTTTTCAAATTTTTCTGGATTATCACTGGTTGCAAACCATATCTCACCATCTTTTATACGATTATTATTAGTATTTGTCAATATAAAATAATCGACACGAGATTGATTTTCAAATTTAAATGTAAAATCCAATGGCCAATTTTCAGGATTTTTTGAATATTTATCCTGCGTTTGACTTGAATGGTAACCTGTGTCTTTATTACCATCAAAAGCTCTATCAAATGTAGACTGACCATGATGAGTTTCCTGTCCTTTACTATTTACTGCATTTCCACTATGTATAGGAACCTCTATATCTTCTTTAATATTAGAATCTTCAGGCTTATATCCCTCCATAGCTTCTTGAGTAATTACCATCGTAGCAGACACTGGATTATCCATTATACCACTTTCAATTATATTTACAAAACCTTCACGCCTACTACCAGTATTACGAGTTACACTATACACATAATCATAATTTGAAATAGATCGTGATTCAGATAAAGGATCTACTGTTATCCAATCATCGCTACTTATTTCAAACTCCACATTAGATGTGATAGTAAACTGGTCCTTACAAGATTTACTATCTAAAAAAATAGTTTCAGGAGAAACAAGAATACACTTACCCTTTCCCAATTGACGTACAATAAAATCAACCGTCAATCCTTCAAGTTCTAATGTTATAATACCTTCTCTTTTATCATAATCAGGATTAGGTAATACTGTTATATTAAGTTTATCTATTTCACCTATTTCTTTAGAAACATCACACCACGATCTAGTTTCAATATCCGCTTTAATTGTCCAATTATCTTTATTTGTATTTACAATTATAGACTTATACCCCCCATCTATCGGGAAATCAACAGTCTGTGTTTCTAATTCTAAAACTGGGATATTTCCCTCCCAATTATCTTCTTTACAAGATATCAAAGAAAAAAACAAAATAATAAAAATATAAAATTTACTCATATTCGATATAATAATATTAATTTATGCTTCTGGATCATAATAGAAATATTCCACATCAAACACACGAAATTCAGCAAATGAGAAATTTTTAATCGTATTACCAGTATGTATCTCTGGAACCTCAAATTTAAAATAATTAAATCTAAAAGGAGCTTTATATTCTTTTGATACAAAAGTACCCAAAGGCTCTACTGGTAATTTATCTGATTCCAATGTTAAAGTTGTAAGTAAAGTCCATTCATCTTGTTCGTTTTTCTTTACATAACAATTTATTACAGATGGGAATTTAGCTGATGAGTTATCTCTATTTATATAAGAGAATTTCAAATATTCTTGCTCTTTAGGATAATGTATTTCATAATATCTTGTTATACCACTTGTATCACTACCATAATCAAAATTAACATAAGTAGAATTATTACCATCAAACAAACTTTCTGGTTTTGAGCTACTATAAATACCTGGAATATTTATATCTTCTGCATCTAAAACTAATTCTTTACTTGTAAAGTATTCTTTTACAGGAGCACGTTTAGAAATCTCAGTAATTTCATATACATTACCTGGAGTAAAAGTGACACTAAAAGGTTGTAATCTAAATGTATATTCTCCATCTTTTTCTTTTGTATCATCTATAATAAATTCACAAGAATATCCACTAACTAGTTTTTTAACATTCTTCCCTTTATTATAATCATAATATGAAATCTCCACATAACGAATATTATTACTTTGTTCTGAATATTGCCAACTCAACTTTATTTGCCCTTCTAATCCTTCAGAAGAAAGATTTATAATTTGGGCTGGAAATACTATTTCTTCAGTTTTACTACAAGACAAAAATTGAATCATAGTCAATAATACTAAATATAAATTTACCTTTTTCATATTTTTATAACACCTTTATTATTTAAATTTAATATCCAGGGTTCTGAACAAGATTAGGATTCTTGTTAACTTCACTTAATGGAAGAGGCATCAAATAATGTCCGAAAACAAATCTACGCTGCACATCAATTTCTATAGGTTTTGCAAACTTGCTCAATTCTTTTTCCTGGACAGAAAGTCCCATAGGTTTTTCCCCCAATGATTCAGCAATTCCCCAACGACGTAAATCCCAAAAATTCTGATTTTCAAGATAAAGTTCTATCTGACGTTCCCTACGTACAATCTCACGTAATTTATCCTGATTCAATTCAGCAATTCCTGCCCATGCTTCCTCCACACCAGGAATACCTGCTCTTTCACGGACATAATCAAGGTATGTTATTGCATCAGGTAAGTTATTACATTCTACGCAAGCCTCTGCATAACCCAAATATAGTTCTGCCAAACGAATCACCGGCCAAGGATATTCACTTAACTTCAATCCACTTGAAGTAACAGAAGTTGCCGGATTCGCACCTTTTTTATTCAAATAACCACTTTTTGTTCCCTGTGTATTACTACTAGTCACCCCCATATTAGACAATTTTGTAAACTGTAGTAGATTCTTTGAATTATCTTTACCACGTTTCCATTTAGTTGCATAAGAAGATGTAGAAGAAGAATTTTTATCTTCACCTTTTACCTCAAAAAAACCATTATGATAAGCAATCCATGCATAAAAACGAGGTTCACGATGAGTATTCATTAGTAAAGTTTCACCTTCTCCTTGAATATTATCAACTGCATTTACAATATCATATCTACGATTATAATCATATTTTGGGTCCTCATCTATCGGTAAACCATTCTCAGTGTAAAAGCGTTCTATCTGACGTAAAGTAGGAGACAAACCACCATAAGCAAATGTACCCCATCTCGGACATGATTTTCCCTGAATTCCATATGAATCTCCTTCTTTGGAACAGAAAGCCCATATAACCTCATTTGTATTATCTTTATCAATAAATGTAAAACGTAAACTACGCTGTGTAAGATCATTTGGTTCTGGTGTATTCGGTAAAGCACCTTCTATAGCATAATATAATTCATAACCTCCCTTTTCTGCCCATTCTATAGCTTCACGATATGCATTTGCTGCATCAACCCATTTCTGAGGATCATAAGTTGTACTTATAAGCTGTGTTCCATCATTATTCTTAAAGTCAGAATAATATGACTTAAATTTATCTCCGCCATTAAACTGTGGTGATGCTGCATACAACAATAAACGTGCACGTAAAGCCATAGCCGCTACACCTGTAGCACGCCCATAATCCTCACCATTTCTACGAATAGGTAACTTAGAAGCAACTTTATAAAATTCATCTGCCACCCATTTCACACATTCATCATATGGCGTTCTCGGTAATAATTTGTCTTCAGTCAATTCATTAATATCTTGAAGTTCCTTTACCAATATAACAGGACCATATGTTCTAATCAAATAGAAATGATAATATGCTATGAGGAAATCTATTTCAGCATTATATTCAGATTTCAACTCTTCAGAAAGTCCAGATACATTATCTATGTTTTCTTTAAACAAATAACATTGTCTTAATCCTTTATATAAATCATTCCAATAATTAATTACAGGATTACTTGGAGTATAATCACCATGTACAAATTTTCCAAATGTTTCATGTTCCCAAGGTGTAACTACTTCGTCCCCTGTAAACAAATCCAAACAATTAGATCCTGCTCTAGGATCTGGAATATAAGAATAACATGAATACAGATAACGCTCTGCAGCTTTAGGATTTTTAAAAGCATCTTCTTCTGTTGCGTTTTCATCAGGAACTATATCCAGATAATTACATGAATTCATTAGAAATGCTGCAAAAATACATATTAAAAACTTATTTATTTTCATAATTCCAACTATTTATAAATTACTTAATTGTCATCTGGAAACCAAAATTGAAAACACGTTGAGTAGGATATTTCAATCCATTACCTCCTCCCTGCTCAGGATCCCATAAATCAAATTTTGAGAATGTAAGCAAATTAGAACCTCGTAAATAAAAACGCATATTTTTGTAAGTATAGCCTATTTCCGCATTTTTAAGTTTCAGGAAAGAGCCATCCCGCATCCAATAATCTGAAGTCGCAGAGTTGTTAGGACTATCTTCTATAGTCAAGCGAGGATAAGATGCTCTTATATCCTGATTATCCGGACTCCAACGGTTCTCAGCAATAAATGTTTGAACATTTCTATTTACTTTTACATTACCAAACGGCTGTAAACCACTTAAGAATAATGAGGTTCTACCAACTCCCTGGAAAAACAGAGATATATCAAAACCTTTATATTGTATGGAAGGGCCAAATCCATATACTATTTCAGGAGTGGTAGGATAACCGAGAGCTACTCTGTCGTTTGCATCAATCACATTGTCATATTCACCGTATTTATTAGGTTGGTTTACATATTTTATATCACCCGCTCCCATCGGACCGCCAATCAACTGAGTCGGACTATTATTTATTTCATCCATATCAGCGAACAAATAATCAGAGACATAACCTAACTCTTGAGAAACACTCATTCCAATATGAGAAAGATTATCATAATCTCCTATAGCTTCTTCATAAGCCGTAATCTCATTATGCGCATAAGTAAATGTACCCTTGAATGTCATGCTAAGGTCTTTATTGAACTGATGACCGAAATCTAAACTTGCGTCTACACCCTGATTTGTAACAGCACCATTGTTTACATAGTATGTGGTTCCATATGTACCCATATATGAAGGTACAACAGCTTTTTTCTGGAATATATTTGAACGGTCCTCACGGAAGAATTCAACTGTAAAGTTCAAGTTTCTCAGAAAAGTGAAATCAACTCCTACATTATATTTCTTTCCTATTTCCCATGTCAAATCATTATTCGCAAAACGTATATACTTAGGACCTTTTAGTGAATAATTCATATCAATACCTGTCACAAAAGACGGACTTCCGGTCAATTCAAGCGATGGAAGATAAGCAAAACGTTCACCTCCTATATCACCGTTACCTACAAGACCATAGGATGCACGTATTTTCATTCGTGATACTATATCTTTCAAAGGTTCAAAGAACTTTTCTTCACTGATATTATAACCAACGGCAAACGAAGGGAAAAATCCCCATCTGTTATTAGCCGCAAAATTTTCCGAGCCGTTATAACCCAAATTGACTTCCGCCATATATCTGTTATCATAAGAATAAGATGCGCGTGCCGCAATACCCTGGCGACGTTGCGGTAAAGCTTCCAACAACACTTCACTTGCAAAACTGTTCACATATTCATCCTGATTATAGATAAACAATGCCCCGACATCATGCTTGCCGAACTTTCTGTTATAATCGAACAAAGCCTGGAAATATATTCTTCTGTTACCACTATTACTGCTTGACGATTTAAGCTGAGTGTTTACTTCTTCACCTTCCTGAACTAATTCCATATTGTATGTTCCATCAGGATTAACAGACCAGTTATCCAAAGAAAAACGATTCCAAGACGAATAACGTGAATGTATAGACTGTGAGAAAGTCTTAAACGAAGCCATAGCCTTGAATGACAATCCCTTGGTTATGAAATCAAGTTTCTGGTCGAAATTAAGAGACGCGATAACCGTACTTTGGAATGTATCATTATATCCACTTACCAATGAAGCCAATGGGTTATTGGTTGTGTTACTGCGTACACCCCATTTAATATACTCTGTTACACCATCATCAGGATACATAATAGGAGCATCAACAGGATTTGTATCCATTACTGAACTATACAAAGAACTTACACTACTTTCGGGGGTTCTTTTATCAACCAATTGCACATTAAGTTTCAATGAAAGTTTTGATGTATTACTTAAATGAGCATTAATATTATTTTGGAAAGAATATCTCCAACGGTTGATATTATTACTGTATGAAAAGAATTCCTTTGAACGGTCTTTCAACATACCGTCTTCGTGAAATACCGATATACTTGAAAAATAATCAACCTTCTTGCTACCACCACGTATATTGAAATTCACAGTTTCACTGAAAGAACGATCCTTAAACAATTCATCATACCAGTCCACATTGGGGAATACGTAAGGATTCAAACCGTTCCTTACTCCATCAATACGTTCCTGAGTATAAGGCTCTTTTCCTGTAGGATTATTGTACAATCCTTCGTTATACAATTCCATAAAAGTAGCACCGTCAACAAATTCCGGAACATGGGTAGGAGTATTCATACTACCCTCAATTCGGAAATTGATTATAGGCTTACTCAATGCATCACCAGACTTGGTTGTTACAATCATCACACCATTTGCACCACGCATACCATACATGGCCGTAGCTGTAGCATCCTTCAATACAGAGAAGCCTTCAATCACCTCCGGATCCAATGCATTAAGGTCTGTACTTGATGACTCCACACCATCAATTATAATCAAAGGAGAAGTACTTGAACCACCGAACGTGGATACACCTCGAATCCAGAAGTTAGCTCCATCGGCTCCAGGTTCACCTGTACGCTGAACTGCAATCACTCCGGCAAGCCTACCGGCAAAAGCTGTTGACAGGTTTGATGCAGGTATCTTTAAATCATCAGGACGCACTGTCTGGATTGCACCAACCATTGTTTCCTTCTTCTGTCCTGTTCCAAAAGCTGTTACCACAACATCTTCAAGCACTTCAGTATCTTCCTGAAGCATTATATTTATCGTATTGTCCCTACCTATTGTTACTTCCTGAGTTTTATATCCTATAAACGAAACGACTAAAACATCGCCTCTTGATGCTGATACCTGATATTCCCCCATTATATCAGTTATGACACCTGTAGTAGTACCTTTAACCAATACATTAGCACCAATTATCGCCTCGCCATTTTTATCGCGTACTATACCTTTGATTGTTCTTTTATCCTGTTGCTTCACAGCATTAACCGGAGCATTCTTCTTCAGAACTACCTGACGGTCATTTATTTCATAACTTACACCCTTTCCGGCAAAAACCTCATCAAGGATTTCATTAATCTCCTTACCTTTTGCATCCACCGTCACTTTCTGAGAAGGATCGAATGTGTCTTCATAGTATACAAAAACGAATTCACTTTCATCTTCAATCTTATTCAATACTTCCTTTACTGTAGAATTTGAAACACTAAATGAGAACTGAACAGTCTGTGCATACAAACTTTCTGCAGACAATTCTGTAACAGGAAACAAGAATAATGGAAGAGTACAAAGTGTTTTAAATCTATTAACACCCAAAATCTTTTTAGTTTTTTTGTTTTCCATATCTTTGCATTTTCATTATAAGGTTTAATTATTTGCGTGGTTAAACTTTACTCATATCCGAAGGGTACGCCAATACCTTTCGGATTTTCTTTTAAGGTACATCTATGTTTTCATTGGCTATTGTTTTAAGGTTAATACTCATCTTTCTTTTATCACATAATTATTGTTGTTTTTTTCATATTGAACTGGTGCTGTATAACCTATACGTCTCAAAACCTCATCTAAAGGACAATCAATGTCAAGACTACCATACATTCTCATTCTACCAACTTTTTCGGAATATTCTATCTGCGCACCGTAATATCTTTCCAAACGTTTAAAGACTGACGAAAGTGGAGTAGCATCAAGTTTCAGCAGTCCTTCTGTCCAGGATGTATAATCTGAGGCATCTACCTTAAATTTACCTTTCAACTGATTATTTGAGACAAGAGCAAGTTCATCAGGATTCAGACGAATTTCATTATTTCCTTTGTCCGTAAGTTTAACGGCACCACGAACCAAAGCCACCTCAGTATTTGAATCCTGGCTGTATGCCAAGACGTTAAAAGCAGTACCCAACACTTCAATATCGCATGATGTAGTACGTACCACAAACGGAGCTTTCTCATTTCGTTTTACATCTATATATATTTCTCCGTCTACAAATATTTCTCTTCTGCCACTTGAGAATCTGTCAGGATAAACGACTCTTGTCGCAGCGTTTACATGCAATACAGAACCATCAGCAAGGATCAGACGTGTATGTTTTCCCATAGGTACCACAAGTTGGTGATATTTTATATTTTCAGGTTTATCAATTACCTTTTCACCAAGTTTTACCTGTTTTTCCGACTTACTGTAATCTATGGTAACATCATTATCAACATCAGCCATTTGCCTGTTCTCTGCAAGAATCTGGATTTTACTGCTCACCGTATCAGTATACATAGATTGATATACAGCAAAAAGATCAGGCGTTTTTTCATTAACTCTAAACTGAATGAACCATACTGCCCCGGCAAGCATTGCAGCCGCACCAAGAGAAACAAGTGATATTTTCCATCTGTTTAAAGTATAATGTTTTCTCGAAGATGCGTTTATTTCTGACATAATGTTGTTCCATACCTTATCCTCTTCATCTTTGGAAGGTACTATCTCCTTAGACCTAAAATAACGGATAAGTCTGTAGATGTATGATATGTCATTTCGTTTTTCCATAAATCCTGCTTTTTCCTTTAATACGACTATAAAAAAATAACCTACTCAATTTTATGAGTTTTTTTTATTATTTTTTTCAAGAAAAGTAATACTTAACTGTGTATAAGCACTTTACAGAAGTAATATTTAAGAAAAAACAGAAAAGGGAATTTATCATTCACAGAAAAAACGTATGAACTGATAAAAAGAAAAGATTGTAAGAGAATATGATTTCATTATCTCACGTAGTTTGGAAACACTACGTGAAAGTAGATTCATTGAAGACTGTACATTCATGTTCATAATCTCAGCCACTTCCTTATGCGAAAGTTCTTTTATATATCTGAGATAAAGAATATGTTTCTGCTGTGGAGTAAGTTGAGACAAAGCTTTTGCAAGAGCTTTCTTCATATTGACATCCTCATCATTCATGCCAAATATACTGTCGGCTACATCATCGGACATTATATCTGAAAACACTTCATCATTAAATATAAAACTCTCTGCCTGATAACTGGCTGAAGATACTTTGTCATTTATCATATTGCGCAGAGACTTGAGAAGGTAGGAACGTGGTGACTCCGTTTCAGAAATATGAGTACTTTTTGCAAGTTTCACAAACAAATCCTGAATACAGTCACGAACCATTTCATCGTCTGATATGCACTTCAACCCATAATTGAGGAGTAAAGCATAATACCGCCTGTATAATGCTTCCAACGCTTTGGTATCACCTGTAAGAAGGTCATTCCAAAGTTCACCATCTTCCTTTTGTAAATAGGGATTATGCATAATCTTTAAAATGAATGTCCGCAAGTTGCCAATCAATAAATTCGATGTTTAAAGTTCGCCCTATACGTACATGCGCAAAGTTCGAGCCTGTCAAAGAGTCTGAA
>JABLTQ010087428.1_pt1 | contig 14762 bp, 12 predicted proteins | sample 7160101 | NCBI WGS metagenome assembly JABLTQ01 (sample SAMN14651228, study PRJNA627086) | human gut metagenome | isolation source: feces | host: Homo sapiens
CGAGAGGCCCATGCGGGCGCCCAGGTCGGAAAGCGGTTCATCCCCACGTGCGTGGGGAATACCGCTGTTGCAGGACAGCCCCCACAGCGGCCTGCGGTTCATCCCCACGTGCGTGGGGAATACCGGTTCCCCTTGCTTCTGTCGTTCACGGTGTTCGGTTCATCCCCACGTGCGTGGGGAATACGGCACGTACATGCCGGTGGATATTTACAGACTCGGTTCATCCCCACGTGCGTGGGGAATACGCTGAACCCGATCCTGAATGAGCCGCAGGCGGCGGTTCATCCCCACGTGCGTGGGGAATACCGCCCGCCTCGCAGCCGAGGCTGAGATGGACGCGGTTCATCCCCACGTGCGTGGGGAATACCAAAGGGTAGGCATGGGAAATTTTGAAAAATACGGTTCATCCCCACGTGCGTGGGGAATACAGGCAACGGCCTGTTTTCGTTGGTGATGCTCACGGTTCATCCCCACGTGCGTGGGGAATACGTGTCAGCAATTCCGGCACCTATAACGCCATCCGGTTCATCCCCACGTGCGTGGGGAATACAGCTCCTTGATGTTGGCGAGGTTGAAGGCGGCCGGTTCATCCCCACGTGCGTGGGGAATACGGCCTTGAACGCCTCATTGGAAAGAATGGCCGCCGGTTCATCCCCACGTGCGTGGGGAATACTCTGTCCAACCTGATTCAATCATTTGCCGTAGCGGTTCATCCCCACGTGCGTGGGGAATACTCTTCCATAAAACATGAAGAGTTCTCAAAGGTTAGCATAGCTGCAAAAATCTACCGATCCGGTACAGCCTGATCCGGCAAAAAACGGACCAGTGAAAAGCCGTCCCAATCCACCGGTTCCCTGCGGTTTCTCCCGGTCGTCACAAAGGAAAAACCTGACTCGCTGTTCGTGCTCCAGGCCATCACAGCATTCCCTTCCTGTATCTCATCACTGACGACCTTCCACAATCTTTCACGAACGCGAACAGAATAATCCCCCACATAGACGCCGGCACGGACTTCCAGCAACCAGCGCGACAGGTAGCCGCGCAACCTGGGCGGAGCGGCCTCAGTTACGATGACCAGCATCACCCAACCCCTTTTTATCAGGAAAAGCCACAGGGACAGCCTCGGGATGTGCCGGAGGCAAGCTCTGACCGGCAGCGGCCAGGATCTCTTCCATCACGGGGATGATGCGCCGCAACAATTTTTGTTCCCTGAACATGTCACGGCATCCCAGGCGTACATCACGAGCGACATCCCGGCTTTTGGCAGCCACCACCCGAAAGGCCACGGGGATCACGGTATCGAATTTGAACAGATCCGCCACGTCGTAAACGAAGGAAAGCGGCTTGCCTGTATGGATGAAGCCTATGGCGGGCGCATAGCCCGCCGCCAGGACAGCAGCTTCGCAGATGCCGTACAGACAATGGTTGGCCACACTGACAGCCTTGTTGACCGGATCGGCGGCATCCCAGTCCCGCGGATCATAGCTTCGTCTGCCCCAGGCGATCTTGTAACGGGCGGCCAGCTCCTTGTAGAGCGTCCTGACCCGGACCCCCTCGATGCCGCGCAACTGTTCGACGCTGCGCCGTAGCGGCGGTTCCTCCCCAAAGCGGAAGCGGTACATGGCCCGGACGACCTTCAGACGCAGATCGTCCGTCAGGGCAAGCCTGGCCTGATACAAAAGCCTGTCCGCCCGCGCGCCGCCGGGCTGCCCGGCAGAGTACAGGCGTACGCCGCCCTCTCCGATCCAGAGCAGCAGGGTCCCGCAATCCGCAGCCAGGGCCACGGCCGCATGCGTGACCGTGGTCCCCGGCTCCAGGAGCAGGCAGGCCACCCCTCCCAAAGGGATCTGCATCCGTACGCCGACGGCATCCACCAGCACCAGGGCTCCGTCTTCCACATCCAGACGACCACAACGCAAAAACAGCATGGCGCTGCGCTCCCTGATGGGGATGACCTCCGAATCAAGACGCATCCTCTCCTCCGTGATCCAGGCGCACCCTGCGCAGGGCAAAGGCACGTGCCGAAGAAGCAAAGCTCAACGGCATGTCTGCCACGCTGTCCGTGCCCTCGGCAAAGGAAAGCGCATCCCGGGAGCGCAGGCACACGTCCAGACCTTCCGGGACACAGGCCGCCACGGCCGCCTGCTCGTCGGCGAAGATCCCCGCAAAAACAGGCGCGGTGGGGATGCAGGACTTGCGCCCCAGCCACAGGCCCCATACCGGATCCCGCAAGGCTGCCCCGGCTTTTTCCAGCAGCGCCCGCCTGCCGCTGAGGAAGACCCGGAACGCGGCATCCAGCAGATACTGCCGCCGGGTGATGTGGCAGTCTTTGAGACCACCATCAGCTTTGGCCGTATCCTGCACGGTATGATAATCCTCCAGACGGCGCACGGGGAGCGCCGTCCCCTCCAGGCGGCGGGGCACCGCGACAGCCAGCATCCGCACATCGGTCATTTCCCGCAGGAAGGCGGCTTCTTCCGCCGAGCCCCTGTCCAGGCCCAGGGCCGCGCACAGCATACCGGTCACAGCACTGCGCGAAGGCAGGACATCCGTCAGGCGCCTGTTATACTGGCTGGCACTGCCCCAGGCTTGCAGGGGCCCCTCCAGCCGCACGGCCAGACAGACCGTTTCAGCGCACATGCTGCTCGACCTCCTGCAACATGGCGGACAAAGAGAGCTCCGGCATGCGGCATTCCAGCGCGGCTTCCAGCCCCCAGGTCTCCTTCAGATGCGCATATTCCTGTTCCAGGCGGCTGACGGATTCCTCCATCAGTCCGCCCCTGGTCCAGACAGGCTTCTCGAAGGCATTGACCAGCTGCACCGGGTGGCCCTTTTCCCGCACCACTGCCAATACGCGGGAAGGCAGCGTCGCAGCATTCATGGAGTTCTTGCGCGCTCCGGGCACGGCACGCAGGGTGGCCGTCACGAAACTGCGCACGACCTCCCGGCGTTCCTCGACCGACAGGGCGGCCAGATGCTGCGCCAGCAGGTCAAGGTTCAGGGCCGCGAAGCGATAGTAGGTGGCGGAATTGAATTCCAGCGTCCCGGTCATGCCCGCACCGGCTTCATCCTCCGGCTGCAAGTCATCCACAGCGGCAAAGAAATCGATCTCGTTGGAGACCTTGTGCGTGGACAGGGCATGGCTGAACATGGCCGCCCCCTCAAGGGTCAGGGAATGGTCGCTGGCCACCATGCGACCGAACAGGGCGATGTCCGCGGCATCCTTGAGCGGATGTTTCGCCAGTTCCTTGACGGCCTTCTTGGCGTTGCCGGAGGCAACATAGGCCGCGGCCAGGGCTTCCAGCTCCAGCGGCGAGGTGAAGAACAGGGTCTTCACACGTACCGGCGGCGTATCCAGTTTGCTGACCGCAGCCCCCAGATCTTCCGCCCCCTTGCGGGCCGCCTCCTCAGCAAGGCCATGCTGCTCATGCAGGATCCGGCACAACGGATCCAGGATAAGGCGGGTACGCTGACCGCCGAACAATGCGGGGGCTTCCTCCTGCATCAGTTCACGGACGGCACGCTTCCAGCACTGGCTGGAAACACGGGCACGCTGCGCGTTGCCGAACAGGGCCGTTTTGGGGGAGCCGAAATCGTCACGGTTGAGGCAGGCCACAGGGACAGACTGGAGGATATGCAGTTCGAGATGACGCATGGCGTGTTCTCCTTTGAAAAGTCTCAGGAAAGAGGTTGCAGCAGGAGCATGCCGAAGCCGAAGGCCTTGGCGCTGCCGATACCGTGATAAAACGCATGGATGAAACGTTCCCGGTCCGTGACCCGGAGGCGGCCCCTGAAACGGACGCCGATATGCGTCCCGGCACAGGCACGCCGCCAGAAGATGCTGGCCCCGGCCTCATCCAGAGCCGGGGGCCCGTCCAGACAGAAACCGTGCTGGTCGGCCTTGGCCTGCAGCCAGGCCTGGCGGGATGCCTCATCCAGCAGGGCAATCCGTTTGCCGTTCCGGGTGCGCTGCCCGTCAGCGCTGAAGGCCGCCACCTTGCGGGTGGGGTTGGCCAGCAGGTCGAAGGCATACGTCCCATGCTGCAAGAAAGCCGGGGCGATATTTTTGACGGCCCAGGATGCCGGCGGGCACCAGCCCGGACGGACGGGCTCCCTGCGGCACAACAGATAGATGCGGCAGCCCTGGGGCAGCCAGTCGGTACGGGTCAAAAAATCCCGTCCGGCATCCGGCATGCCGGGAAAACACTCCCACACGGCCTGATGCCAGGCATAGCTGTCCCGAAAACGGCAGCGCGCCAGGGCCTGCCTGTCCAAAAGCATGCGTACGAGCCAGCTCATGACGCGTCTCCCCCGTTTTCTGCCGATTCATCGGTCACAGGGGCCCAGAACGCCGCGGCCCAGGCTTCCCGGGCCCGTGGCCATTCCGAAAGATCTTTTTCCAGCGCGGTGTAATTGACGGGGATGTCCCTGCTGCCCGCATAACGCACGAGGCGGCAGACACGCCCGCATATCTCGTCCCTGTCGGCATTGAGCAGGTAGAGGAAACGGCGCCCCATGGGGCCCGGGCTGTCGTCCGTCCCCGGGCCGACGGCCCAGGGCTTCTCATCGCTGCCGCAAAGCTGGCGGCATACGGTCCCCATATTGCCGGAAGCGCAATCCCGGGGATGCAGGGCGAACAGTCCCGCCACCGTGCGTACGGCACGGGCCCGCTGGCTGCCGCCGATACCGTCCAGATGCGCCAGCAGCGGCCAGGCCCGCATCTCGGTACTTTCCACCAGCCCGCACCGCAGTATGGCCATCACCCTTTTGTTGTCCGCGTTGCGCAACAAAAACTCCATCAGGGCGCTCATGACTCCTCCTTGTTCCCGTCACGTTCCAGATGCTTGCGGAGACAGCCCGCGAGGATGCGCCTGCCCGTGACATAGGCGCGCATCTGCCGTTCCGTATCCTTGCCGCAGGCAGCGGCATAGGCTGCGCGGGCGCTTCTTTCCAGATGCGCCCACCAGGCCCGCTGTGCCGGCACAAAGGCCTCGCTGCCGCACGTCCGCACCATGTCCCACAGCAGGGACAGGCCCGTCTCCACGGCTGTCCAGTAACAACGGAAGGCCTGCGCCTTCAGGCGGGCCAATTCCCCGCCCTTCTTGGGGCCGGCCAGTTTCAGCCGTGCTTCCCAGCCGCCGTCCACAAGACGCCGGTACCGCTCCACAGCGTCGCCCAGCCCCCCGGCGATGTCCTCCGCCCTGACGACCTCGCCTTCATACAGCGTATGCCCCTCTGTCTGGAACATGGCGCCGGGCACATGGAACACGGATTCCACGACATCGACAACATCAGCCTGATCCCGGGACAGGCCGCAGACCACAAGGTCTGTCCCCTGACCTTCATGACAATGGGCCAGAGCCGCACAGCCCCCGACACCGTCGCCATGCCGCTTGACCGTCAGGGCCGCCAGCTGCCGCCAGATGGCCTTGTCCGGCTGCGCGCCGAGCAGGAAACGTGCGTCTTTCTTGACGCCGACGATGACCGTGGCCGTCACTTCCGGCGGGAAGGGCCGCTGGGGGCTGGTATATGAAGGGAAGGCCAGCCCGTCGCCCAGCACCATCCCTCCTCCGTCGTGCGAGAGCAGGACGGCCCGTGTGAGCGGGACCATCCGCCCCAGGAAGGTTTCTGTCGCGTTGCGGATGGCCGGAGCATCATCCAAGTCCCGGGGGGGCCTTTCCCACAAGGGCCTGCCCTGCCAGCCTTCTCCAAGCCGCTGGTAGTCATGCAGCTCTTCTTCAGACAGAAGGTTGGCATGGATGGTATCCAACAGGGCATCCCGGCGCAGGAACGTATGCAGCATGGAACCGGGCGCGCAAGGGCCGTCGCAGGACGAGCGCCCCGTGGTCTTGTCGCCCCAGCGCACGGAACCGATCAGGCCACCGAGACTGAACATCTGGTAGGTCAGCAGGTTCAGGGCCAGCCATTCCGGCGCGAAGGTACGTTCCGCCAGGGCAGCATGGTCGAAAAGGGTGCTGTTGCTCCCTGTCGCCAGAGAAAAGTCCAGTTTGCTGCACGGCGTCAGCTCGCCGGAGGCAGAGGCGCTGCACAGCCCGGCCACCTGCAAGAAAGGCTTTTGCGGATGGAAGAGCCCAAAGGCATCCCGCCACTGGCCCAGATAGTCGGGAACTGCCTGGGGCAATGTCTCCCGCAGGCCTTCCCAGGCATCGTAATCCTCCGGTATGCCTGCGGCCGCGTAGCTCACGCAGAGCAGCAGCCGCATGAGCGCCACACGCTCATGCGGCCGCACGGCAAGATCGACGATGTCGTCACAGGTGAAACAGTCCCGCAAGGACGCCGGGCGGACCATGCCGTCCCGCCGGATGCAGGGGATCCACGGATCATCGACAAGATTCATCGTTCCTCCTTGCGGATGACGACCCCCAGGTCTTCATCCCAGTACAGTGCCCTGCCGGGCCTGAGGAGCGGCGCCACCATGGTGCCCTCCCCCGCCAGCAGGCAGCCGTCGATATGGTACGGTGCCAATTGTCCGTCCTGCGGCTTCCCGGACAGACAGGAAGCGGGGATACGCACCGTATTGCGATGCAGACGCCGCGCCGCGGCCAGCGAGATGCGGCCATCCGGCGGCATGGCGGCATCGCCGCCTTCCAGCAGGGCGATGCGGTCCCCTTCCCTGGCCCGGGCCAGGACCATCAGGGCATCGTCAGCGGACAGGCGGGTCTTCAGGGCTGCGGCATCATCCAGCGCCACCTGCCAGATATCCGTGCCCATGTCCGCCAGCCGTCTGTCGGCCAGATCCTGGCCGTAGTCTTCGGCATACAGGGCCTCCCAGCCCGGCGGGGCATCTTTTTCCGCATAGGTCGCGGCCATCAGCCCCCGGATGCCGGACGGCAGGGCCAGCTCCTCCAGCGGCTCCCAAAGCTCCAGCGTCCGCAGCAGCACATACGGGCTGTAGACGAAGGCCTTTTCCCCCAGGCCGGCCCTGATCGCCGCGGCATCCATCTGGCGGAGATCCTCGCAGGAGACGCCTTCCCGCAACAGGCAGAAGAGCGGGGCCTCCACGGGCCGCCCGCTACGCGGATGCCGCCACAGGCGCCCCAGCCGCTGCAAGAGCATGTCCGTGGGCGCCAGCTCGGAGAACAGCACGTCCGCATCCAGGTCCACGCTCTGCTCCACGATCTGGGTGGATACGAGGATGGAACCTTCTGTCCGTTCCCCCTCCGGCCCCAGACGGGCCATCCATGCACGCTCCAGGCTCTCGCGCCGGTAAAAGGGGAAACGGGAGTGCAGCAAGCCCACATCCGGCCCCTTTTCACGGGCGGCCGCCCGCTGCCTGAGCTCCATGAAATCTTCCTGCGCACGCGCCACCGTATTGCAGACCCACAAGATCTGGGCCCCCTGTCCGGCCAGCTCCACGGCCTGAGCCAGAGCCTCTTCACGTCCGGGATGCGCCACATGCACCACCTTGTCCGGCAACGACGGGGGGCAGCGCTCCGGCAAAACGTCACTCCCGGCCCGGCCGCTGATGCGGGGATAGGGGACGTCCCTGCCCTCCTCTCCAGCAGGCAGGGAAAGCAGCGAACAGCGGGCCTCTTCCGTCAGCGTGGCGGACAGGATGATGACCGTACAGCCCAGATGCTCCAGCTCACGGCACAGGTAGCGCACCAGGGTGCCGGTATACATGTCATATGTATGCACTTCATCAATGACCACGACCTTGCCGGCCAGGGCAAAGCGTCGCAGGGCGAAATGCCTGACAGCCAGCACGGCCAGCAGGGCCTGGTCCACCGTGCCTACGCCGAAAGGAGCGAACAGGGAACGCCGGGTGGTGTTGAACCAGCAGGGATCGGCCCCGCTCCCGGGCGTGGCGGGACAGACCAGAGCCTTGAGCTCATCCTGCAACCAGGAATTGCCGTGGATGAGCTGGGCCGGTACTGCCTGGGGGCAGACACGCCGGACAAAATCCGCAAAACGCAGGAACATGCGATTGCTGGTGGCCTGGGTGGGGAGCGCGAAAAAAATACCGTCGGCCTGTCCCCGGGCCAGCAGATGGTAGGCTGCCCAGAGGGCCGCCTCCGTCTTGCCCATGCCCATGGGCGCCTCGATGATATGGATGCCCGGCCTGTCGATGGCCGCCGCGGCCTCCGCTTGCAGGGGATACGGGGAACGCCCGGCAAAAATTTCCGCGAAAGCCAGCCCCTGTGCCACCGCCGGCAGGCCCAGCCCGATGGTCTCGACAGCTTCCTCAGCCCGTCGCCGCAGGGCGTCCTCGTCCAGCAGCATGTCTGGAGGGAAGAAGTGTTCATCGGAGCCGAGCCAGTCCGCCAGCGTCACCAGCCCGGCCACGCACCAGAGCACGGGATCGTCCTTGCCCGATACCTCCGGCAGGGACGGCCGGCCGAAGTGCTCCCACAACTCGTGCAGGCAGGTCTGGCGCTCCTCTTCCAGCAGGCGTTCCGCCTCTTTGAGGATCAGGGGGGCAGAAGAATAGGCTTTGGAGATGCGACCGTGGTGCGCTCCCACCACGGCTGCCCAGCAGGCAGCAGTTTTTTTGTTGGCAAGGCGGTTATCGACAAGGAATTTTTGCAGGCTGTCACAGGATATGCGGGGATGGGGCCGGGCGTAGACAGTTTTCCAGCTTCCCTGGGCCGCCTTCTCCGCCAGGCCCTGGCGCTCCAGCCAGACAGACGACTTTTGCAGGAAATCCAGGGAAAGCTTGCCCACATCGTGGCTTGCCGCCAAAAAGAACAGCGCCTGCGACGTGATGTGGCAGCGATCGCACAGGCGCGGATAACGACGCAGCAAGGCTTCGGCCACGCAGGCCACAGCCAGCAGGTGCTGGCGGACAGGGATGCCGGGCACGCCATCGTGCGTCTTTGACCAGTCGTTGAGGGGTCGGGGAAGATCCATCGCGCCTCCTTGATCGCAAGAGTGTTCCAGCCTCAGGAGTACTGCCGGACAGGGGGACTATCCGCCCCATTCATTCCAGATGATGGAATGGATGCCAAAAATTTTTCACTCTGCCGCCGCCCGGACTCTCCCGCACCGGATTCTCTCTTATCAGGTATAAAATAAGCTGTATTAAAAATCCATACAAATAGGCTAGATCTTCCAAGCAGTTCTGTTCTTCCTTGGCTGTTCATGAAAAAAGCAAAGATAACTATCATCATGGATCGCCGTTGCGGTCCCCGTGAGCGGTCTGCGGTGCGTTCCCGTGCGGGAAAAGCGTGGGCCACGGAGCAACGTTTTTCCTTCTCCCTTTGCCGGCATGTGCCGCCAGCCCTGCAAAAAGGCGGAAAAATCCCGCCTTGCTTTTTGCCTTTCTGCTGCCGATACGCGCGCAAATCGCTGCCAAGAGCGTTGCTTCCCCCCTCTCTGTCACGCCAATGTGTCGTGAAAAATATTTTTCAGAGATTATTTTGAGGGGTTTTAAAAATATTTTTCCGCATCGGGAAGAATCCGCGCAGGGCTCCCCGGTGGAACCCCAAACAAAAAAGCCCTCACGGAGATTTCCGTAAGGGCTTGGCTTCCTTGGAGCTGGTGAAGGGACTTGAACCCATAACCTGCAGATTACAAATCAGCTGCTCTACCGATTGAGCCACACCAGCATTTTTCCTCTTTTAGATGAATCCTGACCGCTTGGCAAGGGCTTTCGCACAGGGCGTTCCCCCCGGCTGGCGCTCTCCCTGTCCCGGTGATGACGTTCTGCGATGCAGGCTACCGCCCTGCCCCTGCCAGCAGGGGGACAAGCCCCTCCCTGCCGCAGACAGCCAGCGTCAGATGCTCGCGGGCACGCGTCATCCCCACATAGGCCAGACGCCTTTGGCGGAGATTCTCTGGCTGGAGGCGATCCATGCCCAACAGGAAGACATGGGAAAAATCCAGTCCCTTGGCACTGTGGATGGTGGAGATGCAGACGCTGTCCGTGGTGATGTCGAAATAGCGCTTGCTGGTCGTATCCTTGGCCACCCAGCGGGCCATGACGCCCCGGGCCTCCACCGCTTCCAGCAGGCGTTCCGGCAGGCTGGACGCCAGCCCTTCCATGCGGGAATGAGCGTAGAGGATCGCTATCTCGCTCATGGACACGCCCTCCCGTACCAGAGTGGCCACGGCATCCGCCACGTCGCGCACCAGCGAGGGCGCATCGGCGCTTTGCAACCAGCAGGGCGCCTCACCTTCCGCGCCTGCCAGCTCCGGTACGGGCTCACCTTCCGGCAGCAGGCGCAAGGCCATCCGGGCGATGGCCCGTGTATTGCGGTACTGGCGTTGCAGACGGCGCAGCCGTAGACCGGCGATGCCCATTTTTTCCCAGCCGCTGTCCTCCGGCTGGTACAGGCATTGCTGTTCATCCTGAGCCACGGTCAGCACTCCATGCGGCGGCAGCAGGGCCAGCAGGACGTGCGCCATCTCCGGGGAAAAATCCTGCCCCTCGTCGACCAGGATGGCATCCCAGTGCCCCTTGAGCGGATGCTCCCCTTGCAGGCGCTCCTGCGCCTCCTGCACGATGAGGTTGTAATACTCGCTCTCCTCGGCATGGGTCAGCGGTTCGCCCAGGATACGTTCACAAACACTGTAAAACGGCACCACCTCCACCCCGTCCGGGCCAAGACTGGCGCCCTTGCGGGCCAGCAGGCGGCGGATATAGCCCACCAGCGAAAGGTTGAAGCAGGTCACCAGCACACGGCGGATCTTTTTGTCCACCCGCGGCAGGTTCCAGGCCTGATGCGCCAGGATGAGCGTCTTGCCGCTGCCGGACGGCCCGATGACGAGCTGTTTCCCGGCGCCCATGCCGCGCGCCAGATTTTCCTGGTCGTGGTCCAGAGCGCGGAGGGTCTCGTCCTGGGCCGAGGCATGCGTCCCCCCACGTACGGGCAGTTCCAGCCGCACCACAGGAAAAATCCTGGCCCGCAGCCAGTCGATCTGGGTACCCGAGAGCTGGAAAGGAAACAGGGGCGGGAAATGTTCCGCAAGCCAGCACGCGAAACTGCGGCCCGAGGCATCCCGGCGCAGCGGGGACTCCTCATGCAGCTCATCCCAGAAGATGATCCGCTCTTCCTCCATGACCTCGCCCAGGCCGGCCGCCCTAAATTCCTCACGGCTGATGTGCGGCAACACGGCCCCGCCGGTGACGGGGCAGGGCAGCAAAGGCTTGCCGTCCGCCATGCGGGGCGCGTGCTTGTTCAGCAGGGTGAGCAGACTGCCCACATATTCCCGCGCCTGGGCCAGAGGCTGCTTGCGCCGCTCCTCCCGGCCGTTGACCGACAGAAGCACGCTTTTGCCGTCCACTTCCAGCAGCTGGTCGATGAGCCAGTCCTTGACCTCCAGCACCACCAAGCCGCAATCGGGCGACAGCAGGATGAAGTCCGGCTCGCGCTCTTCTATGTCCGGCGCGTACCAGCACAGGAATTTGCCGTCCGGCCGGGCCGTACGTTGCAGAAAACTGTACGTTGCCTCTTCGCCGGTAGTCAGGAACGAGGTCACATCAGCAGGAAACATGGTCGCCATGGCAGGGGCCCTCCCCCTACATGATATACATGACGAACCTTTTCCCGCAATCCTTGCAGACGAGGATGATCCTGCCCTGCGCAGGGCAGGTCCCGGACACGGGCAGCAGACAGCGCAGCCACTCCGGCAGAAAAGACAGGCCTGCCCGGCACAGTTCCGTGTGGCAGGAACCGCAATGCGGACAGGGAAACACAGGCCCGTTCTCATCCATGACGACACTCCTTTTTTGCCTGTTATCCCGTCTGCCTGTTCCAGGAAATGGAAAGTAATGCTCCGAATATCTATTTTTTTCTACCTTCGTTCAACTAGCTTTCGTTTATCGAAAACAACAGACATTGCCTTCATTTTGTAGACCGTTTATTTTTATTTCCACTGCAGATGCGTCTATCCTTGCTCGGACGCCATGCGCCCGTCTGCCTCATGCGAACGGGACAGAAGCGCCCCAGGCATGACAGCCTCGTCTATCCCCCCAAGTACATTGGACATATCTCTTTTTTATTTGACAACTGTTACCGTTCAGGCCATCCTGCGGCAATATTTCCTTCCAGGCCCACCCGGCCCCGCTTTCACGAGACTCCCCGCAAGCGCCATCCGTCACCGGCGGCCCTGCCGCCCCGATGTTCCCCTTACTGGCTAAGGTCCTTGCCAAAAGAACCCTGTTACGGAGAGATCCCATGAAGAAATCCCTGCTGCCCTCCCTGCTCGCCGGAATCCTTGGACTGGTGCTGTGCGCTGTCCCGGCCCTGGCCGAGACCCAGCTGGAGCACTGGCCCGCTGACGCCAGAGCGAAGCTGGAGACCATGATCGCCCGCAACGCCAATACCGGCGCCTATGCGACCTTCGACATGGACCAGACCACCTACCGCTATGATCTGCTGGATCCCTTCCTGGCCTATATGGAACAAAAAGGCCTGCTGACCCGCGAGACCATGGACCCCTCGCTCAAGCTCATCCCTTTCAAGGACATCGGCGGCCAGAAGGAAAGCATGAACAGCTACTACTGGCGCCTGTGCGACATCGACGACCTGATCTGCTACCCCTGGGTCTCACAGGTCTTTGCGGGTTTCAGCCTGCGCGAGCTCAAGGGACACCTGGACGACATGCTGGCCCTCAAGGACCCCATCAGCGTCAAGTATGTGAGCGGTGACGACATCAAGGAAAAGAAGCTGCCCATCCCCAAGATGTTCCGCGGCATGCAGGAGCTCTACAACAAGCTGCAGGAGAATGGCATCGAGGTCTACATCATGACCGCTGCCAGTGAGGAGATCATCCGCATGATCGCCTCGGATCCCAAGTACGGCTACAACATCAAGCCCGAGAACGTCATCGGCGTGACCACCCTGCTCAAGGATCCCAAGACCGGGGAGCTCACCACGTCCCGCATGCAGATCCGCAAGGGCACCTATGACCAGCAAAAGAACCTGGATCTGGTCATGACCCCCTTCCTGACCAATCCCATGACCTGGTTCGAAGGCAAGCTCGGCTCGACGCTGGCGTACATCGACCAGTGGCGCAAGCCCATCATCGCCGGCGGTGACAGCATCGGTTCCGATACTTTCATGCTCGAAAACGTGGATGTCGCTTCCGGCGGCCTGAAGATCTGGGTCAACCGCAAGGATCCCCACGTCCAGTGGACCCTGGATCATGCCCGGGAGTCCGCGGCCTCCCAGAAGCGTCTTGGCCTGCCCGTCACTGCCGACAAGAACTGGATCGTGGTGAAGTCAGAAGAGATCCAGTAAGCCCTGTTCCCTCTGGACAGGCCCGCGTGGCTGTCCTTCCCGGAGGCCCTGCCCCAGCAGGGCCTTTTCTTTGGCCGCGTACGGCGGCATGCCCCTGACGCTTCGCTCATGCCTGCCGCAGCAGACTGTCTCCGCAGCCTTGCGGGCGCTGCCCCTTGGCAAGCTCCCGCTTTGCTGGCACAATCTTTGTGACAGGCCGCTTTCCGTCTGCCATCCAGCATCCTTATTACCTGACCCGTCCCGGGCAGGAGGGCATCATGAAGACAGCATCGTCCGCTCCTTCCGAAGACAGCCTCCGCAGCAAGCGCCGTGCGTTCCTGGCCGGTCTGGCCGCCACCGGCCTGCTCTATGCGACGCCGGCCCTGCTCTGCGTCAATGAGGCCGAAGCCCATTCCCGGCCTTCGCACCGGCGGCGCAGCCGCAACAGCCACGGCAGCCATTACTCCCGGCGCAGCCGCTACTCCCGGCGCAGCCGTCCCTCGCGCCCTTCCCGTCCCTCGCGCTCTTCCCGCCCTTCCCGGGATTATGACTACCGTGACCGTTACGACGGCCGCTATGATGAGGGCTGGCATCGCGAGGCCGGGGACCGCCTGCGTGACACCTTCCATGACGCCCTGGGAGGGGGCTTCCGGCCGGACCGCTAGGCATGACCTGCCGGGACGTCTTCTTTGCCGGTGTGCCGGGAGCCGTGCGTCTGCACGACTGCGGGGGACTGCTGTCCGCTCTGGACGAGTTTTTCCGGCTCTGGCCGCACGCCCCACGGCCTGAAGGGCTCCCGTCCATCCCCGGCTTCCCCGGGACGTTTCCCCCTGTCCTGCACGGAGCAGCCCCCCTGCTGGAGATCGCTCCACAGGGACGGGGGTACCGGTTGCGCTCTCCCTGGCTGCCCGCTCCCCGCCACGAGCCTTCCGGGGCCTGCCTGTTGTGCAGTCTGGCCATAGAACTGGTGGCTGCCTGCTGCCACGCCTGTCCCCGCCTGATCTCCCTCCATGCCGCGGCCGTGTGCCTGCACGGGCGCACCCTGCTTTTTTGCGGCGACAACCGTGCCGGCAAGAGCACGCTGGTCGCCCGTCTCATGGCCGATACGGCCCGGGGTCTTGGCGACGACATGCTGGCCCTCCATCAGGGCAGGATATTTTCCTTCGGGGTGGCCCCCCGCTTGCGTCTGCCCTTGCCCCCTTCGCCAGCACTGGAGCACCTCATGCGCGATCGCCCGGGCATACGTGACCGCCATTATGGCTATCTGGCTGCCTCCCCGGACAGTCTGGCGTCCTGGGGGGAGCGCAACCGCCCCGATGCCGTGATCTTGCTGGAACGCACGCCCGGCAGCCGTGCCATCCTTCTGCCCGCCCCTGCCGCCACCGGTATGGACAACGTGCTGTCCCGCTTCCTGATCCCGGACGGTGGTGCGCCGGAGGTGCTCAGGCTGGGCACGCAGCTGCTGGATGCCCTGCCCTGCCGCATCCTTCGGTATGAGGATCTGGACGAAGCCGCAACGCTCCTGGAGCGGCAGGCCCGCCTGCTGCCTCCGGCCGCATCCCTGCCCGGGGACTTTTC
>JABLTQ010125491.1_pt1 | contig 14760 bp, 10 predicted proteins | sample 7160101 | NCBI WGS metagenome assembly JABLTQ01 (sample SAMN14651228, study PRJNA627086) | human gut metagenome | isolation source: feces | host: Homo sapiens
AGCTGCCGCCGAGTAGTTTTGGTACGGTCTTCAAGCCCCGCGTTGGCGGGGGTTTTTTATTATGGGCTTTAGCCTGTTGAGCGCCTGGCAGGCGCGAAACAAAAAACCACCCGCTATGCGGGCGGAGACAATAGTTATCCACACAACAACACCTTTCCGCTACGATGAAGTTGTTCAAGCCCATCGCAACATGAACGGAAAGGTGTTTTGGGGAACGTCGCCCGGAAAGAGGCGCTGGCAGCTCGCTGTCAGGAGCATTCGGCCTCCTTCTTCTGCCCGTCGCGGGGGGCCTGTGGTATCAGCAGGAAAAGATGTCAGGGTTTCATCGGGATTGCCTGATCCTGTCAGGCTATAGGGAGTACAAAAAATTGTCCTTTCTCTCTTGACGAGAGTACAGGCCATGCGTATGGTGGAGTAACAAAATTTGTACCCTCATGGAAAAGCGTACATTTTTGTTCGAAGCTGGCCAGTGTGGATGTCCCTGGGGAGGAATACTCCATATACGGCCAGAAAATTTCTCTCAGGAAGGAAGGTTTTTATCATGAAAAAGCTGATGACCCTCGCTCTTGCTGCGGGTATGCTGCTGGGTGCCGCCACCGGTGCCAGCGCTATTGATTTCAAGGCCAAAGGTCAGTGGCTGATGGGCTTTGCCGCCGGTGACGGCGCTCTTGTGAGCCATAAGAAGGCTGACAAGGCCAGCAACCACAACAAGGCTGCCGATACTGACGACACCTTCAGTGCTATGCAGCGTCTGCGCCTGCAGTTGGACGCCGTGGCTTCTGAGTCCCTATCCGGTACCGTGTACTTTGAAATCGGCGATACTACCTGGGGCCAGAATGCCTCCGGCGGTGCCCTGGGCGCTGACTCCAATAGCGTCGTGGAACTGAAGAACGCCTACATCGACTGGATGGTGCCCAATACCGACCTCAAGTTCCGTATGGGTATCCAGGCCATCACCATGCCCAACGTGGCCGGTGGTTCCGCTGTGCTGGATGATGACGCCGCCGGTATCGTGGCCAATTATCAGTTCAATGAAAACGTGGGCCTGACCGCTGTATGGGCTCGCCTGTTCAATGACAACTGGAATAATACCGGCGCTGCTGAACGCTGGACGGGCAACGATGCCAACTACCACGATAACGTGGATATGTTCGCCCTCATGCTGCCCCTGACCTTCGACGGCGTGAAGGTGACCCCCTGGGCCATGTATGGCATGATTGGTGCCAATTCCTGGGACGCCATCGACCACGACCTGCATAAGGGCAGCTATCCTGCCTACAGCCTGCGTCCGTATCCGCTGGCCTATAATGGCGGTTCCTTCGACACCGACAAGGCCTACGGTTCCGCTTTCTGGGCCGGCCTGCCCATCTCCGTCACCGCTTTCGATCCGCTGAACATCGAGCTGGACATCAACTACGGCTACGTGGAATCCATGGGCCGCTATGAAGCCACTCGCTATGACAATATGGCCACCCGTAGGGCTGACACCAAGCGTGAGGGCTGGCTGATCAAGGCCCTGGTGGAATACAAGATGGATTGGGGTACCCCCGGCATCTTCGGCTGGTACTCCTCCGGTGACGACGGCAACGTCAAGAACGGTTCCGAGCGTATGCCCACTATTTCCGGCTGCGGCAACTTCATGTCCTTCATGGGCGACGCCAACTACGGTTGGGGCGACGGCCGTCTGTACGACCGCAACCTGACCTATGCCGGTACCTGGGGTATCGGTCTGCGCATCCACGACATGAGCTTCGTGGAAGACCTGAAGCACTCCTTCCGCGTGGCCTACTGGGGCGGCACCAACAGCCCGTCCATGGCCAAGTATGTGGGTAACTCCTGGGGCTGGAACGGCAGTGCTGACAGTGCCTATGGCACCCCCGAAGGTCCGTACCTGACCACCAACGACGGTCTGCTGGAATTCAACCTGGTGAACAGCTACCAGATCTACGAAAACCTGGAAGCCAACCTGGAACTGGGTTACATCGTGAACATGGTGGACGACGACACCTGGAAGCGCAGCTACCGTTCCGATTCCTACAAGAAGCAGGACGCCTGGAAGGCCCAGCTGATCTTCGCTTACAGCTTCTAGTCTTTCACGACCAGGATGCTTTCAAGGGGGGCGCAAGCCCCCCTTTTTTTATGCTTGATGGGAGTGGCGGGGCTCATTCCTCACCTTCCCTGTCGTGCGGCTGTCTTGCCTTAGCAGGGGCCTCTGCCTATGCTGTCAGGTGCAACAGCTTGCCGTATATTCCTGTCCGTCCGCATCCTTCCTTTTGGTGTTGGAGCCGGAACAGCATCCCGCCCTGAGAGAGGGGCTTATTTCCTTGCTAGCCTGCCGAGGTCTCATGTTCGCCCGCATCGCGCTGCTTTCCGCTCCTTACAGTACGCTGACCTACGCCCTGCCGGACATCTTCCCCAAAGATTTTTGGCAGGAAGGCCTGCGCGTGGCTGTCCCTCTGGGGCGTGGGGCGCTGCGGGCAGGCATCCTGATGGAGCTCCTGGAGCACAGCGATCTTCCTGACGGCGTCACCTGCAAGGAGGTGGCCTGGCCGTTGGAGACCGTTCCCCTGCTTTCAGAGGACGTCAGGGCGCTGGCACGGGACTTGGCCATCCGGCAGGGCCTGGAGCCGGGCTGTGTGTTCGGACATGTACTGCCGCAGGGCTTGCGGCAGGTGGAGCTGCGCATCCGCTGGCTGGCGGCAGACAAGGATTTTTCCTGCACGGTGAAGCAGGTCACGAAGCTGGAGCCGGATCTTCGGCAGGCCCTGGCCAGGGCCCTGTGCCGGGGGGAGGCCCGCCTCGCAGCACCGGGCCGGGATGCCGCCGGAGAAGAGCTCTGCGTGCTGCGGGTGGATCCTCCCTGGCCGGTACGGCCGCAAGCCGCTCGGCAGCGGGAGATCCTGGAGTATCTGCACGAACGGGGCCAGGTCAGCCGTCGCCAGCTGGCGCGGGATCTCGGTGCCGGCAGCGCTCCGGCCCTGCGCTCCCTGCTGCGGGCGGGCTGTGTGGCCCTGCGTCACGCGGATGCCGATGAGCCCGCTGATGCGCTGCTCCCGCCCGCGCCCCGGGCCTTTGCCCTCAATGCGGACCAGCAGCAGGCCCTGGAGGCCCTGTGCGCTGCGCTGGGATCGGAGCATCCTGCCTCGGTCCTGCTGTTTGGCGTGACCGGCAGTGGCAAGACGGCCGTTTATCTGGAGCTGGTCCGGCATTGCTTGGAGCAGGGCAGGAGCGTCCTCCTGCTGGCCCCCGAGGTGGCCCTTGCCTGCAAGCTGCGTCGGGATGCGGCCTGTGTCCTGCCCCATGTCCCCCTGTTTTTCCATCATGGCTATCAGACCCCGGCACGGCGTGAGGAGACCTTTCGACGCCTGGCCACCCGGCAGGAGCCCTGCCTCGTTGTGGGGACGCGCTCCGCGCTTTTCCTGCCTGTGCCGCAGCTGGGGTGTGTCATCCTGGACGAGGAGCATGACAGCTCGTTCAAGCAGGACGAGTCCTTGCCCTATCAGGCCAAGGAGCTGGCGTGGTCGCGCATCGCACGGCAGCGTGGCCTGCTGGTGCTGGGCTCGGCCACGCCGGACATCAAGACGTTCCATGCGGCCAGTCAGGGGCGGATAGCTCTCCTGCGCCTGCCGGAGAGGGTAGGGGGACGGCCCCTGCCACCGGTGGAGCTGGTGGATGCCAGCGGCCTGGCCGGGGAAGGGCTGCTCGCCGCCCGCAGTGAGCAGGCCTTGCGGGAAGTGCTGCAACGTGGGGAGCAGGCCGTGGTCCTGCTCAACCGGCGCGGCTACGCCCCCCTGCTGTACTGTCTGGACTGCAAGGAGACTGTCAGTTGTCCGCATTGCCACATCGCCCTGACCTACCATAAAGGGCGGGGGAGGCTCGTCTGCCATTACTGCGGCTATGCCGTTCCTTTCCCCAGTCCCTGTCCGCAGTGCAGGAGCATGAATTTCCTGCCCATGGGAGAAGGCACCGAAAGGCTTGAAGAATACCTGTCCACACTGGCCGGGCAGCCTGTCCTGCGCCTCGATCGCGACAGCACACGCCGTCCAGGACGCATGGAAGAGATACTGGCGGCCTTTGCCCGGCATGAGTCCCCCATCCTTGTAGGCACACAGATGCTCTCCAAGGGCCATCATTTTCCTGATGTGACGTTGGTCGTCGTGGCGGATGGCGATCTGGGGCTCAACCTGCCGGACTACAGGGCCGCGGAACGCTCCTTCCAGCTGCTGGTCCAGTCCGCTGGCCGGGCCGGGCGTGGTGACAAAGCCGGGCGGGTGCTGATCCAGACCCGCAATACCGACCACTACTGCTGGCAATATGTCCAGCGCGGCGATTACGAAGGCTTTTATGCTGCTGAGCTGGCCCGGCGGCGGCAATACGGCTATCCGCCTTTCGTGCGTCTGGCCCTGCTGCGCATCTCCTTCCCCGCAGAAGATCCGGGCGGTGCCGCGGCACTGGGGGAACTGGCCCTGCTGCTGCAAACCAGGGCCCGTGAGCTGGGCGTACGCCTGCTGGGGCCCATCCCGGCGCCCCTGGCCATGCTGCGGGGACGCCGACGTTTCTCCTGCCTCATCAAAAGCGCTGACTGGCAGTCGGTCAGGGCACTGTATCACGAAGCTGTCCGTCAGCAGTGCGCCGGTCGCTTGCGGCTTTTTCTTGACCTTGACCCTGTCAATATGCTCTAATTTTCCGGTTTATTTTTCCCGTAAGCGGGATTTGCACTGGGGAAAGCTCTGTGGTGCCTGCCCCGGCATTTTTGCGGCCTTTGACCGGTCCTGATGCCTGAGCGAGCGGCGTGCCCTATAGCCGGGCACAGCAGGGCAGGAGTCAGGACCGGGCGGAAGGACTTTGCCCGGTGCTTCATGGTCAAGGGAGGAAGAATGAAAGCTTTGCGTGTGGTGGGCCTGTGGGTGGTCCTGGTTCTGGGGATGGCGTCGTCCGCCATGGCTGAAGGTTTTGCGCTGACCGAGTGGAGCGCACGCGGTCTGGGGCTGGCCAGCGGCATGGTGGGCCGCGCCGACGACGTGTCGGCCATTGCCTATAACGCGGCCGGCATCACCCAGTTGCCCGGCGTCCAGGTCATGGGCGGGATGGGCCTTATCGCTCCCATGGGGACATTGTCGCTGGATACGACCTACGGCAAGCAGGAAACCACCACCAAGCCCGCTGTGTGGGCGGCGCCGCACGCCTACGCCAGCTGGCAGCTCAACGACAGCCTGTGGCTGGGCCTGGGCGTGTTCTCGCGCTTCGGTCTGGGCAACAGCTATGACCAGAACTGGACCGGCCGTTACAACCTGTACAGCGTCAACCTGCAGACCGTTTCCGCCGTGCCCACCCTGGCCTGGAAGATCAACGACATGTTCTCCGTGTCCGCCGGTCTGGAGATCATGAACGTCAATCTGACCACGCAGCAGAAGATTCCCGGTTTCAATTTCGGTGCGGCGGGGCTTACACCCGGTCTGGATCATGATGCCGAAGTCCAGGCCTCTGGCTGGGGCGTGGGCGGCCATTTTGGCCTGCACGCCCGCTTGAATGATGAGTGGTCCATCGGCCTTGCCTACAAGACCCAGGTCACGGTCAATGCCTATGGTGAAGGCAAGTTTGAGCGCAACAGTACACTTGCCCAAGTTTCTCTTGATGACTGCGACCTCCATGGCACTGTGCAGTTGCCCGACTCCCTGGCCCTGGGCATCGCCTACAAGCCTCTGGACAATCTGAGCTTTGAAGTGGGCGCTGTCTGGACGCGCTGGTCCACCTACAACTCCCTGAACATCTACATGGACAACGGCAACCAGTCCATCAGCCACAAAAACTGGAACGACGGCTGGAACTTCAACGCCAGCGTGGAATACAAGCCCCTGGACTGGTGGAGCCTGCGCGCCGGTTTCTGGTACGAGACCCCGGTCATCAACGAAGACCATTCCGATTTCATGGTGCCGTCCAATGGCCGCACGGCCCTGACCCTGGGCACGGGCGTGGAATGGAACGACTTCACCATCGACTTCGCCTACTGCCATATGTGGATCAATCCCACCAGCTACGATTCCACCGATGCCAGCGGTATCCGTGACAGTTTCCAGCTCACCGGCATCAGCGGCGGCAATTCCAAGGACACCGTGGCCAACATCTACATGCTGAGCTTCGGTTACAAGTTCTAGGCTGCCCTCCGACAGGTTTTGGGGCGTCGCCCTTCGGGGGGCGCCCTTTTTTCGTGCCCTGCGCACAGACCATTTGACCAGCGCCTAGAAAATCTCTATAGTCCCGTTTGAGAAAGTCTAAACTTTATCCGCCTGAACAAGGCCCTGCTCTGCAGGAAACATCTCTTTGGAGGAGAGCAATGAAACGCACCATCCTTGCACTGGCGCTGCTGGTGGCTCTGGTCCTGCCCGGCATGGCCAAGGCCGAAGGTACCGGTATGTACCTGGCTCCCAAGTTCCTGATGACCATCCAGGAAACCGGCACCATCGAACGGTCCGGTATGGGCGGCGTGGACGAGTACTCCCAGTTCACCCTGGGCGGCGCTCTGGCCGCCGGTTACGACTTCTGGCCCCAGTATCTGGTGCCCCTGCGTGTGGAACTGGAATACGCCCTGCGCGGCAACAGCGAAAAGAGCTGGGGCAGCCACTGGGGCAGCGTGGACTGCACCTGGAACAGCTCCACCCTGTTCGCCAATCTGTACTATGACTTCCGCAACGACAGCGCCTTCGTGCCCTACATCGGCGCCGGTATCGGTATGTCCTTCAACTACCTGGGCTTCGACCTGCATCGTGACCGCAGTGCCGTTTCCCGTGATGAAAGCACCACCAACTTCGCCTGGAACGTGGGCGCCGGTGTGGCGTACAATGTGAACGATGCCCTGTACATCGACGCCGCCTACCGCTATGTGGACCTGGGCTACACCGAAGCCAGCGGTACCCTGAACGGCGACCAGATCAAGGTGGGCAGCCGTCCTTACAACCACGAATTCATGCTGGGTCTGCGCTTCGCTTTCTAGCACGCCTTGCCCGCGATCAGAAAAGGCCGCTCCCCAGGGAGCGGCCTTTTTGTTGTCATGCCATAATAGCAGTAAAAGAGTACTATTTGTATGTCAGGACGAATAAGGTCCATGATTAGGCAGGGGCAGAGGGATCTCGTATTGATGGATCGATTTGAATGATCGTGATAACAAATATCATAACGAATATATCGCTACGAGTTATGCCTCCTTATGGGTGAAACATGGTGTAATAATTAGCGGGGTATCGTTGCAAATCCGTCCTTTGAAAAAATGATAGAATGGAAAAACAAAGGATTTCATATTTTATGAAATATAGTATAGAATAATTGTTCTTGAAAAGTCTCCTCCTCTTTGCTAGGGAAGAAAATCCCGAATACTGCCTGTTACCACGGACAGCGCAGTCAACTTTCCAAAGAAAGGAGAAAACCATGAAACGTTGTTTTGCCGTCTTGGCCCTGATCTGTGTCCTGGCCCTGTCAGGTGTGGCCAAAGCCGAAGGTACCGGTATGTACCTGGCTCCCAAGTTCCTGATGAGCATCCAGAACAATTATCCCACGCTGGAAGCCGGCTCCAATGGGGTGAGCGAGGACTACAGCCAGTTCACCCTGGGCGGCGCGCTGGCCCTGGGCTATGACTTCAACAGCCGTTTTGATGTGCCCGTACGCGCCGAAGTGGAATACGCCCTGCGCGGCAACAGCGAAAAAAGCTGGAATTATAACAAAATACTGGATCTCAAGGGGGCCTGGAACGCGTCCACGCTGTTCCTGAACCTCTATTATGACTTCCGCAACAGCACGGCCTTCACTCCCTATGTGGGGGCTGGTCTGGGCATGGCCTTCAACTACGCCAACTATACGTTTTCCGTTAAGGACTATCACGCCAATTTCGATGATCATAGCACCACTTTCGCCTGGAACGTGGGTGCCGGTGTGGCCTATGACATCGCTGACAATTTCGCCGTTGACCTGGGCTACCGCTATGTGAACCTGGGCTACTACGAAGTGGATCTGCCCGACGGCGCCAAGATCAAGAACCAGCCCTGCAACCACGAGTTCATGCTCGGTCTGCGTTATACCTTCTAGTCTGGGGCGCTCCAGACTGTCCGGCCGCTTCTTCGGGGGCGGCCTTTTCTTTTTTTTACTGAGCAGGACGCATGTGGGGCGTGTGCCCTGCCCAGCCTTGAGCTGCGCGCAGACCGGGAAGGCGCGGCCGGAAGGGCGATTGGCCGCCACCACGGTCTTTTCTTGACGAAACGGCGTAAACAGCCTATGAATCACAATTCTGTATGCGCTGGCCGGGCCCGCGTGATCTGTCGCCATGTCCTGCGGCAGGGAGGGCAGGGCCTTTCAGTGTAACTTGATAGCGGGGTTCCCATGTTCGAAAGCCTTTCCGATCGCCTTTCCGGTGTGTTCCGCTCCTTCAGCGGACGCGGCCAGCTGACGGAAGAAAATATCCAGGCCGGCCTGCGCGAGGTGCGCCTTGCCCTTCTGGAGGCCGACGTCAATTTCAAGGTCGTCAAGGACTTTGTGGAGAACGTCCGCCAGAAGTGCCTGGGACAGGAACTCATCAAGGGTGTCAGCCCGGCGCAGCAGGTCGTCAAGATCGTCCATGAGGAGCTGGTGGGCCTGCTTGGCGGCGAGACCGCGGGTCTGAACCTGCAGGGCCAGGAACCGGCCGTCATCATGCTGGTGGGCCTGCAGGGCTCCGGTAAGACCACCTCGGCGGGCAAGATCGCCAATCTGCTGCGCAAGCAGAAGATGCGTCCCTACCTGGTGCCTGCCGACGTGTACCGTCCCGCGGCCATCGACCAGCTGACCGTGCTGGCCAAACAGCTGGACATGCCCTGCTTCCCGTCCACAGTGGACATGAATCCCGTGGACATCGCCCGTCAGGCCATGGAGGCCGCCCGCGAGCAGCAGGCCACGGTAGTCCTGCTGGACACCGCCGGCCGCCTGCATGTGGACGAACCCCTGATGCAGGAACTGGCTGCCATCAAGGCGGCGGTGAACCCGCAGGAGATCCTGTTCGTGGCCGACGCCATGACCGGTCAGGATGCCGTGACCGTGGCGGAGTCCTTCAACGAACGTCTGGGCCTGACCGGTGTGGTGCTGACCAAGATGGACGGCGATGCCCGCGGCGGCGCGGCCCTGTCCATCCGGGCGGTGACCGGTGCCCCGGTGAAGTTCGTGGGTATGGGCGAAAAGCTGTCCGAGATGGAGATCTTCCATCCCGACCGCATCGCGGGCCGCATCCTGGGCATGGGCGACGTGCTCACCCTGGTGGAAAAGGCCCAGGCCACCATCGACGCCGACGAGGCCGAAGCCCTTGCCAAAAAGATGCGCAAGGCCAGCTTCGACCTGGAAGATTTTCGTACCCAGATGCGCCGTATCAAAAAGCTCGGCTCTCTGGACAGTATTTTGAAGATGATCCCCGGTATGGGCGGCCTGCGTGAAAAGCTGGCCGAAGCCAACGGCGCCATGCCTGAAAAGGAAATGGCCCGTACCGAAGCCATCATCAATTCCATGACCATGGCCGAGCGCCGCAACCCTGATATCCTCAACGGCAGCCGCCGGGCGCGTATCGCCAGGGGGGCCGGGGTCACGGTGCAGCAGGTCAACCAGCTGGTGCGCCAGTTCGAGCAGATGCGCCAGATGATGAAGGGGATGATGGGCGGCAAAGCCAAGGGGATGCCCGCCATGCCCAGGATGCCCCGGGGCATGGGCATGCCCGGCGGTATGGGCGGGATGCCCGGCATGATGCCGGGGATGGGTGGTGTGCCCGGTGTGCCGCCCATGGGGCTGCCGGATGCCGGACACGGCAAGTCGGCGGCGGCCAAAAAGCGCAAGAAGCGCGAACGGCCTGCCAAGCGCAAAAAGAAATAGGCCCGTCCGTGCGGTCTGTCCGCACGGATCAGCGTCCGTTCCCCGGCAACGCACGGCGAAACCTCATCGCCAGACGGCTGCGGCGATGCCGGAGACGCGATAAAAAAATCGTTGCGGCGCACTGGTCATTGATATAATGGGGGAGGGCAAACTTGCTCTTTTGCCCCCGCAACGCTACCATAGCACAAACAGGAGATAATCATGGCTGTTAAGCTGAAATTGACCCGTCTGGGCAGCAAGAAGCATCCTTTTTACCGCGTCGTGGCCGCCAACGACGAAACCCGTCGTGATGGCCGTCCGCTGGAATTCCTGGGTTACTACAACCCCATGACCGATCCCGCCGAAGTGAAGCTGGATGCCGAAAAGGTGAAGGCCTGGCTGGATCGTGGTGCCGAACCCACCGACACCGTCCGCGCCCTGATCAAGAAGATGGCCTAAGGTATCCTTGCAGGATACCGCTGTACCGGGCTTTCCCGGTACCGGCCCGATGTTCTTCCGGCGTGCGGCAGTGAGGCGGCAGGGTCTCCTGGGGGATACCTGCCTGCCAGGCATGCCGCACCGCAGGCGCATGGCGCTTTTCCCGCGAGGATCCCTCCCGGGGATGCAGCGCCCGCTCACACCAACAGTCCTGTCTCGGCAGGGCTTGCGGGAGGCCAGCAATGAAAGCTTTGATTGAATTTATCGCCCGTTCGCTCGTGGACGCCCCTGATCAGGTGCAGGTCACCGAGGTGGAAGGCGAACAGACCACTGTGCTGGAATTGAAGGTCGCCAAGGAAGATCTCGGTAAGGTGATCGGCAAGCAGGGCCGCACGGCACGCGCCATGCGTACCCTGCTCAGTGCCGCGTCCACCAAGGCCAAAAAGCGCGTCGTGCTCGAGATCCTGGAATAAGCCCTCATGGCACGGCGTATCCATATGGGCACGCTTGCGCGCCCGCACGGTATCAAGGGGGAGATCTGCGTCGACTGGTACGCAGACTCCCCTTCGCTGCTGGATGGTCCTTTCTGGCTGCAGGCGGGCGATGCCCCGCCGCGTCCTGCCCGGGCCCGTTCCTGGCGCATGCACAAGGGCCGTCCCCTGCTCCTGCTGGAGGGCGTGACCGACCGTAACGACATCGAAGCCCTGCGCGGCCAGAAGATCCTTGTGGACCGCGACCTGCTGCCGCCCGTGGACGAGGACGAAGTCTATGTGGAGGACGTGCTGGGCTTTGCCGTCATCCTGCCCGACGGTTCCCGCCTGGGCGTTCTGGATCATGTGGAATATCCTGCCGGTCTGGAGGTCTGGAGCATCGTGACCGATGACGGCAAGGAAGTCCTTTTCCCGGCCGAAGCGTCGTTCATCAAAGGCTTCGACCTGGAAGGGGAGCGTATCCACATCGCGCCGCCGGAAGGTCTGCTGGACATCTATCTGGGCGGTGACGAACAGGTTTAGCCCGCGTGGGGCGGGCCTCGTCCGCCGATGGCGAGGCGGCCGTGCGCCGGGCCGTCATGAGGGCTGTCCTCTCCCCGTTCGGCCCGTCCGTTTTGCTCCCGCGCTGTCCGTGACACGGGCTGTCTTTTTCATAGCCGATATTTTTCGGCCCCTGCTGTATTTGACCTGCCAGCGGCAGGTCTTTTCGTATGAGGTGGATCATGCCCGAATTGCCGGAAGTGGAGACCGTCGTCCGTACCTTGCGACCGCAGGTGGTGGGGTGTTGCCTCGATCGGGTGGACGTCCTGCGCGAGCGTTCCCTGCATCCCCTGGGCCTTCCGGTGGAGCGGCTGACGGGGACCCGGATCAGTGCTGTCCGCCGTCGGGGCAAGCTGGCCCTGCTGGATCTGGAGCCTCCTGCTGCGGCTGCCGCCGCGTCCGTGCCGTCGCTCCTGGCCGTGCATCTGCGCATGACGGGGCGCTTCATGGTCCACCCGGAAGGGGCCGCGCCTTTGAAGCACACGCGCATCATCTTCCATCTGCTGCAGCCTGACGGGAGCCGGGCACAGCTCTTTTTCGATGATGTGCGCTCCTTTGGCCTGGTCTTTGCCGCTACACCGGAGCTGCTGGAGCGCTGGGACTTCTGGCGTTCGCTGGGGCCGGAACCTCTGGACATGGGGCCCGGGGATCTGGGGCCGCGCCTGCACGGACGCCGGGCCATCAAGGCCGCCCTGCTGGACCAGACCGTACTGGCCGGTATCGGCAACATCTATGCGGACGAATCCCTGTTCCGGGCCGGTATCGACCCACGGCGGCCTGCCGGAGAGCTTTCGGAGGCAGAAGCAGAACGTCTCCGCTGTGCTCTGCAGGAGGTCTTGCGGGAATCCATCGCCCAGTGCGGCAGCTCCATCCGTGACTACCGTGACGCCAACGGCAATGTGGGCGCTTTCCAGAATACCTTCTTTGCCTATGGCCGTGGGGGACAGGCCTGCCGTCGTTGTGGCCGTACGCTGGAAAAAAGTCGCATCGCCGGCCGGGCCACGGTGTCCTGCCCGCAGTGCCAGAAGTAGCGGGCGATCTTTTGGGGAAGGGGGGCGGTAAAGCTTTTCCCCTATCTCAGGAGACTTCAGTCTGGCGGGCATTTGGGGCCGTCAGTCTGACAAATATTTGTGCATGGCTGATGTGCAGCCGTGATGGGCAACGGGCCGTTCCCTGCGGGGAGCGGCCCGTTGCCCGTATCCGGGGCTGTGCAAAGAGGGGAGTGTGAGCAAGGGGACCTCCTCTCCAGAACTTGAGGCCGCAGGCTTGTAGAGTGGTGCAGCCTGCATCCATGCGGTGCAGGTGCGCACAAAGGTTGCCAGACAACCTCTGTACTGCTGCCACTGTCATCGCGTCAGCCGAGCGAACACAGTACGTTGCGAAGGACGGCAGTAATTTTTTATCTGGAGGACTCTCCACCCTGCCGTCGCCGTTCGCAGAGCATGCGCTCGTTGACGAGGCCCCACACGTCCTGCGGGCAAGGTCGCCCCGCGTCTGGCAGGCAGCGGTAAGCAGTACGGAGGATTTTCTTTCTCGTATGTCTTCAGGGCCGCATTGGCCGGGCGGTGTCCCAGTTCAGCTGCGAGCTATCCGTGTCTCCTGGCAGGGGCCAAACCACGCGGACATGTCCGTGACGGCCCGTTTGCAGCAGGGGTATCCGCTGTTCTTCCAGCCATTGCCTGAACTGCTCCCCGGGATGGCCGAAACGGTTGAAGGCACCGCAGGAGGCCACTACCAGCCGGGGCCGTACAGCTGTCAGGAAGTCCGGCAGGAAAGAACTGTCCGAGCCGTGGTGTGGTGCCAGCAGGACGTCGGCCTGCACGTCCTGTCCGCTGGCCAGCAGGTGGCGCAGGGCGGCCCCATCGGCATCACCGGGCAAAAGGGCCAGACCGTGTCCGTTCCGGACCAGGCGCAGGATCAGGGAAGCGCTGTTGCCCTCCCAGGGACGGGTACCCGGGACTGGCCGGGGCGGATGCAGGACATGCAGGGCGAGTCCCTCTTCGGGATCGCCCAGTTGCAGGATGTCTCCGGCATGGAGGGGGCTGCTGTCCCGCCCTTGCAGGATGGCCTGCCAGACATGCCCCATCTGTCCGCTGCCCGGGCGGCCGTTATGCAGCAGGAGCGCTTCGGGAAAGGCCACCAGCAGGGGAGGGATGCCGCCCGCGTGGTCGATGTCGGGGTGACTGTTGATGATGGCATCCAGACCGGGGCGGGCGTTGCAGGCCAGCAGGGGCAGGAGGATCTCCCGTCCCGGGTTCCAGGAGCGGGACATGCTGCCTGCGGCGTCCACGAACAGGGTCTGGCCGTGCGGCAGGCGCAGCAGGACGGCTTGTGCCTGTCCCACGTCAGGGACGGAAAGCTCCAGCCGGGGCACCAGGCTGTGGTGCAGACGCAGGGCCGGGCCCACACAGGCCAGCAACAGACCACAGATGAGCAGGCGTTTCCCCGCCGGGGGCAGGCCGGGACGTCCGGCCCGCAGGGCCAGTGCCAGAAAAAGACAGGCCATGGCGGGCAGGGCCGTCCAGTGGGGACGCAGGACAGGGGGAACGCTGAGCCAGCCCTGCGTCTGGAGGAAGAGCAGACCGTCCACCAGCCACTGGCAGGGCAAGGCCACCACATCCAGCACCAGAGTGGCTGCCGTATCGAGGCCGCCCAGGCTGAGCCCCAGCCCCAGGAAGGCCCCCGGCAGGACGAGGGCCCCCAGGACGGGCAGCCAGAAGACATTGAGCAGGAACCAGAGCCCGCTGTTGTTGAACAGCAGCAGGGAAAGGGGCAGCAGGGCCAGCTGGATGAAAAAGGAGACCAGCAAAATGCTGGCCAGTGAGTGGAGCAGGCGTTGCCCGGGGGATGTCCGGGGGATGCGGCGCAGCAGCTGTCCCATGAGCGGCGTGGCGCAGCAGATGGCCGCCACGCACAGGGCGGAAAGTTGCAGACCGGTATCGAAGACCGAGAGGGGGGAGACGACGGTGATGCAGAGCAATGTGCAGCACAGGACATCCAGCCCGCTGGAAGGGAGGCGCTCCCGGAGCGTCTGGGGCAGCGGCATGCAGCGCAGATGGGCCAGGGCCATGCCTGCGGCCAGCAGCAGGAGCATCCCCGCCGCCCGCAGCAGCGAAGGCGGCGCATTGCCCAGCCAGAGGTAGGCCAGGGCCGCAGGACAGGCCGCCAGCGGGACGAGGACGGTACGGGGCCGCCAGAGATAGAGGCCCGGGTGCACGTAGGCCGCCAGCCAGACGAGGCACATCCCCGCCAGACCGGCCACGAGCAGGTGCTGCCCGGAAAGGGCCAGGCTGTGGGAAAGGTTGCCGGCATTGAAGGCCCGTACGGTGGGTGTCTCCAGCAGGAAGCGTTCCCCGAAGAGCAGGGCCAGCAGGATGGCCTTGCCCTGGGGCACGGGGGCAGCGGATGGCGTGGAGGCCGCAGCGGCGGAGGGCGC
>JABLTQ010031680.1_pt1 | contig 14759 bp, 8 predicted proteins | sample 7160101 | NCBI WGS metagenome assembly JABLTQ01 (sample SAMN14651228, study PRJNA627086) | human gut metagenome | isolation source: feces | host: Homo sapiens
CGGACGAAGACGACGATCGATTGATTTTATATATTATAGTAGTGTAAAATAAAAAGGCTGCTGCAAAGTACGACCTCTCCGGCACAGCAAAGCCGTGACGGAGAGGTTGCTTGCAGCGGCCTCTTATTTTTTATAATTCAGTCGTCCAGCACAACATCCTCGCTGAGCACCTGTCCGATGGGCTTTGCAATGCACAGATCGGCCTCGGCGTCCGCATTCGTAGGCTGCATATTGATGACCACGAGGTGGTCGCCCCGGAAGTACCGGATGAGTCCCGCCGCCGGGTAGACCACAAGGCTGGTACCGCCGATGATGAGGGTATCAGCGCGGCGGATAGCCGAGACTGCGCCGGACAATACCTGCTCATCCAGCCCCTCTTCATAGAGGACGACGTCCGGCTTGATGATACCGCCGCATTTGGGACAGCGCGGCACACCGGTGCTGTTGGCGATAAAGTCCACATCGTAGAACGCGCCGCACTTGACGCAGTAGTTGCGCAGGGTGCTGCCGTGGAGCTCGTACACCGTCTTGGAGCCTGCCGCCTGATGGAGGCCGTCGATGTTCTGGGTGATGACGGCTTTCAGCTTGCCCTCCCGCTCGAGCTTCGCCAGACGCAGATGCGCCGCGTTGGGCTTTGCTCCCTTGACGATGAGCTTATCGCGGTAGAAGCGGTAGAACTCCTCGGGGCGCTCTTCCCAGAAGGTGTGGCTCAAGATCGTCTCGGGCGGGTAATCGTATTTCTGATGGTAGAGGCCGTCCACACTGCGGAAGTCCGGGATGCCGCTCTCGGTGGACACGCCTGCACCGCCGAAAAAGACGATGTTCTGGCTCTGCGAAATGATTTTTTCCAACTTTTCAACCATATTCAACACCTCTTTTGTGTCTATCGACGGAAATCAGTGCAAAATTTTATGTATTCTGCATTTTGTTTTTCACATTTCAACGGTCATTTTCCGCAAATATCTGCCCCAGATGGGCGAAAATATCCTGCGGGAGCATCCCGTACTCGCCTTTTTGGCGGGCGGCACGGTCAGCGGCGGCACCGTGGAGCCAGACCGCACAGGCGGCGGCTTCGCAGGCGGACAGACCGCAGGCCAGCAGGGCCGACATCATACCGGCCAGCACATCGCCGCTCCCGCCCCGGGCAAGACCGGGATTGCCGGTGGGGTTGACGCAGACGCGGCCATCCGGGGCGGCGACCACGGTCCGCACCCCTTTCAGCACCACCACCGCATTCCACTGAGCGGCATACCGCCGGGCAACACCCTCCCGGTCGGCCTGAACGGCCTCCACCGAAAGCCCCGTCAGCCGGGACATCTCCCCCGGGTGGGGCGTCAAAATCAGCTCTTTGGCCGGGCGCGGCAGTTCCTCACCCGCGTTCATGAGGCTGGCGGCGGCGTTGAGGCCATCGGCATCCAGCACCGCACTGCCCGAAAAGCCGGTGAGCAGCTTCTTCACCAGCGTCCGCGTCTCGGCAGCACGGGCCGTGCTCTGGGCAAGATAGCCCAATCCCGGCCCGATGAGCAGGACGGTGGCCTTCTGCCGGAGGATGCGGGGGATGCTCTGGGGGGAGATGCCCCCTTCTGCCCCCGGCTCACAGGGGCAGAGACAGCATTCCGGCAGGCGTGCCGACACCGCCGCCAACACCGGCTCGACGCTTGCCAGTGTGACGATGCCTGCGCCGGTGCGCAGAGCGCCCTCGACGGTCAGCGACGCCGCACCGCGGTAGCAGGCGCTTCCCGCCACAGCCAGCACTGCGCCAAAACTGCCCTTGTTGCTCTCCCTCGGGCGTTTTGGAATATGTGACCAGACAAATTCAGCCGTAATTTCGGGTGCCATGCTCACGCCTCCCCCTGAATGCAGCGCCTTATCTCTTTTTCCACGTCCTGCACCTCTTCGTGGAACATCCGGGCCGAGACGCGGAGGGCGCCGTGACCCAGAATGATGACCTGCTCCATGCCGTCGGAGGTCGCCACCCGGACCCGGCGGTTTTTGCCGATCTCGTGGGTGACGCGCTCGATGAACATATCCGCCGTCTCGGCCTCTTTGGTGTAGACGACGTGGATGTTGTGGTACTGCTCGATGCTGCCGGGACTGCCCGGCACACGGTAGGCATCGAACACGAGGATGAGGACGCACTTTTTGAAGCCCTGATAGTTGCAGAGAATGTCCATCAGCCGGTGGCGGGCGGCGTCGAGGCTCTCCTTGGAAAGGGCGTTCAGCTCGTCCCACGCAAAGATGATGTTGTAGCCATCCACCAGCAGGTATTCGGGGGCGATTTCCCACTGCTCGGCGGCGAAATCGGGCCGTTCCCGCTTCTGCACCGGGCGGAACGCCGCCAGCGGGTCGCGTTTGATGGGGCCGTAGGTGCGCTCAAAAATTTTCAGCAGTTCGGCGTCCTCTTCCAGCGTAGCACGGTAAGCCGCCATCCGGCGGGGACGGGCCGCGGTCTCTTCTGCTGCCGGGGCGGTGTGGCCCCAGCCGCTGTCCACGTGCATATGGCTGCGCACCTGCTCCCACGGCACCACAAAGCCCGCACCGTGGGAGCAGAACACCGAGTCAGCGGGGTTGTCCAGGTCGTGTTCCGGCTCATAGTCCACTGCCTCGATGACCTCCGCCGCGTTGTGGCAGGGGCGGTAGCCGTCCAACGTCAGGTTCAGGTGTCCCCTGCCCCGGGTGTAGCTGACCACCTCCATGGGGTAGCTGCGCATGGTGGCCACCGGTGCAAAACCGGTGAGGGTGGCCGTCTGGCCGTCCGGTGCCGTCTCGGGCGGGTCAAAGCTGCCCTCCATCCGCTGGACGTCGCTCATGGCGCGGCCAATGTTCTCCGCAGGCACTTCCAGCCGGAAGGAATACCACGGCTCGAGGAGCTGGGTCTTTTTGATTTGGTTTGCCATCATGAGGCCCTGCCGCACGGCGCGGTAGGTGGCCTGCCGGAAGTCGCCGCCCTCGGTATGCTTGAGATGGGCGCGGCCCGCGATGAGGGTGATCTTCATATCCGTCAGAGGCGCGCCGATGAGGACGCCGAGGTGCTGCTTTTCTTCCAGATGGGTCAGCACGAGGCGCTGCCAGTTTTTGTCCAGCTCTTCCTCCCGGCAGTTGGCGGCAAACTGCATCCCGCTGCCCCGGGGCAGTGGCTCGAGCTTCAGATGCACCTCGGCATAGTGGCGCAGAGGCTCATAATGGCCCACACCCTCGATGGCCTCGGTGATGGTTTCCTTATATAATATGCCGCCGGAGTCGAACTCCACGTCCAGCCCGTACCGCTCGGCCAGCAGGCTCTTGAGCACCTCGAGCTGAATCTCGCCCATGAGCTGGACGTGTATCTCTCCCAGCGTCTCGTTCCAGACGACATGGAGCTGAGGTTCTTCCTCTTCCAGACGGTGGAGCTTGCCCAATGCGGCATGAATGTCCGCGCCCTCGGGCAGACACACCCGGTAACTCAGCACCGGTTCCAGCACCGGGAGGTCACTGTCCCGCTCGGCCCCGAGGCCGGTGCCGGGCTTCGCCCGGGTCAGTCCGGTGACGGCGCAGACCTGCCCCGGGCCGATGGCCTCTGCCAGCGTATATTTTGCGCCGGAGTAAAGCCGCAGCTGGTTGGCCTTTTCGGCCCAGGGCTCGCCGTCCGCTTCGCCGGTGAGCTGGGCTTTGACTTTCAGCTCACCGCCGGTGACGCGCAGCCAGGTCAGCCGCTCGCCCCGCTCATCCTGCGAGACTTTGAACACCCGCGCACCGAAAGCTTCCAGCGCCGGGGCGGCGCGGGTGTATTCGTCGAGGCCGGCCAGCAGCTCGTCCACACCCTGCAGTCCGCCGGCATTCTCCCTCTGCAGGGCCACGCCAAACCAGCAGGGAAAGACGTGCCGCCGGGCGATGGCCGGGATGATGTCCTCCGCCGTCAGGCTGCCCGCGTCCAGCATCTTTTCCATCAGGCGCTCGTCGCAGAGGGCCAGTGCCTCGTCCCGTTCGGCCTGCTCTGCGCCGAAATCCACGAATCCGTCGCCCAGACGGTGGGAAAGCTGGCTCAGCAGCGCCTCTTTGCCCGGGCCGGGCAGGTCCATTTTATTGATGAACACGAAGGTCGGGATATGATACCGCCGCAGCAGACGCCAGAGTGTTTCGGTATGGCTCTGGACGCCGTCGGTGCCGCTGATGACCAGCACTGCATAGTCGAGCACCTGCAAAGTGCGCTCCGTCTCGGTGGAAAAGTCCACATGGCCGGGGGTGTCCAGCAGGGTGATACTCGTACTTCCCGTTTTCAGCAGGGCCTGCTTGGAAAAGATGGTGATCCCACGCGCCTTTTCCAGCGTGTCGGTGTCGAGGAAGGCATCTTTGTTATCCACCCGGCCCAGCTTGCGGATGCTGCCCGCGCGGTAGAGCATTGCCTCGGAGAGGGTGGTCTTGCCGGAGTCCACATGGGCAAGGATGCCCACCACCAGCTGTTTTTCGCTTTTTTCTGCCATGTCCGCTGCCCTCACACTGCGCCTGCGATGAGGCCGATGATGAGCAGCGCCCCGCCCAGGATGAGATTCGAGAGCATACTGCAATAGGTGCGCTCTTCCGGTTCCAGCTCCTCGAAGGAGACGATGCGCTCATCGGCAAAGTCCACGATGGACTTGGTGGAGTGGAACTTCTTCTTTTTGCCCAAATCCTTAAACTCTTCGCCCAGATGATGGATGGTCACACCGTCCAGACGCAGGTAGTTCACCCACGCCCACATCAGCAGCACGACGCCCAGCAGCAGGGCCGGGGCCTGCCACATGGTAAAAGTGCCATCGCTGACGTAGCGGTCCCACAGCAGCATCAGCACGGCCACCACCGACACCCGGGTGACAGATTTATACAGAATGGGGCGGAACATATATTTTTGATACATCGAAACCAGCTTTTTCATCCGTGTACTCCTTAATATAGGATTCATTCAGTAGTATTGTAGCATGATTTTATGAAAAAAGATAGCCGCTTTGCGTTTTCCAACTTTCGTTGTATCCATTCGTCATCTTGTAAAGGTATGACTTCTTTCCATTCTTTACCGTTTTTTTGCCGTCATTTTTCAGAAAAAAGCATCCGTTACCATTTTGTTTCTATTTCAGCGCTGTATGTCATTGACTTCTTTTGCCCACAATGTTAGAATACGAAAGGTGCGGTCCCGGGCGCTTTGTGCGTTTTTGGCACCCGGAGCGCGCCGTTTTTTGCATTTAGGATAGGAAAAAAGGAAAACAATATCTCGGAGGAGCGTATCTCAATGAACATCGATTTTGAGTCCCGCAACATCACCCGCCGCAGCTTCCTGAAGGGCGCAGGCGTCGTGGGTGCCGCCGGCCTGCTGTCCGCCTGCGGCGGCAGCAAGTCCAACAACTCCGGCAGCACGGCTGCTTCCGGCGCGGAAGCCCCCAACTCTACCGGTGCCACTCCCCTCAAGGAGTATATCTCCTGGGAGTCTGCCAACCGTGAGATCGAGAGCTGGAACCTGCTGTACAGCCAGACCCTCAGCGACGCCAACGTCGTCACCAACCTGTGGGACGGCCTGATGAGCTTCGACTGCTACGGCAAGCTGGTGCCCGCCATCGCCACGAGCTGGGAGGCCAACGAGGACTCCACCGTCTGGACCTTCCACCTGCGCGACGATGTGGACTGGGTGGACTGCAACGGCGAGGTGAAGGAGCACATCACCGCCACCGATTTTCTGGTCGGTCTGGAGTGGGTGCTGAACGCCTCCAAGAACGAGGCCAACAACACCTCCATGCCCACCCTGTACATCGTGGGCGCTGAGGAGTACTACGAGAAGACCAAGGATATGGGCGCTGCCGCCGCCGACCTGCGCTATCAGGATATGCTGGACGCAGGCGTGGGCATCGAGGCTCCCGACGACTACACTCTGGTGTTCACCTGCAAAGATCCCTGCCCCTACTTTGACACCGTGGCCTCCTACACCAGCTTCTACCCCGCCTCTCAGGCGCTGATCGACGAGCTGGGCATCGAGACCTTCCGTGGCTGCGACAACACCAATATGTGGTACTGCGGCCCCTATATCGTCGAGGAGTATATTCAGGGCAACACCAAGAGCTATATCCCCAACCCCCACTACTACGATGCTGCCAACGTCAGCCGCTTCGAGCGTCTGACCGTGACCATGATCTCCGATCAGGCCATCGCATTCCAGCTCTACCAGAACCGCGAGCTGGACGAGATCGACCTGAACGAGAGCACCATCACCACCATCACCTCCGACCCCAACAACGAGTACAACAGCCAGCTCTGTGAGAAGCGCGCCCGCCCCTCTGCCTACGCCATGCACTTCAACTATCAGAAGAACAACGCCGACGGCACCCCCGATGTGAACTGGAACAAGGCCATCGCCAACACCGCTTTCCGTCAGTGCTTCTACCGCGGCCTGAACCTGAAGGCATGGTTCTCCCGCTACAACAAGATCAATCCTCTGAAGTGCGAGAACGACTACTACACCATGAAGGGTCTGTGCTACAACACGCAGGGCGCTGAGTACACCACTCTGGTGGCCAAGGAGATGGGCTTCGACGCTGAGAAGTACGACGGCGAGACCATGATCCGCCTGCGTGCCAACGGCGGCGACATCTCCGCCCTGAAGAAGCAGGCCATGGAGGAGCTGAGCGCCATCGGCGTCACCTTCCCCGTCAAGGCTACCTACTTCATCATCGCCAGCAGCACCTCTGCACTGGACAACGCCACCATCCTCAAGCAGTGCTTCTCCGACAGCTTCGGCGATGACTTCATCAAGCTGGACATCCAGACCTACGTTTCCAGCCTGACCCAGGAGGTCCGCACTCCTCAGCTCCAGAGCTTTGTCATCAACGGCTGGAGCGCCGATTTCGGCGACCCCGTCAACTTCCTCGGTCAGGAGACCCTCCACGACGACAATGCTTTCTACTCACACTACTACTCCAACATCGCCCGGGTGGCTGAGGCTCCTGCCGACTACCAGAAGGACCTGATGGATGCTTTCGAGCAGTACACCGATCTGGTCAATGCCGCCAACGCCATCGTCAACGACACCGACGCCCGCTACGAGGCCTTCGCCAAGGCTGAGGCCTATATGCTGGAGAACGTGCTGGTCAGCCCCACCTACTACGACATCGCATGGTCCCTGACCCACGCCAACGAGTACAGCAAGATCAACGCCATGTACGGCGGCTGCAACTACAAGGCTGTCAACTGGGAGACTTCCGAGGAAGCCTATACCACCGTCCAGTACGAGCAGTTTGCCAAGGCCTTCGACGCTGCTATTCAGGGCTAAGCAGACGTAAAAGTCATTCTATTTCAGTCAGCACATGAAATCTTTTCATTTTTATGTGTTTGATGAATCAATAAGATTCAATCCGTACCTAAGTGGTTTTTCTTGACTTCCCGCCTGTGGGATGATAGAATATTTGCAATCGATACGGGTTCTGCAATGGCGCAGAAACAGATCAATAAAATCTGTCTCTGCGCCCTTTTTGTACCCTTTTTCAGGTAAAGTAGTATGGACAGGATAGGGATTTGGGGAACGCAGAGCCGTACCAGTCATTACAGGAGGGAAAGAATATGTACCACGATTTTGAGTCTCACACCATCACCCGCCGCAGCTTCCTCAAGGGTGCCGGCGCTGTTGGCGCAGCTGGTCTGCTGGCTGCCTGCGGCGGCTCTTCTTCCAGCACCGCAGCCAGCGCTTCGTCGGCTTCTTCCGGTGCAGCTGCTTCCAGCAAAGGCCTGAGCGAGCTGTTTACTTACGAGACTTCTGGCCGTGAGATCGAGAGCTGGAATATGCTCTACAGCCAGCAGGCCATCGACTTCAACGTGACGACCAACATCATCGACGGTCTTGTCAGCTTCGACAACTACGGCAAGCCGGTGCCGGCTCTGGCTAAGAGCTGGGAGCACAACGAGGACTCCACTGTCTGGACTTTCCACCTCCGTGACGATGTGGACTGGGTGGACATGAACGGCGAGGTGCAGGACCATCTGACCAGCAAAGACTTCCTCGTAGGCTTCGAGTGGGTGCTGAACGCAAAGAAGAATCAGGCCGCCAACACCTCCATGCCCTCCACCACCGTCGTGGGCGCAGCCGATTACTACGACAAGACCTATGCGATGGACGACGCAGCCGCCGCGGCCCTGACCTACGACGATATGCTGGCCGCAGGCGTCGGCATCGATGCACCGGATGATTACACCGTCGTCTACACCTGCATAAATCCCTGCCCCTACTTCGACACCGTGGCTTCCTACGTCTGCTGCTATCCGGCACCCCCGGCTCTGGTGGAAAAGCTGGGCGTCGAGGGCTTCCGCGGCGTGGACTACACCCAGCAGTGGTGCTGCGGCCCCTACCTCATCGAGGAATTCGTCTCCGACAACTCCAAGCGGTTCATCCCGAACCCTCATTATTATGCGGCAGACGAGTGCAGCCGCTTCGAGCGCGTGTCCCTGAGCATGATCACCGACCTGACCGTCGGCTACCAGCTGTATCAGAACCGTGAGCTGGACGAGCTGGAGCTGAGCGAGAGCACCCTGACCACCATCACCTCCGACACTTCCAACGCCTACAACGACCAGCTCTGTGAGAAGCGCCCCACCAAGTACGCCTACGACTTCCATTTCAACTTCTACTGCCTCAACACCGACGGCACCCCCAACGAGAACTGGAACAAGGCCGTGGCCAACCGGGCATTCCGCCGCTGCTTCCAGGAGGGCCTGAACCTCATTCCCTACTACGCACGCTTCAACAAGATCAACCCCCTCAAGTGTGAGAACAACTACTACACCATGAAGGGCGTCTGCTACAACTCCAAAGGCACCGATTATGTTGATCTGGTGGCCAAGGAGCTGGGCATCGACGGCGAGAAGTATGACGGCGAGACCATGGTCCATCTGCGCAAGTCCACCGCCGACTCCATCGCCGCCCTCAAGAAGCAGGCTATGGATGAGCTGACTGCCATCGGTGTCACCTTCCCGGTCAAGGCTCCCTTCTTCTTCGTGGCCGGCAACACCGTGGCTCAGGACAACGCCACCGTTCTGAAGCAGTGCTTCACCGACAGCTTCGGCGACGACTTCATCCAGCTGGACCTCGGCACCTACGTTTCCAGCCTTGCAAAGGAAGTCCGCATCCCCAAGCTCCACGGCTTCGTCATCAACGGCTGGGGCGCAGACTTCGGCGACCCCGTCAACTTTGTGGGTCAGGAGATCCTGCACGACTCCAACGCCTACTACGCCGTCAACTACTCCAATATCCAGCTGGTGGCGGAGGATCCCGCCGATTACCAGAAGGAGCTGGTAGACGAGTTCGAACAGTTCACCGACCTGGTCAACGCGGCCAACGCCATCGTGGACGACACCGACGCCCGCTATGAGGCTTTCGCAAAGGCCGAGGCCTACATGATCAACAACTCGCTGGCCGTCCCCTGCTACTACGATGTCCGCTGGTGCCTGACCCACGTCAACGAGTACACCAAGATCAACGCCATGTTCGGCCCCTGCAACTTCAAGTACGTCAACTGGGAGACCAGCGAGGACGCCTACACCACCGCTCAGTACGAGGAATTTGCCAAGGCTTTCGACGCCGCAAAATCTTAACTTTTTCTTAACTCTTTTCCGCCGGGAGTTCCTGCTTCCGGCCCGTATCCCACACACGGGAGCTGTTCTTAACCCAAGAACAGCTCCCGTTGTTTTGTTTTTGGGCCTGTTTATCTTATTTTCGTCACTCTTCATCACAGTAAAGTAAATTTATTTCATCTCTATGCAGGGTACGGCTTTCTTTTAGAAGAAAAAGCGATTTCCATTCCATTGACAACCATTTATTTCGATGGTACAATATATGTCGTGTTAAGGATTTTACGGGAGGAGCACAGACACAGACAGAGGGGTCTGTTTCTGCGCTCTTTTGTATTCTCTGGTAATACAGAGGGGCAGATAATCTCGTAGGAGTGGGAAATCGGCAGGGCAAGGTACCCTGCGCCATAGAGCCGAGACACGAAAGAATAATTGGGAGGAAAACACAATGAACGCAAATTTTGAGTCTCATTCCATCAGCCGCCGCAGCTTCCTCAAGGCTTCCGGCGTCGTGGGCGCTGCAAGCATCCTGGCCGCTTGCGGTGGTTCTTCCAGCAGCACTGCTGCCAGCACCTCCGGTGCCGCCTCCGGCGCAGCTGCACCTGCAGCCGACGCCATCACCGATTACGTCTCCTTCGAGACCGCCAACCGTGAGCTGGAGACCTGGAACTTCCTGTACAGCCAGTCCGCTTCCGACCTGAACGTCACCACCAACTGCTGGGACGGCCTGCTGAGCTTCGACTGCTACGGCAAGGCAGCCCCCGCCATCGCATCCAGCTGGGAGCACAACGAGGACTCCACCGTCTGGACCTTCCACCTGCGCGACGATGTCGATTGGTGCGACGTCAACGGCGAGGTCAAGTCTCACCTGACCTCCAAGGACTTCCTCGTGGGTCTTGAGTGGGTCCTGAACGCGCTCAAGAACGAGGCCTTCAACACCTCCATGCCCTCTGAGACCGTCGTGGGCGCTGCTGAGTACTACGACCTGACCAAGGACAAGGGCGACGCTGCTGCTGACATGACCTACGAGGATATGCTGGCTGCCGGTGTCGGCGTCGAGGCACCGGACGACTACACTCTGGTCTTCACCTGCAAGAACCCCTGCCCCTACTTCGACACTGTCGTTGCCTACAACAGCTTCTACCCCGCCTCTGAGGACCTCATCAAGGAGCTGGGCATCGATGGCTTCCGCTCCTGCGACTACTCCACCATGTGGTACAATGGTCCGTACCTCATCGAGGAGTACATCCAGCAAAACACCAAGAGCTTCATCCCCAACCCCAACTACTACGCCGCAAACGACTGCACCCGTTTCGAGCATCACACCATCACCATGATCCCCGACCTGTCCATGGGCCTGCAGCTGTACGAGAACGGCGAAGTCGATAACATCGACCTGACCGAGTCCAACCTGACCACCATCACCTCCGATTCCAACAACGAGCACAACAAGTTCCTGTGCGAGAAGCGCCCCACCAAGTTCAGCTACCAGATGCACCTGAACTTCCAGCGCAAGGATGAGAACGGCAATCTGGACGAGAACTGGAACAAGGCTGTTTCCAACCGCGCATTCCGTCAGTGCTTCTACAAGGGCATCGACTTCACCAACTACTACGCCCGCACCAACAAGATCAACCCCCTGAAGTGCGAGAACGACTACTACACCATGCCCGGTGTCTGCTACAACACCAAGGGTGAGGAGTACACCACTCTGGTCGCCAAGGAGATGGGCTTCGACAGTCAGGCTTACGACGGCAAGACCATGATCCGCCTCCGCGACAACGGCGGCGACATCGCTGACCTGAAGAAGCAGGCCATGGAAGAGCTGAGCGCTATCGGCGTCACCTTCCCCGTCCACTGCTACCACTACATCAAGAGCGGCGACACCACTGCTCTGGATACCGCCACCGTTCTGAAGCAGTGCTTCTCCGAGAGCCTGGGCGATGACTTCGTCGTGCTGGACATCGGCACCTACGTCTCTTCTCTTTATAAGGAAGTCCGTAACGTCCAGCTGCACTCCATCCTGCAGAACGGCTGGGGCGCTGACTTCGGTGACCCCGTCAACTTCCTGGGTCAGGAAGTCCTGAGCGACGACAACGCTTACTACGCTCAGACCACCTCCTGGATCGCAGCCGTCGAGGCCGACCCGAAGGATTACCAGAAGGACCTGCTGGCTGATTACCAGGAGTTCACCGATCTGGTCACCGAGGCAAAGGCTATCGTCACCGATACCGATGCACGCTATGCCGCATTCGCAAAGGCTGAGGCTTCCATGCTGAACAACGCACTGTGCATCCCCTGCCTGTACGAGGTGCTCTGGTGCCTGACCCACGTCAACGAGTACACCAAGATCAACGCCATGTACGGTCCCTGCAACTACAAGGCCGTCAACTGGGAGACCCGTCAGGGCGACGGCTACACCACCGAGGAGTACGAGGCTTTCTCCGCTGCTTTCAATGCAGCAACCAAAGCCTGATGATTATTTTATAAAGGTTTGGTTATCATGTTAAAATACACCGTCAAGCGGCTGGCTCAGTCGCTCGTCACGATCTTATTGATCGCAACCATCGTCTTTTTGCTGATGCGCTGCCTGCCTACGGACTACTACTTCACAGAAGAACAGCTCATGAAGTTTACCGAAGAGCAGAAATACGCCGCGCTGGAAGCTGCCGGTCTGACCGACCCCATCGGCACTCAGCTGCTGCACTTCTACAACGACCTGCTCCATCTGGACTTCGGCACTTCCCGCCGCATCCAGAATGGCGCTTCCGTCGTGAAGGTGATCGGCAAGAAATTCGGCGTCTCCATGCGCCTCGGCCTGATCTCCGCCGGCATCTCTCTGCTGGTGGGCATCATGCTGGGCATCCTGCAGACCGCCTTCAAGGACAAGGTCTTTGACTGGATCGGCACGGCCTACACCGTTTTCGTCAACGCTGTGCCTTCTCTGGTCTCCTATTCGCTGGTGCTGGTCTTCGGCTCCAAATACCTGGGTTTTCCCACGCTGTACTCCACCCGTAATGTCGGCCCGTCCAGCGTGCTGCCCATCGTCTGCTTGTCGCTGGCGTCTATCGCAGGCTACGCTCTGTGGACCCGCCGCTACATGGTGGACGAGCTGACCCGCGATTATATCAAGCTGGCCCGCGTGAAGGGCCTGAGCTCCAGCGAAATCATGTTCAAGCACGTGCTGCGCAACGCCATGGTCCCCATGGTGCAGTATATCCCCCAGTCCATCCTGCTGACGGTCGGCGGCTCTCTGCTGATGGAACGGTTCTTCTCCGTTCCCGGCATGGGTCCCCTGCTGACCGACGCCATCCAGCGCTATGACCTGAACGTCGTACAGACTCTGGTCATCCTCTACGCTGCACTGGGCATCGTGGGTGTTTTCCTGGGCGACGTGCTGATGATGCTGGTTGACCCGCGCATTACTCTGACCGGAAAGGAGGCCGCACGCTGATGGCTAAAGCATCTGATTTTGAGGGCAAGAAGCAGGACGAACTGTTCTACTTCGTCGATTACTCTCCGGAGGAAGCCGAGCGTGTCGGCTACTCCAACTACAGCTACTGGGGTTCTGTCATCCAGAACTTCCTCAAGCACAAGGCTGCTGTCGTCTGCCTGTTCCTGTTCCTGTTCCTCGTCATCTTCTCCTTCATCGCACTGGCCATCGGCAAGTACGATTATCAGACGCTGGTGACGGATTCCTCTCTGGCCTTCCGGAAGCCCAACAGCGAATACTGGTTCGGCACCGACAACCTCGGCCGCGACTACTGGTGTCAGGTGTGGTACGCCACTCAGGTGTCCATCCGTCTGGCCCTCATCGTTGCCGTGGGCGAGAGCATCCTCGGCGTCATCATCGGCCTGATCTGGGGCTATGTCCGTAAGCTGGACCGCTTCTTCACCGAGCTGTACAACCTCATCGACAATGTGCCTTACATCATCTACATGACCCTGATCGCACTGGTCGTCGGCCAGAGCTTCACCATCATGGCCGTCTCGATGATCGCCATCGGCTGGCTGGTCATGGCCCGCCGCGTCCGCAACATGGTGTTCATGTTCCGTGACCGCGAGTACAACCTCGCGTCCCGCTGCCTTGGCACCCCGCTGTGGCGCGTTCTGACCAAGAACATCCTGCCCTATCTGGTCTCCGTCATCATCCTGCGCATGGCGCTGAGCATCCCCGCCACCATCAACCTCGAGTCCACCCTGTCCTATCTGGGCATCGGTCTGGGCATCGAGACTCCGTCTCTGGGCCTCATCCTGAGCAAGGTGCGCGGCTTCTTCCTCGATTATCCTTACCTGCTGGTCTTCCCCGCATCCATCGTGTCCATCATCTCCATTTCCTTCTATATCATGGGCAACGCTTTCTCGGATGCTGCTGACCCGCGCAACCACGTTTAACAGATGGGAGAGAAAATCACAAAAATGGATAGACAACCGATCATCTCTGCCAAAGACGTGGAGATCACCTTTAGCCTGCGCGGCAAGAAGCTGAACGCGATCCGCAAGTGCTCGCTGGACCTTTATGACGGCGAGACGCTGGCCATCGTGGGCGAGTCCGGCTCGGGCAAGTCCGTATTCACCAAGACCTTCGTGGGTATGCTGGATGTCAACGGTAAGATCACCGGCGGCTCCATCATGTACGAAGGCCGCGACATGACCAAGTTCACCGAGAAGGACTGGCTGGGCGTGCGCGGCAAGAAGATCGCCATGGTCATGCAGGACCCGATGACCAGCCTGAACCCGCTGAAGAAAATCGGCAAACAGATCCAGGAGAGCATTGAGCACCATCAGGGCCTGAAGGGCGCGGAGGCCAAGAAGGCCGCCATCGAGATGCTGGCCAAGGTCGGCATCCCCGACCCGGAGCGCCGCTACGAGCAGTATCCGCACGAGTTCTCCGGCGGTATGCGTCAGCGTGTCGTCATCGCCATCGCTGCCGCCTGCCGTCCGCAGATCCTCATCTGCGACGAGCCCACCACCGCTCTGGACGTGACCATTCAGGCACAGATCCTGCAGCTCATCCGTGACCTGCAGAAGGAGCTGGGCATGTCCGTTATCTACATCACCCATGACCTGGGCGTTGTGGCAAACGTGGCAGACCGCGTGGCCGTCATGTACGCCGGCCAGATCGTCGAGTACGGCACCGTCGAGGAGATCTTCTACGACGCATGGCACCCCTACACCTGGGCTCTGCTGCAGGCTCTGCC
>JABLTQ010119535.1_pt1 | contig 14691 bp, 10 predicted proteins | sample 7160101 | NCBI WGS metagenome assembly JABLTQ01 (sample SAMN14651228, study PRJNA627086) | human gut metagenome | isolation source: feces | host: Homo sapiens
ACCAATATAATCAGTTCAAAAGTTTTAGGGAGGGGGTCCGGGGGAATCCCCTTTGTCAAAAGGGGTTCCCCCGGTCACTCCCCGGTATCCTAATCCCGTTCCCCCTCCGAGGCGGAGATTATCAGCTTTTGGAGGGCGACGTACTCTTCGGCGCCGTCACTTCCTATACGTTCAAGTATATGCGCGATACGCGCGGCGGTCTCCTCGCGTTTTTTCCTTATCCTCTCGATCCCCTTTTCCGTCAGCACAACGATCACGCGCCGCTCGTCGCCCGGATCGCTCCTTCTCTCTATCAAAGCCTTTTTCTCCATGCTCCCGAGCAGAGCCGATACCCTCGCATGGCTCACCCCCATCGCACGGCTCAGACCCGACGGACAAAGCGCCTCGGTCGCATCCGATAAAATCCCCAGCGCGAAATATTCCCCTCCGGAGAGATCCGAAAGAAGCTCCCACTCCGGCAGATGATCGATCTTCGTCCGAAGAATCATAAGCTCCTTCGCAAGCGATGTGAAATCCACGTTCCTTCACCTCGATAGTTAACACTGTTAACTAAATTATACACCGCTTTCCCGAAAAAATCAAGTACAAATTTTTCATGCACGGCGGACGCACGCTTTCCGCAGAAGTGCGAAACGCGCATTTTTCATTTGTCAACAGAAGTCAGAATAAAGAAATCCCGTATGACTTGAAATTATTTTTGTTATGTGCTATAATAATATATGTATAGTTTTATAAAATAAATTATCCCGGAGAATTCAAATGAACGATCAATCCACGTCAGAGCTTGACTTTATAAAAGGACTTCTGATCGACGCGATCCGCGCGGCGGATGCGATCCCGAAGCCCGCGCTTAATCTTTGGTTTGCGCATCTGAAAATCGAATCGATATCCGATTCCACGGCGATCCTGGCGGTGGAGAACGAATTCATCAGCAAGAAGATACAGGAGAGATACGCCGACGTGCTCGCTGATTACCTTTCCGAGATCGTCGGATACCGCCTCTTCGTTCAGATGTCGGTAGACGAGACCCTCGTGCCCGCGCCGAGAGGCGGAACGTATATCCGCCCGTTCAACGCGATGGAGGGAAAAATGCCCGAAGCGGACGATGATGAAGACGAGGACGAGGAGGAAGAAGAGGACGCACCCCGCACGGTCGGCGATCGGAATAGCGCGGAGGAAAAAAAGGAGCAGTCGGCAAACGGCGACCGCCGCTTAAATTACAATCCCGACTATACCTTCGACAACTTCGTCGTCGGCGAATCGAATATGTTCGCACATTCGATGGCGAAATACGTCTCGAAGCATCCCGCAAAGAAGTACAACCCCCTCTTCATCTACGGACCTCCGGGAGTCGGAAAGACCCACCTCATGTACGCGATAACGAACAATATCCTGCTTGACAATCCGAACGCAAACATCACCTATATAAAGGGCGAGGATTTCACGAATAAGCTTGTCGAGGCTATAAACAAAAAGCAGCAGGAGCAGTTCAGAAACAAATACCGCAAGGTGGATGCGCTGCTGATCGACGACGTTCAGTTCATCGCGGGCAAGAATTCTTCGCAGGAGGAGCTTTTCCACACGTTCAATACCCTCTACGAGGAGCATAAGCAGATCATACTCACCTCCGACCGTCCGCCGAAGGATCTCCCCGGACTTGAGGACAGAATACGGAGCCGCTTCGAGGGCGGAGTTCTCGCGGACATATCGCTCCCGGATTACGAGCTGCGTCTTGCGATCCTCAAAAATAAGGCGAAGAGCGTCGGACTTGAGCTTTCGGACGAGATCGAGAAATTCCTCGCGGAAAAGCTCGATTCGAACATCAGACAGATCGAGGGAGTAATAAAGAAGCTCTCCGGCATCGCGTTTCTTTCGAGAGATCCGCTGACGATCGAGACGGTGCGCCGCAGCGTCCCCGAATATCTCAGGGAGAACGAGCCGGTCGGCGATACCGTAAAGCGCGTCGTCCGCGTCTGCGCGAAGTACTACAACGTCACCCCCGAGGATATCCTCGGCGAGAAGCGGGACAAGTACATAAGACTTGCGAGAAACGCTTCGATGTACATAATCAAGCAGATGACGGACCTCTCGTTCCCCGCGATCGGCGAATACTTCGGAAAGAAGCATTCCACGGTAATCTCGAACTGCAATACGGTGCGCGAGATGATGAACGCCGACCCGGTGTACTCCGCCGAGGTTGAGGAAATGATGAGGGAATCTCACGCCTGATCCGGTTTCTACAGGGCGAAGCGGTGTTTTCTACAGACTGTTCATTCCTCTGTTCAAAACTTGTTCCGACCTATAGAAAAACTGATGAAAAACCCTGTTCAAAGCCACGCAGCCCCATATACGGCGGGACATTCCGTGTAGGAAAATCACGCACCGCTTTATGTAGAAAAAACTCCTTTTTCCTCATATCGACGGAGAAATGAACAGGAATAAATACTTTTTTTCCCTGTTCACCGGCTGTAGAAAAAACAGCGTTTTTCGGAAAAAAACGAAAAACCGCCGGAATCGACGGAAAAGCGTATTTTTCATCTACAGGAAAAGACACGAAAGAAACTCCTTACGCACAGGAAAAAATCCCCGGAGATGCCCGCAATACATCGCTTCGCGGAGATTTCTACAGTTTAGACAGCCTCTACTACGGCTACTGCATATTATTATTATATATATACATACATATATAAGGGGAGTTTTCCGAAAAAAAACGGAATCGCTCCGAAATCATGTGACGAAAATAATCTATCGGAAAAACGGCGCAAAAGCGCAGATGAAAAGTTTCCCGACGAAAGGAAGGTTTCAAAATGAAAGTTATATTTGACAGAGACGAGCTTCTCAGCGCCCTTATCCCCGCATCCGGAGTTGTTCCGGGAAGAAATACATCCGCAAATGTTGACGGAATACTCTTCGAGTGCCCCGGCGAAGAGAACGGCACATGCAGCCTGAGCGCATACGATCTCGAAAAGGGTATGCGCACCACGATCGACGCGAAAATTCTTTCCGAGGGCAAGTTCATACTGAATACCCAGAAGATACTCCAGATCGTCAGATCGTTCCCCGCGGGCGAGCTTATGATCTCTGTCGGAGAGAATCTGAAAGCGACGATCTCCTCCGGAAGCGGAAGCTTTGAAATATCCGCCCTCCCCGGCGAGGAATTCCCGTATCTCCCGAACCTGAACGGAGACCGCAACTACGTCATGCCTCAGTACGAATTGCGCGCGATCATCACGAGAACGGTGTTCGCCGCTACTCAGAACGATCCGCGCCCCGCGTGCAACGGCGTTTACTTCAATATAAGCGAAGGCAAAATGACGGTCGTCGCGTGCGACGGAAGCCGCATGGCACTCTGCGAATCGGATGCGCCCGACGATTATCCGGAGGCATCGTTCATCGTCCCGTCGAAGATACTGATCGAATTTTCGAAGATCGTGAAGGACAGCGAGGACGAGGTGAGAATCTCCCTTGCAACGAAGCACGTTATATTCAAGCTCGGCAGCTTCAACTATTTCGCGCGCCTTATCGATACGGACTATATCAATTATAAGAGAATAATCCCGACGGAGCACACCACCGAGGTTTTCGTGAATAAGGAAGCCTTCAAGGCGGCGCTCGAGCGCGCAATGCTCATCACCGAGGATAAGCTCGGCGGAAACTACCGCACGTTTGTCCGCATGGATTTCGAAGGCGATCTTCTCAAAATATCGTCGGTATCCACAAGCGGAAGCGTGTATGAGGAAATTCCGATCGCCAAAAACGGCGCCGATCTTGCGATCGCGTTCAACTGCCGCAATATGCTTGACGCATTCCGCGCACTTCCCGAAGACGTGTACACCGTAAGAATGAGAATGAATTCTCCCGTCGTCGGAGCAAGGATAGAGGACGCGCGCGGCTCCGGATTCGTTGCCGAGGATCCCGATTCCCCGATCCCCGAGGGAGTCGAGCTTCCCGAGGAGAACGGAGACAGAAAGAAATTCATCTTCTTCATCATGCCGGTGAAGATGAACAAGTAATATGTACGTTCATATCGGATCGGACAGGATCGTGCGTCTTTGCGACATCGTCGGGATATTCGACCTCGACGGCGAGATCACAACGGAGGATACGGGCGAATTTCTGAAGGGCGCGGACGCGGCGGGGATAACATCCCTTGCCGGAGACGATCTTCCCCGCTCGTTCGTCGTGATATCCCCGAAAGAGGACATGTCGCCGGACGCGCACGATAAAAAGGTATACGAAGAGCTCAGAAGAAAAAAGAAGAAGGAAAAGGAGAGCGCCGCGCGCGAAGGCGAAAAGGTGGTGTTCTCGAGACTTTCGCCGCAGTCGCTCGCGGACCGCGGCGCGATACACGGATAAAGAGAACGAAATAATCAGCGGAGGCAGGGAAAAGCATAAAATGTCAAACAATCCGAACGTTCAGAATTACGATGAAAATCAAATACAGGTGCTCGAAGGGCTTGAAGCGGTCCGAAAGCGCCCCGGTATGTATATAGGTACGACATCCTCGAGAGGACTTCACCATCTCGTTTACGAGATCGTGGACAACTCGATCGACGAGGCGATGGCGGGATACTGCACAAGGATCGACGTGACGGTGAATCCCGACGGCTCGGTCACCGTATCCGATAACGGGCGCGGCGTGCCGAGCGCGATGCACCACAAGATGAACATACCGACGCTTGAGGTCGTGTTTACCGTGCTTCACGCGGGAGGAAAATTCGGCGGCGGCGGATATAAGATATCCGGCGGACTTCACGGAGTCGGCGCGTCCGTCGTGAACGCTCTTTCCGAATGGATGGAGGTCGATAACTTCTACGACGGCGAAGAGTATACGATGCGCTTCGAGAAGGGAAAGACCGCGCGCGGCTTTACCCACGTCGGACCCGCTGACGGACGTCACGGACTGACCGTCACGTTCAAGCCCGATGCCGAAATCTTCGAGGAAACGACGGAGTTTGACACGCAGGTGCTTCTCAACCGTCTGCGCGAGCAGGCGTTTCTGAATGCGGGGCTCCGCATAGTTCTCACCGACATGAGAAAGGAGCTGTCGGAGGAGGACAAGGTAGATTATTCCGTATTCGCCGAGCAGGCGGAGGATACCGAGGAAACCGCCGCCGCCGAAGAGGACGAGGAAAAGGAGCTGAGCGCGGAGAACATACTTTCATCCGACCGCACCGGCTCGAGCGAATCTTCGAAATACGAAACGTACGATCTCTGCTACGAGGGAGGAATCCGCTCCTTCGTCGAGCATCTCAATAAGCTGAAGCACGCTTCGGTGATCCACCCCGATGTTATCTACATGATCGCCAAAAAGGGAGACATCACCGCAGAGGTGGCGATGCAGTACAACGACAGCTACAACGAAACGATCGTGACGTTTGCGAACAATATGTCAACGATCGACGGAGGCACGCACGAGACCGGATTCAAAACGGCGCTCACGAAGGTGCTGAACGACTACGCGAGAAAGAACGGAATCCTGAAGGATGCCGACAAGAATCTCTCGGGCGAGGACGCGCGCGAGGGACTGTGCGCGGTGGTTTCGGTGAAGCTGCCGGACGCGCAGTTTGAAAGCCAGACGAAAGCGAAGCTCGGAAATTCCGAGGTGAGAACGATCGTTGACAACATCGTGACGGAGAAGCTTTCGGAATACTTCGACGAAAATCCCGCGGTCGCGCGCGCGGTGCTCGATAAATCGCTTGCGGCATTCCGCGCCCGCGAGGCGGCGAGAAAGGCGAGAGAGCTCACGCGGCGAAAGAGCGTGCTCGAAGGAAGCACGCTTCCCGGAAAGCTTGCCGACTGTCAGTCGAGAAGGGCTGACGTGACCGAGCTTTACCTCGTCGAGGGAGACAGTGCGGGAGGAAGCGCAAAGAGCGGACGCGACAGCCGTTTTCAGGCGATACTTCCGCTCCGCGGAAAGGTTCTGAACGTCGAGAAATCCCGCCTCGACAAGGTTTATTCGACCGAGTCGCTTATTCCGATAATACAGGCACTCGGCTGCGGCATCGGCGAGGATTTCGATATTGAGAAGCTCCGCTACGGCAAGATAATCATCATGGCGGATGCGGACGTAGACGGATCGCACATACGGATACTGCTGCTCACGTTCTTCTTCCGCCACATGAAAAAGCTGATCGAGGACGGGCACATTTACCTTGCGCAGCCGCCGCTTTACAAGGTATTCAAGGGAAAGAACATCCGCTACGCATTCTCCGACGACGAGCGCGACGCACAGATTCGGGAGCTCGGCGGAAACGGAGTTGAGGCGGAGAGATACAAGGGTCTCGGCGAGATGGACGCGGAGCAGCTTTGGGAGACGACGATGGATCCCGAATCGCGCACGATACTCAAGGTGGAGATCGAGGATGCGATCGCCTGCGACGAAGCGTTTTCGCTTCTGATGGGAGACAAGGTCGAGCCGCGCCGCGAATTCATCGCGCAGAACGCCAAATACGCCGAGAATATAGACGTATAAAAGGACACGGTATTACATTAGTCGGTAGTTGCACGTCAGCTTACCGTGTCCGCGAGAATGGCACGAAGTGCCATTCTCCGACGTGTAGCTTGTGGATAGGACACGGTATTACGTTAAACGGTAAATGTACGTTAGTTTACCGTGTCCCCGAGTTTGACGCAAGGCGTCAAACTCCAATGTGAAGCTGTAAACGGTATAACGGTTAAGTGGTAGTTGTACGTTAATTTGCCATGTTTCCGAGTTTGACGCAAGGCGTCAAACTCCGACGAAAGACTGAAAATGCACGGTGTTCTTCCGAACACCGTGTGGAATCATTATATGTTGGGGCGTTGCCCCAAAACCCCATTGGGGGCGTCGCCCCCACATCCCTGAGCGGGCAGTGCCCGCGGGCGTTCTGTTAAGTTTAGCTATAATACGATAGAACAGCTTTCTGAAATATAATATAGTTCAAAAGTTTTAGGGCGGGGGCTCCGGGGGAATCCCCTTTGTCAAAAGGGGTTCCCCCGGCTATTCCCTTAATCCCGTCTCCCCGTTCCGTAAGAAAGGACTGTAAATGAAAGACAAGAAAAACGATCTAAAAGACGAATCTCTTGAGTTTGCCGATCAGAAGATAATACCGGTAAACATGGAGAAGGAGGTCAAGAAATCCTTCATCGAGTATTCGATGTCGGTCATTGTGAGCCGTGCGCTTCCCGATGTACGCGACGGAATGAAGCCCGGCGCGCGCCGTGTGCTTTACGCGATGTACGAGGACAACCTCACCTACGACAAGCCGTTCCGCAAATCCGCGACGACGGTCGGTAACGTGCTCGGACGCTATCATCCGCACGGCGACTCGTCGGTATACGGCACGATGGTCAGAATGGCGCAGCCGTTCTCCCTCCGTTATCCTCTCGTCGAGGGTCACGGAAACTTCGGTTCCGTTGACGGAGACCCGCCGGCAGCTTACCGATACACGGAGGCGCGCCTTGCGCGTCTGTCCGACGAGATGATGAGAGACATCGACCGCGACACCGTCGATTTTGTCGGCAACTTCGATAACCGCCGCCGCGAGCCTACCGTGCTCCCGTCGCGTTTTCCGAATCTGCTTGTCAACGGCTCGGTCGGTATCGCAGTCGGAATGGCGACGAACATCCCGCCGCACAACCTCTGCGAGGTCATCGACGGCACGATCTGCCTCATGGACAACCCCAACGCCGAGCTTTCCGAAATAATGCAGTACATAAAGGGACCCGACTTCCCGACGTACGGTCTTATCTACGGAAAAAACGGGATCGTCGAGGCGTACAAGACCGGACGCGGACACGTCATGATGCGTTCGAGAGCCGAGGTCGATGAGGAGAACCACCGGATCATCATCACCGAGATCCCGTACATGGTCATAAAGAGCGATCTTCTCAAGACCATAGCGGAGAAGGTGCGCGATAAGGTGATCGAGGGACTGACCGACGTCCGCGACGAATCCGGACGCGCCGGAATGAGGATCGTGATCGAGTACCGCCGCGACGCGAACGGACACGTCATACTGAATCAGCTTTATAAATATACAAAGCTTCAGGATACCTGCGCGATCAATATGCTCGCGCTCGTGAACGGCGAGCCGAAGGTGCTGCCGCTCAAAGCCATCCTTTCGGAATACATCAAGTTCCAGGAAGAGGTCATCACCCGCCGCGTGAAATTCGATCTCGCAAAGGCGCTCCACGAAGAGCACATCTTCGAGGGATACAAGATCGCAATCGACAATATCGAAGAGGTGATCAAGATCATACGCTCGTCCGCCGACGTCGCGGAATCGAGGGAGAACCTGAAGAATCGCTTCGCTCTCTCCGACGAGCAGGCGCAGGCGATCGTCTCCATGACGCTCGGACGGCTTTCCGGAATGGAACGCGACAAGGTCGAAGCACGCCTTGCCGATCTGAAAAAGCAGATCGAGGAGTACCGCGCGATCCTCGCGGACGAAAATCGGATCAAGGGAATAATCCGCGAAGAGCTTCTCGAGATCAAGAGAAAGTTCGGCGACGAGAGACGCACGGAGCTTGTGGATTCTCAGGACGAGATACTGTATGAGGATCTTATCGAGCGCCACAACTGCGTTATCACGGTCAGCCACGCCGGATACATCAAGCGCCAGCCCGCATCGACTTATTCCGCGCAGCGCCGCGGAGGCAAGGGAATCATCGGCGCCGGAACGAAGGAAGAGGACTTCATCGAAAACGTGATCGTCGCGGACAGCCATTCGAATCTGCTGCTGTTCACGAATTTCGGAAAGGTCCACTGCCGCAAGGCATATCAGATTCCGGAGGCATCGCGCACGGCGAAGGGCACGAATATCGTGAATATTCTCGAGCTTGATCCGGGCGAAAAGCTTACCGCCGTGATACAGATCGACGGCTTCGGCGGAGATCGCTGTCTGACGATGGCGACGCTGCACGGCGTCGTGAAGCGGACACTTCTTTCGGAGTTCGAGTATCAGCGCCGAGGCGGAAAGATCGCAATAAACCTCGACGAGGGAGACGAGCTGATATTTGTAGCATGCACGTCGGGCGACGAGGATATACTGATCGCAACCCACGACGGCAACGCCGCACGTTTTGCGATGTCGAAGATCAACGTGATCGGACGGACGGGACGCGGAGTGCGCGGCATAAAGCTGCGCGAGGGCGATTTCGTTATCGGAGCCGTCATAATCGAGCCTTCGGAGGAGTGGAATGCGACGCACCATATCGTATCGGTGACGGAAGGCGGATTCGGAAAGAGAGTCGAGCCGTCGCAGTATGAGGCGAAGGGACGCGCGATCCAGGGCGTGCTCTGCCACCGCCTGTCGGATAAGACGGGCAAGCTCTGCTCCGTCGCCGCCGCGACCGACGACGATGATATTATGATAATCACGAACGAGGGCACGCTGATTCGCACTCCCGTTGCGGACATACCGGTTTATTCGAGAACCGCCGCCGGAGTTATCGTGATGAGGCTTGCCGAGGGCGCGTCGATCGTGAACACGACGATCACTCCTTCCGAGAAAGAGGAAGAGGAAGAGAAATCCGAATCGGAAGAATAATACGGGGGCTTTGCCCCCTGGACACGGTATAATGTAAAGCAGTAACTGTACGTCAACTTAACGTGTCCCCGAGAATGATGCAAAGCATCATTCTCCAACGTAAAGCTTAAACCTGACGCTCCCGCAGGCGTACTGAACACGGTATTTCGTTCAACCGAATTTGTACGTTTGCTTACCGTGTCCGCGAGTTTGCCGCAAAGCGGCAAACTCCAACGTGAAGCCGATAGGACACGGTATAACGTAAAGCAGTAACTGTACGTCAACTTACCGTGTCCGCGAGTTTGACGCATAGCGTCAAACTCCAACGTAAAGCTTAAACCTGACGCCCCCGCGGGCATTCTGTAAAGTTCGGCTGTAATACGATAGAACAGCTTTCTGAAATATAATATAGTTCAAAAGTTTTTGGGGGTGCGGGGACCTTTTTTCAAAAAGGTCCCGCATCGTTCCCTTCACGCATGGGGGCTCCGGGGGACTCCCCTTTGTCAAAAGGGGTTCCCCCGGTAATCCTCATAACTTTAATCCCGGGATAACGTATGAAAAAAATTATTTCTGCCGCGCTTGCGGCGATCTGCCTGATAACATCCGCCGTGTCGCTTTCCTCCTGCACCGTGAAGATTGCGGACGAGGGCGCATTTCTCGCCGAGGTCGGCACGCTTATCGAAAAATCCTACGAGGTCAACGAAATCTTTTTCGGCAAGGGGCTCGAATTCGAGGACGAAGGTAAAACGCCCGATGAGATTCTCGCCGAGTGCAAGACCGAGGAAGAGAAGATCTACCTCTACCTCCCCGTAAAGGAAAGCGCGAAATACAAGACCCGCGAGGAGATAATGAACCTTGCGCACGCGGTGTATTCCGCATCGTACTGCGAATATCTCGAGGCGCGCGGCTTCGAGGGAATCTCCGACGGAGACGCTGTCGCAAATTACGCACGCTATATCGAGGACCTCACCTACGGTCTCACCGTCAACGTGAAATCCGCCGCTGAGGCCATGAAGCTCGACCGCACCTACGATATCTCAACTCTTGCGATCTCCCGCAAGGGCAGAGACTTCGTCGCCGTGACCGTCGATGCATACGAAAACGGAGAGTTCGCCGAGAAAAAGACCTTCAAGGTAAAGCTTGAGGACTCCGGCGAATGGAGACTCGATTGGCCCACATACTGAGAAAATCGCCGAGCAGGCGGAACGGAGCTTCTATGAGAAAAATAATCGCAATAATCCTTCTTATTTCACTTTGCCTGTCCCTTTCGGCGTGCCGGTCGGATAAAACACCGTCGGATACCGGAAACGCATCCGCGGCGGATAACGCACCCGACGTTGACCCGAACGGAATCTTCGGCGAGGAGATCACCTCAAAGAATAAGCTGTCCGACAGCACCGATACCGATTCGCGCGGAGGAGTTTTCCGCACCGTCGATGAAGGGGATTACGGATTCGCCGTATACGAGGACAGCGGAAAGGTCTCGGTCTATGCCTACTACGGCACCGATAAAAATGTGACCACTCCCTACAAGTTCAACGGCACCGTCGTCACCGAAATTTTCGGCGGCGCGTTCGCACACACTTCGGTCGTGAGCGTCAGCGTTTCGGAGGGAGTGACCTTCATCGGCGAGGGCGCGTTCACCGGGTCCCAGCTTCTCGAAAAGATCACACTTCCGTCAACCGTGACCGAGATAAACGACGGCGCATTCTACGGATGCCCGAAGCTTATCGACATCAAAGGCACCGCGGGACTTAAAAAGGTCGGCGGATTCGCGTTCAACGATACCCCGTGGTACGACACGATCTCCGATGAATTCGCCGTTATCGGCGACGGAATCCTGATAAAGTACGGCGGCGCGGGCGGAAACGTGACGATCCCCGAGGGCGTGAAGAGCATCGTTTCCGCATTCCGGGGTAAAACCGACGTTACCGGAATCGAATTCGGAAGCTCCGTGCTTGCCGAGATCGGGTACGGCTCGTTCGACGGCTGTACCGGACTTCACACGGTCGTGATCCCGGACAGCGTAAAGAAGATCGGCATCGGCTCGTTCGCAAACTGCACGTCGCTCGAAGAGGTAACGCTCGGCGGCGGCGTGACGGAGATCGGACAGTCGGCGTTTCTCTCATGCGACGCGATCGCAAAGGTGAAATACACCGGAAGCGAAAGCGATTGGGAAAAGCTTTCGATAGGCGAAGGAAACGAGAAGCTGACGGAGGCGAAGCGCGAGTACGGCGCGAGGTAAGTACGAAAAAGGACTTTACAAAATCACCGATCTGTGATAAAATAAAAAGGTAAGCGGTGTCCCGCTTACCGTCAACCGCTCTTAGCTCAGCTGGATAGAGTACCGGATTCCGATTCCGATGGTCGAGGGTTCGAATCCCCCAGGGCGGGCCAAAATCGACAAGCTTCTTTTGAAGCTTGTCGATTTTACTTATTCACTATTAACTTTTCACTCTTCACTTTTGAAGCTTGTCGATCAGGTAATAGGTAAGAGTAAACAGTGAATAAGTGCCTTTAAGAAGTCCGTTTTTTTATCCGTATAGAGCACAGTAGATCTGAAAGGTTTGTCTGTAAGAACGAAAGCCCTTTGATTGTAAAATCTAAAGAATTTGCACTTGATGTTATAAGAATATGTAAAGAACAGAGAAATGCAAAGTGCGAAAGTGCCTTAATAAGTCAATTCATGCGTTCCGGCACATCTATCGGCGCCAATATCCGTGAGGCTTTTTATGCGCACGGTAAAGCTGATTTTATTGCGAAACTTCAAATTGCCTTGAAAGAATGCTATGAAACAGAGTATTGGATTGAACTGTTAACGGAGAGCGGATATTGCGGCGATGAAAAAGTACTCAATAAATGTGTTGAACTGAAAAAAATATTGATTTCATCACTGAATACCGCAAAGGAAAATCAGTAAAACACTTGCTCAGATGGGTATATAAATCCTCCCCGCCAAATCTCCGACTTGCGCCGGAGATTTTTCATGTTAATCCGCCGCACTCCATAGCCTATCGCCGTGTGTCCCATCACGTTTAGCTTTCCCCGTCTTGCCCATCCCCCCGCCTCGATTTTCCGTAAAAAATACCGCGGCGGGGTACTTCAAGCGCCTTTACAATGATGCCTTTTTGTGATATACTGTTTGAAAATACCGAAAAATCGGATTCCGGAGAGAAAAAGATGGCTGACAAAAAGAGATTCGAAGTCGTGTATTCGCAGGGAGCAATGACGGTTACGGAGATTTGGGTGGACAAGGAAACCGGCGTGAATTATCTTTACCACGCATGCGGAAATTCCGGAGGTCTGACGCCGCTTCTCGGCAGAGACGGCAAACCGATCGTCTCACCGATCACAAACGATTGACGAGCCGCGCGGTCGGGAAACTGCATTGCCGGCGTGCCTTAGGTGAATCGGATACGTTCCCGTATTCCGACGCTTAGGTGCAGGAAAAGCCTGCTGCCGGAAAGAGAAAATTTTAACGAGCGTGGGAGAGTCCCGTGAAAAGAACATTTGTTACGGTAATGCCGAATCATATCGGCGCATTTTTGAAGGCAAGCCGATGCTTTGCGGAGATCGGCGTAAACATAACGCGCGTCAGCTACAACAAGGCGGTGGATTCGCATATGCTGTTCATCGACGCGGAGGGAACGGCGGATAAGCTCGACGAGGCGGCGCGGCGGCTGACGCAGATCGGCTACCTGCAATGCGACGAGAGCGGGCGGAGCGTGATACTGCTTGAATTCAGACTGCGCGACGTTCCCGGAAGCGTCACCGCCGTGCTCGAGCTGATAAGCGAATTCAGCTTCAACATTTCGTATATCAGCTCGCAGGAGAACGGCTCGGACTATCAGTATTTCAAGATGGGGATCGTCGCCGGGGAGAGCGAGAGGCTCGACGCATTCCTTGCGGAGGCGGGCAAGCTGTGCACGGTCCGCGTCATCGACTACAACCGCGCGGACAAGATCTACGACAACAGCGTGTTCTACATTCATTTCGCGGATCAGCTTTCGTCGCTCATGCAGATATCCGCCGATTCGCGCGAGGCGCTTCTCGTCAATACCAATCTTGCGATGCAGCAGCTTGACGAATCGGGGGTGTCGCCGTACCGCACGTTCGACAGCATCAGCCGATTCTGCGAGCTGCTTTCGAAGGCGCGCGGTGCGGATTTCACACCGCGTATCACCGAGCACCGCGTCACCGACAATACGGACATCATCCTGATCGAGCCGCCGTGCGGCAGCAATACGGCGATAATCCGGAGCGGCGGCAGGTATCTTTTCGTCGATACGGGATATGCGTACTGCCGCGCCGAGATGAGACGAATATTCGCGGAGCTGATACCGGGATTCGACGGAATGAAGAAGGAAGTGTTCGTCACCCATGCGGACGTCGATCACTGCGGACTGCTCCCGGATTTCGATACGGTCTACGCGAGCGCGGAAACTGCGGAGTGTCTTCGCATGGAGTACGCGGACGGGGACGGATACCGCGAGAAAAATCCGCTTCACAAGCCGTACATACAGATATGCAAGATACTCACGTCGTATACCCCCGTCGATCCGGCGAAGGTCGTGACGGTCGGAGAGGCTCGGACGGAGGAGAACGGCGGTGAGGTGCTCACGCGGACGGGCAGCTTTGATTTCGGCGATCTTCATTTTGAGCTGTACCGCGGCGGCGGCGGTCACCTGACCGGGGAATCGGTGCTGATCGATTACGAGAACCGCGTCGTTTTCAGCGGTGACGTGTATGTGAATATGAAGGATATGACGGAGAAGCAGGCGCAGTACAATCGGTACGCGCCGATCCTGATGACCTCGGTCGATACCGATCCGGGGCTTTGCGCCCTCGAGCGGCGTGCGATCTTCGCGCGGCTCGGCGCGGGGACGTGGCAGATCTTCGGCGGGCACGGCGGAAAGAAGACGTACAGCGTCGGCGAGAACGCGGGGGGAACGATGTAGGGGAACAAACCGGGGGAACCCCTTTGACAAAGGGGATTCCCCCGGGGAGACGATGCAGGGAACGACGCGGGACCTTTTTTCAAAAAGGTCCCGGCGGGGAAGCCCACGCGGGCGTTCTATAGAGTTCAGTTGAATCTGTGAGTCTGTTTTTCGGGTTTAAGTATTCTTCCGAAAGGACAACACACACCAATACCCATCAGTTTAGAGATTTTTGGGGAAGG
>JABLTQ010042420.1_pt1 | contig 14651 bp, 7 predicted proteins | sample 7160101 | NCBI WGS metagenome assembly JABLTQ01 (sample SAMN14651228, study PRJNA627086) | human gut metagenome | isolation source: feces | host: Homo sapiens
CCGGGCGACCAGACCGGTCGCCCCTACATTCGCCGCCTGATGAAATCCATCCTTACGAGGAATGACAAAGCCCCTTATCTGACGAAAAATGGTTGAAAAGGGACGAAACACTATTCAAGGTTTCACGCTCTTTTTATTTGGAATATCCGCAGATACGAGAATTATTCGACATAGAAAAACGTGCGATGCTGTCGCACAAATTCATGACATCTCCTGCTAGAATTATAAGAACATCGTCATATACACCGGAATGTAATCCACTCCATTCTCCCGCCTGTAATCCTTGGTGTAAATCAGATACCTGTTCATGATCCGAGAAGAGAATTTGCCGCAAAAGGCATCCAGCGAGGCATGTGCCTTATAACCAGATGACTTGACCTCGATAGGGCTTACCTTGTCACCGTCTGCAATCAGGAAGTCCACCTCATAGTTATGCTTACCGCTGCCGGTGGGGAAAGTATAATAGTACAATTCGTGTCCGGAAGCCTTCAACATCTGTGCGACGACATTCTCATAGACATACCCGAGGTCTGTGCTCAACTTGTCTGCAAGCAATTTGTGATATATCGTGTTGTCGGTAAACTTCCTGTCCCAAAATGCGAGAGTGACGAACAGTCCCGTATCACCCGCAAACATCTTGTATTTGTTGGGGTCTTGGTGCAATGCCATTCCCACGCTCGGATCGTTGGCATGGTAAGCCAAGTTGACCACCATCGACTCCCTAATTTCGGAAAGTATCTCTGCCAGTGCGGAATTGCGCGTGCCGTCCGTTGCGCTCCATGCAAGATACCTGTTGGCATTGCCCGTCAGCTGGGCCGGAATCTGACGGAATATCTTGGAAGCGTTCCCCGTCGGGTCGATTTTGTTAAAGTCATCCTCATACAAAGTTATTATGGAACGCTTCACACTGTCTACTTTTTCCAGATTGTTAGTTTCAAGATAAGCTGCTACGGCCTGAGGCATACCACCGACAAGCATATACAACCGGAAATCACGCATCAGTTTACGGTTTGTGACATCTCCCAAGGATGTTTTGTTGTGAAAACAACCTTGGAGCAGTCTGATGGTGACCGTATCTCCCAGTGCCCACCTGAACTCCTCATAATCCATGGGAAACATGTGAAGTTTGACCTCCTCGCTTGGGATCAGGATGTCCTTAACATTCTTACGGATTGAAATCAACGAACCGGTCTCTATGTAATCATACCTTCCATCTTTCACTAAATACTTAATCGCCTGCCTCGCTTTGGGTGCAAGCTGGACTTCATCAAAGATAATAACAGACTTCCGTTCCTTCAACTCGACACCGTATTCCAGTTGCAGGCGCATAAAAATTCGGTTAAGATCGGATACGTCATTGAACAAATCCCGGATTTCTGTCGAACATGCGGCAAAATCCACCAGTATATGGGTTTCGTATTCGTTAGTTGCAAACTCTTCTGCGATGGTGGATTTCCCGACACGTCTCGCACCCTGTATCAATACGGCAGTCCTGCCTTCATCCGTCCGCTTCCATTGCAGAAGCTCATCGTATATCTTCCTTTTAAATATCATATATCTGCACAGTTATCAATATGGGATAAAGGTAGCGAGGTCTACACATATCTCAAAATATTTTCATCCAAAAATGACATAAATCTCAAAATTATTGCATAACAAAAGTGAATCTCAATTTTAATATAAGCAGAAATAGCATGATTCTCAAAATGCTTTAGCCAATCAAACACGTTTATCGGACGTGCACGAGGATGTAATATTGGACGCATGTAGGACCGGGCGACCAGACCGGTCCAATCCATCGATGGTCCAATATCCCCCCAAATGCAGGATGAAAACAAACGCCGCTGTCCGGAGGCTAGATGCGTCCAAACAGCGGCATTTCATGAGACCGTGTGTCACGGTCGGATAGAAGCTGATTCCCTTATTATCAGATGTACAATGCCGGGCGGAAATTGTCAATTGTCAATTGTCCATTGTCAATTGCTTAGTACGGCTTGATGAAATCGTCGTGTGACGATGCACCGCCCTGGTTGGTGATGTATTTCTGCAATTCGACATCGCTGACGTCTTTCACACAGCGGACGTCGAACTCGGTGAGCCATATCTTGCCACCGGTCTTGTTCAGCAAGTCTGTTTCACTCCATTTCGAGAGGTCCATCGGACGGGCACGGAAACCGTATTGCTGTGCCCAGAAGGGAGCGCCGTAGAAACGGTAACCTTCTTCGGTGTCGGTCTTGGACATGAGGTACGCCACATTGTATTCCGAACCTTTCAGTGTCTCGATGGTCTCTGCCTGATGACCGGGGTCATTGCTGTGCGTACCCCAGTTACGGGGCGAACCGGTTCCTGTTCCGTTGGAACCGATGGTCCACATCGGGTTCCAGTTCTCCCGGCGGAGGTCCAGCTTGTGTTGGGGCGGAACCAGACGCATCATGAGCATCAGCTCGTAAGCGTTCGGCATGCGCCAGCCGCGGATGAGGTGGTTACCGTCTTTCGTGACCTCCACGTAGGTAGCGCAGGGATTCTCGTCCTTGCTGTCGTCGAGCATGTAGACGGGACGATGGGCATCAGCATCCCAAACGTACAGATTCTGCGTCTTTGTATAATCCTGTGGATAGCCCCATTCCGTGGTGAAACGTATCATGTAGGAATTATGGTCCCAACCGAGCTTACGCATGGTGGCGATGACCGAGAGACGTGCTACACGGAAGTACTTGTACGGACGTGCCCAGACGGAATGCATCGTGTGCTTGGGCAGCGGACCGTTGGCAATGTAGTTCGGACGCAACGTCTCCTCCGGGAAGCGCGAGCAGTCGATGATGACACCCGAAGTAGGTACTCCTGCCTGGTTCAGACCACCGGAAGGAATCGACGTGTCGTTGGTCCAGTCGTTGCTCTCCGTCAGGTAGCGCTGTGCAGGACGGTAAATCTTGTTCGGGTCATAGATGCCCAGCGTACGGATGGCACGCACACGCAGAGGTTGGTTCCGGTCGGCATACTGGTTCCACTCGGGGTGTTTGCCATACCATCCCTGGTAGCCGTAGTGATAGCGCGTCATCTTCTCCCCCTGGTCCCACGCCCAGGGACGGAGAATACCCGCAGTCGCCTCCGCCATGCGCTGACGCATCGTGGCTCCGTATTTTGCCATGAACATCAGCGGCTCGGTTAAGTTGCCGTCGTAGCTGTCCACCATGCGGGAAGAGGTGATGTAGGGAATATCGTTGCGCAGGCGGTAAGCCGGCGACATCATGTTCTGGTTCATCCAGAAGTACTCCAGCTGCGGCAGGGAGGGAAGGAACCACTTCACGTCCTTCTCGTAAATCATCTCATAGGAAAGGCCGCGCGGGTTTGCCGGCTCGTTGCGGCTCAGCACGGAGAGGGCTGCCCAGCTGGACAGTACCTTATGACCGTTATTAATCATACGAGGATAAATCACCTGCCACTTGTAGACGAATCCCGGCGTGTTCAGCGGACTCTCATCGGGCACGTAGACAACCTCTATATCGTTTGCTTCACCGAAGGTATAGTTGAGCATGTCCTTCCACTTGTGAGAGCCCTGCAACCAAGTGTCGTTCACCAGCGTCAGGTAGAGCAGACGTCCGTCGTAGATGTTCTTCTCGCCCTGAGTCGGCACATAGCCATTGAAATTGGGGACAATCATGTGGTCTTTACGCAGATTGTGCACGTTGGAAAGTCCGTGCGGCAGGTTGGGGATTTCCATCCAGTCCTCCTCTTCCGTCATCTCCATACCGAAGCCCACGTAGTCCATGGGGAGGGAACGGAGGTTGTAGGGCGCCATGATGGAGTGCTGCTGCACATTGATTTCCGCATCGTCCCACGAGCTGTGCCCGTCGTGCGAGTACTCCGGCGTCTTGTCGGAGAAGAATACCTTCATCTTGCGGTCGGGACGGTTGACGAAGAGACGCCAGCCATTGTTGTCCCAGTTGGAGGAGCTGATGCTTCTGGGAGCACGGTTCAAGTCCTGAATGGCACCGCTCAGCCAGGAAGGCATCTTGTCGTAGTAAAACTCCCGGGTATGGACCGAGATGACCATGTCGCCGGTCTCCGGGTCAAAGTTGTGGTCGGCGAGTGCCTTGCGCATCTGCTCATCCTGCTTGCCCGTGGATGGGGAAGTGTAGGCACCTCCCTGCTTGTAAATCTCCGCCATCCAGGTACGGATGGTCTCCACGAGCTTCTTCGGATTGTCAATCCACAACTTCGCGTAGCGCGGGTCATTGTCGGGGAACATCGTATATGCCAACGACTTGTTCATGGTGAAACGGGGGATCCGCGGCTCCTTTTTCAGGTTCTGCCTTCCGTTGCTGCTGTAAGTCGTGGTATAGGGATGGACGAAGAACGACACCCAGTCGATATCCGTCTTGTTGCGCTTGTAATCGCCCGTGGTCGAGATGGGTGCGGGGTCAAAAGGCGTAATCACCTCGTAGTGCTTCTCCAGCTCCGCATCAGTCAGCGCCTGATTCTCCCAACCGGTGTTCATGCGGTGCAGGAGGTCATAGTAGTTGATGAGCACAGCCTGTGCGTCGTAGTGGCAGTCGAGAATGGCAGTAGATGCCTCCGTCACAAATCCGTCGGTATGCGAGTTGTCCTCGAAATCCTTGTTTTCGGACGGGATGTTGTTGATGCACACTTCCGCCTTGATGTCTTCGAGGGAGAGAATCTGCATGTCGTAGGTGTACCACGTGTTGCGGTTGACGTTGTAGTCGTTGATGTCGCTCTCACTCTCGGCACCTCCACCCAGGATGAGGCGGTAAACCACATTCTGACCGACGCGCTTGCGGTTGAGGCTGCCGGTGTTGTCCTTCACATCCTCGTAGACATCCGCCATGATTTCAATCCACACGGCATCCTTCGGCGCATATTCGAAGGGCAGGAAGTTGCCGCCCTTGTCCACGTTCGTCAGAGCCTGTCCGCCGTGGTAGTACTGTCCGTTCGTCGGGTTCACCGTGACGTAGTCCTTATAGGTCTCCGACTCGGAAGTCTGCTGCTGCTTGGCAAGGCGGGCACGCATGCCGTAGAGGTAGCGCAGGCGGTCTTCAGGCTTGAAGTCGTTGATGGATTGGATATTTCCTGCCTTCAGGACAGACTTGTACTTCGCATCCCATTCGCTGGCATTGATTTGCTTCTGCGGGTCCAGCTTGACTTCGGGCATGTAGAAGACAAAGCCGGACATGTTGTCCGTTCCTCCGGTGTAGGCTTCGGGGACATAGCCTTCCTTCACCACACCGTTTTCGAGCACCTTCACGAAGTCGAACAGACGCCAGCGCATGTTGTCGGGATTGTATCGTCTGAGGGGATAAGTGTCTTCCTTGTCCGTCAGCTTGTTGGGATAGCTATGGCTCGCGTCAGCCAGCAGCAGGGAGGCGGTGGGAATGTTGTGCACGCGCCAGCTCTTGGGGAAGACGCGCAGGTTGGGGTTCACACTGCGGAAGTGCACCTCCACCTTGGCATCCAGGCGTTGCAGGTCGACGGGAATCGTCACACCGCGCAGGCCGTTGAGGTTGACCGTGACGGGAGTCGCGCTGACACCACTCATCAGCAAGCCCTGCGAACGGTCGGTGATGCCCTCATAGGAGTCGATGTCCGGCAGGGAAAATTCAGTGGTCACGATTGTCGCCTTACGCGTAGCCCGGATGGTAACGTCATCGATGTAGGAGCGGTCGCTCGACCGGTTGTTCGTCTCGGGGTCGTCCTCACGGAAGATGGTGGCGAGGTATGCCACCTCCTTTTTCAGGTCATCGAGAGTCAGGAGTGCGCCACTCTGTATCTTCTTCTTCACCCAGGCATTGAGGCGGAACAGCTGGTCCTCCTCTCCTTTCTGGTTGCTGAACCAGTATTCGGGCGAGTTGAGCAGCATGTTGCCGATGGAGACTGCCTGCAAGGGATAGCTGACAGCCGTCTGGTTGTCCAGGTCCGGATAACGTTCCTTCACAGCCGAACGCACCACCCCCAGTGACACCTTATAGCTACCACGGAGGGCGCCGCGCACCTCCCCGTTGTAGGTATTGGCAGTCATGGACGACTCGCCGAGGTACACATGCTCGCCGTTCTCCTGATTGATTCTCAGAGGAAGTATCTTTCCCTGGTGGTCAAAGAGCATGACGAACACATTCTGGGGGACGTTCTCCTCCACCTCGCTGAGCGAGGCACGTGTGCCGATGTTCTTCTTCGGATAGGCATCCATACTGAGGGCGATGTCCAGCAAGTCCGACGAGCTGTCTCCACCGCCTGTCACCAAATCGTCGTCCACACAACTGCTCACGGCGAACAGGAGTGTGAATGCAGACCACAGGGTCAGTAAGGTTCGTTTCTTCATATCGTTGTTTTTCTTATTTTACTTGTTACTTGTCAACTAATCAATATACGAGGTCGGGAGCAGACTGGTCGAAGTCGTACTGGTCCCGGATGGGCTTTGCCACCTCGCCGTACTTCACGATGCGGTCGTGACGGATGAGCTTGCCGCTGTCATAGGTCCGTATTTCCACATCACCCCCGAAGCCCACGGAGATGTCCAGCTGGTAGGTATGTCCCGGCTCGACAATGGAGGGGAAATACTTCAGGATTTCGTTGCTGACATCTGAAGTGACAGCAGCCGCATTCTTTAAATGCGGAATCAAGTCATAGTTCAATTTTCCAATGGGGATATCAGTGATTGCCACCCAGTTTTCTCCACCAGTGGAAGTCGTATAGGGTCTGCGGATGTTCAGACGAATGTGAGGGAAATAATTCACAGACAAGAACCGACACTGATCGGCGTTTGCCCGAAGAATCTGTGCCTCGTCACTCGTAAACTTCTGACCGGTCTGATGGTTTATCTTATTTGCATAGTCAATAGGCGTACCATCCTTCTCCATGTAGCGTACGAAGCCCTGAATGGGTGCTTTCCGTGGGTCGAACGGCGGAATATACACATCGCACACGGTCTTATAATTGGGCGTGTTATATTCTGCCGCATTTTTCTTTGCTGTACGGTCGCGCCCCATCGTTCCGCTGTTCCCTGAGCTTCTGACGGTTACGTCATCGTTCCGGATTGGATGGAACTTCATCGAGACTTCATAAGCGTGATTCTTGCTTTGGTCTTTATTCATCAATGTGATGAACGCTCCCGGCTTTCCCGGCTCTCCCGGCTCTCCCATTTTCTTGGTCCATCCACCGGCATTATCCAGCGAGAAGTGGTTGCCCTCTCCATCTTTGGGTCTGTCTCTCTTCATCAAATCCTTTCCGGTATCTCCATATTCCTTGATATCCAGCAACGGAAAGAAATTTTGGTCATCCATACGGAAGAATTGGGGAATCTGCATCACGAGCAAGTCTCCCAGCCAGTATTGGTCCGAAGTGGCATTCCATGGCTTGCTCTGGTCATACGAAGACTTCACACGGATAATGAGTCGAGCCATGCGCGCCTTCATGTCAAACGTCTTGTAGAGATAGCCGTCCTTTCCTGCCACATTCTCGCTTGGAGCTTCGGGCCTGTACTGCTTGTTTCCTGAGAAAATCACCCGGTTGTGGGTAATCTGCTTCATCAGGTCCATGTCATACTGGTACACCATGTTGCTACGGACGTACCAGCCGGAGAAATTAGGCTTGGGTTCTCTGTTCTGATAGCCCACCGTCTGATTCCACTGATCATACCAAGAGAGGAACGAAAGCTTACCGTTCACCTCCCACCTGCCATTAAAATCGGTGAAGTGTGTCCCTGCCACATTGAGAATGTCCGCCGCATAGGAGAAGATACCGTTGGTCGACAAGGCAACATGGTTGACATCATCTATGGCATAGGTCGGAAGCCAATCATAATCATCCGAGGTCAAGTGATAATGAACCCTGGCCGGTTTGAAATCATAGTATTTGATTCCATTCCAGCTGTACTGTTCCCCGTCGCCCCAGCCGCGGGCATTCGCCAGGAAGGATTCATCCCCCTTAATCGGATTTGTCAACCGGTCGATATTCGGGTAACCCAGGTAGTAGAAAGTAGTTGACTGACTGAGCCACGAGGCAAACGGCTCCTTCTTCTTATCCCGTCGCGCAATGAACTGGTGCGTCTCGTCGTCGTACGTACTCAGGTCGCCCGGCTCGTTGGGATCCGGGAATTCCTTACGTTCTGAATCATTCAGGCCTTTGGTCATGGACACCTTCTCAATCCACTGACGGTTGCCGTCGATGATGGGTATCCCGTCGGCACGGGTCTCGGGACGGAAGAGGAAACCGTCGGCAGGACGCTGTGTCGCATCTTCCGGAGCAATCTCCTTATCCGTACAGGCAGGCAGGGCAAGCAACGCCACGCCCAAGCTATAGAGTAAATGGGTCTTCTTCATAAGCTAACTGATTAGATGTCCAAGTTATAGAACGGCTCGTCGCGCACCACCACTTCGCGCAGGTGATAGTCTCCGCCCAAGGGGGCAAAGAGGATGCGGTAGTAGTCGGGCCTGTCGCCTTTGTACGTCATGCGGTAGTAGTTGAGCCGGTTGGCATAGAAGCTGAACTTATCCGTATCGGCACTGCCGCCCGGCAAGGGAATCACGTAGGTCTTGTCCGAATACTCGGCAGCCGAATGCCCCTTCCTGTATCTCAGGCTTTCGTTGTAGCTCGTGTAGATTTTGAGCGAGGGGAGCTTGTCTACGGTCCCGAAAGAGGCAGGCGGGATGTAGTAGGTACGCCGGATGGAGGACTGTGTCTGGGGGTCGAAGTCGTAGACGGTCGTCGTGTCCTTCAGCGTAGTCACCTGCACCTCGTTGGTGTAAGTCTCCGTCGGTGTGGCAGGCAGGGTTGCGGCAAATCCCGTCCAGAAAGGTTCAGGGCGGGAAGCGTCTGCAAAGAGCGGCGAGGCAACCTGAATCTTTGCCGGAGCATTCACCAGCTCGGTTCCAAGGATGTATTGCAGCTCTTCCGCCTTGTTTGTGTCACTGTTCTCATGCACGATGTCCACCACCACCTTTGCCATGTTGCGATAGAGCTTCACCTGCACAGGGTTCTCGTTCCAGCTCTGCAAGTCGCCCGTAAAGTCCACCGAACCGATCATGGTCAGTCCGTAAGGACGTTTGTCCGCCTGCACGGCTTTGCGCAGGTCAGCCTCGGTGCGGATGGGGTTGACGATGGTTCTTTTGGCATAATCGGAGAAGAGACCTTTCACCTCCTCACCGAAAAGGCTTGTGCTGCCGTCAGCACTGAAAGGTTCGTTGGCTACGAGCACGATGCGCTTCACGTTGTTGTTGTTAATCATCTCGGGAGCAATTTTGTCAGGCATGTCGTAATGCAGCTCATAGTAGAGCACCTCGCCGCTGCTTCCTGACTTGGAGACGGGAATCATCACATCCTCTCCCTCCTTGGGGAGTGACGATACAAAACGCTTGTGCATGAAAATACTGTTGTTATCGTTGAGCAGGAAGACATGGATGTTTCCCACGAAGTCCTCGAAGTTGTTCACGAGGTTGTATTGTGACACATACTGGTCGTAGGCATCGGCGTCGTCATCCACATCAAAATAGTGTGCAGATTCTACCGGTGCAGTCGGAGTCGTCACCGTCGCCACGCGCGTATTGCCTTCCGCCATCCGTCCCAAGCCTACAATCGAGGCGCGGATGCGGAGCTTGAACGTCTCGCCATCGGGTCCGTTGCCTCCGCCGCCTATCTCATCCTTGCTGCATGCTCCCAGTCCGAGAAGGAGGAAGCACGCCGCCAGGCAGGTCCATAGGGTTGTTCGTTTCATATCTTGTTTTTGTTTGGTTCGTTACACATGTAGTCAGTCATCCTGTCTCGTTCGGACATCAATAGGTGGTCGTATAGTCGCCCTGTCCGATGGTGCCCTTGAAGCCCTGCACATTCCACCTCATCACCCGGGCACGGACACGCAGGGTCACGCGCTTGCTGTTGATGGGCGTGTTCTCGTCGATGTTGTCATAGGGCTTGTCGGTCTTGCCGTCGGAAGGCTTCGCCAGATAGAGGTCGTTGCCCCACTTGGTGTCGAACTTCAAATTGGGAACGTCCTGCCAGTTGGCAAGATAGTCTTCAGGCGTACAGAAGTCAGGAGCGTAATCCAGCACTCCCCCATCATCCGCCTGTGATACATACTTGTTGGCTTCGTCGCGGAAGAGGTTCGACGGGCGATCGCTGTTGCCATGCTTCACCATGCCGGAAGCGTTCGTTCCTCCACCCGTACCGGGGTCGACGTTATCCCAATTGGACGGCATATCGGAGATGCCCTCTATCTCCACGATATAGAAATGGTTGCGCTCGATGTCGGCATTCTTCACAGGTCTGCCATACTCATTGAAGTCCGCGTCGATGGGGTCTACATGGACCGGAGTACGGTAGAAGCCGCGTCCGTTGGTGTACTTGTACCAGTTGTATGCCTTCTGTTCTGTAGTCAGGTTGTCGAGCGAATAGCAGAAACCGTTCAGCTCCTTGCAGAAATAGAAGGTACGGTCCCAGTCGGCAGGACGCTTGCCGGCATTATCTGCATAAACCTTTGCATCCACAAACTTATCGGGCAGAGGGTCGAAAATGCCATAAACCTTGAAGTGCGACGTGTTGAACCACAACAAGGGTGCAGCATCGCTCCGGAAGTTCTCCGGCAGATAGACACCGTAGAGATGCTCCAGACGGGTCGAAGGACGCTGTACCCCCATCACCTTATAAACAAAAGGATAGCCGTCAAAGAAATAATCATCGCCGATAAACCCATATTGACGTGCCGCTCCTGCGAGGTAGTCACCATCGCCGATTTGTGAGGCGATGCCCTTAGGCACATTCTGCCGGTTATTCCGGTCGGTGGCATACGCTCCGTTGTTGAGGAAGATGGCATGCGGCGGATTCTTCTTCGCACCGCCGAGTGCATAGAAACGGTCGGGCATGCGGGAGACCGTATAATAGTCGAAGTAGAACTCACCCAGGTAGCTGCCCTTGAGCGTCAGTCCCATGGAAATGGGTCCGATGACCGAAGCTTTCGCCACGACACGTTCCAGGTCGAAGTCCACGTTGTTGTTGAGCTGGGGATTGAAGAGGGGGCTTTCCGCCTGCTCCTTCGTCACACCGGGGATGATGGTCTTCTGCACGGCATTCGAAATCATGGCGAAGCGCTGCATGTAGCTGTATTCACCCTGCACGAGCATGGGTTGCATCAGGTATCCGTCATCCACGGGTTCATGGGTTGACTTCAGGACAAATTTCCCGGTAATCGGGTCCAGCGTGACCGCCTCATAGTTGTTGCTATCGCCGGGTTCGATGTCCGGTGTCTTCGTCGCGTCGTCGGGGTAACGGCTGAAGTCTGCCTTATGGTTGGCAACCGCCATGAAGCCGTACTCCATCGGCTTGACCTCCCAGGCATGCTTTGACTTGTAGTAGGGAGTCTCGTAGATGAGCAGGTTCTCTTCCGCCGTACCGTTTGCCGAATTAAACTCACGGGTATCGATGGGCGCATCGTCTCCGGTGGCACGCATCAGGAGGTTGATGTACTCCACCCGCGGCTCCTTGACGTTGTCGTCATTGAGTCCTTCGGTGGTCTCCTCCTCCGTCTCTCCGGCACGGGTACCTCCAAAAGGCAGGTCGCCCACATAAACGCTGAGGTTCATATAGGAGCTTCCACCGAGTCCAGCCTTTCCGTCAGGGTCGGCAGGCACGAGACGCTCATCCGAGCATGCCACCAGCGAACCGGCAGCCAGTGTGGTCAGCAGTATGTTCGTTATTCTTCGCATAGAGAATTCGTATTTTAGTTGACGTGGGCTTTATCAATACTCGCCGAGGTTCACGGGGCGGTAGATGACTTGCCAGTCGAGGATGCGTACGGTGACGCGCATATAAGTTTCTTGCGGTTCCACATCGACATGGATGGGGATGTCCGCCAGACAGTTCAGATTCCACTTTATACCTCCGTTCGCCTTGCTGATGTCGTCGAGCAGGGCGGCAAGGCTCTTGTCGAGATAGGTTGTCTCGGGAGAAGCCAGGGTGAGGCGTACACCCTCATAGCTGTTTCCCATGCGGAGGACGGCAACGCGCAGGGCATCGTCCGCACCGCGGGCAGTGGTGGTGGAGGTGTACAGGGTAGGACGTTCGATGTTGCCCTGCCTGAAGTTCACCTGTGGGTTTTCGTCCTTATAGGTAAGGGTCAGCTGTTCGCCCGCTTTCGCACCGGAGAAACCGACGCTGAAGGTCTGGACGTAAGGACGCAAATTCACAGTCGCATTCATCAGGGTAAAATGTTCGTCCTGGTTTACGGGGACGCTGAGTTCCGTCACGCCGTAGAACAGTTGGGGCAGCTTTCCGTTGTTGGCAGCCACCTTCTGCAGGTCCATCTTCCAGGGCACGGCATCGGTCACGGTGTTGTAGTCGTTGGGCGTCTCGGCAGCCCAGACGGTGATGACGTAGTCGCCGGCAGGAAGCATGGGGAAAATGGGTTTGTAATTGCTTAGTGCCGTCGCGTTCTTCTCGGACCGGACATCCACGAGCTTTCCCGTCTTGCGGTCGAAGACAGCCACCTGCACCTCATGCAGTGCGCTCAGGTCATACTTGTAGTAGTCCCCTTCCCCACCGGCAGTGGCACATTCATCGTCGGCGATGGCGGTAAGCTCCACCTGCAGGTCGGGCTGGCAGACGTCCTGATGGTCGTAGATACAGGACCCGGCAAGCGGTGCGAGGAGAATCAGTGCGAGGTATGTAAGCAATTTCTTTTTCATAATCTTCTCAAAAGTACTGTTTCTAGTTGGGGGGATACCCCGTCAAGGGGGATATCAAACATTCTATCAGGCAGGCAGTGTGCCTGCCCGATAGAATGTGCTCCGGGCGTAAATCAGGCAGGAATGTGCCTGACATTCCGCGCCGGATGATTTAGGTTATTGGATATGGGATTAATATTCATTACCGAAGTTTACAGAACGACGGTAAACAGTCCAAGGAATAACCTTGGCATTTACGCGCATGAACGAGTTAGACTTCGGATTGACGTCAGGATCGGTTCCCGGAGGAGTTGTACCCTTGTCGTCCGGATCTTGCGGCAAGTTCGGGTCATTGGGGTCAGCGGGATCCCAAGGCATACCCAGACCGGTGAAGCCTGCAATCTCCAATACATAAATGTTGTTACGGTATGTACCGGCATCCTTGATCTTCTTGTCAGAAGCACTTGTCTCTACACGATTCCAGAGAGAACGGTAAGCCATGCGACCATCCTTGTACGTATAGATTTGAGCGCGAGTATAACCGGCAAACAAGGCTGCGTCTACAGAACCGAACAAATAACCTTCAGCATAGAAGAAAGTCTTACTATTAGGAGAAGCAGAAGCAGAAGCAGTAGAGTACTTGTAGTTTTTATCCCAACGACCCCATTTTTTAGTAACACCATCGCTGGTTGTAAACTCCGTGTAACCTTCAGTTGCAACATCTTTAGTTTCGATGTTTCTTACATTGGCATCATTCGGAACGAAAGTCACGTATACTTTGGCATAAGCATAACGGTTGTAACCAACTTTTGCCATCGTTGCGCTGTAGTCATTCGAAGTGTTCTCGAAGAAGTAAACGGCATTAGCCTTGCCGCCCAATACATCTGCTTTTGCACCGGCGAAATCATCTACACCTTCATTAACTTTCACAGCGGTGTAAGACCCAAAGTTCATTTTTTTTGGATCCGGATCTTGGTCTTTCAAGTTACCCAAACGAACCAAACCTTCAGTTTTAGCAGTTTCTGGCTTATCAGCAGCCTGTGCATTGTGGATAGCCGATTCAGTCGGTTTGTTGTTGAAGAGATAAGACTTCGTAGCACCGTTCACACCGGCGAAAGTCATATTCTCCTTAGATACCGTACCCAGAGCAACATCAGTTTTATCCTTCACGTCATAGTTTGTACCCTTGTTGTTGTCGACCACAATACCCTTTACCAACAGACGGGTTACATCAAAATCGAAGTTGTTCTTCGGATCCTGCTCAGCAAAAGCCTGCTCTTTTGTCACATCAGCTGCAACAGCATGTTTTGCAGTCTTAGAAGTCATGGTGAAACCCTTAGCCATGAAGAGGTTCGTATTCTTCACAACTACATCACCATAAGTACTGCCCGGATTGGTAGTTGCACCGGTGGTCATATCCACAATAGGATCAACATCGGTAGCTTTGAAACCTGTTGTCATGTCGTTTCCATTCAGGATCACGTTCATAGCTACCGGATCGGATGTTGCAAGAGTTTCAAACACACCAGTCTTCCAGTAAGTATAAGTAAAACCATTCTCTTGCTTTTCCACTTTCCAGAAATCCGGAGTCGTAGTTTCTGCTGTAGCAGCAGTGGAAATCAAGTTATTGAATGCTACCTGTGCTTCTCCACCCTTCAGGAAGTAGATGTTATCTACCTTCGTCTCATCCTCAGAACCGGCATACTTGTCCGTCAATTCCTCGCTGGAAGCACGAGTTTGAGTTTGTGTTACACTCACAGCCACGTAGGTGTTACCCTTAGTCACTTTACCATTGTCCGGAGAAGTGACAGCCACATCGTCAGAGCAAGACGCGAGGGCTAAGCCCACGGCTGCGCTGAAAAGAAAAAACTTGTTCAACTTCATTGTTACAGAGTTTAGATTAGTAATATAGAGGAGTTCTATAAATTAAAATATTGTAGTACAGTTGTTTATATGGTTCCAAGAGCGTAAATTTGCAGAAAATAA
>JABLTQ010105841.1_pt1 | contig 14644 bp, 10 predicted proteins | sample 7160101 | NCBI WGS metagenome assembly JABLTQ01 (sample SAMN14651228, study PRJNA627086) | human gut metagenome | isolation source: feces | host: Homo sapiens
CACCTTTGCAGCATCCAGTATTATCTGCGCTTTTGGCTTGGCATCTGCCGCACCTCGCTCGCCGTATCGGCACTTAGAATTATGCGGTATTGCCTCGTATTATTTTACCCGTTCCCCTGCTGCTTTTCAACCGTTGCTACAGGTTTTACAAATAGGAAACATATCCCGCCCGCCACGGCGCTGGCTACCGCCAGCATATGCCGGGCAGGCAGATCCAGCAGCTGGCTGCCCGCATAACTCAGCAGGCTGCCGGCGCTCATGCCAAGGGCGATCAAGCCATAGTTGACCCCCGCATGGGCAAGGCCGAACAGGTCCGTATTTAAGGCGGGCTGCACCGCCGCGCCGCCGGAGTAAAAGCAGGTCAGCACACAGTAAGCCGCCAGTACCCACCACCCCTGCGCAAAGGCAAACCCGATGCTGCCCGCCGCCAGGGCCGCATACACCCCGTACAAAACTGGTTTGCGGCCCCAGTGGTCACTGGCAGCGGGGCAAAGCAACCGCCCTGCTGCGCTGGCCGCACTGCCCACTGCCACGCACAAGGGCGCCCACTGCTCCGGCAGGCCGCGGTCCGCTGCAATGGTCAGAATCTCCGGGCTGAACAGCAGCATGGGCGGGGCTGCCAGCGCCACCCCCGCAACACACAGGCGGTACTGCGTGGTGCGCACCATCTGGTGGGGCGGCAGGTCGTTTTCCGCTTTTGCGTTTGGCTGGCCGGCGGGCTGGGGTGGATTTTGCAGCACGGCGGCGGATGCCCCGCACACCACCAGCACCACCACACCGAGCGCGGCAAAACAGACACGCATCCCCCAGCGGTTTTCCACAAAACCCACAAAAACGGTTAAAAACGCACCGGAAAGCCCCATAGCCGCACCGCTGACCCCCGTTGCCAGTCCTTTGCGGCTGGCATACCACTTTTGGGCGCAGGCCAGCACCGCCGGGGCCAAAAAAGCGCTGCCTACCCCCGCCGGGATGCTGTACACCAAAAAGAACAACGCCGCATTGCCCTGCGGCACCAGCGCTGCCCCCATGCTGCCGCCGCCCAGCAGCGCGGTACCCCACAGGGCCGCATAGCGCGGGCCGTGCTGATCCTGCACAAAACCGCCGATGGCGCAGCCGATGCCATACCCTGCCACCAGAATGGCAAAGCTGAGCATGGCCTGCCCGCGGGAAAAGCCGTACTGCGCCATGACCGGCTTTTGGAACACGCCCCACGCCGCCGGAATGCCGGTCAGCAGCTGCACGGCGGCACCAGCGGCCAGAATTTTGGGGTTGCCGTTTTGTTTTGGCATGGTGTTCTTCCTCCTTATCCTTCCAGTTCCACACAGTTTGATACAGCTTCAGTATGCCCCGTTTTTGTTGACAAAAAACGCCGGGACAGATATGATAAAGAGGTATATCTTTTGATCTTTCCGCGGGCCGCTGCCCGCGCAGATAATAGGGAGGAACAACCATGAAAACACAGCCGTTGAAGGGCATGCGCGACCTTTTGCCGCGCGAACAGGCATTGCGTGATTACATTCAGGGCCAAATTTTGGATACTTACCGTGCCGCCGGGTTCCAGCGCATTTCCACCCCCATCCTGGAGGATATGGAAAACCTGGACAAATCCGATGGCGGCGACAACCTGAACCTGATCTTCAAGGTTCTCAAGCGCGGCGAAAAGCTGGCCGCTGCCCTGCGCTCCGGCGATGAAAAGCAGCTTTCCGATATGGGCCTGCGCTATGACCTGACCCTGCCGCTTTCCCGTTACTACGCTGCCAACCGCAACGAGCTGCCCAACCCCTTCAAGGTGATCCAGACCGACCGCGTTTACCGTGCCGAGCGCCCGCAGAAGGGCCGCCTGCGCGAGTTTGTGCAGTGTGATATCGACATTCTGGGCGATTCTTCCCCCAATGCCGAGGTGGAGCTGATCGATGTGACCACTCGCGCTCTGCTGCGCATCGGTTTCAAAGATTTCACTGTCAACATCAACGACCGCCGCATCCTGCGCGCCATGCTGGAAAAGATGGGCTTTGCCGCTGACCAGCTGGATTCCGTCTGCATCAGCTTTGACAAGCTGGATAAGATCGGTGCAGACGGCGTAAAGAAAGAGCTGCTGGAAAAAGAGTTTGACGCCGCCGCTGTGGAAGCGCTGGATGAGTTCCTGCGCGCCGGGGATTTCAGCCTGGACGCCGTGACCGCCCGCGTTGGGGACGAGACCCTGACCGCCGACCTGCGCTATGTCATCGCCACCGCCGAAAAGATTGCCAACGGCCGTTACGGCATTGCCTATGCCCCCAGCCTGGTGCGCGGCCAGGGATACTATACCGGCATGGTGTTTGAAGTGACCTGCCCGCAGTTCAGCGGCGCTGTTGCAGGCGGCGGCCGCTACGACAATATGGTTGGCAAGTTCATTGGCCAGCAGGTGCCCGCCGTTGGCTTCTCCATCGGGTTCGAGCGCGTCTGCGGCATTCTGCTGGAGCAGGATTACCAGATCCCCGGTGCCAAGCAGAAGCTGGCCCTGCTGTATCTGAAGGATGCCGATTTCGCCGCCGTGCTGGCCAAGGCCGATGCCCTGCGCGCAGCCTATGATGTGACGGTTCTGCCCCAGGCCAAAAAGCTGGGCAAGCAGTTCGGCACATTGGAAGCCGCTGGTTACAACGCTGTTGCCTTTGCGGACAATGACGACATCAAGGTTCTTGGTCAAAAAGCTGAATAATTAGAATTATTTTTGTGGGGTGTGCCGGTTTTGCGGCGCACCCCGCTTTTTTTGACATCAAGCTGTAACATTCCGGTGCCACTTCCGTGTTATACTGGTAAAGGAAGCAGATATTGCTTTTGGCTTACCCCTTACCACACAACACAATAAGGAGCGTGCCCTATGAAACATGCAACACTATCCCGCTTTGCCAGCCTTGCCGCATCCGCCGCGCTGGCGCTCAGCCTTGCTGCCTGCGGTTCCACCAGCCGCAGCACCTACTCCGCCGCTGTTTCTAACGATACCGCCGCCTTTAGCAGCCAGGATGCCGGAGACTATGAATATTACAGCGCCGAAAGCGCCGCAGCCGGGGAAGGCAGCAGTTTTTCTTCAGACGATCTGACCAGCTCGATGCTGGATCCTTCCACGGTGGAAAGCAGCCGCAAGATCGTGTATAACGCCAGCGTGCGGATGGAAACCACCGACTATGATACCACCCGCGCCGCCTTGCAGGAGGCCGTAACCGCCGCGAACGGCTACCTGGAAAGCACTGACCAGGGCGGCAGCAAGGATTCCGGCAGCCGCTATACTTATTACACCGCGCGCATCCCCGCCGAAAACTACCGCAGCTTTTTGACCGCCGCCGGGGAAGCCGGGAACGTGACCTCGCTGAACGAGAGCGCGCAGGACATTACCGCTGAGTATGTAGATGTGGAAGCCCGCCTGAAAGCCCTGAACGACCAGCGTGACCGGCTGAACGCCCTGGCCGACAAAGCTGAAACCACCGCCGACCTGCTGGAAATTGAAAGCCAGCTTTCGGATGTGCAGTATCAGCTGGAAAGCTACACCGGCCAGATGCGGCTGATGGATAACCAGGTGCGCTATTCCACCGTGGATATTTCCCTGCAGGAAGTGCAGGTACTGACCCCCACCGCCACCACCTTTGGCGAAAAGTTTGTGGAAGCCGTTACCAGCGGCTGGCGCGGCTTTGTGGATGGGGCCGAAGATCTTATCCTGGTGGTGGTTTACCTGTGGCCGGTGGTACTGATCGTGCTTGCCATCCTGCTGGTGGCACGGCCCGCCCTCAAGCGCCGCAAGGCCCGCCGGGCGGAGAAAAAGCAGGCCAAGCTCGCTGCAAAGGCTGCCGCCCAGGCGCAGCCCGCAGAGCCCGCCAAACCGGACGACACCGTAAAATAAATCGCACCTCTTCTTTCCAACTTATATCGCAAAGCGGGCGCACCGTCCTACAGTAGACGGTGCGCCCGCTTTGTTTTATTTTTACCGGCTGTGCTTACAGGCCGTACAGCTCGGTATATTTGTTTTTCAGGTAGTTGGTGTAGTGGGCGGCATCAAATGCGCCGCCGCACAGGCTTTGCACCAGCCACTGCGGTTCCTTGGCGCGGCCATACTGCCACACGCGGCTGCGCAGAGCGTCCTTCAGCGGCTGCATGTTGCCTTCGGCCCACTGGGCGTCCAGATCCATGGTTTTGCGCAGGTCATCCACCGCCTGTGCGCTGTAAGCACTGCCCAGCGCATAGCTGGGGAAGTAGCCCATATCGCCCATTGCCCAGTGGATATCCTGCAAACAGCCGTGGGTATCGTCCGGCACATCCACGCCAAGGTATTCCTTATACTTGGCGTTCCAGGCGGCGGGCAGGTCGGCCACGGTCAGGGTGCCCTGCATCAGAGCCTTTTCCAGCTCATACCGCACCATAATATGCAAAGAGTAGGTCAGCTCGTCCGCCTCGGTGCGGATCAGGCTCGGCTCGGCGCGGTTGACGGCGCGGTAGATCTCTTCCTCGGTCACGCCGTTCAGCTGCTGGGGGAACAGCTCCAGCAAAGTGGGATACAAATAGTGGATGAACGCGCGGCTGCGGCCCACATAGTTTTCAAACAGGCGGCTCTGGCTTTCGTGCAGGCCGGTGGTTGCGCCGCCCGCCAGGATGGTATAATCATACTTGGGGTCAACATTCAGCTCATACAGGGCATGGCCGCCCTCGTGCGCCACGCTGTACAGGTTGGAGAACATATCCTGCGGCATATAATGGGTGGTAATGCGCACATCGCCGTGCCAGAAGCCGGAGGTAAAGGGGTGTTCCGTTTCGCCCAATACGCAGTGGTCCGGGTCCAGCCCCCACACTTCCATGATCTTTTTGGAAAGCTTGCGCTGCTGCTCAATGGGCCAATTCTGATACAAAAAGTCGGTGCGGATGGCGCTGCCGCGCTCTTTTATGGCAGCCAGCAGCGGCACAATGGTTTCGCGCAGGGCGGCAAAGAAAGTATCGCACTGGGCAATGGTCAGGCCGTGTTCATAGCGGTCCAGCCAGACTTCATACGGGTCGCGGTCAGGGGCAAAATAGTGGGCCTGCGCGCGCAGGGATTCCACAATTTTTTCCAGATATGGGGCAAAACTGGCAAAGTCATTGCCGCGCTTTGCCTTGCCCCATGCGGGCATGCTTTCCTGCGTCAGCTTGGTGAACGCGGCGTACTCTTCTGCCGGGATCTTGCCAATCTCGTCATAGCTGCGCTGCAACTCCCGCACTTCTGCCTTTTCCTGTTCGGTTTCGGCATCAGCGGCAGCGCGCTGCAGCAGGGCGGCGGTGTCAGCGCTGACCAGCTGGTCAAAGTAGGCGCGGCTCAGCACCTCCATGGCTTCGGCGCGGCCCGCGCTGCTTTCCGGCGGGGCTACCGTCTCACTGTCATAATCGGCAACGGCCATTGCGTACTGGTAGGCATACAGTCTTTTCTCCAGCTCGCGCAGAGCTTTGATGGAATCTTTCATTGAGTTCTCCTTTCCGCCGGGGCGGCGGTTTTTATTCATGGTTTATTATAGCACACCCGGCGGCTGTTCGGCCAGTTAGCAGCACAAAGCCGAAAAACTTTGCCCTGCGGCACATTTTCCCCCAGCAGCCCATTGTCAGGCGCGGGAGCGGGCCTGTATAATGGTTATAATGTTTTTTATTTTGCCCCTGAGCGTGGGGGATTCAGGAGAACGCCATGAAAAAACAAGCCTCAACCCTGCTGCCTGCACTGCTGGACCTGCTGCGGCAGTATCTGGCGCTGGATATGGCCGTATACGCCGGACACGCCACCTTGCTGCTGCTTACGGCATCGCTGCCGCTGCTGATGTGGGTGCTGGTCATCATCAACATGCTGCCGTTTTATTCGGTTTCGGACATTGCCGCGCTGGTTGCCCAGCTTTTGCCAGATATCCCGGCCATCCAGTCAATGGCGGTGGATGTGATTGCCAACCTGAATGATCAGTCCACCACCTTCATGGCTTCCTTTGCCGCCATCACCACGGTGATTTCCGCTTCCGGTGGGATGGCCGCGGTGCAAAAGGGGCTGCAAAAGCTGACCCCCGGTGCCCGCAAAACAATGTTTGACCGTTTGTGGGCTGTGCTGTATACCTTTTTGTTTGAGGGCCTGATGCTGGTTGCCATGGTGGTGCAAAGCCTGAGCCCAATCCTGCGCGGGCTGGCCGGGCTGCTGCCGCTGCATACCCTGGTGGGCGGGCTGCTGCAGCGGCTGCACAGCCTGCTCAGCATCAGTGCGGTGCTTTCGTTGGCGCTTTCGCTGCTGACGGTAACACTGATCTACACCTATGTGCCCGGCGGCAAGCGCCGCATACGGGATCAGCTGCCGGGGGCCGCCGCTGTGGTAGCGGTGTGGACGCTGTTTTCCAAAATATTCTCGTTTTACATCGGGCATTTCTGGAAGTTATCGTACATTTACGGTTCTTTGGCTGCAATCGTGCTGATTACGCTTTGGCTGAATGTGAACATCAATGTGCTGTTTTTGGGTGCCGGGCTGAACGCAAAGATTCAGGGGATGGGGCAGGAGAAAAAGGAACCGGATGCTTGAGATACACCCTAGGGCGCGATGCCCTCATCGCACAGGGAAGAAACGCAAATATTGGGCTGCGAACCTGCAAACCATGTGTAGGAAACGATGCTCGCATCGTCCTGCATGGCGGTCCGTAATATGCGCACACGTCGGGATGAGGGCATCCCGCCTTACGTGGCCGGGCGTACAATGTGCGCTCCCACGGGCTCCACAGGGTCAAACGCTTTTTTCTAACGCATTAAACCCATACAAACACTACCTGATACACCAACAGGGCGGCCGGGAAGTTTTCCCGGTCGCCCTGTTTTATTGCTCTCGTTTTATTGCTTTCTTTGAACCGTGAACTTATTCAGCGGTCTTATACCCATCGGGGTTGTGGCTCTGCCAGTTCCAGCTGTCGCGGCACATTTCGTCAATGCCGTACTCAGCTTCCCAGCCCAGCTCACGCTTGGCCTTGCTGGGATCGCACCAGCACTCGGCAATATCGCCGGGGCGGCGCGGGTCAATGACATAGGGCAGCTCCTTGCCGCAGGCCTTGCTGAATGCATGAATCACATCCAGCACACTGTAGCCGTGGCCGGTGCCCAGGTTGCAGATGAACAGGCCGGGCTTTTCTTCCAGCTTTTTGACGGCTGCCACATGGCCGCGGGCCAGGTCTACAACGTGGATGTAGTCGCGCACGCCGGTGCCATCGGGGGTAGGGTAATCATTGCCGTACACATGCACTTTTTCCAGCTTGCCAACGGCAACTTTGGCGATGTAGGGCACCAGGTTGTTGGGGATGCCGTTCGGGTCCTCGCCGATTTTTCCGGAAGGATGTGCACCGATGGGGTTGAAGTAACGCAGCAGAGCAACGTTCAGCTCCGGGTCTGCCTTGCAGCAGTCGGTCAGGATGCGCTCGGTAAACACCTTGGTAGTGCCATACGGGTTGGTGGTTGCACCAACAGGGAAATCTTCGCGGATGGGCACGCTGGCGGGGTCGCCGTAAACCGTTGCGGAGGAGGAGAAGATGATGTTATGGCAATCGTAACGGCGCATAACATCCAGGATGTTCAGGGTGCAGTTCAGGTTGTTGGAGTAATACTCGATGGGCTTGGAAACGCTTTCGCCCACGGCCTTGTAGGCGGCAAACTGGATCACACAGTCAATGCCGGGATTTTCCGCAAAGACCTTTTCAACTGCCGCATGGTCGGTCATGTCTGCTTCCACAAACTTGAAATCCTTACCGGTGATCTCGCGCACACGCTTCAGGGCTTCGGGGCAGGAGTTGTAATAGTTATCTGCCACCACAATATCGTAACCCGCATTGAGAAGCTCCACACAGGTATGGCTGCCGATGTAACCGGCGCCGCCGCTGACCAAAATAGACATACTGATCGCTCCTTTACACAATATGGAAAGTTGTTGCCGGGATTTTGTATCTTCAACAGGGCATCCGCAGGGTTTGCTTCGTTCCCTTGTTGATTTTATTCTAACGTCTTTATCACAATATGGAAATAGATGTTTCCATGTTTGATATGTAACTTTGTTGTTACCTTTACCGTTCGCACAGATGCAGCGGGTGCGGGGCGCGGCGGTAAGCGCCGGGCGTTTGGCCGGTCAGGGCGTGGAACCGCCTGCTGAACCACGCCAGGGAGCCATACCCCAGCATACGGGCCGTTTCGCCGGGGCCGTACCCCTGGGTCAGCAGCAGCGCTGCCTGTTCGGCTTTCATGCAGGAGAAATACTCCATCGGCCCCATGCGGGTGCGGGCGCGGAACGCCTGCTGCAATGCCACGCGGGAGCAACCATTGGCATCGCACACCTGGTCCAGCGCCAGCGGCTTTTCAATGTTCTGCGCAAAGTACAGGCGCACGCTTTCCACAAGGGCTGCCTGCTCCTGCTCGGCGCGGGCACGGGGGCTTTGTTTGCGGGTGCGCTGCCTGCGGCGGGCCAACAGGTACAGCAGCTGTGCCAGATAGATGGTTTGCAGCTCTTTGCCGCCAAACGGGATTTCCGCGCGGCGGGCGGGCATCTGGCAGGCATCCTGCACCGGCTGGAACACCTCGCGCACCGTTTCTGCCAGCTGGCGCAGACAGCTCTTTTCGGCGTTGCCGAGTCGCATATGGCAGCTGCGGAAAGAATCCATCGCACTTCCGTCCGCGGTAAATTCCACGCGGAACACCTCCGGCGGAACTTCGCCCACTGCGCGCATGGCAAACAGCTCTGCGGGCTGGTGGAACAAAATCTGCCCGGCGCGCAGCAGCACCCGGTGGGTATCGCACAGCTCTTCCACCATACCGCTTTTTACATATACCAGCAACCAGCCCTCACAGGTGCGCTCCGGCGTTTGCTGGCCAATGCGCCATTCGGATTCCGCCGCGCTGGCAATCCCTGTTACCCGCAGCGGCCATTCATCCCCATACATGCCTTCGCCTCCCCTGTTCAAGCTGATTCATCGCTTGCGGTCCAGTTCTGGCCTGCACCGTTGCTGAACACGCCGGGCGGGTCCTGCGTTGCCGCCGGGAACTGCTCGCTCCCGGGGAAGCTGTCCACCAGCCCCAGGCGGTAGGCCGTCAGCGGGCAGAGCGTTTTTTCGATATGGTCATAGCTGATGCCGTTATCGCTGTTGTAGGTGTAATACATAATAGCATCCGGCCAGGTGTTCAGCACATACTGCGCCAGCGGCTGGGTCACAAACGTATCCCGGCTGCCGACGTAAAGGTCTGCCGCACCAAACAGATGCAGGATCTCGTGGGCATACACGGTGGGGCTGTTGTAGGTTTTCTCCCCCGCATAGGAATCATAGAGATAAAGACAGCTGAATTCATTCAGGTAATTACCGCCATCCTCCAGATAATGCAGAATGGAGTAGGAAGCCCCCTCCACCGGCAGAAAGATCAGGTAGCCAATGCTTGCCGTGCCGTATTGCTGCTGGATGAATTCCACATCCACCTGTGCGGTCAGGGTGTCCACATCGTCATAGAACGTTGTGCCGGTGGTGGTATCTTCCGTCAGACCGGCTTTGTAGGCGGCAAAGGTGCTCAGATTGTTTTCGCCGGTATCGTAATAGATTTTCGGCTGGGCGTTATAGGTCTGCGCCTGCTGGGTGATCCAGTCCACCGCCACGGCAAGGTTCTGCCGCGTCTGGGCCAGGGCTTCCTCGGTCCAGGGGTTGGCGTCGTCCTGCAGATAAATGCTGTACAGCACGCTGGGCCACGCCAGCAGCCCGCAGCTGCCGTACACCTGCTGTAAATCTTGCTGTTGGGCAGGGGTCTGGGTGGGGGTTGGGCTGGGGGCCACGGTGGGCTGGGGGCTGGTTTCGATATGGGGGATCGTTGCCTGTGCGGGTGCGGCAGGCTGTGCCGCGCACCCGGCCAGCAGGCAGAGCCCCATGGCAAGGGCGGCAAGGTGGAGCAATACGCGCGGCTTTTTCATTCGCACTTACTCCGGCAGCACCAGCTGCGGCTTGCCGTCAGCATCCGCTGCCAGGGTCACGGTCTGACCACCGGTCAGGCGGCCCGCCACAATGGCTTCGGCCACGGGGTCCTCCAGCGTTTTGCGGATGGTCTTGCGCAGTTCACGCGCACCAAAACGGGTGGATGTTTCGTTCACGATGGCTGCCAGTGCCTGCGGGGTATATTCCAGCTTCAGGCCGCGGGCTTCCAGGCCGGGCTCGTACTCGTCCAGCATCAGGGCAGCGATCTTTTCCAGGTCAGCCTGTTCCAGCGGGCGGAAGGTGATCACTTCATCCACACGGCCCAGGAACTCCGGCCGCAGGAACTCCTGCAGCGCTTTCATGCTCTTTTCGCGGCTGACCTGCTCTTCGGTGCGGCCAAAGCCAGTCAGGGCGGTGCGGTCCGAAGAACCGGCGTTGGAGGTCATGCAGATCACGGTATTGGAAAAATCCACCGTGCGGCCTTGGGCATCGTTGATCTTACCCTCGTCCAGGATCTGCAGCAGGATGTTCATCACATCGGGGTGGGCCTTTTCGATTTCATCAAACAGGACCACGCTGTAAGGATGGCGGCGCACTTTTTCGGTCAGCTGGCCGGCTTCATCATAACCCACATAGCCCGGAGGGGAACCGATCAGGCGGGACACCGCGTACTTTTCCATATACTCACTCATGTCAATGGAGATCAGCGGGTCCACGGTATCAAACAGCTGATTGGCCAGCTGCTTGACCAGCTCGGTTTTGCCCACGCCGGTGGGGCCGACAAAGATAAAGCTTGCCGGGCGGTGGCGGCCAGACAGGTCTGCCCGCGCACGCTTAACGGCCAGCGCTACGCTGTGCACAGCTTCGTCCTGGCCGATGATATGCTCTTTCAGGGCATCTTCCAGCCCCATCAGGCGGCCATACTCGGTCTCTTTGATTTTAACCGCCGGAATGCCGGTCCACAGCTCCACAACCTGGGCCACATCGTCCGCCGTCACCTGGATATCGGCCACGCGCAGCTCCAGCGCGGGCAGCTTTTGGCGCAGCTGGGCCAGCTCGGTCTTGGTTTTGGCCAGTTCCTCGTAATCAATAGCGGCATCGCCCTGCTTTTCGGGGTCGGGGTTTTCCAGGTCATGCTCTTTGGTTTCCAGCTCTGCCACCTGCTTTTGCAAGTTCAGGAACTCGGTAATTTCAGGGTGGCGCAGGTTGCAGCAGGCGCAGGATTCATCCAGCAGGTCAATAGCCTTATCCGGCAGGTAGCGGTCGGTGATATACCGTTCCGACAGGTGTACCACATCCGCTACGATGGAATCGGGCACACGCACGCAGTGGTACTTTTCGTAATAACCTTTTACGCCGCGGATAACCGCAATGGCATCATTGATGGAGGGTTCTTCCACCTTGACGGGCTGGAAGCGGCGCTCCAGCGCAGAATCTTTTTCAATAAACTTGCGGTACTCGGCAAAGGTCGTTGCGCCGATAACCTGGATCTGCCCGCGGGACAGGGCCGGTTTCATGATGTTGGCGGCGTTCATGGCGCCGTCCGAATCCCCGGCGCCGACAATGTTGTGGATCTCGTCAATGAACAAGATCACATTGCCGGCGGCCTTGATTTCAGAAAGCAGGCCCTTGACGCGCTGTTCAAACTGGCCGCGGAACTGGGTGCCTGCCACAAGGGCCGTCAGGTCCAGCAGGTAGATCTCTTTATCCTGTAAGCGGGCGGGCACTTTGCCTTCGGCAATGCGCTGGGCAATGCCCTCGGCAATGGCGGTTTTGCCAACGCCGGCTTCACCGATCAGGCAGGGGTTGTTTTTCTGGCGGCGGCACAGAATCTGCACCGTGCGGTATACCTCACGGTCACGGCCAATGATGGCATCCAGCTTGCCGTCCTTGGCTTTCTGGGTCAGGTTTTCGCAGTAGGTGTCCAGGTATTTGCGCTGGCCGCGGCCACGCTGTTTTTTGGACTTTTCGCCCTTCTCCTCAGCCTTGGGGGTTCCGCCAAAGCCAAAGGGGAACACCGGCGAACCGCCGGGCACAAAATCATCCCCGGTATCGTCGGGGTTCTGCATATCGCCGTCCATCATGGGCATCATGGCGCCGCTTTCCTGCGCTTGCTGCATCAGGTCGGCCATGTGCTCTTCCATGCTGGCCAGCTGGTCATCGGTCATATTAAACCGCTTCATCAAATCATCCACAGGCTGAATATGCAGCTCCCGCGCGCAGGTCAGGCAGTAGCCTTCCTGCACCGGTTTGCCGTTTTCCAGCCGCTGCACAAACACAACCGCCTGTCTTTTTTTACAGCGGGTACATAACATATGGTTCACCTCTCTATGGGGTATTCGATTGGATCGGGAATGCCGAAACACGCACACAACATGCGTTTTCAGAACTTTTCCCATGTACTATTATCCCCCACCCCACTGATATTTGCAAGAGGGGCGGGGGGAATGTTCAGATATTGTTAATCAATAGCGGGTCAAAAACGGGTTCAGGTTTGCCAAAAGTCCATAGATCACGCTTCGGTTCAGGGTGGCTGTGGTCAAAAATTCCAGCTTGCCGCCGGTCAGGTTTGCCGCCACCCACAGCAGAATGGACCAGATCCAGCAGTTCAGCAAACCGCTGACAAAGCCGAACGCAAAGCCCAGGATTCGATTCAGTCCACCGATGAGCGGGATGGCGTTGATACCGCGCAGCACCCGCCCCAGCATCCGGCAGAGCACCCGCACCACGATCCAGACCGACAAAAACACAACGGCCTGAATAACCGGCAGAAACAGCGGTTCCAGCGCATTGACCACCTGCGGCACCGCATTGCTGGACGCCGCACTGACGGTATCGATCAGCTTTTGCTGGATCGACTGCGGCAGAAAGGTCAGCGCATGGATTGCCTGGGCCAGATCTCCGCCGGTCTTTTCCAGCGTGTCAGCCACAACATCGGTAACGTGGCTGGCAACATATTTATCATAAATGCCGCCGGCCCAAACGCGGGTGCCGTAAGTGCCGCCGATAATACCCGCCACGGAGCCGATAAAGCTCACCAGTCCGGAGGCAAAACCGCGGCGGCGGCCGGTTTCGGCCGCGCCCAGCACCAGCAAAAGAAAAATCACATCATAAACAATGCCAATATACTGTGTCATAACTCTACCATACTTTCCCATGCCGCACAGCATCATTCGTGCGGCGCATTCAGAACCTCTACCGTGCCGGAAATAAATACCAGTGTTTCGCGGGCGTTGATGACCGCCTGCGGTGCCGCACCATAATCCCGGCTCCAATTATGGGTGCCGTCATAGCCATAGCTTTCCACGCCGGACGCTGTCAGCAGATAGACCGCCGTTGCGGTACTGCTGACGCTTTTGGCCTGCCCGGCGGCAACGCTCGCCAGCTGGTTGAGCGAATCATCCAGCGTGACCAGGGTATCGCCGCCGCGCACCGCCAGCAGCAGCGCCGTGCTGCGCCCGCCGATGGACACGCTTTGCAGGGTGGCCCCGCCATAATCATAGCGGGCACTCTCGGTGCCATCGCTCACGTTGATGATGGCGGCATAGGTATCAAAAACAGCCAGCACGCGGCTGCTGCTGATCCATTTCAGCTTCAGGATCACGCTGCCGGTATCCGCCACATAAAACTGCCCGGCAGTATCCGAATTGGTGTTCATCATGCGCACGGTAGTGCGCAGCTGGCCGTCCCTCGCAGCCACCGTTGCCGCGGCAAAGCGGTGGTTATCCGTGGCAAAAGACAATGCAATGGGGGTGCCGTCGGTGCTGGTCAGCTTCCAGGTAAAGGGGTCCCCGCTGAAAGAAGCATCGTACACCATCACTTCCGCCGCATAGCGGTCAGACTCCGTCACCACGGCCAGGGTGCCGTTCTGCGCCATTTCGCACAGCATAATGGCGTTATTAAAGCTTTTGGCGTACAGCTGGCGGGTGCGGCTCTGCACCGTCAGCTCCTTGCCTGCGCGGTTATACAGCACAAAGCGGGTGTTGCCCACGGCCAGCGCCGGGCGGGCATAGCCGGGCTGGATGGTGCGGATCTTTGCGCCGTAAGCGGAATAGACCGCCACATCCTCATTATCCATCTCCACAAAACCGCCCGCCAGGGGTTCCACCTGGGTCGGCGTGCGGATGCCGGTGTTGGCGGGCCAACCCGCCCCGGCGCGGTTGAGATACAGCGAGATAGAATCCGTCATATCCCCCAGCATGGCAATGGATGTACCCAGCAGGCCGCTGCCCACCGCCATAATGGCGGCAATAATCAGCACCACCAGAACAACGGCAATGCGCCTGCGGCGCTGGCGGCGGCGCAGAATAGGGCTGATGGGCCGCAGCGTTGCCGCCGGTGCCGCAGCTGCGCCTTGCTCTTTGGGCGGCAGGGTGCTGGGTGCGCTGCGCTCCGGCGCTGGGCGTTCCCGTTCCGGCTGCTGTTTGGAGGCAGGCGACGGGGCTGGCGGGGCTTCACCCCGTTCCCGCGCCAACATACGGCGGCGGCGTTCCAGCCGCTCTTTTTCTTCACGGTTCAAGGGCTTCGCCTCCTTCCCGTCTTGTTGTGTTACTCATTTAGGGCAATACCGCACAATTCCCGCCTAACGGCTCAAGCACCGCTCCGGCGGCTGCGGTACGGCATCTGCGTTGCCAAAATGCTCGATAATGTCGGGTTGCGGTACCCGCATCGTGCTTCGGGGGCAAAAGCCCCTCGCACTCTGC
>JABLTQ010086563.1_pt1 | contig 14594 bp, 9 predicted proteins | sample 7160101 | NCBI WGS metagenome assembly JABLTQ01 (sample SAMN14651228, study PRJNA627086) | human gut metagenome | isolation source: feces | host: Homo sapiens
CCGAATGCCGGCAACGACCCGCTCCCCCTCGATCGGACGTTCCGACTCCACCGCACAGCGTCGAACGCCGGCTCCGGGCCGCCCGCAACCGCCATCGCGGCACGGCGCGATCCGGAGAGACGCCTCCGCCGACGGATGCAGGACGCTGCGAGGCCAGCCGGTAGCGCCGGAATCCTGCCGTACAAGTTTCGCAGCGCAGTGCAAAACCGTCAAACCGCATACCCCCGACCCGGCCGCTCCTCCTCGGGAAAAGCCCCGCTCTGAGACTCGGAACCCGCCGACGCACCGGACGAAAAAGAACCGTCCGCCTTTTTCTCGGCACCCCGGACGCCGCAGGAGGAGCTCGGAATCGACAAAACGTCGAGGCGGATCGGACAAACCGTCCGAATCCGCCTCGCCAATCGCACGGCCGGCACCGCGGCCGAACGCCCTGCTATTTCACGCCGTACTGTTTGCTCACGCCGCGTTTCGATTCGCGGATGAACTTCACCAGACGGTCGCGTTCGGGCGACTGCAAGACTTTGCGCTCCACCTCTTCGCAGCCGTTCATGAAATTCAGGCCGCTCTGGAAAAGGATGCGCGCCGCGTTGTGGATGATATCGATCTGCTCCGGCGTAAATCCGCGGCGGCTCATGCCGATCCGGTTGATTCCCGCGAACTGATTCTCGTTGGTCACGGTGATGAAGGGCGGCACGTCCTGCCCGACCAGGGCGCCGCCCTGAATCATCGTATGCTCGCCGATGCGTACCCACTGGTGCACGGCTGCATGACCGCCGATAACGGCCCAGTCGCCCACCTCGACCTCGCCCGCGAGCGAAACGCGGTTGGCGATCACGCAGTGGCTGCCCACCACGTCGTCGTGAGCGATGTGGACATAGGCCATCAGCAGGTTGTGGCTGCCCACCACCGTCTTGCCGCGCGACGCCGTCCCGCGGGCGATGGTCACGCACTCGCGGATGTCGTTGTAATCGCCGATCTCGGCGGTCGAATACTCTCCCTTGAACTTCAAATCCTGCGGCAGGCAGGCGATCGAGGCTCCCGTATGGATCTTGCACCCCTTGCCGATGCGCGCACCGTCGTTGATGACGGCCCCGGGGCCGATCCAGCAGTCGTCGCCGATGACGACGTCGCCCGCCACGTAAGCAAAAGGCTCTATGGTCACGTTCCCGCCGATCTTGGCATCGGGATGAACGTAGGCTAACTTGCTAATCATGTAGTATCGTTTTTCGGCTCCGCCCGGCCGCGCCGATACACGGACGGCGGCCGGTCGCGTGCGGCGCCCGCTATTTCTTCGTTTTGGCCACCTGCGCCATCAGCGTCGCCTCGCAGGCGAGCGTATCGCCCACGAACGCCTTGGCGTCCATCACGCAGACCCCGCGCCGGATCGGTTCGGTGAGATGCAGTTCGAATTGGAGCGTATCGCCGGGGATGATCTTGCGCTTGAACTTCACGCCGTCGATCTTCATGAAATAGGTCGAGTAGTTCTCCGGATCGGGGATGTTGCGCAGCACCATGATTCCGCCGCACTGCGCCATCGCCTCGACGATGAGCACGCCGGGCATCACCGGTTCGTTGGGGAAATGCCCCACGAAGAAGGGTTCGTTCATCGTCACGTTCTTGATGCCGGCGATCGAGTTGTCGTCCACGTGGAAAATCCGGTCCACCAGCAGGAACGGCGGACGGTGGGGAAGCATACGCCGGATGTCGTTGATGTCGTAGACGGGCGTCTTGCGGCAGTCGTACTTGTAGCGCGGACGCTCGCCCTCCTTGCGGATCGTGCGGCGCAGCTGCTTCATGAACTCCGTATTGGCGAAATGCCCGGGACGCGATGCCCAGACACGGCCCTTGATGCGCATGCCGAGCAGTGCGAGGTCGCCCAGCAGATCGAGCAGCTTGTGACGCGCCAGCTCGTTGGTAAAACGCAGTTCGAGATTATTGAGATAGCCGCCCGTGATGCAGATGTCCTCCTTGTGGAAGATCTGTTTGAGGTGGGTCAGCTGTTCGTCCGAAACGGGATTTTCCACCACGACGATCGCATTGTCCAGATCGCCGCCCTTGATGAGGTTCATCTTGAAGAGCGGTTCCAGTTCGTGCAGGAAGACGAACGTCCGGCACGGGGCGATCTTCGCGGCGTAGTCGTCGTCGGGAAGGAAGGTGGCGTACTGGTTGCCGATGACCTTCGAGTTGTAGTCGACGTGCACCGAGGCGGAGAACTCCTCGTCGGGATAGAGGATGATCGAAACGCCCTTGTCGGGAATCGTGTAGACCATCTTTTCGGTCACCTGGTAGTATTTGCGGTCGGCGTCCTGTTCGACGAGGCCCGTGGCGACGATCTTTTCGGCGTATTCGCGCGCCGAACCGTCCATGATCGGGGCTTCGGCGGCGTCGATGTCGATCAGCGCATTGTCGACGCCGAGCGTCCAGAGCGCCGACATGACGTGTTCTATCGTGGATACCTTCACGCCGTTGGACTCGATGGTCGTCCCGCGCGAAGTGTCGGTCACATTATCGCACAGCGCAGGGACGAGCGGGGTTCCCTCCACGTCGATGCGACGGAAAACGATGCCGTTGTCCACACCGGCGGGATTGACCGTCATGGTCACCTCGACACCCGTGTGCAGTCCCTTACCCGAAAAGGAGATCGGGCCTTTCAGGGTTTGTTGTTTTGTTGACATGCGAAATTAATTTTCCTTAAACGTGCGCAAAGATAAGCATATTTGCTTAAAAAACGTTATTTTTGCGCAAAATCTTCTGCACGATGTCCACGCAAGAAACCAAACCGGAGCCCAGACGGCCCAAACTGCGTCTTCCCTTCGACAACCGCCGGGAGGATGCGGGCGAATGGGCGTTCGATCACCGTGCGGGACTGTGCGTTACGCTGATCGCCTACCTGCTGCTGGCCATCGCTTTCGTCGGTGCGAAGATCGTCGTCGGAGGCAGGCCCGCCGCGCAGGGCTTCTACATCGATTTGCAGCAGCTCGAACAGCTCGCCGCCGAGAAGGAGCGGCTCGAACGCGAAGTGCGCCGGCGGCAGCAACAGGAGCCGATCGACTGGAAAAGCATCCGCAACGACGTCTCCAACGAAAACGCCAAACTCGACGAATCGCTGCGCGACGACCGGGGCACCAACACCGCCGCGCTCAACGATGCGGCCGACGCCGCGCAGGAGCGGATGCGCGCCAACCGCGAGGCCTACGAACGGGGACTGGCCGAAGCCGAAGCCATCCGCCGCAGGCGGGAGCGGACCGACGAGCGCGGAGAAAGCTCCGACCGCAAGGTGCAGGGCCGCGTGACCGTCTCCTTCTCGCTGGTCGATCCGGTGCGACATGCACGGCATCTGGTCGTTCCCGCCTATCAATGCGAGGGGGGCGGCGAGGTCGTCGTCCGCATCACGGTGAACCGCGCCGGCGAGGTGACGCATGCGTCGGTGGCCTCCGGAGGCGACGACTGCATGCGCGAGACGGCGGTGCGCGCCGCCCGCAATTCGGTCTTCGACATCAACGACGCGGCTCCCGCCCGCCACACGGGGACGATCACCTACATCTTCATTCCGCAGTAGCCCGACCGAAGCCGAGCACCCGTCCGCATCCCGAAAAGCCGCCGCCTCGGGCGAAAGCCTTGTTTGCACGCGACATGCGATCCGCTTCCCGCACGTCGTCCCGATACAGCGGGCGGAGCCTCCCTTGCCCCGCCCCGCAGCAGAAAAGATTCCGGTGTCTTCGCCCTAACCTCCCCTGACCGCCGGACTTGTCACGAAGAGGGGGGCATTCCGAAAACAAACAGAAATGATGAAACGATTGATTGCCTGCTGCGGCCTGGATTGCGAACACTGCGACGCCCGCAGGGCTACCATCGACAACGACGACGCCCTTCGGGAGCGCACCGCCCGGAAATGGAGCGAAATGAACGATGCACCGCAGATCACGGCCGCGACCATCCATTGTACGGGCTGCCGCACGGAGGGAGTGAAATTCGCCTATTGCAGCGACTTGTGCCGGATCCGCAAATGCGTATCGGAAAAGGGGCTTTCGACCTGCGGCGACTGCCGCGAGGTCGACGCTTGCCCGATCGTCGGCGCGATCTTCCGGCACGCCCCCGACGCGAGGGAGAATCTGCGGGTTCCGGCGACCTCCTGAATCTTTCGGGATCGGCCCGCCGCGCATCGGCGCATCGGTCTGCCTCTCCGAAAAACGCATAAGCAAAACGAAAGTCCCCGCACGCTGCCCGCGACCTTGATTCGCAGGCGGATATTCTGTACGGCCGCACCACGAACAGCGCGGCGGGACTCCCCCGCGCCGCATCTCGTCCCGATTCCGGACGGAGCGACGATCGCTATTCCGACGCTCCGAGAAGAGGCCCGAAAGATTCCGGCACAGGGATCGACCGCCGCGATTCCGGCCCCTCCTTCGCGGCGTGAAAACGAAAAAGCGGGAAGGCCGAAACCTTCCCGCAAGAAAACACCGTCGAAGCGGACTATTTCTTCGCAGCGGCCTTGTCGGCCTCGGCGTTGATTACCTTCAACCAGTCGAGCGTCGCGGCCTTGAAATTCTCGTGATACTTGAACTTCTTGCTCATGCCCCAGCCGTGACCGCCGGAGGGGAAGATATGCAGCGACGCCTTCACGCCGTTGGCTTTGAGCTTTTCATAGAGCAGCGCGGCATTGATCGCCGGAACCACCTTGTCGTCGTCGCTGTGGAAGATCAGCGCCGGGCAGGCCGTGCTGTCGACGACCTTCTCCAACGAGAACTTCGCGGCTTCGGTCTCGACGTTCTCCTTGCCGACGAGCTGCTGGAAGGTTCCCAGATGCCGTTTGTCGGGATCGCTCGACACCACCGGATAGATGAGCACCATGAAATCGGGTTTCGATTCGGACATCACGCCCGCCGATCCGGCCAGATAGCCGCCCGCCGAGGTGCCCGCAACACCCACCTTGTGCGGATCGACGCCCAGCTCGCCGGCCATTTCGCGCACCGTCGCCACCGCTTTGTCCAGGTCGTTGAGCGGCACCTCCGAATGGCCGTTGGGCAGACGGTATTTGAGCATCACGCCCACGATGCCGTTCTCGGCGAACCACTTGCAGGTATTGTGGCCGTTGGCGATCGAGAGCTGCGAGTAGCCGCCGCCCGGGCAGAATACGATCGCCTGCCCCGTCGCCTTTTCGGGTGCGGGCTTGTAGATCCAGATTTCGGCCGACGAGGTGTTGGTCAAGGTTCCGGGTTTGCGCTCGTATTCGTCACCCGTCACACCGTTCGAAGTCGGAGCCGTCGTATTGTCCCACAGTTTGATGTGATAGTCCTGCGCAGATACGGACACCGCCGCGAAGAGCAGCGTCGCAAGAATCGTCAATCGTTTCATTTGCTTTCGTTCTATGAATTATTAGTAGTTATGTAATAAATCGTCGAGTTTCATTCTTCGTTTTCTCGCTTCGGCATAACCTGCAAGCAGCTTCTGCCCTCACTTACGAAAACGTTGAATTTCTTCTTCTTCGCTCGGCATAACCTGCAAGCAACGTCTGCACTCGCTTACGAAAATGTTTCGTTTGACCCGATAAAGATAAGAATTATTCCCGAATCTTTTTCGTTTCCGGACGAAAAAAACGGGAAAAGGCATTCGGCAGTTTGTAAATCCACTCGATAAAACCTATCTTTGCCGGTAATAAATTCCGGTCCGGACGACCCGAACGGCCCGACGGAGGGATTCGCCTCCGCCCCGTCTGCGTCGATACCGGCCGGACACGAACCCCAAACGCACCGCCGATGAAACGCACTCTTCTCACACTGGCAGCCGCTCTTTTCCTGCTGCCCGCATCCGCACAGCAAGTCCCCGAATGGCTCAAAGAGGGGATTCTCTACCACATCTACCCCTCCTCCTTCAAAGACAGCGACGGCAACGGCATCGGTGACCTGGAAGGTATCCGCTCCAAACTGCCCTACGTCAAAAGCCTGGGCGCGAACACCATTTGGCTCAGCCCCGTCTTCCGGAGCGAATTCGAGGACGGCGGTTACGACATCACCGATTTCTACCGGATCGACCCGCGTTTCGGCACCAATTCCCAGTTGGTGCAGCTCGTCCGCGAGGCCCACGACCTGGGCATCCGCGTCTGTCTGGATCTCGTGGCGGGCCACACGTCGGACAAACATCCGTGGTTCCGTCAGTCGTCCGAAGCCGATCCGGAACTGCAATACAGCGACTACTATATCTGGAGCGATTCGAAGGATTCGTTCCCGACCAAGAAATTCGTTCGCAGCGACGCCGCGCGCGACGGCAACTACATGAAGAACTTCTTCGACATCCAGCCCGCGCTCAACTACGGCTACCTGCATCCCGACCCCGCTCAACCCTGGCAGCAGGGGTACGACGATCCGGGCCCCACGGCCGTACGCAACGAATTGAAGAACATCATCTCGTTCTGGATGGACAAGGGCGTCGACGGCTTCCGCTGCGACATGGCCCAAAGTCTGGTCAAGGGCGACGACAAGCAGCATACGGGTACGATGCGCCTGTGGCATGAGTTGCGCAGCTGGTTCGAAGCGAAATATCCCGAAGGAATCCTGATCTCCGAGTGGAGCCAGCCGCGCCAGTCGCTCCGCGCCGGATTCCACATCGACCTGCTGATTCACAACGGCGCCGGCACCAAGATCTACCGCACGCTGGTCTGCCAGACCGACGACCGCGGCACGAAAGAGCCCCCCTGCTTCTTCGACTACGAAGGACGCGGGCAGGTGAAGGCATTCGCCGAAAACTACCGCACCGAATACGAAGCCACGCGCGAGCTGGGTTACGCCGCCATGCCCACGTGCAGCCACGACATCTGGCGGCTGAACCGCTTCGACCGCAATACGCCCGAACAGTTGAAGACGGCGCTCACGCTCTTCCTGACGCTGCCCGCCGTACCGATCCTCTACTACGGCGAGGAGATCGGGATGCGCAACCTGGAAGACGCCCCCGTCAAGGAGGGCAGCTACACGAGCCGCAACCGCAGCAGCTGCCGCACGCCGATGCAGTGGGACGACTCGCCCAACGCCGGCTTCTCGACCGCCGACGCCTCACGGCTCTACCTGCCGATCGATCCTTCGCCCGCACGCCCCACCGTCGCGGCCGAGGAGCGCGACCCGCAGTCGATTCTCAACTACGTCAAGGGGCTCATCGCTCTGCGCCGCCAGACACCGGCGCTCGGCACGCAGGGCGCATGGCGCTTCGTGAGCGACGTCGAGCAACCCTACCCCATGGTCTACGCCCGCGAGCTGGACGGGCAGAAATACCTCGTCGCCCTCAACCCGTCGAAGCGGAGTGCGACGGCGCGTTTCGCCTCGGAAGGCGCCGCAGCCGAAGCGGTCTACGGCACGGGCGACGGCGCGAAATACACCTCGAAAAACGGGCTGTCCACCTTGAAGATGAAACCCGTCTCGGCGGTCATCCTGAAAATAACCGAATAAAACCCGATAACGAACGTTTTCGTCAAGCCGAGCGCAGAGCCGAACGCAGTTCGGACTATGCCGAGGCGAGAAAACGAAGAATGAAATTCAACCTTTTCGTCAAGCCGAGCACAGAACCGAACTTTGTTCGGGTTATGCCGAGGCGAGAAAACGACCGTTAAAAACGAACCTTTATGAAACGACAAACGATCCTGCTGCTCCTGTCCGTTCTGCTGCTCTCGGGCGGCGCTGCGGCGCAGAGCACCAAAGAACAGACCCTCGAAGACCTCAACCGCACGGCGGCGCTCTACTACTGCTACGAGAACCACCCCCGCGCAGCGGCGACGCCCGCGCCCGAAGGCTACGAACCCTTCTACATCAGCCACTACGGCCGCCACGGCTCGCGTTGGCACGCCTCGGAGAGCGTCTACGAAAATCCGCGCGCAAAGCTTCGCAAGGCGGCCGAAGCAGGTAAACTCACGCCGCTGGGCGAAGAGGCCCTGCGCCGCATCGAGGTCGTCGCCGACGACGCCCGCCACCGCTACGGCGACCTCTCGCCGCGCGGCGTGCGCGAACACCGCGGCATCGCCGAACGGATGTACTGCTCCTTCCCCGAAATCTTTTCGACGGCGGACGGCCGCCTGTGCCGCATCCGTGCCCGTTCGACGCTCGTGCCGCGCTGCATGCTCAGCATGGCCGCCGCAAACGAACGGCTCAAAGAGCTGAATCCCGCGATCGACATTACGCGCGAAGCGAGCAAACGCTACCTCGACTACATGTTCCGCATGACCGAGGCGAACAAGATCAAGAAGGAGATCAAACAGCGCATCGCCGAACTGCGCGAGCGCGAAATCGACCCCTCGCGTTTCGTCCGCGCGCTCGTGACCGACCCCTCGCTCGTCGGCAACCGCAAGGAGCAGCTCCGCTTCATGAACGACCTCTACTGCGTCGCCTCGGTGATGCAGGATGTCGACTACCTCGACTGCTCGTTCTACGACCTCTTCACGCCCGACGAGCTCTACGCCTTCTACGCCGTGCGCAACTACCAGATGTACCTCGAAGAGGGCCCCTCGGCCGAATTCGGCCACCGCGCACTGAGCGACGCCGTGCCCCTGCTGCGCAATTTCGTCGCCGAAGCCGACGAGGCGATCGCAACGGGCGCGCTCTCGGCATCGCTGCGCTACGGCCACGACGTGAACGTCATTCCGCTGGTGGGTCTCATGGGCATCGAAGGGTGCGACACGCGCGAGAGCGACTACCGCAAGGTCGACCAGGCATGGAGCTGCTGGCGCGTGACGCCCATGGCCACCAATATCCAGCTGGTTTTCTTCCGCCGGCCCGACGGCGGCGACGTGCTCGTGAAGTTCCTCTTCAACGAACGCGAGTCGCGCATCCGCCTCGAAAGCGATCTGGCACCCTACTACCGCTGGAACGACGTGAAGCGCTATTTCGACGAGCGGATCGCCACGCAGACCAGACAGTAGCGTAAGGCTGCACGTTCCCGCTGAATTCGCCCCTGCCGCAAATCGTTGCGACAGGGGCGAATTTCCGTTTCGGAGAGACCGTCGGCCGGCAGTCTGAAAGAGACGAAGCGGAGCGGAGTACGGCATCGGCGGACGAAACCGGAGCCCGAAACAGTGCGTCGGGAAAGGACGAAAAAACTCCGTCCCGAACGATTTCGGGACGGAGTCGTCAACTTACAGGGGAAACCCTCAATGGACCGACATCATCGACAGACGGCCGACGCCGAGGGACACGGCGGCCGCCTGTTTCGTCTCGGAGGCGGGACGCAGCGACTCGAACTTCTTCGCCGGCCGCTTCGCCGGGACTGCCGCCGCGGCAGGGGCCTTGGTCAACTTGTAGGGGCCTACGCCGTAGTCCACCCTCCGATTGTCGCCTTCGCCGATCAGATAGCCCGGACGGATCATCTCCGCTGCTTCGTAATATCCGGTCTGGCTGGTATAGAGCACATAATCGAGGCCGGTAATCTGATGTGTGAGACCTGCCTTATCGGTGAACTTATCGCAGGTGATCGTAATCTCGTTCTTAGCGGTATCGTAAGACCCTTTGACGAGCGACGTTTCCGTACGCCAAATCGACCGCTCCGAATTCTCATTGAGGAAGCGATAAGCGATATAGACATAGCTTGCCCAACCGTATATTCCCACCTCGTTGAAAGAGTTGATCTCGACCGAACCGTCCGCCATATAAGTCAGGTAGAAGGGGAAGGCTTCCATTTCGTCAGTCTCCTCGGTGGCCGGTCTGCCGGTTCCCAGGATCGTCGCACCCCAGTCATAGACCTTGTAACTCTTGTCGTTGCGGTAAGGTTCGATGCGGATCGTGTAGGTCTGCGGCTGTCCGGTAACCTCCGACGAAGTCGTCGTGACGGTCCACGTGCCGATATAACGCTCGTAGTCGGCGCTGCCCTGCGGACGAACCGCGGTGGTGGCGGTCAGCGTTTCGAACGTCAGACCGTGGACATTCTGGCCGCGCACGAGCAGCATGTATTCGGTCTCCGGTTCGAGATCATTGAACGGAAGTTGCAACCCCGCATCCGACATCAGTGTTTCGAGCTGCGTCGCCGTAAACCCGATGCCGTATTTGTTGGTCGCCTTCTCCATGTCGCCGTCGAACTCGTCGAGCACGCTCTGTACGAGTTCCGTCGTACCGACGATGTACTTACCCGATTTGAACTCCGTACCCTTGACGGTGAAATTAATACCGTGGTACTCCATGTTCTCTGGAAGCGCATAAGAGAGCGCGATGGTCGGCTTCGCCTTCGTGCCGTCGCTGACGCCGCCCCATGCGGTGGGAATCATGGCGTAGTCGGCCATCTTCGTACAGTTCTTGAAGGTGTCCTTGTAGTCGGACTCCTTGGTCGGCACCTTTACGAAGAGATCGGGATAATCGGGACGGTCGTAGAGGTGCACCTTCACCGGCGCGCCTTCGACCTCGGCAGTCAGGTAGGGCGATTCGCCCGTGAAGCCGGTACAGCCGTAGAAGGCCGAAGCCGTAGCGGTGATCGACGTCATCTTGTCGAACAACCCCGCGGGCAGCGATTCGAGCGACGTACAACCCTTGAACATCTCCTTGATATTCGTACATCCGACCATCGCATCGAAGAACCCTTCGGGAAGCGTTTCGAGCGACGAGCAGTTCGTGAACATCGACAGAGCGGTCGTTATGTCAGTCATGTTTTTCAGCAGGCCGGCAGGAAGGCTTTTGAGCGATGTACAGCCGTTGAACATGTTTCCGACCGAAATGGAATTCGTACAACTCGAAGGGAAATAATCCGCAGGAACCGTCGTCATGGCCGTACAACCTCTCCAAAGCGAAGCCACATTCGAGACGTTCGGAAGTTTGGACAGAGACGGGAAATCGGTCATTTTCACACAGTTTTCGAAGAGATAGGAGGCATCCACGGCCTTGGCTGACGGATCTACGTTGCTCCCGACCTTGTCGAACAATCCTTCGGGAAGGTTACCCAGCGACTTGCAACCGCTGAAAAGAGACCCTATCGTAGTCGTCTTCGTGAAGGGATCGAGCAGCCCGGAGGGAACTGACTCCAACGAAGAGCAACCTTTGAAGATCATTCCGCTGGCGGTCACCTCGGTCTGAGACTTGAAGAAATCGTTCGGAACCGTACGCAGCGAGGAGCAACCGTTGAAGAAACTCGAAACGGTCGTTACCTTCGTCAGCTTGTCGAGCAGTCCGTCGGGAACCGAAACAAGCGCCGTGCAGTTGGTGAAAAGGCCCGAAACATCGGTCACCTCCGTCAGATTGTCGAACAGGCCGGCGGGAATTTCCGTCACCTTCTTACAGCCCTTGAACGCCGAGGCCAGCGAAGCGATCTTCGGGCAATTGTCGAAGAAACCCTCCGGAATGGACGTCAACGACGAGCAGCCCGAAAAGAGCGAAGCGGCGGAGGTCAACTCCGTACACTGGTCGATCAAACCGACGGGAACCGCCGTAAGCAGCGTACAGTTATAGAACATATTTTCCACGGTGGTCACCTTGGCGAAAGCGCCCGCATCGGGCAACGCCACCTGCGTAAGCCCCTTGTTGTTGTAGAACGCCTCTTCGAGCGATTCCAGCCCCAGCTGGCCCCACTGGATGACACGCACGATCGCGCTCTGACTGGTTTTGGTCAATCGATTGCCGAGCGCCGTCACCGAACCGGTCACCGTCACGTAGTATTCGCCCTCCTGCTCATAAACGTGCTGGGGATTCACGGCCGTCACGGTCTCGGTTTTGCCGTCGCCCCAGTCCACCGTGGCATCCACCGTACCCGTCAGCGGAAGAATAAGCGTGTTCTTCATGCTGCTCTCCGTCACATTGACCTTGACGACGAACGCCGTCGGATCGAGATTCGCCTTCTGGTAGACCAGCAGCGTCTCGACGACGACACCCGAACTGATGAGTTCGATCTTCGCCTGCCGCTCCTCCATCGTCTCGTTGGCCTTCGCCGAGAAGGTCAGCGTCTCCTGACGCAAGGCGCGGGTCTCTACGCGGGAGAGCCACTCCTTGGCATCGTCGGGAATCACCACCTCGTAGTCCAGATCGGTTTCCAGCTCGAAGCTGACCGTTCCGCCGACCGCCGCAGCCTCCTGCGACTGCGTCGTGACGTTCATCACGCCCGACACGAAGGTCAGCGTCTTCATGATCGTCTTCGACTCGCCGTCGCTCAGCAGCACGATCACGCGGCCCGTCGAACTCTCGGCCGGAGCCGTCACGACGATCTTGCCGCCCTCCGTGCCGTCCATCACCACTTCGGCCTCCCAGTCGCCCTTGGCGATCGCCTCGACGACGCTCTTGTCGTCGGCACCCGTCAGCACGAAGGGGATTTCCGCCGTCGCTCCGGCCATAATCAGTTCGGGCAGCGATTCGAAGGCGATGCCGAACTCTTTGTACATCTCCAGCGTCAGCACCGTCTCGCCGTCGGCCAGCGTCAGATAGACCCAACGGCCGTCCTCGCTCGTGGAGACATCCGAGAAGAAAGAGTCGCCGGCGGCACCCGTTGCAGGGCCGCACTCCTTCCACGTCGCCTCCTTGTCATAGGAGACGTACCACGTGTCGTTCTCGATCTTGAAAACGGGCGTCACGCCGTCGTCGCCCGTGACGGGCATCTTCTTCCCGCCCTCGGTGATGAACTCGCCGTCGAGCGTCCAGTAGTACTTCCCGTCGGAATCGAGTTTCACGCCGATAGCGGGAGCCGCGCCCGCTTCGCCGTCCTTGATGACGATCTGCGACGCTTCGCCGTCAGACGTCACGAGCGAAAGCGTGTACCCCCCCCCTTCGGGATTTTCGGTCACCGCCGTGATGAAGAGCTTGCCGTCGATGAGCGACTGCAAGTTCCCGACGTTGATGTTGAGCGAGTTTACGGTCTTTTCGAGTGCGTCGACCCGACCTTCCAAATCGTCGAGCCGATCCTTCACCTCCGCATCGTCATACTCGCAACCGGCGAGTGCCAGACACAGCACCGCCGCCAAAGCAAACATTTTTTTCATGCGAACAAATTAATAAATGAACTAACCTGATTGGATCGTTTGCACAATCTGCACGACGTAAATATACTAAATTATCGAATAATTCTCCCATTCCGTCAAAAAAAAGGTTTGCGGGCAAGCGAAAACGGAAACATGCGCCTCCGCGCCGCGACGTTCATTCCTATCCGCAAAAATACCCCGTCGTGTTTCGCATCCCTATTTCGCGACGCCGGCCGGAAAGCCGCCGCACGGGACGGCAGGCCGAATCTCGCAGCGTTCCGGCCGACGACGGGCGGCCGGAACAGTGGGGTGAAAACGCAAAAAAGCAGGCGATTTCCGATGGAAATCGCCTGCACTGCCTCGAAACGGCCTGTCGGGCCGCTATTCGTCGTCGCGGTTCATGTGCGCCACGTAGATCGCATGCTGCATCGCCTCGCGCTTGGCGATCGACGGCTTGGTGAAATACTGGCGGCGGCGCAACTCTTTCAGAACGCCCGTGCGCTCGTATTTGCGTTTGAACTTTTTGAGGGCCTTCTCGATGTTTTCGCCCTCCTTTACCGGCATGATAATCATAACTATTTGCGAATTTTTAATGTTTTACGAATCGATTTTGCAAGTCGCGGAATTCATTCGGCTTCCGCCGGCCTTCGAAAGGTGTGTGTCACTCGTCGTTCTGCGTCGTCCGTACCCCGAAGCGAAGATAAGGATGCAGTCTGTCTGCCTCCTCGCGTGTCAGTATGCCGTCTTCGATCATCTCTTCCAGGGTACTCCAACCTCCTTTCAATTGTCTTCGTTTCAAAATCTTCCGAAGCGTCCGCGGGGCGATGTAGGGATGCTCCGCCAGCGCTTTCGGAGTTGCAAAGTTAATATCTATTTTTGAAATTCTGCAACTATCGATCGAAATTTGTTTCAGTATCCGCTCGTAATTGCTCTCGGTGACGCCCCGCACTTCGGCCAGTTGCTCCGCACGGCAGAAACCGCCCAGCCGCCGCCGGTAGTCGAGAATCGCCCCGACGGTCTTCGCACCGATACCGCTGACCGAACGCAGCGCCGCCGAGTCGGCCGTATTCAGCTCCACCGGATCGTGCAGCGGACGCCGCCGTTCGGGGAAGAGCGCGTACTCGGCCAGACGCCGGCCCGCCGAATCGCCGATAATCGGATAGTCGCACAACTCCTCCTCGTCGCGGAAACCGCCGATGAGGGTGTTGTAGTCGGCGATCGCCTCGGCCTGCCGCTTCGTGAAACCGATCGCGCGCAGGAATTTCGCCGTCATCGTGTCGATGCGGAAGGGCACGAGCGGCACGACGACCCGCTGGCGGCGCACGAAGGGCTTGCGCAAACGTTGCGCACTGTCGCGGCGGGGCCGGAAACGATACTCCGTCCCGATGCGGATATAGGGTTCCAGACGGTCGTACATCGAATCGCTCACCTGATAGCAGGCGGCGAAATCCTCCGGTATGCGGAAGATCTTTCCCGCGGCCCGATAGCGCAGCACGCCCGCCGCATCCTGCTTGGTGAAGCCCAACCGCCGCAACGCACGGTAATCGACCGTATTGGGATCGAACTCGAACAGCTCCGGCGGCGCCTCCTTTGCAGCGTCCGGCGGCGCCCCGCTCCGCGGCGTCTTCGGTTCGAGCAGCAGGAACGCCGCCACGGCCAGCACCAGCAACGGCAGCAGCTGCACGAGCGTCCG
>JABLTQ010094555.1_pt1 | contig 14560 bp, 10 predicted proteins | sample 7160101 | NCBI WGS metagenome assembly JABLTQ01 (sample SAMN14651228, study PRJNA627086) | human gut metagenome | isolation source: feces | host: Homo sapiens
GTACAAGAGGGTGCTGTATAGATTGTGATCATCGTCTCTCCTTCGTGTATATTTATTTATCTAATAGTATTAAACATCAATGATTGTACAATTATACCATATTTATAGACTTAAAAAAAGACCTTTTCAAAATTTTTTCACAAATTTTTTCAATAAAAAAACCACTGAAATCAGTAGTTTTTTTCACTGCATTAGATATTATAATGTTGTTTTTTCAACATCGATGGATAAACATTTTTAGCCTTTTGTAACTCTCGTTTTTTTGCCTCAATATCATCAGTAATTTCGACAGAAAAATTCTCGAAAATTGTACGAGATTCTTTGAAAATGTATCCCCCATTTTTCAAGTCCTGCTCGTCATCAAATACAGCTAAATGGTGAGAGAGCTTTTTGAAAAATGTATTCAAAAAATAAGTTGGAATGTATAAATTATACATTGAAGTATAGTTTTTCAAAAAATTATAATCGTAAAAAGGAACTTTCACATCACTTTGAGGATTAATTAATTCTTTATCACTCCCAGTAATTGGGCGATTAAGAATTTCAATCACTTTTTGATTAAGTGTGTTACGAACTTCAATTTCACGAAGTAATTTTTCAATTGTTAATCGTTTCTTATAACGATTTTCATCATAAATTTTGTAAATGTAGATGCCTGCAACCATTAGCCACGCGCCAATAATCAGACCAAAAATCATTGCAATAATAAGTTCTGTATTCATGTCATAATTATAACAAATTTGAAAGCGTTAAGAAAGTTTAAACTCTTTTTTTATCAAGTTTTAGGAAAAGTCATAAAAAAAGACAATATTCTTTGACCTTTTTTGACCAATGAGTTATAATATAGAAAAATAAACAAATGAATTCAATTTTATCTAAAATTAAATTCATATCTTATTTATAAAGGAGATTCAATCTATGGGTTATTTAGTACCTACCGTTATTGAACAATCAAGCCGTGGCGAACGTGCTTATGATATTTATTCACGACTTTTAAAAGACCGCATTATCATGCTGACAGGACCTGTTGAAGATGGAATGGCAAATTCTATCATTGCTCAACTTCTTTTCTTGGATGCACAAGATAACACTAAAGATATTTATCTCTACGTAAATACACCTGGTGGTTCTGTATCTGCTGGTCTTGCCATTGTTGATACAATGAATTTTATCAAATCAGATGTTCAAACTATCGTTATGGGAATGGCTGCCTCTATGGGAACAATCATTGCTTCAAGCGGAACAAAAGGCAAACGATTCATGTTGCCAAATGCTGAATATCTTATTCACCAACCAATGGGTGGTACAGGTCAAGGCACTCAACAAACTGATATGGCTATTGTTGCTGAGCAACTTTTGAAAACTCGTAAACGTTTGGAACAAATTCTTGCTGATAATTCCAACCGTTCACTTGAACAAATTCACAAAGATGCCGAACGTGACCATTGGATGGATGCCAAAGAAACTTTGGAATATGGTTTCATCGATGAAATTATGGAAAATAATTCCTTAAAATAATGATGTAAATCTTAAAGGCCCTGATTTCAGGGCTTTTTTATTTTTCTGATTATCAATCTATTTTTTTAATATGTTTTTATAAAATCAATTAAAACGTCGGAAAATTTTGAAGTTGAAAGTTTTCCACCTAAATCAGCTGTCAAATTTCCATTCCTGAATGAAAATGAAAGAGCAATTTTGATTAATTCAGCTACCTCTTGCCAGCCTAAATACTCAAACATCATCACTCCAGATAAAATTAGACTAGAAGGATTTGCTATATTTTTTCCAGCGATATCTGGAGCTGTTCCATGAGTTGCTTCAAAAATAGCATGACCGCTTTTATAATTAATATTCGCTCCTGGTGCAATTCCAATTCCTCCAACCTGTGCGGCAAGTGCATCTGAAATATAATCACCATTTAAATTAAGAGTGGCAATTACTTCAAAATTTTCAGGATTTAAAATAATCTGTTGGAGGAAGTTGTCAGCAATTACATCATCTACATAAATTTTTCCTGATTTTAATGCTGCTTTTTTCTCATTTTCAGCTTGTAAACTTCCTCTTTCATTTTTGATTTCATCGTATTCTAGTTTTGTAAAAGTTGGATATTCCCTAGCAACCTCATAGGCCCAATTTCTAAATCCTCCTTCAGTAAATTTCATAATATTTCCCTTATGAACAAAGGTCACTCTTTTTTTGTTCATTTTCAGAGCGTACTCAAAAGCCGCATTAACCAGTCGTTTACTTCCTTCAGGACTAACAGGTTTTATTCCTAGTGCTGAAGTTTTTGGAAAGCGAATAGAATGGACATTCAATTCTTTTTCTAAAAATTTTAATAAGTTGTGAGACTCATTTGTTTCACTAGCAAATTCAATACCTGCATAAATATCTTCTGTATTTTCTCGAAAAATTGTCATGTCAACTTTTTCTGGCGCCTTAACTGGGGATTTTATCCCTTTAAAATATTCAACTGGTCTTACGCAAGCATATAAATCCATTTTTTGTCTTAAAGTAACATTAATTGAACGAAAGCTTTCACCGACCGGGGTCATTAGTGGTCCCTTTATCGCAATTAAATTTTCATTAATATGAGCGAGAGTTTCTTTGGGCAGATATTCTCCACAAGTCTCAAATGCTTCTCCTCCTGCCAATAATTTTTGCCATTCTATTTTCTTTTTTTGACCATAAATTTTTAGAACCGCAGCATCAAAAACTTTTTGCGCCTGAGGAAAAATATCTTCGCCAACACCATCTCCTCTAATATAACCAATTGCTGGATAATCTGGCACAACTAATTTTCCATTTTTCATCTCAATTTTCATAATAATTTTCACCTATTTTTTTATTTTTTCCGAATCACATAAGGCATTATACCGTCATTAGCATAGTAATCTAAATCCGCCTGAGAATCAAAGCGTAAAAGAACCTCAAAGTTTTTTTCGGCAGTACTTACAGTAATTTTTTCATGAATTTTGGGATTTTCTGGTAGCTCTATAGAAAAACTTTCATAACCACTTAATCCTAAAGTTTCGGCATTTTCATTATCTAGAAACTGTAGGGGAAGAACACCCATCATGACGAGATTACTTCGATGAATACGTTCAAAACTCTCAGCAATTACAGCCTTGACTCCAAGTAATTTTGTTCCCTTGGCCGCCCAGTCTCGACTGGAACCCATTCCATAATCCTTACCAGCAAGAACAATTAATCCTTGTCCTTGTTCTTTATATTTTTTAGCTACCTCATAAATAGGTAATGTTTCATTATTGAATAGAGAATAACCTCCCTCAAGAGGAGCAACAAGCTGATTTTTGATACGGATATTAGCAAATGTTCCCCTTGTCATTACTTTATCATTTCCGCGTCTTGAACCAAAACTATTAAAATCCTTATAAGCAAGTCCTCGAGAACTTAGATAATCCCCAGCTGGGGATTTTAAAGGAATATTCCCTGCTGGACTAATATGGTCAGTTGTGATAGAATCACCAAATTTTGCTAAAACATGTAAATTTGACAGTGAAGCTATCGGTTTATTTATCATAGTTAAGTTTTCAAAATATGGTGGATTAGAAATATAGGTAGATTCAGATTTCCAGTCATAAACTTCACTTTTCTTTGTTTTGATATTATTCCAGACTGTATTTTCATCAAAAACCTTAGCATAACTTTCAGCATATAAATCACTTGTTACGTATTTTTGCACTAAATCATTCACTTCATCAGAAGTTGGCAGAATATCTTTCAAATATACCTTTTCACCTTCTAGATTAGTCCCCAGAGCAACAGTTGTTAAATTTTTACGAACAGAACCCGCTAAAGCATACGCAACTACTAATGGAGGACTTGCTAGATAGTTTGCCTTCACTAATGGATGAATTCGACCTTCAAAATTTCGATTGCCACTCAAAACACTCGTTGCAATCAGTTCTTTATTTCTAATCTCTGTTTCCATTTCACTTAAAAGTGGCCCTGAGTTACCTATACAGGTTGTACAGCCATATCCTACTACATAAAATCCCAACGTTTCAAGATAAGGAAGGAGACCCGCTTTCTCTAAATAAGAGGTAACAACTTTTGAACCAGGAGCTAATGAAGTTTTAACCCAGCTAGGAACCGTAAGGCCTTGTTCTACTGCATTTTTTGCAAGTAATCCCGCCATCATCATAACATGTGGATTACTCGTATTGGTACAACTTGTAATAGCGGCAATTGCAATTTTTCCATCCTCTTCTTTCAGAGGTTTTTGTTTTTTAGCAAAGTCTTCAAAGTTATTTGCTAGCTCAGACAATTCAAGCATATCTTGGGGACGAGAGGGACCTGATAATCGTGTTGCTACTTCACTTAAATCAACATTAATCGTCTTATTATAGTATGGTTCACGTTTTTCGTCATAAAATAACTTATTTGCCTTTGCATAGGTTTCTACTCTCGCAACCACTTCCTCAGAACGATTTGTCGCCCGAAGATATTTCAAAGTTTCATTATCAATCGGAAAATATCCACATGTGGCACCATACTCAGGAGCCATATTTGAAATTGTCGCTCTATCTGCTAAACTTAAATTTTTTAGTCCTTCTCCAAAAAAATCAACGAATTTTCCTACCACTTTTTCATCTCGTAAAATTTTTGTGATTGTCAAAGCTAAATCTGTTGCAGTAGCAAATGCTCCTAACTTACCTATTAATCTAACTCCTACTACTTCTGGAACAGTCAATGAACTAGGCTCTCCTAGCATCACTGCTTCTGCTTCAATTCCTCCTACTCCCCAACCAAGAACACCAAGGGCATTAATCATTGTTGTATGACTATCTGTACCAAAAACACTATCTGGATATAAAACGCCATTTTTTTCGGTAATTACTTCACTTAAATATTCAATATTAACTTGATGAATAATACCTGTTGCTGGAGGGACTACTCTAAAATTATCAAAAGATTGCTCTGCCCATTTTAAAAATTCGTAACGTTCACGATTACGTTCAAATTCTTTTTTTGAATTTAGCAGAAAAGCCTCTTCATTTCCTTGAAAATCCACTTGAACAGAATGGTCAATTACCAAATCCACTGGAATTTCTGGGTTAATTAATTCAGGATTCTTTCCTAATTCAACCATTGCGTCTCTCATTGCTGCAAGGTCAACAATAGCTGGAACTCCTGTGAAATCCTGAAGAACAACACGACTTGGTAAGAAAACTGTTTCTTGACCAACTTCCCCTTTTAAATAGTCTTTAACGGATTGAATATGAGCCTGATTGATATTCTCGTCATTTTTCTGTCTAATCAAACTTTCTAAAAGAACTCGTAAACTATATGGAAAATCTTCAATTCTTTCAGTTTCTGAGATATCATAATAATGGTATATTTTTTTAGAAATACTTATTTTTTTCATCTTTCCCCCAACTTTATATAATTTTTTGATTCTAAGACACTTTCATAGGCTGGACGGATAATCTTATTCATATTAATTAGTTCTTCTATACGATGTGCTAACCAACCTACAATTCTAGCAATCGCAAATAATGGAGTAAATAATTCTTGTGGAATTTCCAATATTCTATAGACAAAGCCAGAGTAGAAATCAACATTTGGACAAATTGTTTTATATATTTTCCGATTTTCCGATATTACTTTAGGAGCTAGCCTTGCAACTTTTTCATATAATTTGAATTCCTCTTCCAATCCTTTTTCTTTTACTAAAGTCTCTACATAGGATTTAAAAACCTCAAATCGTGGGTCGCTTACACTATAAATGGCGTGACCAATACCATAAATTAATCCTTGCTTATCAAAAACTTCTTTATTTAAGATTTTATGGAGATACTTTTCTATTTCAGCGTCATCTTCATAATTAGAAATATTTTCTTTTATATTTTCCAACATTTTTGCTGCCTTAATATTAGCTCCACCGTGTTTAGGCCCTTTCAAACTGGAGAGGGCAGCAGCAATTGTAGCATAAGTATCTGTTCCACTTGAGGTGACCACATGAGTCGTAAAAGTCGAATTGTTACCTCCACCATGTTCCATATGAAGAATCAAGGCAATATCTAATACTTTAGCCTCTACCTCTGTGTAATGGCAGTCTGGGCGAAGCATTCGTAAAATATTCTCAGCGGTCGTCATTTTTGGATCAGGATAATGGATATAAAGACTTTCTTTTTTAAAATAATGAACATAAGATTGGTAACTGTAAATCGCAAGAAGTGGAAAATCAGCAATAAGTCCAAAAGATTGTTCTAAAACATTTTCAATCGAGATATCTGAAACTTTCTCATCGTAACTAGCAAGAGCTAGTATACAACGGCTCATCGAATTCATCACGTCACTTGAAGGGTTGGTTAAAATAGTTTCACGGATAAAAAATTCTGGTAGAGTTCTCCTACTGGCTAAAAGGTTTTGAAATTCCTGAAGTTCATTTGCCGTGGGAAGTTCTCCAAATAACAATAGATAAGTCATCTCTTCAAAACCAAAACGATTTTCTTTTCTTAAATCATTAATAATATCTTTAATATTATAAGCTCTATACTCTAAAATACCGGGAATTTGGTTTCCTTCTTTATCAAAAGAATGTATCGCCGAAATATTGGTTAAACCCGCTAAAACTCCTTTCCCATTAATGTCTCTTAAACCTTTTTTAACATTGTACTTTTTGTAAAATTCACTAGGAATTTGTGAATTTTTAATCATTTTTTCTTCTTTACTCAATAAATTCATAAACGCCTCCATCTATTTCATTATTATACACTTTTTATTCCGAAAATTATATATTTTCTGAAAATTTAAATATTTTTTTGAAGAAAAATAAAAAACCTACCCAAAAGGTAGGTTTAATTTATATTAATTAATTTCGATTAACAAGTCTTGAGTTTGAATTGCCTCACCTTTAACCACATGAAGGTCAACAATCTCGCCATCAAATGGTGCTTCAATAGTTGTTTCCATTTTCATGGCTTCAGTAACCATCAAGGCTTGACCTTTTTGAACTTTGTCACCAGCTTTAACTAAAATTTCAAGAACAGAACCTGGCATAGTAGCTCCAATTTGGTTTGGATTTCCTGTTTCGGCTTTGCGTTTAGCCACAACTTGAGTTTGTACAGATTGGTCATTAATTACGACTTCTCGACGTTGACCATTTAGGTTAAAGAAGAGAACACGATTTCCAGCTAGGTCAGGTTCTCCTATTTCATCTAAACGAATGCTGAGTGTTTTACCTTTTTCAATTTGTACTTCAATTTTTTCATTGAGACGCATTCCATGTAAGAAAGTAGGAGTGTCAAGTAGTGTAACTGCTCCAAATTCTCTTTGCATTTTTTGATAATCAAGGAAAACTTGTGGATACATGATATATGAGATAACTTCGTGATCTCCTGGTTCATAGCCAATTTTTTGTTCTAGGTCTGCTTTAACAGTTTCAAAATCAACTTTTTCTGCGTGTAAGCCTGGACGGTCAGTAATTACGGCTTTATCTTTCACGATAATTTTTTGTAATTCTTCTGGGAAGCCACCCACTGGTTGTCCTAAATCTCCACGGAAGAATGATACTACAGATTCTGGGAAATTAAGTTCGTTACCACGCGCATAAACATCTTCTTCTGTTAAATCATTTTGAATCATAAAGAGAGCCATATCTCCAACTACTTTTGAAGAAGGAGTTACTTTAATAATATCTCCAAACATCATGTTAACTTTACGATACATTTGTTTGATTTCATCAAAACGATGTCCAAGACCAACTGCTGCTGCCTGAGATTTTAGGTTAGTGTATTGACCACCAGGCATTTCATGCATGTAAACTTCTGTCTGAGGACTTGTAATACCCGCTTCAAATGGTGCATAATATTTACGAACATCTTCCCAATAATGGTCAATTTGTTCAGCATTTTTTACATTAATTGAAGCATGGCGAGGACCATGTTCAAGTGCATAGTAAATAGATTGCATTGATGGTTGAGATGTTCCGCCAGCAAGACTCGCTGTTGCTACGTCAATAATGTCTACACCTGCTTGAGTTGCACCAGAATATGTAATAATTCCATTTCCTGAAGTATCGTGTGTATGCAAATGAATTGGCAAATCAACGGTATCTTTTAATTCTGAAATCAAACGATAAGCAGCTTGAGGTTTCAATAAACCTGCCATATCTTTAACTGCCAAGATATGAGCACCTGTTGCTTCTAATTCTTTTGCTAAGTCTTTATAGTATTGAATATTATATTTTGGTCGGCTTGGGTCTAGGATATCTCCCGTATAACAAATTGTTGCTTCTGCAATTTTTCCATTATCGCGAACGGCTTGAATGGATTTTTCCATTTGGGGTAACCAGTTAAGACTATCAAAGATACGGAAAACATCGATACCTTCATGCGCCGCTACTCGGATAAATTCTTCAATCACATTATCTGGATAGTTTTGGTAACCAACTGCATTTGAACCACGGAAGAGCATTTGGAACATGGTATTTGGCATGAGTTTACGTAGTTTACGCAGACGATACCATGGTGATTCATTCAAGAAACGATAAGCCACATCAAAGGTTGCACCACCCCACATCTCAGCTGAGAAAAGTTCTGGTAGCCCTTGGTCAATCGCTTGGGCAATTCCTTTCATATCTTGTAAACGTAAGCGAGTAGCAAGCAAGGATTGGTGAGCATCACGTAAAGTTGTATCTGTTAATAATACTTCTTTTGTATTTTTAACATAATCAACAACAGCATCAGCCCCTTGTTCATCTAAGATATTTTTGGCTGTCTTTTTCTTTTCAAGATTAAGAAGGGGTTGACGTGGTTCTTCAAAATGACGTTTTTCAGTATTTTCAATCCCTGGGAAGCCATTGACTGTAATCATTGATAAATAATGCAGCGTCTTTGTTCCACGGTCACGTAAGTGTGGGAAGTTGAACAGACTTGGTGTATTATCAATAAAGGTTGTTGTTGCTTGACCACTTGTGAAGTTTTCATTAGCAATAACATTAATCAAGAAAGGAATATTTGTTTTGACACCACGAATACGGAATTCATGGAGAACGCGGTCCATTTTTCTTACGGTGTCACTAAATTCATTGGCAAAAGTACAAACTTTTACTAAAAGTGAATCAAAATATGGAGTTACTTCATATCCAGCATAGGCATTTCCGACATCTAAACGTACACCAAAACCACCTGGTGAACGGTAAGTATCAATTTTACCTGTGTCTGGCAAGAATCCATTTTGTGGATCTTCTGTTGTGATTCGACATTGAATTGCTGAACCCAAAAGTGGAATTTCAGACTGTGCTGGAAGTCCAATTTCTCTATGTAAGTCTTTACCTTGAGCAATCAAAATTTGAGCTTGGACAATATCTACACCTGTGATAAGTTCCGTAATTGTATGTTCAACTTGAACACGTGGATTTACTTCAATGAAATAAAATTTATCATCTTTAACAAGAAACTCAACTGTACCAGCATTAACATAGCCAACATTTTTACAAAGTTTGACTGCTGCTTCACATATTTCGTTACGGAAGTCCAGTGAAAGTCCCACGGCTGGCGCAATTTCAATGACTTTTTGATTACGTCGTTGTACTGAACAGTCACGCTCATGGAGGTGAATAATATTTCCATGACTATCTCCAAGAATTTGGACTTCAATATGTTTTGGATTTTCAATATATTTTTCAACATAGATTTCGCCAGAACCAAAAGCTCCAATTGCTTCTGATTTTGCTCTAGCATAACCATCATGCATTTCAGCATCATTACGCGCAACTCGCATTCCGCGACCACCACCGCCTAAAGCGGCCTTAATCATAACTGGATAACCGTAAGTTTTAGCAAATTCTAAAGCGCCGTCGATATCTACTGCTCCATTTGTTCCGGGAATTCCTGGAACTTTTGCTTCGTCGGCAGCTGCTTTAGCTTTAATTTTATCACCGAAAATATCCAAATGATGAAGTTCAGGACCCACAAAAACTAAACCTGCTGCGCGAACTTTGGTAGCAAATTCGAGATTTTCAGATAAGAGGCCATAACCTGGGTGAATAGCATCTGCTCCTGATTCAAGGGCAACACGAATGATATCATCAATATCCAAATAGGCATCAATTGGTTTTTTTCCTTGACCGATTAGATAAGATTCATCTGCTTTAAAGCGATGAACAGAATATTCATCTTCTCTTGCATAGACGGCTACAGTAGAAAGTCCGAGTTCATTACAGGCACGAAAGACACGAACGGCGATTTCTCCACGATTGGCGACGAGTAGTTTTTTCATTTTGACTCCTTAATGAGGCTTGCTTGGAAAGGTAATTGGTCATTACCTTTCACTCTTTCATATATTATAAAAATCTTTTATACACTTTTAAACGACTGACAATTGTCAATCGTTTTCATAAGTTGGGACACTGCTACTATAATGATTTGAGAGCTCAGAAACTTCTCTTCGTTTCTCATCAGCTGAAATATTTAATGCAAATGCAATTCCCAACGATAAGACAAGGAAGGACGACCCTCCTTGTGATAGGAAGGGGAAGGTTACTCCTGTTTCTGGAATAATTCCGATTGCTCCACCCACATTGACAAAGACTTGAACTAACAATAAACCAGATACCCCAATCATAATGAGTGAGTTAAAGGCACTTTTAGCACGAATTCCAACAATTAACATTCTGCTTATCAAGAAAAAGAGAATAGCTAGAATAATAATTCCGCCAATGATTCCTAATTCTTCCACGACAATTGGAAAGATAAAGTCAGTTTGAGCTTCTGGTAAGAAACCATTTTTTTGAATCGAATTTCCTAAACCACGCCCTGTCCAACCACCATTAACTATAGCATAGTATGAATTAGCTAACTGGTGTCCAGAATTGGCTAAGTCTGTAAAAGGATTAACAAAAGCTTCAAATCGTTTATTGATATAAGTGATGGGTAAGAAACTTGGAATGATATTTCCACCTACAATGAAAAGAAATCCTAAGAAAATGGCCATCAAAGATAGAATTAATTTTGAATAGCCGGAATACCAACGCCAAGATATACCGCTGGCTCCAATCATTATCAAAGCAACTGCAGCAATAATCAAAGTATTACCTAGGTCAGGCATGATAAGGTCAACCAATAAAATGGCAACTACGGGTAATCGCCAACCACCAAAAAGTTTTTGAAAGAGCGTCTTTCCTTTAAAAATCTCATTTATATCACGTTTTTCAATTTCTTCTTGTTTTGTTGAAAAAACTGAGGCTAAATACCAGATAATAAAAACTTTGGCAAATTCTGCTGGCTGCACAGTTCCGATTCCTGGAATATGAATCCAACCTCTGGCTCCATTTACGGGTGCTGTCAGAGCAAAACTGGAAGGCATTATCCTACAAAATATTAATGACAGAATCAAAATAACCATTATTGTTCCTATCATTTTTCTATTCTTAAGGGCTCTAAGTTTCAGACGGTAAATCACTGCAATCATAATGAGACTCAATAATTCGAATGCTGTTTGGTTAATTACTAATTTATAAGGATTTAATCCTTTTTGTAACTGATCAGGAACCGTGGTTGAAAAAACCATCACAATACCAATTCCTGCAAGAATTAGGTATGGAATCAATATAGAGTAGTTTAAAAAATTATTCTTATTTAAATTCATTATCTTTTTTTCCTCATTCATATTATTATAGCATGAGTTGAATAATTTATAAAGATTTTCAAAGTGCTTATAAGTTTCTACCACCCAAAGATAAGGTATTTCCGAATATATTTTTTAAACTTAATTTTTTCTTTTATAAATAGTCCACAAAATTATGATTAAAATTTTTTATCTGTCTCCATCAACTGCTATTATAATGAAAAAATAATGTCTTTTTTTGCATAAAACACCTCTAATGAAATATTGTTTACTTTATTATATAATATTATCACAATTCTTAATAAGTGTACATAGTAAAAACTTATTATAAATAAAAAAACAGCAAGATAATTCTTGCTGTCTAACCTTCCCGATGAAGTGTAACAATTCGTTCTTTGGGACAAAACTTCATTGTTTCAACTTTTTCCGGATGGGTTGCTTTATTTTTGCTACTAATATAATTTTTGTTCCCACAAGAACTACAAATTAATGTAATTTTTACTCTCATTCCATAATACTCCGTTTCCGCAGATATTTTCGGAAATTAATAAAGGACCAAATAATATTAACAATGACAAAAAGACTTGTCCCTACAATTGCTGCTCGATAACTGATATAACCTGCAATTGCTGATCCGACTAATGGACCGGTTACCATTCCTAAATTAGAACACATTTGTGCGTAAGCAAAAATTCTGCTGACACCTTCTTTGGGAGTAATTTTTGAAAGCAACGAATTTACTGACGGCGTCAAAGCACCAGTTCCAAAACCAAGAAGGAAGCGTAATATCCCAAGTTGGAGTGGGCTTTGCACAAAGGCCATTGGTAAATAAATAATAAATGTAAAAACTAGTCCAATCAAAATTAAACGATGTGAACCGTATTTATCTCCTAAACGTCCTAGAAAACTTGATGATAACATTGCCGACAATCCAACTGCTGACACAATTAAACCTGAAATGAACATCAAATTGTTCGTGCTTGTCGTCAGGGTTTTGATATACAAGGTCACAAATGGTTCAATGGATTGCGAGGTGATTTGAATAATAAATGTTGTAACTAATAATCCAAAAAGAATTTGTTTGTTACTGACTTTATTAATAATTTCTTTACTAGATAACATTTCACCTTTAGCAATTGGTTCAAAGTTTTCATGAACAAAGAAAATGGTTAGTAAAGTTGCTAAGGCTAATAGAGCGCCGACAATCAAAAAGACATTTGCCATGCCAAACCACTCAGCTAATAACCCACCAAGTGAAGGACCAATCAGTGTTCCAGAAACCATTGCTGTTGCTAATGTTCCAAGGGCATAGCCTGATTTATCTTTTGGAGCTTGTGAAGCAATCATTGCTGTTGAGTTAGGGATATAGCCAGAGAAAAATCCCATTAGCAAACGTAATCCAAGTAACCACCAAACATTAGGGGCAAAAGCTATTCCTCCCATTGTTAGGGTCATGACGATACTGGCACGTACCATCATCACTTTACGCCCATGCTCATCAGCTAGACGTCCCCAAATGGGGGCAACTAACCCTGAAGCTAAGGCTGGCAAAGAAAAAGCTAACCCTGAGTAAAGTTCAACATTCCCACCGCTTACACCCAGTCCTTGAATATACAAGGGGAGAAAGGGCATGACGAGTGAAAATGATGAACCTACAAAAAAGCAGCCAATCCATGTTATAAATAAATTCCTTTTCCAATTAACTGTTTTCGTGCGATTCACCTCTATTTCTGTTCTTCTATCCTAGCTAGTTCTCGCTGGATTTGTTTTTTTAGTGCTTCAATCGTTCCAGAATTATCCAGAATGACATCAGCGACTTTTTGTTTTTCTGACAATGGCATTTGTGAAGAAATTCGTTTTTTAGCTTCTTCTTCCGTAAACTTATTTCTTGCCATCAGTCTTTCTAATTGTATTTTTTCAGGTAAGCTGACCAACCATATTTCATCAAATCCGGTATAATTGTATTCAATTAATAACGGAATATCCATAAATATTGGCTTATTTACTGACAGATTTTTTCCTTGACTCTTTGAATCAAAATTTTTACTGACAGACTTGTCAGTCATTTTTTTTAATAAGTCATCACGTCTATCATATAATTCTGTACGAATAATTTCATCTTGTAAGTTTGATAATTTCTCGCGCTCTTTTGAATCAGAAAAAACTAAAGCTCCTAATTTTTCACGATTTAACTGTCCATTGTCAGCAATAAAATCTAAACCGTAAGTTTCTACTATTGCCTTGTAAAGTTTTCCGCCAGGTTCTTGTAATTGACGGACAACTTTGTCAGCATCAATCACTTGATAACCCTCAGAAATCAAAAAATCAACCACCGTTGATTTCCCACTCGCAATTCCGCCTGTCAATCCAATTACCATTTTCATTCATCTATTTTAGCATAAAATTTAACTTTCTTAAACTAAAAACAATAGTTTTTAACTATTATGATTAATTTTTTCGTAAAAAAAGTCTGTCAGTAAAACTGACAGACCGAATATTCATTAAATTTTAAGAATTAGATGTTTGAAGTATGCATTACTTCTTCATCATCGTTTGAAAGAACTTCATGGAAGACACGTTCAGTTAATTCTTGTTTTTGTTCTGGTGTGAGGTATTTAGTATTGACACAGTAACCAGAGATACGAACGATAACATCTTCACCACGCATGATTTTATCGTAAACATCTTTAAGGTCCATTACGTTCAAGTTAACGTGTTGACCTGCAAATTCAGTACCATTAATCAAAGCACCTGGTGTGAAGTATCCATCAAGAATTTGAACCAAGTTATCTACTTGTTCATCACGAGTTTTACCAAGTGCACGAGGAGAAACTTGAGTAGTTAATGAAATACCGTCATTTGCATCTTTGAATTCCAATTTAGCTAATGAACGAAGATTTTGCAACCATCCACCTTTAGCTTTGTTAGATGGGTTAGCACCTGGTGAGAAGAATTCAAGTTTAGA
>JABLTQ010101568.1_pt1 | contig 14434 bp, 9 predicted proteins | sample 7160101 | NCBI WGS metagenome assembly JABLTQ01 (sample SAMN14651228, study PRJNA627086) | human gut metagenome | isolation source: feces | host: Homo sapiens
GTCTCCTTTTCTTCTTCCCATAAAAAAACCTCCAAACTGAGTAATATTATCTTACATCAGTTTGAAGGTTTACACAAACTTTGGGATACTCCCATAAACAGGGCTTATTTTACTAAAGATTCATACAAAATAAAGAAAAATGTCACGAATAATGTTACAAAATAGAATAAAAAACAAAGAAAACGTTACAAAACTAAAGATTCACTTCACAATACATCTCAATATATTCCTCAAATCGAGGCAGCGCTAAAGTCAGTTCTCCACGAACAGAACCATTCACAACACCACGTTCCATCAATCGCTTTCGATAGGTATTCAATAACTGTGGAGATATCGATAATTTCTCACGAATTTCCCCAGTTTTATAAACTCCCGTAGAAATTACATAAACAATCTTCCGGTCAAGTTCAGAAAGTTCACTCCATATCTTCTCATAAGCATAAATGATCAATTCCTCGTCAAACTTAGGAAGCAGTTTTTCAAGATCATCATTTGTCTCCCACTTCAAATAACCAAGAATCTGAAAAGCAAAAGGATACCCCTTTGTAAGTTTCGCCATCTCAACAGCCTCACTTGGAGAAATGTCAAATACAGAACGATAACTTGTAGTAATTGCAGGAATGCTAAGTGGTTCCAGAAAAATTTTTGGAGCACGATATAAAAATGTCAGACTCTTCTCGTTTTGAAGATTGCTGATATTATCAAACAAACCAGCCATTACAAGATACACAGGGTAATTCTGTGTAATATAAATCTGAAAATTACTAGCAAATACTTTGACATAAGAATTATTTATAATCTCATCAATGATAAAAAGAACTTTCTTTCCTTTATTTTTTAACTTCTCAAGAATATTACGAAGCATAGCTTCTTTTTCCAAAGAATCATTTGTTTTGTTTACCGACAACTCAGCAATTCCGAGATTTAGATTTAATCCAAGATCCAGATCATGAAATTGTGAAACGCGGGTAAGTTCGGAAACTGCACCAGCGATCAAATCTGTATCAGCACTCAATCTTAAAACAATCCATTGATCATTTGAAGAATAATGATCAGCAATTTCAGCAAGAGAAACCGTCTTTCCAGACCCCCTGACACCAGCAACCATATAAACTTTATTTGAAGGATTTTCCATATCAAATGTATGAATGATCTTTCCAATTTGGTTAGTGCGCGAAATGAATTCCGTAGGTTTTTGACCAAATGTTAAAGTAAAAGGATTTTCCATTTTCTATTCACCTCCATATTTATTTGTGTTTATTTATGTTTATTATATGAATATATGTTTATTTATATTTATTTATGTTTATTATAATAAATAAATATAAATAAAACAAGAATATACCCAAAAGACAATCCAAAAATGTTAAAATAAGAATAACAATCCAAAAACGACGATCAGGAGGAACCAAAAAACAATGAACATCAAAAAAGTAGCAGTTCTTGGAGCAGGTGCTGTAGGTTCGTATGTCATCTGGGGACTGTCAAATAATAAAAATATTACACTGGGAGTTGTAGCAGATGGTGAGAGAAATGAACGCCTCAAAACCCAAGGATTAATGATCAACGGAACAAAATACACACCGCAAGTGTGGACTCCAGAAGAAGCACACAATGTGGATCTTTTGATCGTATCTTTAAAATACGGAAGTTTGAGAGGGGCATTACAGGATATTCAGACGATCGTAGGAGAAAATACAACGGTCATGAGTCTGATGAACGGAGTTGACAGTGAAGAGATCATAGCGGAGAAAATTGATAAATCACATATTTTATACTCTTTTATTAAAGTAGCATCACAGAAGAAAGAAGATGGATATCATTTTGATCCAGAAACAACAGTAGGGATTTATTTTGGAGAACTACAACAACCATACGAAAGCGAACGAGTAAAAGCAGTCGATGATATTTTTGAAAATACAGGTCTTCACTGGATCATCACAGATGATATTCAGGCAGAAATCTGGGGTAAATTCAAATTAAATGTCTGCAATAATCTGCCACAGGCAATCTTAGGAGTTGGAGTTGGATGCTATGAAGATAGTGAACATATGGCAGCGATTCGAGATGGATTAAGAGCCGAAGTTGAAGCAGTTGCTAAAGCGAAAGGGATCGACTTAAGTATGATCAATGCAAAGTCTGGACGGGGGAGTGCGGTCAAAGCATCTGCAAGATACTCGACATTACAGGATATTGATTCTGGTCGCCATACAGAGATTGATATGTTCTCTGGTGCAATGATGAGAATGGGGAAAGAATTGGGGATTCCAACCCCATATAATGAATATACATATCATATGATCAAAGCATTAGAAGAAAAGAATGATGGAGTATTCGAATATCAAGGGGAGAATGATAGAGTGTCTTGGTCTAAATAATAATGTATAATAATGTAAAATAAGGGAAAATGCATGTATAACAAAAAGAAAAAAATAAAACATAAGACGTTGAAGATTTTCTTTCTGCTGATAGGTACGATCGTGACAGCAGTATTTTTGGAAGCAGGAATTCTTTATCTAGTAAATAGTCAGAATGTATATAAAACATCCAAAGTGTTGTTAGATCAGACAATTGAAATCGTAGAGAAAAACAAACAAAGTGAAGTGAGGACTGTTGTAGCAGATATTCCAGTATATAAAGGAATTGCTTTATATGTAGCGGATAAAGAAACTGGAAGAATCTATGGGGCTACAGATGTTTCAAAGATAGGAGTGAAATTAGATGATATGGGGCTTCGCAAGCAGAGAAAGAAGATTGCGAAGGAGAAGATTGCATCGGGAATCATTCGTGTCGATGGAAAAAAGAATTATTATATCTTAAAGAAAACACAGAAATATATCGTTGGTATTACATATTGGATTGCGGTAGACAACAAGAGTAATTTGATCGCAATATTGATCATGGTTGTATATTTGAGTATTGCAGCAGTCGGTATTCTATTTATGGTACTAAGGTTGTCGAAAGTTAAAAAAAAGAATAAGGAACAATCTGTGATGCTTTCTTCTATTTCAGAAATATCGAATACCGATAAGATGACAGGATGTCTTAATCGAAAAGCATATGACGAAGACATTTCAGAGATACGCATGGATTCTCAATTTATTTATGTTTCCATGGATGTGAATGGACTAAAGATCATCAATGACAGACAAGGACATGCAGCGGGAGATGAATTGATCTGTGTAGCAGCATCTTGCATGAAGACCAGGTTTGATAGATATGGAAAAGTTTATAGAATGGGTGGAGATGAATTTGCAGCAATTCTATTTGTGAAAAGAGAACAGTTTGAATGGATCAGACGGCAATTTGATGGAGATATCAAGCACTGGAGATGTAACCGGATCAAGGAGCTTTCGATTTCCTATGGATATGTTTCAAGCAGTGAATGCCAATGGGATTCCATGAAAGAGATATCAGATGTTGCTGATATTCGTATGTATGAAGAAAAAGCGATGTATTACAAGAAAAATGGAGTAGACCGTCAGGGACAGCCAGCCTCTTATGTAGCTCTTTACAGATTGTATACACAGATTCTCCGAATTAATCTGGAAAAAGACTGTTATAAGATTTTAAATTGGGAAGAAACCAAGAATAAAAAGAAACAAGACTCCATAGGAGCTTTGTCAGAATGGTTTCACAATTTTGAAGATATACGGCTTATTCATTCAGATGATTTGGTGAAATATCTTAAGAAGACAAAGATTGAATATCTGAAAAAGCAATTTGCAAATAAAAAGAAATTTGTAACGATCACCTATCGAAGAAAAGAAGGAGATGGTTACAAGAGGATAACATTAGAAATTATTCCAGAAGATGAGAATTCACAAAATACATATGAAGGATTTTTATATGTTAAAGAATGATCTATAAAAGGAAACAATAGAAATTAATAAAAGGGCGTGACGGCAGAAAACAAAATAATGACACAAAATTTACTGAAAAAATTAGCACTACTAAAAATAGACGTAAAAAAATTTCATTGCTATAATAGAGATAGAAAAAAATAATGGAATAAAAATTGGATTTAGAAGGGAGACAATTATGGGATTCTTTTTCAAGAATAAGAAAAAAAATAAAGAGGAAGAAACAGTAACACCAGTTGTAGAAACAACACCAGAAGTACCAGCGAAAGAAGGTATGATTTTGGTAAGGGAAGGAATTAAACTGGGACTTCCAACGGTAAGCATGGAAGAAGCGATCGTGGCAGCAGGGGAACTTTTAAGAGATCTTGGATATGTAGATGATGATTATATTCCAGCAATGATCCGAAGAAATGAAGAAGCATCTGTATACATGGGGTTAGGACTTGCAATTCCACACGGAACAGAAGATGCAAAAAGAGACGTAAAAAGAAGCGGAATTATTGTGATGCAGTATCCAGACGGAGTCGAATTTAATGGCGGAACAGCACAGCTTGTCATTGGAATTGCTGGAGTTGGAGATGAACATTTAGAGATTCTTGGACAGATCACAGAAGCAGTGACAGAAGAAGAAATTCTGGAAGAATTAAAGAAGACGACGGACGTTGATTATGTTCTTAATACATTCACGAATTAGTTTCTTTCGTAACGTCAGGAAGTGGAAAAACTGTGTTAATTGGATAGAAAATAAAAAGAAAAAAATGTCAGGTACATCTAAGTTTTCGAGAAACTTAGATGTACCTGACATTTTTACAGTTAAAAATTTATCATGACTTTTTCAATTCATCTCTTTTTTTCTTCAGGATGCGTCGTAACTGTCCAAATTCTCTTACATGTTCACGAGGCATCATCTTAGGGAATGCACGTAAAATACGGCGTGATGTAAATGTAGGAAGTTTTGCCATCTTTTCGTATTTGCTACGAAGTTCCTCAGCTCGCTGTTTTAAAGAATCCATACGAGCTTTGAGTTCATCTGCATTTTCCTGTCTGGCTTCATCAACTTTCTCTCGAATAACATCTGCACGAGCTTTTAATCGGTCTTGAGCCTCCAGACCATCCATCATACTATCGTAGATATTTTCACCGATCTGATCAGAAATATTACGCAGTTCTTTTGCAATATCCTCCATAAGGGCAAGACGTTTGTTGAATTTTAAAATACCCTGAACCGTGATGCAAATATCAACTATAAGAGCAATGCTTAATAAAACAAGCAGAAATTTTCCAAGCCATATCGGGAGAAAAGAAACTAGTTTATCCGTAAAAGGATAGATAAGTTTCACGATCAATACACAAGCGACGCCCCAGATCGCAGAAAATAAAGGACATACATAGCCGCCGATATTCAATGGCATTTCAGAATAATCCCACCATCTGTGATGAAACATCTTTTCAAGAAGAAAACCCGTTAGCCATTCAAGAAAAGTAACGAGAATGGTGGAGGTAATATAAAGCAAGATTAAGTTTCCGACGTAAGGCTGAAGAGAAGCAACGACAACCGTCACTCCAATTCCATAAATCGGACAGATCGGACCATTTAGAAATCCACGGTTTACAAAGGAATGTTGTTTAAAAGCTGCAAAAGCGACTTCAGAACACCAACCAAGAAACCCATATATAAAAAAGCTAAATAAGATATCGTAATAAGTCATAAAATCTCCTTCTTTATATCTTTTTTACAGTATAACAACAGTTACACCAAGATCTCCTTCACCATATTCACCATCACGGTAACCGGAGATACGTTTTTGTTTCTTCAACTGTTTAAAGTAATTATGAAGCCCTTTACGTAAAGCACCAGTTCCTTTTCCATGGACAACAGTGATCTGTGCTAAGTTGGCAAGGCACGCATCATCGATGTACTTATCAAGCTGTGCGATCGCTTCATCAACCGTCATACCCATAACATTGATCTCAGGTCGGATGGAAGCGGATTTGTTGATCGCAGTACGTCCTCGGTTACGACTTTCATTTCTTTGATTTTCACGTTTTACATCTTTGGCCGTTTTTGTGATCTCAAGGTCTTTGATGTTAACAAGAGAACGCATCATACCCATCTGAACATACAGATCACCTTTGGCATTTGGGAGCGTGGAAACAGTTCCGGCAAGGGAAAGACTTGTTACATAAACTTCATCACCAACATGGAAATCATTCGCCTCGTGACGTTTCTTGTTCTTTTTCTTGGATTTGTAAGCCATTTGACCTTCTAATTTTGTCATGCGGCCGCGAAGATCACTTCGCATATGTTCCATCTTCTTATTTGCATCTGGATTCTTGTTTTGTTTCTTTAATTTGTTATATTCACGGATCGTAGAATCTGCGATCTCTTTCGCCTCAGAGATGATATTGTGAGCCTCTTCACGGGCGTCGCGAAGCATCTTATCACGTTTTTCTTTTATATTATCCTGACGAGATTTTAAACTCTTACGGAGAGTTTCGATTTCCTTACGGTATTCAAGGATCTCTTCCTGTTCTTTTTCAATCGTCTGTTTACTCTTTTCAAGGTCAGCTAAGATCGTTTCAAAATCTTTGACAGATTCATCAATCTGATCTGCAGCACCTTCAATGATATGTTCATCCAATCCTAATTTGCGGGAAATTGCAAACGCATTACTTTTTCCAGGAATACCGATCATCAGACGGTATGTTGGAGAAAGCGTTTCTACATCAAATTCGCAGGAAGCATTTTCGATATCATCGGTGGAAAGTGCGAACATTTTAAGTTCACTGTAATGGGTTGTCGCCATTGTTTTAATTCCACGTCCGTGCAGATCACTTAAAATAGAGATCGCAAGTGCGGCACCTTCGATTGGATCAGTACCACCACATAATTCATCGAGTAATACTAAAGAATCTCGATGAGCTTGCTGAACGATCGATACAATATTTGTCATATGAGAAGAGAAGGTACTTAAGTTTTGCTCAATACTCTGCTCATCGCCGATATCTGCAAAAATTTCACGAAAAATTCCAAGAGAAGATCCTTGGAATGCAGGAATATGAAGGCCTGCCTGTCCCATCAAAGATAATAATCCAACGGTTTTTAAAGATACAGTTTTACCACCTGTATTTGGTCCGGTCACGATCAGCATGGAGAAATCTTTGCCGAGAGATACGTTGATCGGAACGACTTTTTTGCGGTCTAGTAAAGGATGACATCCCTGTTTGATATTGATAATTCCATCTTCACGGAAAATAGGTTTGGATGCATCAATATCCTTCGCATATTTTGCCTTTGCAAAAATGAAGTCTAATAATACAAGGGTCTTCTGGTTATGTGCAAGATCATCAACACCATAAGAAGCCTGTTCACTTAATATAGAAAGAATATGCTCAATTTCAGATTGTTCTTTTCCTTCCAATTCTTTTAATTCATTATTTAATGTTACAACAGACATTGGTTCAATAAACAGCGTATTTCCAGAAGCAGACTGATCATGGATCATACCTTGGAATGAACTTCTGTACTCTTGCTTGACTGGTATGCAGTAACGCCCATTTCGCATTGTAACGATCGCATCTTGTAATTTATCCTGATTGGAAGCAGAGCTTACCAGTGTAGTTAACTGTGTATGAATCTTCTGATTTGTCTGTTTCATTGCTAGACGGATATGTTTTAAAGTAGAAGAGGCATCATCACTGATCTCTTCTTCAGAAATAATACAGCGGCGGATCTCGTGCAGAAGATCATCTAAAGGAACAAGGCTTTCAAAAAGCTCGTCGAGAGAATCTGCTTCAAGATCCTCTTCCATGCGGACTCCGTAAGAAACGGCATTCTTTACAGATTCCAGAACACGAGCGATATCAAGAAGTTCCCCAGTTCCAAGTGTACCTCTCATCTTCAAACGGGCAAGAGAAGGGGAAAGATCACTTACTCCAAAAAAAGACACATTTCCACGTTTATAGATACGTGTCAATGCATCCTGTGTCTGATCCTGAGCGTTTAAGATATCAGCTTCTTCAGTCATTGGTTTTAAATTGGCACACATCAACTTACCTAGTTCGGTTGTTGCGTATCCTGTTAAAATATTTATAATCTTATCAAATTCAAGTGTTTGTAATACTTTCTGATTCATGAAAAATTCCTCATTTACATTAAATTATTGCAACTCACTAAAGAGTTTAACACAGATTGTTTGGACTGTAAACATAGGGAAAATGGCAATTCCAGACGTTAATTTACGAGAACTTAACATAAAAAGCAGTATGATTTTACATTTGACCAGTACAATAGAAATTACATCGTATAGAGATTTGGAGGAAAAGATGAAAACACAGCAGAAGATTTTTATGAACCGGGAACTGTCCTGGCTTAAGTTTAACGAACGCGTATTAGAAGAGGCTGAGAATAGAGAAGTACCACTATGTGAACGATTGACATTTGCATCCATTTACCAGAGCAACTTAGATGAATTCTTTATGGTAAGAGTTGGATCTTTGATCGATCAGATGTTACTTGATAAGAACATGAAAGAAAATAAGACAAAGATGACACCACAGGAACAGATTGATGCGATCATTCCACAGGTACAGAAATTAAATAGAAGAAAAGACAGCGTATATGAGGAGATGATGGATTCTCTGAAAGAACACAACATCCATCTGGTAAATTTTCAAAAAATATCTAAAAAAGAAAGCGAATATTTAAGAGCTTATTTTCAAGCAGAAATCGCGCCATTGATCTCTCCTACGATCATAGGGAAGAGACAGCCATTTCCTTTTTTAAAGAATAAAGAAATCTACGCAGTTGCTGTGTTAGAAACTAAAAATGGAAAAGAAAAATTAGGAATTATCCCATGTGGAAATGAAACGTTTGACAGATTGATCAATATTTCTGGAAAAGATGCTTATATGTTATCAGAAGAAATGATTCTTCACTATGTGCCAAGGATCTTCAAAGGATACCATGTCAAAGCAAAAACATTGATCCGAATTACAAGAAATGCAGATATTGATGCAGATTCTATGTATGATGAAGATCTTGATTATCGCGATTTCATGGTAGAACTGATCAAGAAAAGAAAGAAATTAGCACCAATCCGAATGGAATTATCAAGAGAGATGGATGGAGAGATCATTGATCTTTTATGTGAGTATCTGGAACTTGAAAGAAAATATGTATTCTATACACAGACACCGTTAGATCTGTCTTTTGTATTTAAGATTCAGGATATTTTAAGAAAAGAGACAGAATTGTTTTTTGAGAAAAGAGTTCCTCAAAGATCACCACAGTTTAACGAAGAAATGCCAATTATGGATCAGATTGAAAAAGAAGATAAGTTACTCTCTTATCCATATGAAAGTATGCGGCCATTTCTAAAAATGCTTCAGGAAGCGGCAGAAGATAAAGATGTTGTTTCAATCAAAATGACATTATATCGTGTCGCAAAGCAGAGTAAGATCATTGCATCTTTGATCGAAGCAGCAGAAAATGGAAAAGATGTCACGATCCTTGTAGAATTAAAGGCTAGATTTGATGAGGAAAATAATATTGAATGGTCCAGACAGTTAGAAGATGCAGGATGCCGCGTGATCTATGGATTAGATGGTTATAAAGTACACTCTAAATTATGTCTGATCACAAGAAAGAAAAAAGGAAAAGTATCTTATATCACACAGATCGGAACAGGAAACTACAATGAAAAGACAAGCAGACTTTATACAGATCTTTCTTTAATGACAGCAAATGTAGATATTGCGTTGGAAGCTGCGGAAGTTTTTCAGGCATTATCTATGGGAGAGACTGTGGAAGAAACGGATCATCTGCTGGTAGCTCCACACTGTCTACAGAATAAAGTGATCCATATGATCGATCGGGAAATTGAACATGCAAAAGCTGGAGAACCAGCTTATATTGGATTAAAAATGAACTCTTTAACAGACAAAAAGATCATGGAGAAATTGATCAAAGCATCCAAAGCAGGTGTGAAGATTGACATGGTCATTCGAGGAATCTGTTGTCTGATTCCGGGAGTAAAGGGTGAAACAGATAATATTCAAGTAAGAAGTATTGTGGGAAGATACTTAGAACATTCAAGAATCTATATTTTTGGAACGAAGGGCAGAGAAAAAGTTTATATAGCGTCAGCAGATTTTATGACAAGAAATACATTAAGAAGAGTCGAGGTAGCCGTACCGATCTACAATACAGATATTAAAATGCAGCTGATCGAGATGTTTATTACAATGTTAAGTGATAATGTAAAAGCAAGAGAAGAAGATCACAATGGAAATTATAAAATTCCTAAAAATCAGGATACACCACTAAATTCACAGGAATTTTTCTATAAGCAGGCATATTTGAATGCGAAAAATGTAAATTCATAAACAGTTTTGTGCCTTTTGAAATCATGACGTTCATAATAAGTAAATTTCACTAGATTTTACAACTAAACTGTGGCATAATAACATAGGTAAAAAATAGAGGATTTAAAAATCGCCAGGAGAGTTGGCTGGCGAAGAATGAATTTAGAAAGGCACAAAGCAATGAGATATATTAGTGATTTGCACGAAGGAGATCAGGTTTCCGAGATTTATTTATGCAAAACAAAATCACCGGGAACATCCAAATTTGGAAAATCATATTATTCCTTGACACTACAAGATAAAACAGGAATGATCGACGGAAAGGTATGGGAACTTACCAATGCGATCGGACATTTCGAGGCGATGGACTACATTTTAGTCAGAGGACAGGTAACAAGTTACCAGGGTTCTAACCAGTTAAACATCCAACAGATCCGTAAAGCTCAGGAAGGTGAGTTTGACATGGCAGATTATATGCCAAGTACTAAGAAGGATATTGATGGGATGTTCAAAGAGCTTCTTGCAATGATCAGCAAGACAAAGAACCAGTATTTAAAACAGTTAGCAGAGAAGATCTTTATAGAGGATAAAAACTTTGCAAGAGAATTCAAAGTACATTCCGCAGCAAAAAGCGTACACCATGGGTATATCGGAGGGCTTTTAGAGCACAGTTTATCTGTAGCGAAGATCTGCGAAAGCTATGCAAATCTGTATCCACAGTTAAACAGAGATTTGATCGTAATGTGCGCATTATGGCATGATATGGGGAAAGTCGAAGAATTATCAAGTTTCCCAGAGAATGACTATACAGATGAAGGTCAGTTAGTTGGACACATTGTGATGGGAGCAATCAAATTAGACCGTCTGATCCGTGAGATTCCAGGTTTCCCACCAAAACTTGCAAATGAAGTAAAACACTGTATGTTAGCACATCACGGAGAATTAGAATTTGGTTCTCCAAAGAAACCTGCATTATTAGAAGCAATTGCACTAAGTCAGGCAGATAATTTAGACGCGAAGATGGAAACATTTGCAGAGATCATGGAGAAACAAAAAGAAGATCAGGAATGGTCAGGATTCCAGCGTTTATTAGATACAAGAATCCGTAAGACCTCTATCTAAGAGAATTATAATAAAATAGGATCAATACAACAGTTTAACCAAGAAAAAGATACAGAGGTGCGTATGGAATTTAAGAAAAATCAGATCGTAGAACTCTATATCGATGACATTGGGAACGAAGGAGAGGGCATCGGCCATATAGATGGTTATGCCCTCTTTTTAAAAGATGCAGTCATCGGAGACAAAGTTCGTGCAAAGATCATCAAAACAAAGAAAAATTATGGTTTCGCAAGAGTAGAAGAAGTCTTAGAAGCATCCAAAGACAGAGTTGATCCACGCTGTTCCAAGGCAAGACAGTGCGGAGGATGTACATTACAGCATTTAGCTTATGAAAAGCAGTTAGAATATAAATTTAATAAAGTGAAAAACTGTTTAGAAAGAATTGGAGGCTTAGAAAATATCGAAGAAAAAATGGAACCGATCCTTGGGATGGAAGAACCATTTTACTATCGAAATAAAGCTCAGTTTCCAGTCGGATATGACAAAGAAGGGAATCTTATCACAGGATTTTATGCAGGAAGGACGCATCATATTATTGATTGCACACACTGTATGATCCAACATCCAGTGAACGAACAGATCTTATTAAAAGTCTTAGACTATATGAAGAAAAACAATATTACAGCTTATGACGAAAAGACCCATAAAGGATTGGTCCGCCACATTGTAACAAGAGTCGGATTCAAAACAGGTGAGATCATGGTCTGTCTTGTTGTGAATGGGAGCAAAAAGAATCTGAGAAACTTAGAAATGCTCGTAGATTCCTTAACAGAAATCGAAGGAATGACAAGTATCTGCGTCAATATCAACAAAGAAAAGACAAACAGGATCTTGGGAAGCAAGATTGAAGAAGTATATGGTAAACCATACATTTATGATTATATCGGCAATGTAAAATATCAGATCGGACCACTATCTTTCTTCCAGGTCAATCCAACACAAACAAAAGTATTATACGAAAAAGCTATGGAATACGCAGATTTAAAAGGCGAAGAAACCGTATGGGATCTCTATTGCGGAATCGGAACTATTTCCTTATTCCTGGCTCAGAAAGCAAAGAAAGTTTATGGAGTAGAAATCGTCAAAGAAGCCATCGACGATGCAAGATTAAATGCTAAGATGAATGGCTTTGATAATGCAGAATTCTTCGTAGGAAAAGCAGAAGAAGTACTTCCAAGAGAATACGAGAAAAATGGAGTCTATGCAGACACGATCGTCGTTGACCCACCAAGAAAAGGATGCGACAGTAAACTGTTAGAAACAATGGTGAAAATGGCACCCAAACGAATCGTATATGTAAGCTGTGATCCAGCAACACTAGCCAGAGATTTAAAAGTATTATCAGAACAAGGCTACGAAGTCGAAAAAGTCTGCGCCGTCGACCAATTTAGCCACAGCTCACATGTAGAGACTGTGGTGTTGCTACAAAGAAAGAATATGTAGAAATCCTTGAATATGAAAATGAATAGAGAACTATCAGATAATTGATAGATTATAGGGATACTTGTTAAAAGCAGGTGTCCCTATTTTTGTTTTATATACTTGTAAGTGGTAATATTGTATGTTAATATATACAATATAGATGTTGGAATCTATTCCAATATAAAAATGGAAAGGAGAAAAGACAATGAAGAAAAGATTATTAGCTACTTTATTTATGGTTTGTTTTATGTTTATTTTTGCCCCTAAAACAGTACATGCATACTCCTATTACTGGTATGTAAATCCGACAGATACTCTGTATTCGGACATTGCTGAGAAGAAAAACTTCTATCTTGCCGGCAAGGAGAGTAAGTATGCTTACTATTGTCATAATATGGATGAAATTGCGATTCGTGACGGATCAAATCCTACCAGGGGAATGCTTTATGATGAGTTTAAAATTATAAGTAAAGGAATGGGTTCCATAGTGTTGCGTATGGACGAAAGAATGTCAGAGCAAAATAGAAATAATATTAAGGAATATGGTTTGAAATTTCAAAAAAAGAAAGGTACGGATAAGCATTTCTATATTTACATTATAAAGCAGGATGTTAAATATTATTTGAACATTGATCGTAATGTAAATAAATTGGGGTTTTCTAAAAACAGCAAAACAGAATGGATCGTAAACCTGGAGCCAAGAAGTAGTTATTTATTTCGAATTGTTGACAATAAAACGGGAGATCTTTTCCTGAATGTAGATGCGAATGGACTTCAAGTTACAACGAATAGCCAGCCGTTATATCTTTATCATGCAGAGGACCTTGCAGAAAATACATATACAATACATGATAAAGAAGTCGATTATAAACATTCAGATAAGCTTCCACAGCCTAAATATAAAGAATACAAAACTTTTTATTCCTATACAAAAAAGCCGTTAGCACAGCTGCAGAAACAGTGGGGATATGTTTACAGACAGATACTGGATATGATACCAGATGAGGACTATACAAGTTATAAAGTAGGTGAAAATCCAGGATTTGATTACGATCCGCCGAATGAGAAAAAAGAAGTATATGCAAATTACTATAATAAGGCCAATATTAAGTTAAAATGGAATATTAAGCCGACGGATAAAGACATAATAACTTATAATCAAAGAGACTATAACGGAGCTACAAAGCAGATCACAGGTCAGGATATAGAACTTGATGTGCCAGAAGGTGGTTGGATTTCGTTAGAATTTCCTAGCGTATACGATAGTGGAAAGTATTATAAAGTTACATCTGTAAAAGAGAATGGTACGGAGTTGAAAGTTACAAGAATGGACGGTGTGGAAAAAGAAAATGAACGAGGACCATTTCCAGATTCCTATTATTTTGACACTGTAAATAAAGATGCAACCTATGAAATTACAATCGAAGCATCCTATCCGGAAGTAAAGAATTTTTACTATAATCTTTATGTGAAACGAGGAGATTTTGACAGCTACAGTAATGAAGGAATGATTACCAATCTTACGGATAGTAAAGTACAGCTTCTTACAACAACAAAAGAACTTGACGGTGGAGTGTTAAGGGATCCCTTTATTATTATTCTATATGGTTATAGAGATTATGAAAAACAGCATAGCATTAGCTACAAGTATGAGTATTACA
>JABLTQ010009152.1_pt1 | contig 14411 bp, 18 predicted proteins | sample 7160101 | NCBI WGS metagenome assembly JABLTQ01 (sample SAMN14651228, study PRJNA627086) | human gut metagenome | isolation source: feces | host: Homo sapiens
ACACAACAACACACGCAACAACACAGCCACAACACACGGGGGTGGGCTCTCATATTGCGGCATCTTATGTTTCAGCTTGACAGCCCCAGGGTTTGGTGGTATAATTAGCATAAGGAGGTGATATCTTGATTTCTGAGCTCGAAGGTTGCTACGGTGCAACATTGGACAACTACAAGCCCGGAAAGGACAGTGATATCACAAATAGATTCTTCAAACGAATCTTTGGACGATACAGGGCTTTTGTTCATTCTCTTGCACAAATTAAAGGGCTGCCTGAGACGATGCCGGAACGTGTAGTTAAGGATATGCTTTTTGCCGGTTGGATGATAATGACCGATAAGTGTCCCGGGGGCATAAACTGTTTCAGAGGTGGGCTTGGTGGAGAGCTTGATGAGCATTATGAGCCTACCATTATAACAGTTGCAAATCCCTATTTGCGTTGGGATGCAACTTTGAAAATCGGCGAAGATTGTGTGCTCATAAACGGAGATAGCGCCCGACAAGGCATATGGAAAACCCTGCAGGATTACTGCATGATGCTTGCCATCAATGAAGTGTCCATGATGTCAACGGGCGTACTCTCCAGAATGCAGCTTCTTCCCACCGAAACAAACGATGCCGGCAAGAAAAGCTGGGAACTTTTCGTTGATAGGCTCTGGAACGGTGAATTGGCCACTGTACGCAGTGTCAAGAACATTGCAACTGCTCAAGACGGCCTGACGCCCATTCCTCTCGAAAAGAGCGGCAAGGGAAGCATTATTGATTATATCGAGTATCACCAATATTTGCTCGGTCTGCTCAATCATGCAATTGGTGTACAGAGCAGCTACAACATGAAACGTGAATCCATAAACGAAGCTGAAGCTGGCCTGTCTGAGGCAAGCCTTTTGCCGTTTACGGATGACATGTTCGCTCAGTGGCAGCTTGGTTTTGACGAAGCCAATGCAAAATATGGCACAAACATTGAAGTGGTCCCGACAAGTGCATGGGAGCTCTTGCGGAAAGAAATCGACCTGTCGTTGCAGGAAGAAGAGACTGATTCCGAGGAGGAGGTGACGGAAGATGACCCCGAACCCGAAGATGAATGATTGTTGGAACGGCATCACCGGCACGGGCATCTTCCAAAAGTTGGGAGTCCCCTTTGACACTGTGGGCAAGGCCGCCGATATTGCATACACGGCAAGGTCGGGGCAGAAGTACGTGGCGGACTGGGTAGCAGAGCTGTTTAGTACGGAGCCGGACACTGCACTGGAAACAATCGCAGAAGCCGTTGCGTCCCTTTACATGCCGGATTGGGCTAAAGTTCTTGAGGCAATGTCTGAAGAATATAACCCCATTCACAACTATGACCGGACCACCACAGTCACTATCACCACTGTTCCCGGCGTCACAGAAACCAAAACCACTCAATTCGGTCATTCTGTTGAAGAGGAAGAAAACGAGAAGCGGAACCAGATTCTCACCAAAGAGATTACTCCTGCAACCATTGAGGTTGAAGAGACAATGGAGAAAAATCTGGTGGAAGAAGTTGCCGAAACTGTCCCCGGATACAGCAAAGACACCTCAACGAAAAATAACCAGGTTAAGACGAAGGAAACAACCCCCGCCACACTGGAAGTTGAGGAAACGGCGCAGAAGAACCAGAAAGAAACTGTTACGGAGACACCCTCTAATAGAACATCGACAAAGTCAGTGATGGCTTATGATGCACCTGCTGGGACGTGGTCACCGCAGGAACAGACTGTTGATTCTGGGTCTACTGCTACAGCGACCGAGTACAGCGGAAATCCCGATACAACTACACGTACAGAAACGGTTGGTGCAAATGGCAGCGAAACGGAACAATACAGCGGGGATGCGGACGAGGTCAACGAAGTCTACACCCCTACAACGGATGGTAGCCGGACAACAACTTACTCAGGGCAACCCGACAAAAAGACTCACACAGAAACTGTCGGTACAGCAGGAAGCGAGAAGGAAACTTATTCCGGAAACCCTGATAACCGGACTAAAACCGTCTCTAACGCTGGTCAAGACACCGAAACCACCTCAAAAACCGGGTCTGACGCTCAGGAGCATGAAGAGAAGTCAGCAGGAAACATAGGTGTGACGACCACGCAGCAGATGCTGCAAGCAGAGCTTGCGCTCAGAAGCTACAATGTTTTTGAACGTATTTTCTTCCCACAGCTTGATGAATTCCTCACACTATATTTTTATTAAGGAGTTGAGAAAATGCAGGTAAAGCAAATTGCGCCCCTGGTTAATAGTATTACCCAGGAGATGACCGGCGAAATCCCTCTGCTCAATGAAGACCTGGGCAATGTGGTTGACGTCGGTACGGCCATTTTTGGCCTGGATTATGACCGATTCACACGAGACCTGGTTGACCACATCGGCCGGATGATTTTCGTGAATCGCGTCTATGACAAGGGGATGCTGCCCCTTCTGCGTGACGGTTGGGAGTACGGCAGCGTCCTCCAGAAAGTCCACTACGTGAAGCTGCCCGAAGCGTCCGAGAACGAGACCTGGGAGCTGAACAACGGCCAGTCCTACGACCCCAACATCTTCTACGGCTCTGACGTGGCCAGCAAGTTCTTTACGAAACGTGTCACTTTCGAAGTCGACATCAGCCTGGTTGAAGAGCAGGTGAAGAGCGCGTTCGACAACAGCGGCCAGTTGGCGGCGTTTATCGCCATGATTGAGACTGCTGTTGACAACAGCATTACAATCAAGCTGCGCGGCCTGGAGATGCGCACCATCAACAACATGATTGCCGAGACGATGTACAACGACATCCCCGGCGCCGGCTACAACGCCTACACGGGCAATCGTGTTGTCAATCTGCTGAAGCTGTACAACACGGCTTTCACCAAGACTCTGACGGCGGATGCGGCTCTGTATGACGGCGATTTCCTTCGTTTTGCCGCGAGCGTCATCCGCAAGATTCCCCGCCGGCTGTCCGAGTTGTCCACTCTGTACAACGTGGGCGGTGCGGAGCGTTTCACCCCGCCCGACCGGTTGGACATCATCATGCTCAACGATTTCAAGGAAAATCTGGGCGTGTATCTGTATGACGCAAATGGTCAGTTCCTGACCGACAATCTGCGGCTGCCCAATTCGTATTCGGTCAGCTATTGGCAGGGTCCCGGCACGTCTTATGACTTTGACGACATTTCGTCCATCAAGGTCACGACTGCTTCCGGCCATGAGGTCACTGCTTCCGGTATCGTCGGCATCATGTATGACCATGACGCCATGGGCATCAGCAACCTGAAGCGCAAGACGACCAGCAACTACAACCCCAAGGCCGACTTTACCAACTATTTCCACAAGGCGTTTGCCGGCTACTGGAATGACCTGAACGAGAATCTGGTCATTTTCATGGTGGCCTAAGGAGGTGCGAAAATGAAAGGCGGATATCAGATTTTGGATTTGTCTGCTGTCAAGTTTGTTACTTCAACGGGCATGACGCAGACTGTCCCGGGCGCATGGGAGCAGGTTTCCGGCGCCAACAACAAGGTGCTCATTGTTTCCGGTCTGACGCATGACGGTGAGAAGCTGGCCGATATGGTCGCGTGGTATCAGCTTGAGGCGGATGCCGCGACTATCAGCACCGATGCCGGTTATGGTATCGCCATCACCGATGAGGACGGCGTGACTCTCACGGCGCCCACCGGTTAAGGAGGGATGACACATGACTGAAGCTATGAGACAGGCAAAGATTGCAATTCTTGATGAGAAAATCAAGAAGTTGCAGGCCGATATCAAATCGCAGCAGGCCCGGCTGAAAGAGCTCAAGGCCAAGCGCGACGAACTGGCATAATTACGCGAGACACGCGGAGTCGCCCCGCGTTGTCAAGGGCGGCTGGAAATAGGCTTATTTACTCCTTTCCCCCTATTTTCCAGCCGCCCTAATTATAAGGAGGTGATAGTGCATGGCTACGCAAACGGTCCGGAGTTTTTCCTTCTTGGTAAAATATGGGAAGACATATGGCACCGCCTCGTCCAACGCCAATATGAAAATTCAAATTCCCATTATCTCCAACGACACACTCAAGGCTATCATAGCCGCAGGTAATATGTCAGGGCCTGGCAGCAAAAAACTAATCGATTTTGAGTCTGGCCCTACAGCAACATTGTCCAATATGGTACAGGCGGGATTCAATCCGCCCACACAGTGCCGGCTCGGTTTCTTGACATCAGAGACCCCCAATGACAAAGAGTATCTGATGACCACAGCATTTCGCAAATATTTTAACTGTTTCAATTTCACATACGCCCCCATGATGTCGCCTGATAAAGAGGAAGACAAGCTCAACTGCTATCTTGTGTACGACGGCGGATATCTGACGCTGGAGTACAATTTAGCGCTCAACGGTATACGTTTTTATGACAACAAGGACGCTGACGGAGTAGCGGCAGGGGTGTTCCCCTCGGCCTCAGTCGTACAAGAGGCGGGAGATTCTTACGGTTCGTTCGCGTTTGGGTATATCGTACCCGGTGAGTTTTCCGGGGGGAGCTCGACAGTCACAAAATTTACAGTTTTTACCATGTATATTAGGGGTGATGGAGTATACCTCGCGTCTCCATGGACCACTAACAACGCTGTCTTAGCCCGTCTCTTTAGCCAGGGCTCGGGGGCCATCCCGTCAGAGGACCTCATCATGGATGCTGACAATCCATATGACCAGGGCGGGACCTCCGGAGGCAGTGACCTTGACGGCGATTTTTCGGATTCGTCCGATAATATCGGCATGCCGTCGGGGCCGTCGTGGTCAGTGGCTGATGTCGGTATGACCACTATTTACACGCCTACCGTGGGGCAGATGCGGGCGCTTGCGGCGCACATGTGGTCAACTGATTTTGTAGACCAGATTCTCAAAATGATTGCAGACCCCCGCGATGTAATCATATCCTCGCATGCTCTACCTGTCCACATACCGGTATCCGACACCACCGGGATTGTCGTTGCGGGTGTCGACACGGGTATTCTGTCCAATGTGCCGAAAAGTCAATGGGTCAATCTCGACTGCGGTAGCCTTACAATATCCCCCTACTGGGGAGGATTCATGGACTATGCGCCATATACGTCAATTTCCCTGTTTTTACCATATATCGGGGAGGTGACGCTGGACACTGATGAGGTTATGGGGCACAAAGTGAATCTCAAGTATGTCATTGATATCATGAGCGGGATGTGCATCGCTGTCATCGGGATTGATGGCACAGCACGCTATCAATACTCTGGCACGTGCTCATATGATATCCCCATTACTTCCTCAGATTATCGTACGCTGCTCTCCGCTGGTGTTGGTATCGTCGTCGGGTTGGCCGCAGGCCCTATCGCCGGATTCGGTGCGTCGGCCCTGATGGGCGCAACCAGTGCGCAGGGTCCTACGCAGGGCGGTATGGCAGGTATCGGGCAGCGGGCCAAACTGGCAGCGGCCGGAGCCGCCTCAACTGCTGCGCTGGGTCCCGTTGGAGCAGCAGGAAGTAGGTTGGCACTTGCCGGCGCTACCGCCCTGGCAGTTACAGGCGTCAAGCCTACTATCACACACACGGGGCCAGTCACTGGTCAGGTGGGCGTGATGGGGATTCAGACACCATATATTACCATTAAGCGTCCTCGCCAGTGTGTGGCAGGTCAGCAGGGTGATTATGTCGGATTCCCCCTGTGGGCGACGCGCACCGTGGGGCAGATGCTGGGCAAGGGCTATACAGAGTATGCCAGCGTACATGTTGAGTCCATTCCGTTGACGGCCGATGAGCTCGACGAACTCGAATCTATGCTGAAAGGGGGTGTAATCCTGTGACTCTGACGACTATGTACAATGCCTCGGAGACAATCAAGCTGGATAAGGCGCTGACGACGCTTGCAACGCTTAATGTCCGGCTCCTGTCCCCGGAAACGGATGTTGTCAATCCTGTGTTTCAGTTGTCCGGGGCACCCCCGAATAATTGTAATTATTTCCAGGTCCCCGCGTGGAACCGGTACTATTATGTTACCAGCATTGAGCAAAACGAGAATGGTCTGTGGACGATGTCGGGGCATGTCGATGTGCTCCGTACTGCCCGCGATATTGGTCTGATGTCATGCTCTGGCATCGTGGCGCGTAACGCCACCGAGTATAATGGATTGCTGGCCGACGACCAGATGAGAGTCCAGCAGAATCCCCAAATTGTCACAAAATCTTTCCCCTCTGGTTTTCGTTCTGACGGGGTTGATTGTGTACTAATTGTAGCAGGAGGTTGATAATTATGGCACAGAATGCGGCATCGGCTATGGACACGGCCGGCAATGTCGGCGGTATTACCCCCGACGGTGTCTATTTTATCCGAAACGGAGTGCTTACCTATTACCGTTACGACGAGCTTGGCGGCGGTGGCGGCGGTACTGGTCACGGAATCCCGGCCGGCGGTACAACCGGCCAGGTACTCGCCAAGTCCAGCAACACATCGTATGATGCCGAATGGGTTGACCCGCAGGCCGGCCCCGAAGGTCCGCAGGGTCCGCAGGGTGTACCCGGTCAGAAGGGCGACCCCGGAGCACAGGGCCCCGAAGGTCCTCAAGGCCCGAAGGGCGACCCCGGAGCACAGGGCCCCGAAGGTCCTCAAGGCCCGAAGGGCGACCCCGGGCCTCAGGGCGACCCCGGGCCTCAGGGCCCGCAGGGTGAGCCCGGAACTGGTGCCCCTGCCGGTACTATGTATGCGACAGGTGGCGCTACAACTATCGCATCGAAAATTAGTTACGATGAATCTCGGTCTGACGAGAATAACTATGTGTTTACGGCAAATGTTGATATTCCTGACCCTCCTAGAAACGGATATAATTTGTGTTCACTTGCAGGCGCTTGCTCTGGAGTTTTCACATATTATAAATCGACAGTAAATAATTCTGTTACCGCTCTGGTTGCTCTTTCCGTAACGGGTGATAATACCGTCCAAGTTATTGGATTTGCTAATATTGTCTCTCTCCTCCTTGGTGTGTTACAGATAAGAGTACCTAAAAGTCTTTATCCGGACATTGTACCTGCAAACGTGAAAGATTTCAATATCAAGGTACATGTAACACCCATTTCATTCACGGAGGGTTAAGGAGAGGCGCACAAATGAGACAGAAACTGCTGACACGTAATGACTGTTACCAGGCGGGGCGACATATTCGCCCCGCCGGGGTAATGGTCCACAGCACAGGAGCCAATAACCCGAATCTGTCCCGGTATGTCGGGCCGAATCGCAATAACAATGACTGGAACCGGCCCGGGGTTGGGGCGTGTGTCCATGCATTTATCGGGCTGGAAGAAGATGGAACCGTTAACACGGTCCAGACCCTGCCCTGGGATATGCGCGGGTGGCACGCCGGCGCCAGCGCCAACAATACCCATATCTCTTTTGAGATTTGTGAGGACGGCCTGGACGATGCAGACTACTTCGCGGCTGTCTATCAGGAGGCCGTGGAGTTGACGGCGTATCTGTGTGAGCTGTACGGGCTGGACCCGCTGAAGGACGGTGTGGTAATCTGTCATAGTGAGGGTTACCGGCGCGGAATCGCAAGTAATCACGCGGACGTCATGCATTGGTTCCCGAAATTCGGGAAGAATATGGACACGTTCCGGGCGGAGGTGAATCAGAAAATGGAAGAGAAATACGATGGCGCCGATTGGAGCAAAGAGGCCCGGGATTGGGCAACGTCCAACGGCATCATTTCCGGCTACGGTAACGGTGATTATGGCTGGGGCGACCCGGTAACCCGGGAGCAGCTGGCCGTCATTCTGTATCGGCTGCAGTTCAAATAAGGGAGGTGATAAAATATGGAAACCTTTGCGGAACTGTTTCAGAATCTCGGCGTACCTGTGGCCTGTCTGATTGCCGTGGGCGCATATGTCGTCTATCTCGGCAAGATTTTCCGGGAGGAGCTTGCGGCTCTCCGTACGGAGCTCACGTCGGAGCGGGAGGCCCACAAGGACGAGACAACCAAAATGGTGGAGGCCCTGAACAATAACACGATTGTTATGCAGCAGCTGGTCGACAAAATCGGCGCGGAGTAACCGTAGGCCCGGGGCGGTATCCGCCCCGGGCTTGCTGCTTCATTCTTCTGTGCGAATCTCATTCCAAACTTCATACAGTTTATTATACAGGGCTTCCATGTATGTTCGATTTCTGACCTCATATTTGGGCACCACATCAATCAACGCCCATTTGTTGCCCATTTCAATAATTCTGACCACAAACAAGGGATAATCCTGAATCCAATTCTTGACTTTATTTTTGTCATAGTGAACAAGGATTCTCACACTCGGCATCATATCAGAGTATATCAGTTCATAGCCGTTGTTTGTTAGATTTTTTGTGAGCTCGTTTCTAATTCTATCCTGATATCCTAACCGGAAATCAATTTGCGGAATCTTTTTCTCTTGCTCTGGATTGGCAAGCGGATACAAAAACTTGCTCATTTTAGTCACCCTCATATACAATAATAAGTTTCTCCATTTCGCATTTCATGCGGAAAATAATTATAAAAAGTAACCTCCAAATGCTCCGGGGTTCCTACAATATAAACATCCGCAAATACGGGAATGCTGGGGAAATGGGCTTTCTTTCTTTCATATCTTTCTAAAATCCCATGCTTTACCCATTTCCATGTGTCGTCATCCAACAATTGACCGTTATTTACTGACACCGTTAACCCGAGACTATACACCTTGCTCTCATCGGTATCTGCATACCCGGGGATAATCGTCTGTCCCGGAACCTCTGCGTCAAGCTGGCGCATAGCCTCGTTCAGGAACTTCTTGATGACCTCAATCTCATACTTTGTCATTTTTATCACTCCCTATAACCATTATGTATAACGATAACCATAATCCCGTTGGCAGAACTGTCAATATCTAATTGATAAATATACCCTTCTTTGACTGTGAATATTTCGTTCTGCATAATAACAATATCTGATAACCGAACACCAAAGAGCCATCCAATACGGGGGTCATCTGTATCGTCATATAATTCATTGACCTCTTCATATGCTCCCCTGATTTCTTCGTCTGATATAAATCTGTCGCCGAACCTGTTTTTAAGCTCTTTTTTCCATTTTTCAATCTCTTTTGTTGAAAAGACTGAGTAATTTTCTACCACTCTTATATCAAGTTTCATTTCATCGCCTCCGCTTTGAAAACCACAGACCCATCGACGACGGCCAGATGATACATCATCCCGTCATCACATTTTGCATGGAACCACTCGACGCCGTCCCTCTCAGTTGTATAGACGGTGAACGAGGTCTTGTCGGCCATCAGCTGCTGACACAGAGTGTTGACCAACGCATCTTTCAGGAATGGACTTAACATTGCAATTACCTCCTTTTCTATGGTATAATTATAGCACAGGAGTTCAGATAAATCATGAACAAATTGTAAACAATGAGGTGATATCGTGAAAATTTTCCCCAAAATCTCTGAAAAGAAAATGGAAGAATTTTTGAGAAAGACCGCAGCGGCCAACCCTAAAGTTACCGGCGAAGTCCTGGACATGGTCCCTATCCGGCAGAAAATCCGGGAGACGGAACGGAAGACCGGCTGTCACATCGGCCATGAGCTAATCTACGGGGAGCGCTCCAATGGTAAAACCTTCCAAGCGTTGGCTTGGTCATTTTACGATTGCGCCATGAATGGCTGGAATATGTCGTACATCCGGGCGACGAAAGAGGGCTTTAAGGGTAAAAACGGCCGGGCTCTGTTTGAGGATTTGAGCACGGCGGGCGTGATTGAATTTGTCACAGGCGGCGAGTATACCGGGGTTCAATACTACGCGCAGGCCTGGTATCTGACAAAGAAAGTTGTGGACGATAAGACGGGCACTATCCACGTTGTCCGCGACGATATGCAACCGTTCTGCTGGGCTATCGCTCTGTCTACATGGCAGACTGACAAGGGATTCACCTTGCCTAACTGTTTTATCCACATTTTCGACGAGTTCGTTCGCAAGGGCGCAGCTGACCCGGAAGAGTTCGATTCGTTCGAGCAGGTTAAATCTACTCTGGTTCGGCAGGGCGCAACAGACCGTATCATTATGTTGGGAAATACTGTCAATAAATTCTCCGTGTATTTCCGGAATATGCGCCTCTCCAAAGTCGTTAAGGACATGGAAGCCGGCGATATGAGAATCGTCATTAACAAATCCAATGAGCCCGGAATTGTTCCCGACGCTGGTTTCCTCCTCTACTACTCCGACGAGGGCCTCAAGACTCCGAAAAAATCGAACCTGTTTTTCAACTACGGGTCAGGCAAGACAAACAAAATGATTACTCAGGGCTCCTGGGACATGGCCGATTATCCACATATTGGAAAGGATAAGCGCTATGCAAGCTCCGAGGTCGTTTTCACGTTCTTTATCAGGTGGGACGAGGAGACGCTGGCCTGTGACGTGGTCCAGCGTGAAACCTGTGCATATATCGCAATCCACCGGAAGACCGGCGGCATCAAGCACCCGGACGAAGATTTGGTTTATGACCCCGACATTTATTCCATTCAGCCCAATTGGCGCCGTAATCTGTTGAGGGATTTTGATGATGCGAAGTTTGAATCCCGTATGCTTGACTTCTTCAGGCGCGATTTGGTATATTATCAGGACAACGAGGTCGGCGATATGGTCCGGGCCTATCTTGACTGGTGCATCAAGTTGGGATAAAATGGAGCTGGGGACTAAATCCCCAGCTCTTCTGTATATTCCATTTCGTCCCATTCGGTCAGAACATCAGAATCTGATACATCGTATGCGTTACAGGCTCCCTCCCGCAGCTTGAACGTACAGCCGCCGAGGTGAGTTCCTCCGAGAGTTACAACATAATCCGTGTTCCCGAGGTAGTCTGTCACGTACCCCTTCCATATTTCGTTACAGTAATAATGCGTCAGTTTGCCGGTGTAATCTTCCGGGATTTCCAGCCCGCTCTGGAATTCAGAGAGCGGGTCAGCCGGATTCAGCATCTGGCAAAATTTGGCTACGGCATCCGGTGCGCAGCCTGCAACGGTGCTGTGATAATTCCCCTTCAGGTCTTTATACATGTAGCTTTTCGCCCGGAGAAAACGAAATTCTTCATATGTCGCGTCATGGTCCCATTCTCCGAGGGGGTGCCTTATATGGTCTACGTCTTCCGGAGCGAGCAAATCCAGCCATTCACTCTGGGGAACTCCGTGGTATCTCAACGCTGTTTCCAGTTTTTTGTAATATTTCTTTCCGTCGTCGATAAACCATTGTTCGTGCTGCTTCCAATTGTTGCATTTCTCCGAATCGGTGTCGGTGTATCCGTGGTCTGGGCCCATTGCAAAAATTGCTCTTGCGATGTAGTAACGGGCATAGGCCGTAATCCATACTCCCCATGGATACCAGTTATAGCGGCCGCGGCTCTTGTTATAGCCCTTTGTGGCTTGCCGCTTTGTGACCATCTGACAAGCCTTTTTGTCAAACTTCTCAACCAACGGGCCATAGAGGGCCGTCTCAAGGTCTGCCGGCTGTTCGTCCTGCCATTCGTCCGTGTCCATATCATAGCCGATGATAGCGCGGGCGATTTTTTGGACTGTGGCGCCGAAAATACCGTTCAGCATGCCTTTCAAAATTGCGTACTCAAGCTCGTGGCCTTTCTTGCCTTTCAGAGTGGTTTTGCCCTGATAAAAATGCAGCACGCACTCCACAAACAGCCAGGGGAGATATTCTTTCCGGGATATCTTGCATTTCAGAATTTCCAGCTTGTCCCAGCGATAATCGAAATCATAAACGAGCATGTCCATTTCCGTACAATATATCACAAATGACGCGTTTGGGTTCTTTGCACGGATTAAGCGGCCATTGTAAAACTCAAAATCATTTTTGTTGCATTCAAGCATCTTGTCAGAGCTGATGAAATGCTCGTAAGGCCAATTACTACTGATACCCGTAATTCTTACTTTAAGTAAAACCGCGTGCGTATCTGCGTAATTACGTATATCCTGCATTGTCTGGATTCTGAAGCAATCCTTAAACGTCTCCATAGGATACTTTTCGCCGACCATGAGTGACGGGTAAAATGAGACCTTGTCGAAGCCTCCGACATCTTTTTGAGTCTGCCCTACCTTGTATTTATTCCCGTGGGTGAATCCTCCCATAAAAGCAGCCTCAAGCATTTTGACATCTTCCACAGTGAGTTCCAGTGACTGAATCTTTTTCCGGTAGTCCGTCCGTTTCCGAACGTCCGGATTTTTGATTGTGTGCTCTTTGCAATAGCGTCTCACATAGCCGGTTCTGGTCATTGGGATTTCCCCGATATCATCGTTATTTTCCGCGATTCGCTCCGCAATGTAGGCGCAGAGGACATGGCAATCATCGCGCAGATAGCCGAGCTCTTCCGGCGTCAGAGGGGTATTCTCCGTCCGGATTTTGTCGTAATCCCAATCTCCGACCGCCTTTTGAATCTTGTAGTCCATCAGGTCCCCGGGGATTTTCTCCAGCTTCTTCATTGCCAAAATTTGGCTGTCTCTATATTGAATGCCCTGCCAGTTGATTGCCTCCAGTGGCTGCAGCCTTTTCTTTCCGAAAACCTTCTTCCATCCCCTTAACCAGCGGTGGAAAAACGAGAAATCATAGCCCATATTGTGAACATAGAATCTCATATATCTATGGGACACACTGCTCAAACCCATATGTTTCGCCAAAAGCCGCTCAAAATCCCGCAGGTCTTCCATACTCCGGCCGATGATACATGTCATGCAGATACTGACACCCCATGCAACCGGCCATGCTGTGCGCATATAATAATCTTTTGTCGGAGTGCTCCTTATAAGCTCCTTGTAATTACAGCATTCCAGGTCAAGCGCTGCCGGGATATTAACGATATATTCTGTGGCGTCATGCCCCTTTTTAATGGAATAGGGCCTATATCCTGCCGACTGCCAGTCAAGGAGCTTTTCGTCAAGTCTGCGAAGAAAATCCCCCATTTCTTGCGGATATGTATATACCCGCATATCTACTGGCCAAATGTAACCAGCCATAAATACCGTCTCACTTTCTCATTTTTTGAAAATCGAAATCGACCCCGGAAGGTCCCCCGCCGGAGAGTATTTATCAGGAAGAATCAAATCCCGCCGGGCTTTGTCTCTGATTTCAAGCGCCTTATTCAGCTCATCAACTGTTATTTTGCGGCCCTTGATTTCCGTTTGTTTGAAAACCTCATTCACTGTGGTATAAAACTCGTCGCCGAATTCTCCCTTTCGCTTCGTCTTTTCGTGGATTGTCTTCCATGCATTCTGGCGCATGGTTTCATCCTGGTTTAGATAGCCTTGAAGCAAGTCTTCCCGGAGTTTCTGATATTCATTATACTGGGCCTTGGTAAGATACCCCGATTTATATCGGCGCATTATCTCTGCGGGCTCTGCAATGAGGTTATTCCGGCCCCACAAATAGTCAGGAACTTCAATTCCTTGCGTCACTGAATACATACGAATTGCCCGTTGCTGAACTCCTGTTACGGTCGATGTGTCCAGACTGAGCCAATAGCGGGTCTTCTCGTATATGGTCAGCATTCTCTTCGCTGTGTCTCTGTCAACAACCGATTTCGTCCCCTTCAGCCGGGGAATCGGGTAATAGCCGCTTTGATAGTCATTATAAGCGTCTGCAAGGTCTTGCAGTTCCGGCGCCAAATTGCTGAAGTTTTTGACTCGCTTCGTCATTACGTCGCGCATCGCGCCAATGGCTTTCTTCATTTCGGAAACGTCATAAGAATCGTTGCCTTGCTGGTCTGTTACGACTCTTATCAGGCTCATCGGGTTCTCTATGGTCATTGCGTCTGCTAATGTGTATCTCTTAGGCATAATTCACCGTCTCACTTTCATGATTTTTTGAATCCCGGGGTATGTGTATATTGTAACACATACCCCGGGGAATGTCATGAACTTTCTGTTAACTTTAGAGCCCGATTTCGTCGAGGAATGCCTTCAGGCCGGTGCCGTTATGGTCTGCTCCCTGGTTGTTATGGTCTGCAAATGCTTTCGCTTCTTTCTTTGTTTGGAACTGATAACAGCACTTCACTTCAATTTTGGAATTCACGTTTCCAGTGTAACCGGGAATATTTCGGAGTATTTTCATCATATTATAGCCCATTTTGATGGCTATATAGCTGAAATAGTTGAACTCCTTGCCCGTTTCGGTGGTTGCCTTGTACATAATAACAAAATGGCCGTTCATGGTTGTTCCTCCTATTGTTCGGGGTTTCTTGTGTTCCCCTTTGATGGTTATATTGTACCACATCCCCTGGCCCTATTCATGAACATACTGTAAACAAAATGTGAACAAACCCTGGGGCTGTCAAGCTGAAACATAAGATGCCGCAATATGAGAGCCCACCCCCGTGTGTTGTGGCTGTGTTGTTGCGTGTGTTGTTGTGT
>JABLTQ010097735.1_pt1 | contig 14380 bp, 14 predicted proteins | sample 7160101 | NCBI WGS metagenome assembly JABLTQ01 (sample SAMN14651228, study PRJNA627086) | human gut metagenome | isolation source: feces | host: Homo sapiens
AAGATAGTATGTGCAAGGAAAATGACAATTATTGACTAAATCATTTTTTTGTGATATACTATTTTCAACCGTATAAAGCACATGCATAGCGACTACCTAAAACCACAGACATATTGGAAAAGGGAGCCACTCTTTCTCGATAGCTAGCTGATTCTGGGCAAGACTATACAAATTCCTGTCATATGAATCGGTCATATGTTGATTTTGAAGAAAGTAGCACAAGGCTCCTTTAGGGAGAGTTTTGTGCTATTTTTTTGTTTGTTTATATATTCTTAAAGAAAGGTGTTGTTTATGAGGAACAAAAAGAAAGAGTTAAGCATTATCAAAGAACAATATTCTGCAACCGAAACAAATATAGATTATATTGTGTTTCCTAAAACTAACACACAAAAAAGTAGTATAAGAAGAATTTCAACAGAAAAAGGCATCAAGTTGGTTCAAAAAAATTATATATTTAAAAACTTCTCCGAAAATGATGAAGTTTTATTCAAAAAAGACGGTTTCAGAAACATTGAGTTTTTTGAAATGCATCTCAACAATTCAATAGACCAAAATGTTGAATTGCTAATTGATACATTAAATTTATAGAGGTTACAAGGATATAACGACAATGAAAACAATTGAGGAAATAATAAATCGGCATTTTGCAACAGAAAAAGAGTTAGATATTATTAGAATACCCCCCAAATTTGATTTTCAAAATGAAAACCAATATTTTGAGGTGAAAGGAGAAATGAACTATTTTGTTAAGATAAAAAAGAACTTGAAAAAGGAATTTGTAAACAACAAAATACTAGAACCATTAATTCGAGTTCCGCATATATATGAATATAATCAAACTTTGGATAATACAGCGGAATACATTATTGAAGAATATATAGATGGCGTTATTGTTGATGAGTATACAGATGAGTTAGTGCTATCATTTTTAGGAATAAAGCCTAGTGAGGCAATTCACATTGGGGATTTGTATTATACTGATGTAATTGGTGCTCAGAAGGCGGGAATAAAAGCTGTTCTGTTTGATGAATTGGATGCTTTAGGAAGTACATTTAATTGCCAAAGAATATGTAATATTTCTGATGTGTTAGAATTGGTGGAAATCATTAATGAAGAAAAAACGGAGGCGCAAAGCGATGATTAAAATTAATACTGATGTTATTGAAGACGCAATCGGCAGGATATTAGAAGCTATTGGAGAAGATCGAAATCGACAAGGGCTTGTAGATACACCGAAAAGAGTGGCAAAAATGTATTCTGAAATTTTCTCCGGAATTGGTGTTGACCTTGATAAACAACTTCAGGTAACCTTCGATGAAAGCTATGAAGATATGGTGATAGTTAAAGATATTCCAATGCAATCTATAGATGACGCAACCGGGCTGCCGGTATTTATCGGCACAGTCGCAGATATCGGGAAGTAATGTACAGTTTACGGTTTGTTGAAAGCGGGGGAGGGAGAAGGAGATGAAACGAAAAGTGATCACAGCGCTTTTTACGGCTTTGTTGCTCGGCGCCGTATTAATTCAGCCGACGTATGCCAATTCCGCTCAGCGTCACTGGAGCGGAACAAGCGGCACCGGCACACTTGTAAAAGACAAGGACTGTCCGCTTGCGGTGGATAAGGAGCTTTTGACCTTTGATGTGCAGGAGTTCCCGAAGAATTACTACAACAGTGCCGAAGAATTTCTCGCCTATACAGGCAAGGTCACGGCTGAGTATACCTTCCGCAACCCCGCCGACTATGCGGTGACCGCCGCGCTTGTCTTTCCGTTCGGCAATCTGCCTCATTACGGGGAATATATCTACGATTCTTATACCGGCAAGCATACTGCCGCTTTGGAGACCGATAGGTTCGGCGTTGCGGTCAACGGCAAACCGATCGAGGCTACCGTGCGTCATACGCTGAAAGACAGAGGAACACCGTTCTCTTTGGATACGGATATGCCGAGACTTGCGGACGGATATATTTCCGATAGCTTTTTCCGTCCCGAGCTCCCTGTATGGGTACAGCAATACTCCGTTGAAGGCATCGATCCCGAAAATCAAGCCGCAACCGCTGCTTTTGTCCTGCGTGAGGATTCGACAAAAACACGGGTGCTGTGGGAGGAAAAGAGCGGCATGGCTGCGCTGAAGGACGGCATCCGAATGTCCGGCTGGGCAAAAACCGGCGACACATTTACCGTATATATTTTCGGAGAGCCTCCGAAGGAAGATATCGCGTGGTCACTTTATGAAAACGGCGCGTGTGAGAAGAAAATTGACGGCAATATTAAATTGAAATATTCGGAACAGACGACCTTCCGAGCTTTTGCTTTCGGGGAATACGACAATAGCTCCGGCATATCGGAGGTTGATTGGTATAATGCGCAGGTCGCATTTCTGAACGCCGGCTCCGAAGAATGGCAGCGGGGCGGAATCTATACCGAAAAATCCGCTTTTTCACTGATGCGGTGGTATGAGTATACCCTGACGCTGGAGCCGGGACAGACTTTGACAAACACGGTAACAGCTCCGCTGTATCCTGCCATTGACGCAGGCTACACACCGAGTATTTATTCCTACACCTATCTGCTCTCTCCTGCAAAGACATGGGCGCAGTTCGGAGAGCTGAAAATCGTGGTAAACACACCGTATTATATGACCGAAAACAATCAAGGCAGCTTTTCCAAAACGGAAAAGGGCTATGAGCTGACCCTGCCGGGTCTGCCGGAGGAGGAGCTGACCTTCACATTGTCGGAATCAGAGCATCCCCGGTCTCCAAAGCTATCGCTTCCGTTCAAGCCGGTCTTCCTGCTTGCAGGCATTGTCGGCTTTGTGCTGATCGGCGGAGGCGTGATTGCCGTTGTGCTGATTATTAAAAGGAAAAAGAGCCGTGGGAAAGAGCAGCCTTAAAAAAACGACGCGAACCCGATTTGCGACATGGCTCTGCTTCGCGGGTGTTCGGTGCATTTTCTTCCGGAAGCGGCTGCCGGAATATTCTGCGGACTTTTGATTGATTTCATCTTTGAATATCCGAATGAAAAGAGGTGACCGAAAATGTTAAAGCGAAAAGTTTCTGTCATATGGGTCTTGATTCTTGCCGTAATAACCGCGTTTGCCTGTGCAATTGCTGCGGTTACCTATATCCGATGTAACAGGCATATGTCAACACCGAAAGCAAAAGAGATCGGTAACTTTCGTTTTTTAAATGCCGAAAGCGATGCCGAGGGCGTAAGCTTTGAGATTATCAATGCCCGTGAGGTCGGATCGGATGTTGTCCTGGATTTGCGGTGGGTAAACCGCTCCGGAAAGCCGATTGAATACGGCGAGGCATATGAGTTATATCGACTGAAGGGCGGAAAGTGGGAGAAAATTGAGACAGAGCTAAACTTCACAGCCATAGCCTATTGTATAAACAGCGGAGCTGTCGGCAGGATTTCTTATACGATCCCGGCTTATGTCGATATGATATCAGGAGAGAGGTATCGCCTGCAGACCGAATTCCGGTTTCAATACGGGGACGAATATTCCGAACCGTTGAAAAATCGGCTGGAATTTGAAGTGGTGAAAGCTACGGAATACATTATGAAGGAATCTTACACCTACAGATCCAAGCAGGACTCTGCAACGCTGTGCCTTGACCCGGACAACAAAACTTTTTCCTTCAGTCTGTCTTTGCTCAGCTCCTATTGGCCGCACGGCAGATACACCGAGACGGACGGGTACATTGTATGCAAAACCGATGATGAAACGGAAAATACCTACACCTTCCGCAGAGAGAACGATACGTTGGTCTTTGAATCCGGACGTTCATCACAAGTCCCCATGTACCGATATGGACAGACCGTTAAAACTGCTGACAGCTGTGTTCCGGACGGCGCAGTGTTTCGTCAGGGGCTGTTCGGCTCCGAAGCCGACGTTCCGTCCCTTCGGATCAAGCTCAAGGCGGACACAGAAATCGAAAATGACGAATTTCTCGCGGCGCTTTGCAGCTGCGACTGGACAGTGCCGACATCGGACGGAAGCGGGCAAATGATAAATACAAATGTCTGCGGTCCCGGAATCGGGGCGGAAATCAATCTGCCCGAAGCAAACATTTCCTTGCCGGCAGAAGCTGCGCTGCAGTTTGACACACAGCCCGATACCGTGACGGTAAAGTGTCTTAAAAAGGGCAACAGCAAGGAGGAGATCTGCAATATCGACAGCTCGGACGGAAAATACTCTTTCGGCATGAAGAACGGAGAATATGTCTACCGTATCACCGCCGAATGGCAGAACGGCAACCGTGCGGAATACGGTTTTGTCGGAAGGGGTTTGCCGACCGACTGACAAAGCTTCGACTTTGATGTGTAAATTTGAATATGACACCGGTGTGACTGTATCGATGCCAAAGCTGTAAAGGAAGAAGGACGAAAAAACGACAGGCGCACAGACCCGGTACAAAAGGGAGCTGTGCGCCTGCTTTTTTATCAATCATACGTTCACCCTCACAATTTGATGAAAGGGATAACCGATATGACCTATACGAAAAAAACAACGGAAAATCTGCGGCGGCTTGCCGCATTGTCTGAAGAGAGAAACGGCATTACACCGGATATGTATACCGAACACGCCGTGTTCAGAGGACTCAGAGATATGAGCGGCAACGGCGTTGTGACCGGACTTACCGAAATATCAACTATTAAAGCAAAAGAAAAAGAGACGGACGGAACCGTTCATTCCTGCCCCGGGGAGCTTTACTACCGCGGATATAATATCCGCGATTTGGTGGGCGGTTTTTCCTCAGAAAACCGTTTCGGCTTTGAGGAGATTACATATCTGCTGCTCTTTTCCTCGCTTCCGAATAAAGAGGAGCTGCAGCTGTTTGAAAAAATGCTGACCGAATTTCGCAGTCTGCCTAAATCCTTTGTAAGGGATATGATTATGAAGGCGCCGGGGCGCGATGTGATGAACATTCTTTCCCGCTGCGTGCTGGCGCTCTATAGCTATGACGATGACCCGGACAACATTTCCACCGAAAACGTCCTGCGTCAGTGTCTGCATCTGATAGCAGCATTCCCGATGTTGGCGGTATATAGCTATCAGTCCTATCAGCACTTTCACTGCGGACAGAGCCTGGTAATCCACCGCCCGGAAAAAGGACTGTCCACGGCGGAAAACACTCTGCGTATGCTGCGCATCACCGGCGAATATACGCCGCTTGAGGCAAAGCTGCTCGACCTTGCCTTGGGGCTGCACGCCGAGCACGGCGGCGGCAACAATTCCACCTTCACCACGCATGTAGTGACCTCCTCCGGCACCGACACCTATTCCGCCATTGCGGCGGCTCTCGGTTCACTGAAGGGACCGCGCCACGGCGGTGCCAATATCAAGGTTGTGCGGATGTTTGAGGATATGAAAAAGAGCATTAACACTAAGGATGAGGACGCCGTTGCAGGCTATCTGACGGCACTTTTAAACAGGGAGGCTTTTGATCGTGCGGGGCTTATTTACGGTATCGGACATGCTGTTTACTCCGAGTCCGACCCCAGAGCCGGGCTTTTGATGGACTGCGCCGCATCTCTTGCTGCGGAAAAGGGGTATGAGGATGAGTACGCCCTTTATTCGTTGGTGGCAAGGCTTGCACCGGAGATCATTGCAAAGAAGCGGAAGATGTACAAGGGGGTAAGCGCAAATGTGGATTTCTATTCGGGACTTATATATCGAATGCTGGATCTGCCATGCGAACTGTATACACCGATCTTTGCAATGGCGCGCATTGCCGGTTGGAGCGCCCACCGTCTGGAGGAGCTGCAGAATGCCGGAAAGATCATTCGCCCGGCATATATCGGCGTGAAGCCTGCCCGGGAATATGTGCCGATCGAGAATAGGTGATAAGAGCAAAAAAACACGCCCTCGGAACCCGAATTTTACGGAATCCGAAGGCGTTTTTCTTGTTTTGGCTTAATCGGCTTTTTCCGCCGCTTTGGTTCTGCGGTACATATCCTGTATCTGCCGGTCGATTTTCGCTATATTTCCGGCACTGTTCCGTCGATACCACACAACACTACTATTATAACATACAATAGACCGATCGGTCAATACACAATAAAACGAAAAGGCAAAGTTTGTATATAAGCACAAAACCGAATGCCGGAATTCGTATATCCTGCCAATTGTTTTTTTGAGAGAAATATGCTATACTGTAGATGCAAGGAGGAAGAGGTGATTCCAATGACCTAAGTACTCGCTCCCTTATATAAAGCGTTAAGGGAGAAAAGTCTCGGCACCGAAAGACGACATTGCGCCTGAAAGGCAAGCCGCTTCAGTAGGCAAGTTCATCGCACTGCGGTGTTTATATAGAGAGAGGCGTAGATTTGGAGGACACAGCAAGGTGCCACTAAACAAGGAAAGAGAGGTACAAGACAGATGTTAGATATCAAGAGCGAGGGATAGCCCTTGATTGCTGAGATGTAAGGCAATCAAGGGCTATCTTTTTGTTATATAAAAACGGTGAGTAATAACGGAAGAAATCTGCTTTGATAGAATTCAGATCGGATTTGTTCCGTTATTATAGCTTTTCGAGGTAAGCTCAGGCAAAAAGGGCGGCAACCGTGCTGCCGGAAACAGCTGTTGTATACTGACGAATGCCTTTTATGCGGCAGACTCAGGCGGCAAACAGTCACGACGGTTCGGAGACCGGCATTTTTTAAAGCATATCTCAATTAAATTGTTCACGAGATGTTCTCTGAATCATTACATTTGCGACACAGGATTGATATTTATTAAAATGTTCAAATAATATATAATATTGACCATAAAGTGAACGCCGACACCTGAAAAATCGGCATAATCAAGAAGGAGAACGTTTTCGGACAAGCCTGTATGCGCTTGCGAATGAACGAAAGGGGAAACATGAAAATCAAGAGATTATTAACTGCTGTGCTTGCAACTATGTGTGCAGCTTCTGCGCTTGCTTTTTGCGGATGCGGAAAAACGAAGGAGAATGTGGTCATATATTCTGCTGCCGAGGACTATCGTATTGAGCATATAAGAAAACGTATGGAGGAACAGTTTCCGGATTATAATGTGACCATTGAGTATATGACGACGGGAGAGCTGGCGGCAAAGCTGATTGCGGAAGGAAAGAATACCGGATGCGACATAATTTATGACCTGGAGTACAACTATATGCTTAAGCTCGACGAGGCAGGAGGGCTTGCCGACGTTTCGGCTCTTTGCAATGAAAGCGATTTCTGTGATGACACGATAATAAGCAAGAATTTTGTTCCTACCTATCGAAACGGCGGAGCGATCATACTCAACGTCGGCTTGTTAAAGGAAAAGGGGGTAGCGGAGCCGGAAAGCTATGCTGACCTTCTGAAGCCCGAATATAAGGGGCTGATCTCTATGCCCAACCCCAAATCGTCGGGTACCGGGTATATGTTTTGTAAAGCTCTTGTTAATGAATGGGGCGAGGATAAAGCGCTTGAGTATTTTGACAAGCTATCCGAAAACATACTTTCTTATACAAGCTCCGGCTCAGGTCCGATAAATGCTCTAATAATGAAAGAGGCGGCAATCGGTCTCGGTATGACGCCGCAGGCAGTTACCAAGATCAATGAGGGGCAGACCGAATTGAAAATAAAGTATTTTGAGGAAGGCTCTCCTTACTGCCTCTACGGACAATCGATCATAAGCGGAAAAGAAAACAGAGCGGCTGTAAAAGAAGTTTTTTCGTTCCTTAGCGGCAAACTGACAGAAGAAAATACCGAAAAGTTCTGCCCTGAAAAGATATATAAAACAAAGACCTTTGATGTACCGAACTACCCTGCAGAGATTAAATATGCCGATATGAGCGGAGATACGCTGCAGGCGAAGGAAGCTTTTCTCGAAAAGTGGAAATATTAAGGCGAAGAGCAGGATGTGTTTTTACCAACTATATCAGTAAAAAATCATACATACGGAAAAAGATCGAAACAGAATTCGTAACAAAAAAGCAGTGCGACCCGGTAGGGAGCACTGCTTTTTGCTGCCTTAGGTAATTAGGCTAAATGATCACATCCCCCTTAAAGTGCGCTGCAGGCTTTAGCCTTTTGCTTGACAAGCCAAGCGGTCATATCCCGCAGGGTCTCCTCGATCGGGCGCGGCCGATATGCGAACCTCTCCGTTGCGGCATCATGAGTAAACCGTCCGTTTGAGCCAAGAACAGCAATAGAATAAGGGGTGAAGAAAAGCGGCTTTTTCTCTTTCAGGCAACGGCGTTCATAGTACGGAGCCGCAAGCCGTGCAAGCTTTAACGGCAAGCATATGGGACGATATATCAGCCTGGCAGCCTTTCCGACGATCTGCAGCATCCTGCGGATGGTGATGTAATGCCCGGACAGAATGTAACCCTTGCCCGGCTCGCCGTTTTCCGCGCAAGCCAGAATTCCTTTTGCCACATCCCGTACATCTACAAAATCATATCCGCCGCGCACGGCAAAGGGCAGCTTACCGGTGAGAAAGGACTTTGCCATTGATGTAAAGCTTCCGCCGAGCACATCACCGGGACCGATGATCCCGGAGGGAAAAACAATGCTGACGTTAAGTCCCTTTTGTGCTGCGCTAAAGACCATCTCCGTTGCAGCTGCTTTGCTTTTGGCATAATCGCCGTCTACAAGTCCCGGAGAAAATTCGCAATCCTCTGTAATGACGCAATTCTTCGGCTTTTCCGGTATGGCGTGTACAGAGCTGACATAGATCATTTTCCCTATGTGATGCTCCAGGCATTGCCGGACGACCTTACATGTGCCGCCTATATTGATCTGATAGAGCTTTGAGCCGGATCTTGAGGCGACGGAGATAATTCCGGCGCAGTGAATTACACAGGTTTTGTCATCAGCGCCTGCAAAGAACCGCTCGAGCGAGTCATCCTCGCATACATCGCCGGTGACTGTATGAACCTCTCCCGGGAGCAAAGCCGCATAAGGGTCATTGCGCAGCACCAATGCGTCTACCCGTACTTTGCGGCGCACCAGCTTCTCAACGATTGCCCGACCGAGAAAACCGGTGGCGCCGGTAATCAAATATCTGTTATACATGTAGAAAACCTCCTTAAGATAACCACACGGGTGTTGACTATCTTTCACAAGTATAGTATACTAAATATAAAGGATAAAAGCAATCGGCACTCACAGTCTATCTGAAAGAAAAGCAACATCTCCCTCGTAAGTGTTGCCAAACTTTGTAAACTTTTTTCGGAGGAAATTTTAATGGAGAAAACAGATGCCAGAAAACGCTATACACAAATGGTGCTTAAGCAGTCTTTACTAAAGCTGCTGAAGGAGAAGCCGGTCAACAAAATTACCGTAAAAGAGGTGTGCGAGCTGGCACAGCTGAACCGGGCGACCTTCTACGCTCATTACAGCGATTGCTTTGCGCTGCTGGAGAGTATTGAGAACGAGCTTATTGATGCGTTTGAACAGTCCCTTCGCTATGTTAATTCCTTTGATGTTACAGCTCTCATTGAAGCTATTTACGACATGATCGATCGGAATCAGGAGGCTTGCAGGGCTTTGATTTTCGGGAACACAAGCTCAACGATCCTTAAGCGGATGATCGCGCTCGCAAAGAAAGGCAGTATTACTTACTGGCGAAAAGAGCTGCCTATGGCCGGGGATGCGGAGCTTGAAATGATGTATACCCATCTGTCTAACGGCTTGATGCATGTTGTTGTGGAGGATTATGATCGGTATAGCAAAGAGGAAATCATTCGCTTTGTCAGCCGGGTGGCGAAGAACAGCCTTTCGCTGCTCAAAAAGCCGTCAGATGTTTTTGCGTAACTCAAAGAAGAATCAGAGAGAGGAATAGCTATTATGAAAGAAAACAGAAAACTGTTAAGAGAAGTTCTGAATGATATCCGTCATGATATGACCGATGAAGAGGTATTAAATCTGTTGGCGGACAGCAAGATTTCCGTGCGGCCCGAAGGCGAAAAGGAAAAATATACGCTCGGACAGCGTGCGGCGGATTCCATTGCAAAATTTGCCGGAAGCTGGGCATTTATCTTTTCCTTCAGCGGAGTTCTGATCCTGTGGATGGTAGTTAATGTTCTGCTGGCGGCAGGGGCATTTGATCCGTATCCGTTTATTCTGCTGAATTTGGTTCTGTCTTGCGTAGCGGCTATTCAGGCACCGCTTATTATGATGAGTCAGAACCGTCAGGAGGAAAAGGATCGCCGCCGAGCCGAAAATGATTATAAGGTCAACCTGAAAACCGAGATAATGATTGAGGATCTTTACGATAAGGTAAATGCTATTCTCGCTAAGCAGTCGGCGCTTGAGAGGCAGCTCCGGGGAGATCGCGAAGAAGAGTCGGAAACAGCCGAATAGCTTAAGGCGAGGGCTATCCACCCTCGCCTTTTTGGGAATATGTGTTATTTGCTCTATGCCGAGAAACCGATACTCATCAGCCGTTACTGTTTGCAATGGCCTGATCGATCAGCTTTTGCAGTGTCTTTGCCTGTTTCTCGGCGGTTATCGCACCGACGATAGGCTCGCCGACGATGTTGCCGTTCTTGTCAACTACATATGTAGTCGGATAGGAGTACAGTCCGGAGGTGAATTTACCTGCCTCGCTTTTCGAGTCAAACCAAATGTTCTTGTAGGACACACCTTTCTTTGTCAGAATATCCTTTGCATCGTTTATCGCCGTTTTATCCCCGTCAAGAGTGAATGAATTGATCCCGACTACCGCGCCGCCTTTTTCGGCAAGCTGTTTGTTCAGTGCCTCCAGGTCTGCAAGCTCACCCACGCAGGGGCTGCAGGTGGTAAACCAGAAGTTTACTACGGTAACGGTGTTTCCCGCGAACAGGGTGCTGCTCTTCACTTCATTTCCGTCAAGATCCTTACCGTCAAATGCGGGGAATTTCATCAGATCGCCTTTTTCTGTCGGCTTGCCGTTCTCTGCCGGAACGCTCATATCGCCGTCGGACGGCTTTTTTCCGCAGCCGGGGAACTTTTGCTCAAGAATCGTCAGCTTTCCTTCGATCTCACGGATCTGTTCGGCGCCTTCTTTAAGCAGCTTCAGTTCATCTGCCTTGAACTGGTCCTTGGCGCCGTCGATCGTTTTAAGCAGGAAGTCGCCGTAGTTTCCGCCGTCCTCGATCATCGCCGTGCCTTTATTGGCAGAGAGAAACACCTTCTCCCAAAGAGCGCTGTTATCGGAAAGAATGGCGTTTTCCTGATCCATCAGTTTTTGATGAAGCTCGGTTGCTTCGTCCTTCGTGCTCGGGTCCGCCGCCATAAGAGCTGCAATTTCAGTCTTTTTGTTTCCGTCATTTTTCTTATTGTCTTTGCTCGTGCCGCAGGCAGCAAGGCCGAATACCAGAATAAATGCGGTCAATACGGTTAAAATTCTCGTTGTTTTCATAGTGTTTACTCCTTTTCTATATCGGATATTATTTTTGCCGGTTCCGCCTTTTCGGCGGGACGATCGTCATCTTTTTCCCTGCCGAAGCCGTAGCGGAAGCTTACAGCCTTGGTGGGGCAGGCACGGACGCACATGCCGCAGCGGATGCATTCGGTGTGATCGGGGGTTTTGGTTACATCCACATCCATCTTGCATGCCTTTGCACATTTTCCGCAGGAAACGCATTTGTGTTTATCAACCTTCATTCCGAAAAGCGACACCTTGTTAAGCAGCGCATAAAATGCGCCCAGCGGACACAGCCACTTGCAGAACGGGCGGTAGAAAAGCACACTCAGCAAGATTACCGTGACCAAAATGCCGAGTTTCCACGAAAAGAGCGCACCGAGTGCGGCGCGTATGCCGGAATTGACGGCGGCAAGAGGTATCGCGCCCTCAAGTACCCCTTGCGGACAAAGGTACTTGCAGAAGAACGGATCTCCCATACCGACATCGTTTGTGATAAGCATTGGCAGCAAAATTACCATAAAAAGCAGAACCGCGTATTTTATGTAGGTCAGCGGCTTCAGCTTTTTGGTGGAGATCTTTTTGGTCGGAATCTTGTGCAGCAGCTCCTGAAGCCATCCGAACGGACAAAGAAACCCGCAGATGAAGCGGCCGAGCAGCACGCCGAGCAAAATGAGAAATCCTGTGATGTAGTAGGAAAAGCTGAATTTCGACGACCCCACCACTGCCTGAAACGAGCCGATCGGACAGGCACCCGATGCCGCCGGGCAGGAATAGCAATTGAGTCCCGGAACGCAAACGGCTTTTCCTTTTCCCTGATAGATGCTCCCCTTCAGAAAGTTGGGCAGATGAAGGTTGGTCAGCAGTGTCGCTCCCGCTTGGAACAGTCCGCGAAAGCGTGAAAGAAACTGCGATACGCCGCTTTTTTTCTTCTTCTTCGCATTTTTGTTATCCAATTCCCACACACTCCAAGCACAGTCGTATCGCCTTGCTCAGCACGGAATCTGCCTCTCCGCGCCAGGCTCCGTAACACAGCATCGCGGCTCCGCAGGCGAGCAGCGCAACCTGTAATACGGCTTTTTTCGATCGAATCAATTCGGTCACCCCTTCCTTTTGTGCTCTCATTATAGCACAGAGGATATAAAATCTCTGTTAAGAACGAAAACTTAACAAAAATCTTATTCTTGTGTGGTATAATAAAGTCGGAAAATCGGAAAAGCAACGAGAGGAGAATTCCCATGCATATTTTAGTAGTTGAAGATGAACGCGCGCTATGTGAGACGATTGTCCGCAGTCTCAGGCGGCTCGCTTACAGCGTGGATTTTTGCTGTGACGGAAACAAAGCAATCGAACTGCTCGGTGTGGAGCGGTACGATCTTGTTTTACTGGATCTGAATCTGCCGGGGAAGGATGGGATGACGGTGCTTAGAACGCTGCGTCAAAACGACAGAGATACGAAGGTGTTGATTTTGTCGGCGCGGAGTGAGGGAGCTGCCAAGGTGGAGGGACTGGATGCCGGTGCAAACGATTATCTGGCAAAGCCTTTTCACTTAGAGGAGCTGGAGGCAAGGATACGCAGTCTGACACGCCGTCAGTTCACACAGAATGATGTGGTTCTTACCTGCGGTAAGCTTTCCTTTGACACTAAGACTCGTACCGCCGCAGCTGACGGACAGGAGCTGTCACTTACCCGAAAAGAAATCGGGATACTTGAATACCTGCTGCTCAATCAGGGGCGGCCTGTCAGTCAGGAGGAGCTGCTTGACCATGTCTGGGATAACAGTGTGGATAATTTCAGCAATTCGATCCGGGTACATATTTCCGCACTGCGGAAGAAGCTGCGTTCCGCACTTGGCTTCGACCCCATCCGCAACCGAATCGGGGAAGGGTATGTTATGGAGGAAGAGAAATTGTGAAAAAGCTATCCTTGCAATGGCGGATCACCTTAATGACGGTACTTCTTATCGGAGCAACCTGTGTTTTTATGAATGTTCTGATCGGATATTCCGGCAGGCATTATATGGATTCCATAGGCTCTTATATTACGGGCTACGGGGACACGGACAAGGGAGAACCTGATTATTTTGATCCCGAGCAAAAGAAGCTCGACGAGGAATTGACCATTGTTGTACACGGGGCGCAGGAATCATTTATCACCACTAACTGGTATATCACGGCAGCGGTAACGATTCTCGGCGGTGTGCTTGCGTACTTTTTAAGCGGACACGCGCTGAAGCCCCTGCGCACTTTTACTTCTCAAGTGGAAAAGGTTCAGCTGAACAATCTGACAGATATGAAGATCAGCGAAGATGTACTGCCGGAGTTCCGGCAGTTCAGCCGGTCGTTCAATCAAATGCTGGAACGTCTTGACGAAGGCTTTACCGCGCAGCGGCAGTTTACGGGAAATGCCGCTCATGAGTTGCGCACGCCGCTTTCGCTGATGCAGGCACAGCTTGAGCTGTTTTCCGCAGAGCATCCCGAGGTGTTGCCGGAAACGGCGGATTTTCTGCGCCTGCTGCGTGAACAGACCGAACGCATGACGCAAATGACGAAAACGCTGCTTGAAATGAGTGATCTCAAGACGGTGTCCTGCACAGACCGTATTGAATTAGCTCCTATGGTTGAGGAGATTTTTGCAGACCTTGTTCCGCTTGCGGACAGAAACGGAATAATACTTGAAAGCACAGGTGAGGGGGTTATGATCGGCAGTGACACGCTGATTTATCGTATGCTCTTTAATCTGGCCGAAAATTCTATACGTTACAATCGCCCGAACGGGACGGTGCGTATTGCGATCACCGATGAAAAAAATCGGCTAGTCATTCGGGTCGCAGACACCGGCTGCGGCATACCGGAGAAATACAGAGAAAGCATTTTTCAGCCATTTTTCCGGGTGGATAAATCCAGAAGCAGAGAAAACGGCGGGGTGGGATTGGGACTTTCGTTGGTGTGGGAGATCGTCGCACTGCACGGCGGAGAGATTCGGGTTGAGGAAAGCTCGGAA
>JABLTQ010039128.1_pt1 | contig 14362 bp, 14 predicted proteins | sample 7160101 | NCBI WGS metagenome assembly JABLTQ01 (sample SAMN14651228, study PRJNA627086) | human gut metagenome | isolation source: feces | host: Homo sapiens
CGCAGCCGTTCGAAATCACCCTCCGCATCGCATACGGCGGCAAAGTGCTCCGCAGCGAAAAACGCCTTATCAACCAGTGGTCGGGCGCTTCGGTCGAAATGCGGGTGGATCGTCAGGACAAATAACAATAAACGACAAAAAAAGAGGGATCCGGTTTCCCGAATCCCTCCGCTTTATGCGTCGGCTTACGACTATTTGTTGTTGTAAGCGGCCATCTTCTGAATCAGCATCACGACCTTGTTCGAGTAGCCCCACTCGTTGTCATACCAAGCCACGAGCTTCACGAAGTTCGGGTTCAGCGCCATACCGGCCTTAGCGTCGAAGATCGAAGTGTTGGCGTCGCCCGTGAAGTCGGTCGAAACCACGTCGTCCTCGGTGTACTCGATGATACCCTTGAACTCGTTCTCCGAAGCCTTCTTCATGGCAGCCTTGATCTCGTCGTACGAAGCGCCCTTCTCCAGACGGCAGGTCAGGTCTACGACCGAAACGTCGAGCGTCGGAACGCGGAATGCCATACCGGTCAGTTTGCCGTTCAGGGCGGGGATCACCTTGCCTACGGCCTTGGCGGCGCCGGTCGACGAAGGGATGATGTTGCCCGATGCGGCACGGCCTCCGCGCCAGTCCTTCATCGAAGGACCGTCGACGGTCTTCTGAGTGGCGGTGGTCGAGTGAACGGTCGTCATCAGACCCTCTACCATGCCGAACTTGTCGTTGATCACCTTAGCGATCGGAGCCAAGCAGTTCGTCGTGCACGATGCGTTCGACACGATGTTCTGGCCGGCATAGGTCTTGTTGTTGACGCCCATCACGAACATCGGGGTGTCGTCCTTCGACGGAGCCGACATCACGACGCGCTTCGCGCCGGCCTTGATGTGGGCCTCGGCTTTCTCCTTGGTCAGGAACAGGCCGGTCGACTCAACGACGTACTCGGCGCCCACTTCGTTCCACTTCAGGTTGGCGGGATCCTTCTCGGCCGTTACGCGGATCGAGTGGCCGTTGACAACCAGCGCGCCGTCCTTCACCTCGATCGAGCCCTTGAACTGGCCGTGCATCGTGTCGTAACGAAGCATATAAGCCATGTAGTCTACCGAAATCAGGTCGTTGATGCCGACGATTTCCACATTGTCCTTGGCCATGGCCGCACGGAACACCAGACGTCCGATACGTCCGAAGCCGTTGATACCCACTTTAATCTTTGACATAATCTTTACTATTTAAGGTTAATTGACTGCTCTTTTTCACCGACACAAAAGTACGTAAAAATCAATGAGCTTCAAAATTTTTATATTAAATTTTTTTAAGAAAACACGGCTTTCGCCCCATCGTCTTCGCCTCCCGTACGGTCGCGCAGGATATCGCAGCCGTTCGTGGCGCAAGGCCGCGCAAAGGACGGGACAAAGCAAGAATTATTTCGTTATAATCCGGCCTTTTTGGCGCGCTTGGCCATGGCCGAGGCGAACACGAAGTCGTTCAGCTCCCGGTTGTCGGCGTCCAGAATATCGTGTTTGGAACCTTCCCACCACTTGCGCCCCTTGTATATGAACAGGATGTGCTCGCCGATCTCGAGTACCGAGTTCATGTCGTGCGTATTGATGACCGTCGTGATGTTGTATTCCTGCGTGATCTCGTGGATCAGGTTGTCGATCAGCACCGAAGTCATCGGGTCGAGGCCCGAGTTGGGCTCGTCGCAGAACAGGTACTGCGGATTGAGCACGATGGCGCGGGCGATCGCCACGCGCTTGATCATGCCGCCGCTCAGCTCGGCCGGGTAGAGGCGGTTCACATTGCTCAGGTTGACCCGCTTGAGGCAGAAGTTGACCCGGTCGCGCTTTTCGTCCTCGGGCATCGACGTAAACAGGTCGAGCGGCAGCCGGACGTTCTCTTCGACGTTCGACGAGTCGAGTAGCGCTCCTCCCTGAAAGATCATGCCCACTTTTTCGCGGATAGCCTTCATCTCCTTGAACGGAAGTCGGTTGAACTCCACGTCGTCGTAATAGATGCTGCCGCTGTCGATCTTGTGCAGGCCGACCAGCGATTTGAGCAGCACGGTCTTGCCCGATCCGCTCTGGCCGATGATCAGGTTCGTGATGCCGGGCGAGAACTCGGCCGAAATGTCGTCGAGCACGATGCGCCCGTCGAAGGATTTTACGATGTGTTCGGCTCGGATCATGTTATGTGAGAAGGACTTGGGTGAGAATCAGGTTGAAAATCAGAATCACGATGCTGCTCACGACGACCGCCTTCGTACTGGCGCGGCCTACCTCGAGCGAGTTGCCGTCGGCGTAATAGCCGTAAAAGCCCGAAATGGACGTGATGATGAATGCGAACGTCGACGACTTGATCAGCGAGTAAGTGATGTAAAACGGCTTGAAGTCGTACTGGATACCGATAATGTAGGAGTCGGGGTTGACCGCTCCGGTCAGAATGCTCACGACATAGCCGCCGGCCACGCCGATGATCATGCTCAGAATGGTCAGGAACGGGAAAAAAAAGACCGTGCTGACGATCTTGGGCAGAATCAGGTAGCTCGCCGAGTTGACGCCCATGATCTCCAACGCGTCGATCTGCTCGGTGATGCGCATCGTTCCGATTTCGGAGGCGATGTTCGATCCGACCTTGCCGGCCAGAATCAGCGCGACGACCGTCGAACTGAACTCCAGCAGCATCGATTCGCGGGCGGCGTATCCGATCAGGTATTTCGGAATGAAGGGCGACTCTAGGTTCAGGGCCATCTGGATCGTGATGACCGCCCCCATGAACACCGAGATGATCGCGACGATGCCGATCGAGTTCAGTCCGAGGCTTTCGGTCTCCGCCAGAATGCGCTTGCCGTAGATCGAGGCCTTCTCGGGTTTCGAGAATACCTTGCCCATCAGCAGGAAGTAGCGGCCTATGAGTTCGAACAGATTCTTCATGCTATTCTTTAATCTCCTCGTAGTCGACATAGTCGCCCACGTTCTTGTTGATCTTCTTGCGGGGCGATGCCTGCGTCTGCTGGACGGTCACGTCTCCTTCCGCCCGGGAGCGCGAGGCTTTGCGGCCTCCCCACGTATAGGTGCGCGAAAAGCCTCCGGCCTGCCCGCTCTCGGCGAACTCGCGCTGTTTCTTACGAATCCAGTAGCCGAGCGCCAGCCGCCCGACAAGCCCCATCAGGTAGATTCCGACGACGATGAAAAACAGGATGGTCAGTATCATAGCTTGCAAACGATGCCCGGGAACGCTTCATGCAAAGAATATTCCCGACAGTGACAAAGGTAATATTTAATTTCGCATTTGCGAGCGAAGCCCCGTGAAATGGACGGTTCCGCCGCGGAGACATGGCCGATCGCGGGCCTTGTCCGTTTTGTAACGCAATACGCTGCCACTGGCGAAATTATTGTGGATATTCCGCAGGTTTCGCTATATTTGCGGGACCGGATGCCCTGCGCATGCGCGAGCGTGCCGCCCGGCGCCGGAGAGCTGAAAATTCTAATTGCGTGTAATGATGGAACTGACCGAACTGACCGCCATATCCCCGATCGACGGGCGCTACCGCGACAAGTGCGAGGTGCTGGCCGACTATTTTTCCGAACTGGCTCTGATCCGCTACCGCGTGCTGGTAGAGGTGGAGTATTTCATCGCGCTTTGCGAGTTGCCTTTGCCTCAGCTGGCCGACGTGGATCGGGGCGCTTTCGAGAAACTGCGCGATCTGTACCGCGACTTTACCGCTGCCGACGCTCTGAAAGTCAAGGAGATCGAACGAACGACCAACCACGACGTAAAGGCCGTCGAGTATTTGGTCATGGGGAACCGGGACGAGATGGGACTCGGCGCTCACCGCGAGTTCGTGCACTTCGGCCTGACGTCGCAGGACATCAACAACACGGCGATTCCGTCGAGCCTGCGCGATGCGTCGAACGACGTCTACTATCCGCTGCTCGAGCAACTGACGGCCAAGCTGACCGCGTTGTCGAAAGAATGGGAGGAAGTTCCGCTGCTGGCCCACACGCACGGGCAGCCGGCCTCGCCGACGAAGCTCGGCAAGGAGATCCGCGTGTTCGTCGAGCGGATCGAGAAGCAGACCGCGCTGCTGCGCGCGATTCCGTCGCCCGCCAAGTTCGGCGGAGCGACCGGCAACTTCAATGCGCATGTGTGCGCGTATCCCGATGTCGACTGGGTCGGGTTCGCGAACCATTTCGTCAACGACGTGCTGGGACTCGACCGCTCGCAGACCACGACGCAGATCGAGCATTACGACAATATCGCCGCTATTTTCGATAACTTCAAGCGCATCAATACGATCCTGATTGACTTTTGCCGCGACGTGTGGACCTACGTCTCGATGGAGTATTTCAAGCAGCGGATCAAAGCGGGCGAAGTCGGCTCGTCGGCCATGCCCCACAAGGTCAATCCGATCGATTTCGAGAATGCCGAGGGCAATCTGGGCGTCGCGAACGCCGTCTTCTCGCATCTGTCGGCCAAGCTGCCGGTGTCGCGCATGCAGCGCGATCTGACCGACTCGACGGTACTGCGCAACATCGGGGTTCCGATGGCCCATACGGTGGTCGCGTTCAAGTCGATACTCAAGGGGCTCGACAAGCTGATCGTCAACTTCGACAAGATCAACGCCGATCTGGAGAACAACTGGGCCGTCGTGGCCGAAGGCATCCAGACGATCCTGCGCCGCGAGAACTATCCGAATCCCTACGAGGCGCTGAAGGCCCTGACCCGCACGAACAAGCCGATCGGCAAGGCGGACATCCGGGATTTCATCGAGCGGCTCGAGGTGTCGGAGAGCGTCAAGCAGGAGCTGCGCGCCCTGTCGCCGCAAACCTATACGGGCGTCTGCAAGTATTAGCGGGGTCCGGATTTTGCAACGCAAAGCATGTTCAACCAAAACGACCAACCATGAAAAAGTACAAATGCGAAGTGTGCGGATACATCTACGATCCGCAACTGGGCGATCCCGACAACGGCATCGAGCCCGGAACGGCATTCGAAGACCTGCCCGAGGACTGGGTCTGCCCGCTGTGTCAGGAGGGCAAGGAAGTGTTCGAGCCGATCGACTGAAAACCGGTCTGAAATCTGTAAGAAGGGGCATGTCTAGAAAAAGACATGCCCTTTTTGCATATCGTTCGCTTTTTATTCCATGTGCCCGTAGTATCGAATCATAATTTTTTTGTCATAGAAGTTTGCGTACTCATGCACACAAGGAAAAACGCTTTTTTATCGCTACATTCGTAGCCGACGGGCCTTGCCAGCGGTCGATCGAAGATTTGACGGAATTGACGTTTTATCGTCTGGACGAGAGGTTCAGCGGGTTGGAGATTCTGTCCGAAGCCACGGGGCGGTATATTGCGGCCTATCTGCACCGCGACGGCAAGCGGATTCCGGTCGGCTTGATTCCGCGCGATCGGGCTCAGTCGTTGGGTATCGATTCGGCGCGGGCCGTCTCGACGCTCCATTTGGGCACCGATCGGATGATGCTCGAAAGCTATGCCTACAACTCGGAATGGGGAGGGGGCGACTGGCAGGTGTGTCCGGGTACGGGCGGAGCTCATAATTTTGTGAACGGGGTTTGCAGCGCGTGCAATATGTTGCTGCCGACCGACGTCTATCCCGATTATTGCGGACGATGCGGACGGTTGAAATTGCAGTGCGTATGCTGTCCGGTATGTCATAACTTCCCTTGCTCGTGCTCTCACGGGGGAGGCGGAGATCAGGGCGAGATCATTACCTGCACGAAGCCCGGCTGCCCCGATCCGTACCATTGCAACGGGACATGCGGCGGAGGGTCCGGCGGGGTAGATGTTCCGGTCAGTTCTTTGAAAACTCGTGCTGCCAATATTCAGGGAGCGGCCGAGTTTGCTGTTGACGAAGTGATTAGACTTCATGGGAGAGCGGATGCCAGATGTAATGTCGGTGTTAATTTGGTATTTAAAAGGCTGTCCCGTGACACCAAGAATCTAGACGGTATGCGGGCAAACGATATGGTCAAGCATTGGCGCTCCCATCCGGACGAATGGGTGCGGCTGGAATCGGGCGAAGAAGCTCAGCGCATGGCGAACGACGGATGGTTCGTCGTAGTGGGCTGGGTCAATCCGATACCGGGAAAATCTGGTCATGTGGCGGTTGTCGTTCCGGGGGGACCCATTTTGACCAATGCAGGTGAGTATGTCCCTGCATGTATGGATACAGGATGTGAAATGAGATCGAAAAAGCAAGGACTGAATTATAGCTTTGGGAAAGATAAAAGACCCTATGTCGAATTTTATTACTATAAATAAACTATGAAAAAGATTTTTTGGTTATTGCCTTTGCTTATGTGGCAAAGCGTAGTGGCTCAACAAGCCATCTACACGATAGATGTTAACGGGGATATTCTGACGAACTCTCAATTTATCGATCCGTTCTTTTGCGAGGACCAGAACACTCCTTATGAGCAGATGTATTCCGAGACGCTTCCGCTTCCGGGCTTCGGGAAGTCCTGTACGCTCAGGCTGTATAATTACCGGGGTTGGGCCGATACCGAGCCGGGCTACTTTCGGATCATCGACGTCGAGATCGACGGAGTCCGGGCGTTACGGATGGCGCGTTCCGACGCATGGGACAAGTTTAAGACGAAATTGAATCGAACGGATGACTATTACAAACTGGTGCGGTTGGACGATTCGACCTATGCGCTGATATTCGTCAGTTTCGTGTATGCGAGCGAGCCCGGACCTTTGACTATCGTCGTATTGCGGGACGGGAAAGCGGCCTTGGTCTATAACAAGGACCGCTACATCACTTCTCTGACGGAGAATCCGTTGAAGATTCACACGATCAGTCAGTTTCCCGAGGCTGTACCCGAGAGCACGCACGCTTCGCTGTACGAAGTGATCTATCAGGACGGCAATTTGCTGAAGTGGCGCATGGGGAAGAATTGACATTAGGAAGTCGTTGAACCAACGATGCGGAGAAAGTGAAGCTTCTCTTGGTAAATTCGTTGAAAATGATTTTCTTTATGCAACGAATCATCCCGACAAGCCATGATGAAAACACTGATCCTTTCGTCGCTGCTTTTGTGCTGCGCGTTGCCGGCAGTTGCGCAACACGACATTTACGCGTTGAATGCCCGGGGAGAGGTGGTTGCCGATTCGGCATTTATCGATCCGTTCGTGTGGATCAATCCGACGGTCGAGTACGAGCCGCTTTATTCCCGGACTTTGTTCACTCCGGGCTTAAGCGGGTCTTACACGGTCAAGCTGTACCGCTACAAGAATAGCGAGAACGACGGAGGGTATTTCAGCATCGTCGAGATCGATTGCGGCTCGAAGCAAGTGTTGAGGATGATTCAGACAGACGGTTGGGACAAGTTCGACCCGGATTACTCTCCGACGAGCGACTATTACAAGTTGGTCAGGCTGGACGATTCGACGTATGCTCTTTTATTCGTCGGTTTCAATTACGCGAGCGAACCCGGATTGCTGACGATCGTTATCTTGCGAGGCGGTCAGGCGACACTTGTTTACAATAAGGGCCGGCATATCACTTCTCTGGCGGAGAATCCGTTGAAGATTCATACGATCAGTCAGTTTCTCGAGGCTGTGCCCGAGAGCACGCACGCTTCGCTGTACGAAGTGATCTATCAGGACGGCAATCTGCTGAAGTGGCGCAAGGGGCAATAGAATCTTTACGAAGCCGCCGATCACCCGAAATAATGAATGATATGAGAAAGCTGTTGTTGCCGGCTACGCTGTTGCTTGCCTTCGTGTCCGCGAATGCCCAAAGCGAAGACGATATTTTCATTATGGACGGATCAGGGCGAGATAATAGCCAATCCGAGATTCGTCGAGCCGTTTCTGTGGAGGGAAGATCTCGGGTTTGACACCGTTCGGGTCGAGAGCCGGACGATTTCGTTGCCCGGCTTTCGGAAACCGTTTGCTATTCGGTCGTATACGCTGGAAGGTTTCGAGAACGAGCCCGGCTGCTTCTGTGTCGTCGATATCGAGTGCGACAGCCGACTGCTGTTGAGGATGAAGGAACTGGATGCGTGGGACCGATTCCCGGAAAGGTTCAGAACGGATGGCGACTGCTTCAGAATGGTGTCTGGACGAGCGGACCTACGCTTCTGCTGCTTGCGGGCTATCCCTATCCGGGCGAGGCGCAATTGCTGACGATCGTCGTTCTGCAGGAAGGGCGGGCGACGCTCGCGTATAACGGGCATGGCGAGATCGACGAGCTGTGGAACCGGCCGCTACGGATGCGGCTGATTACGGACTATCTGGAGGCTATCTGGGAGGAGGACGATTCTTTGCCGGTGTATGCGAAGATATGGTTCGGCAACGGACGGCTCGGTTCGGACCGTATCCGCTGATGCCCGGCGGGCTCTCGGACAGAGACGGGACGACGCGGACTGCCGGTTTTGAGGAAGCGGCAGCGGTTTTATATTCCAAACGGGTTAATTTGCTTGTTTTCGATGTTTTAGGCAGGGAATTTGTTTGAGTGCGCCGTATCGGCCGCGTGCCGTCGAGACGACGGGTACGGACCGATGTCAGCAAAAGTCACTTAAACCATTTTAATGCCATGAAACATCTGTATTTGATTCTGGTCGCCACGATGATAGCGTTGTCGGCCGCGGCCCAAGCACCCGAAGACGAGTCGACGATGACTCGCGAACAGAGAGAACAGCACCACGAGCAGCGTGTCGAAGAGCGCGCCGTGCGTCATCAGAACGAGCTGAAGTATATGGACTCGGTCGTGCTGAGCCGCAACTACAAGTTCGTTCCGAACAGCTTCCAGCAGGAGCCGGCCGGCAACATGCACCAGATTTACAGCGTGCTCTATTTCCTGTCGATGCGCGGCGACTACATAGACATCGATATGCCTTATCTCGTCGGCGAGGTTCCGCCTTATCATCTGACCATCATGAACTACATCACCTTCGACATTCAGAAGTATACGGCCGTGCAGGACGAGGACGGGTGGACCGTTTCGTTCATGTCGAATCTCTACTCGACCAATACCTACACGTTTACGTTCAAGATTTACTCGATCACACGGGAGGCCGTGCTGACGCTCGCCTCGCAAATGTACCCGACGGTGACCTATAACGGTACGGTGCAGGCGATTTATTAGGCCGTTGTTATGAAAGGAATACGGGTTTGGCTTTCCGCCGCCGTGCTGTCGATCGCTTGTCCGACTTTGTCCCTGTCTGCCGGGCAGGGCGACGGCTCGGGCGTGCCGGACCGTCGCCAGCGCGTAGCCCGAGAAAGAGAGGTCCGGCAGCAGCGGTTCTCGGCGCGGATCGATTCGCTGGTCTCGTCGGGCGAGTTCCAGTTCCTGCCCGTCAGCATGATGTGGAGTCCGCGGATGCAGTCGCAGATCATCGACGGCTACTACTATTATGTCGGGATTTTCAAAGAGCAATTGCAGGTGCACATGCCGGTCGTTGTCGGACGGGCGCTGACGTACAACGCGATCGCCAATTTCGATACCGACAGCCTGTCCGGTTACCGGAATGAAAAAAACGATACCGGGTGGAAGGTCTCGTTCTCGGCCGAGGACGAAACGGGGACGACCTATGCGTTCGTTTTTACGATTTATCGGGTGACGGGCCGTGCCGTGCTGGATATGATATCCGACAGCAATCTGATTCAATATACCGGTACGATCGTCGCGAACGATGCGATGCCCCGGTCTGCCGATCCGGCGCCGCCGATGAAAAGAGGGGCCTCCGGCCGTCTGACGCCGGAGAACGACTGATCCGATACAAGCGACGGGCGCACCGAAAGCGCCCGTCGCTTGTCATGGGATAAGGGCGGCTTCCCGTCGGTTCCGAGTGCGAGCATACCTGCGGGCGTTGTTTGCACGGCAAGGGGCGTCGCCCTGCGTAGCTCGGGGACGGCGGTAGCGAAGGTCTGCGACGGCATAACCGTCCGCGCGGCGGCGAACGCTCGCAGACTGCCCGGAAAGGGCCGGACCGAAAGGTTTGCCGGTACTGCGGAATGCCTTGTCGAGAATGTTCGCGTCGCGACTGGTCGTGCACGGCAGAAAAAAGCCACATGCGGTCCGGAGCCTTCCGGACCGCATGTGGCTTTTTGTTCGGGCGTCGTATTTATTTTTTTACGGAAGTCGTCGCCTTGATGTAGTGGTGATGCTCGCCGTAACGCTCGAAAGCCGCGCGGTCGAGCGTCTCTTGGTGGTCGGGGTGAGCGACGCTGATGATCAGCCGTGCGCGCTCCTGAAGCGAGCGTCCGTACAGGTTCACGGCTCCGTACTCGGTAACGAACCAGTGGACGTGCGAGCGCGTCGTGACGACGCCGGCTCCGAGCGTCAGCTCGGGCGCGATCTTGCTGATGCCCTTGTTCGTGGTCGAGGGCATGGCGAGGATCGCCTTGCCGCCTTCGGAACGCGAGGCTCCGTAAATGAAGTCGATCTGTCCGCCGACGCCCGAGTAGAACTTCGTACCGAGCGAGTCGGCGCAGATCTGGCCCGTCAGGTCGACCTGAAGGGCCGAGTTGATCGCCGTCACTTTCGGGTTCTTGGCGATTACGAACGGGTCGTTCGTATAGCCGACATCCATCATGGCGACGCCGGGGTTGTTGTCGATGAAGTCGTATACTTTCTGCGAGCCCATCAGGAACGTGGAGACCATTTTCCCTTTGTCGATCGCCTTGTTCCGCCCGTTGATCACTCCGCTTTCGACCAGCGGGAGCACGCCGTCGGCGAACATCTCGGTATGGATGCCGAGATTCTTGTGGCCTCCGAGCTGAGCGAGCACGGCGTTCGGAATCGCGCCGATACCCATTTGCAGGCAGGCCCCGTCTTCGATCAGCGCGGCGCAGTGTTTGCCGATCGCCGTCTCGACTTCGTTGGGCTCCGAGAAATGAGCTTCCTCGAGCGGCGTGTCGTCTTGCACGAACAGGTCGATGTCGTCGACGTGAATGAACGCGTCGCCGAACGAGCGGGGAACATGTTTGTTGATCACGGCGATCACCGTTTGCGCGCATTCGACGGCGGCCAGCGTCGCGTCGACCGACGTGCCGAGCGATACATAGCCGTGCGCGTCGGGCGGCGAAACCTGAATCATCGCGACGTTGCACGGAAGCACGCCGCTGCGGTAGAGCTTCTGCGTCTCGCTCAGGAAGACGGGAATGTAGTCGGCATAGCCCGACTGCGTCACCTTACGCACGTTCCCGCCGACGAAAAACGAGTCGAGCTGGAAAATCCCTTCGAACTCGGGAGCGGCATAGGGAGCCGGGCCCTCGGTGTGCAGATGGTGTATGTGAACGTGCTGCAACTCGCGGTTGCGGCCCCGCTCGCACATGGCCTTGATCAGGCATTGCGGAGCGCTGGCCACGCTGCTCAGATGGACGTGGTCATGGCTTTTGATTGCCCGGACGGCCTCCTCGGCCGTGATGAAATGGATCGGTTTGGTCATTGCGTTTAAACGGTTAGTTCGATTTGAAGTCTTAAAACATACAAATTTAAGCAATAAAAAGATAATAAAAAACGGATAGGCGCGGCCGAAATCACTATCTTTGCCCACAGAAAATCCGATCGATACCTTCCGATGCGTCGTCTGGGCAGATTTTTCAGCGGAGAGCTTACGGCGGGCCGCCTCGTTTTTTGGGGCGGGCTCGTCACGCTGCTGTATGCCGTGCTGAGCACGGGCGTCTATCATCCCGACGAACATTTCCAGATTCTCGAATACGCCCATATGAAGCTCTTCGGCAAGCCCGCTCCCGAACAGCTGCCGTGGGAGTACGGCCTGAAAATGAGGCCGGGATTCCAACCCATGATCGCTTATGCCGTCGGCAAGCTGCTGCTATTTGCCGGCGTCTATTCGCCTCATCTGCTCGCTTTGCTGCTCCGGCTTTTCAGCGGTGCGCTTTCGATGTGGGCCGTCTGGTCGTTCGGACGGGCGGCCGTTCGCCGGGGATGGCTCGGACCGTCCGGGCGGAACTGGTTTCTCGGGCTGAGCTTCGGGTTGTGGATGCTGGTCTATCTGCATGTGCGGTTCAGTTCCGAGATTCTCGCGGGGAACCTGCTGATGCTGTTCGTTTCGTTTTATCTGCTTTCCGCCCGTGACCGGGGAGTGTTCCGTCGGGGGCTCGCTTTGGGCCTGCTGGCAGGCGGGGCTTTCGTCGCGCGCTATCAGATCGGATTCGCGCTGCTGGGCTTCGGTCTGTGGATGCTGGCGTTCGACCGGCGCTGGCGGATGATCGCGGGTATGCTGCTCTCGTTCGCGCTGATGATCGGCGTGGGAGTGCTGTGCGACCGCTGGCTCTACGGAGAGTGGACCTGCACTCCGCTGAACTATCTGACCGAGAATATGCTGCATGGCCATATCGATACGTTCGGAATCGATCCGTGGTACTATTATCTCTATGCGATTCCGCTCGAGGGAGGAATCGTGTTCGGGGGTGTCGTGCTCGCGGCCGCCGTATGGTTCTTCGTCCGCTATCCCCGCCACGTGCTGACATGGACGCTGCTGCTTTTTCTGGCCGCGCATCAGGCGATCGGTCACAAGGAGGTCCGCTTCCTGTTTCCCGCCCTGCTGTTCGCGCCTTTCTTCATCGTGCGACTGGCCGAAAGCCTGCCTCCGGATTTCCTGCGTCGTCGTGCGGTCAGGGTGGCCGGTATCGTGCTGGCGGTCGTCAACGGTATGATCATGATCGCGGCGCTGGCCGTTCCCGGAACCAACATATGCTTTTTCGACCGGGTGGAACGATTGGCCGAGAGCGGACGGCCGCTCGCCTTGGTGCATCTCAGGAACCAGAATACGTACTACTGTTATAACGAGGCGATTCTCGATTCGGTGCCCCGTCTGGTCATGTCGTATTATTGGATGCCGGCCGATGCGGCGTACCGTACGTTCGACTCGGCCGAGGAGCTCGGCCGGGGAGTCCGCGAACTGAGTTCCTCTATGGACGTTTATCTGCTGAGCGAGGACCCGGAGCCGGAAGTACCGGGATGTACGTTGCAGCGGGTCGCATGGAGCCCTTTCCCGAAATGGGTGACGACCCATTTCAACTTCAACGACTGGGCCGGGCGCAGCATTCGTACCAGGAATATTTTCCGAATCTCTCCCGATTCCCGTGCCGTCGCACGGCAGGAATAGATGCCGTTTCGACTAATAAATTTTAACATAAAATCGATTTTCAGGTTAAAATTTATTATTTTTGGCAACGGCTAACAACAATTGCTTTTCCACGATGGAGGGAGAAAACCATATTTCCGAACGCGATGACGTCGTCATCCGTTTTTCGGGCGACTCGGGCGACGGAATGCAGATGACCGGCAAGCTGTTTACCGATACGGCAGCTTTGATGGGCAACGGCATTTCGACCTTTCCCGACTTTCCGGCCGAGATACGCGCGCCGCAGGGGACCGTTTCCGGAGTCTCGGGATTTCAGGTGCATATAGGCGATCATCCGGTCTCTACCCCGGGCGACTATTGCGACGTACTGGTCGCGATGAATCCGGCCGCCCTGAGGGCCAACGCCCGCTGGCTGAAGCCCGGGGCGACGATCATCTGCGACGGCGACACGTTCAACGACCGCAGCGTCGAGCGGGCAGGTTTCCGGACGTTCGATCCGGTGACGGAGATGAACCTGCAGGACTATAATGTCGTCTTTCCGCACATGACGAGCATGACGCGCGAGGCCGTGGCGACGGTCGGTCTGGACCCCAAGGCCGCGTCCAAATGCAAGAATATGTTCGCGCTGGGCATCTGCTTTTGTATCTACAATCGTCCGCTGGACCATGCCGTCGATTTCATTCGCCGCAAGTTCGCGAAAAAGCCGGCCGTCGCCGAGGCGAACGTGCTGGCGCTCAAGGGCGGATATAATTATGCGTCCAACACGCACGCGTTTGCCAATACCTATGTGGTAAGGCCGGCGCTGTTGCCGGCCGGGCTCTATCGCAGCATCAGCGGCAATCAGGCGACGGCTTGGGGGTTGATGGCCGCTTCCGAGAAAAGCGGCCGGCCGCTTTTTTGCGGCTCGTATCCGATCACGCCGGCTACGGCTATTCTCGAGGAATTGGCCAAGCGGAAGGATCTGAACGTCAAGACGCTTCAGGCCGAGGACGAGATATCGGGCATCTGCACGGCCATCGGAGCCGCATATGCCGGCAATTTCGCCGTGACGACGACTTCCGGACCGGGCCTGTCGCTTAAATCGGAGGCGATCGGGCTGGCCGTGATGACCGAGCTGCCTTTGGTGATCGTCGACGTGCAGCGCGGAGGTCCTTCGACGGGTTTGCCGACCAAACCCGAGCAGGCCGACCTGAATCAGGCGCTGTGGGGCCGCAACGGCGAGTGCCCGCTGGTGGTCATGGCTGCGAGCACGCCTTCGAATTGTTTTCACTATGCTTTCTGGGCCGGCAAGATCGC